>CAJHYV010000233.1_pt1 | contig 11398 bp, 13 predicted proteins | sample 9198851 | NCBI WGS metagenome assembly CAJHYV01 (sample SAMEA7708375, study PRJEB35096) | sediment metagenome | biome: marine neritic benthic zone biome [ENVO:01000025]; feature: sediment [ENVO:00002007]; material: shallow marine sediment [ENVO:03000034] sea grass bed [ENVO_01000059] ...
CCGGAATATCCGACCGCCGTGCTCTTGACGCCCGGCACCCGCCGGAACGCCGCCTCCACGCCCCAGAAGCAGCCCGCTCCAAAAATCGCCGATTGTGTCTCCGCCATGTGTCGATCCTTTGTCCTTCATTGCGCACGAACGCCCATACCATTGCGTCGCTGTGCCGCTAAAACAGATGGGGCCGCAGACCCGCCGGGTCAAATTATTCCCGTCGCGGCCAGAAACACCAGGACAATCGCCACCGGCGCACCATAGCGCAGCGCCAGGAACCAGGCATCGGACCAGGAGCGGCCAAGGTTTGCGGCCGCCACCGCGCGTATCCGGCCCCAGCGCCAGGCGACGAAAGTGGCGACCAACAGCCCGCCAATGGGCAGCGCGATATTCGACGCGGCGAAATCCATGACGTCGAAAATGCCGAGGCCCGCAAACCGGACACCGTTCCAGGGGCCGAATCCGAGTGCCGCCGGCACGCCCATGGCGAAGATCGCAAGCCCCGCGATCAGCGAAATATGCGGCCGCCGCCGCCCGTCGCCGGAAAGACTGGCGACCACGACTTCCAGCATCGACACCATCGACGTAACCGCCGCGAGACACAGCAACAGGAAGAACATCGACCCGAAGACCGCGCCGGCGGGCATCGCCCGAAACAGCTCCGGCAAAGTGACGAAGGCCAGTCCCGGGCCGGACGAGATTTTACCGCCAAAGGTGAACAGTGTCGGAAAGATCGCCAGCGCCGCCAGCAACGCGAACGCGGTGTCGCCCGCGGCGACCAAAAGCGCCGGGCGCGCCAATCCGCTCCGTCCCGGCAAATAACTGCCATAGGTGAGATAAACACCGGCGCCGGCGCCGAGCGAAAAGAAAGCCTGCCCCAAAGCGGCGAGATAGACGTCGGGGCGCAATAGGGCGGTCCAGTCAGGACGAAACAGGAATTCGAGCCCCTGTACGGCGCCGTCGAGCGTCATGGCGAATGCGACGAATCCCACAAGGATTATTGCCAGTACCGGTACCATGAAGCGGTTGCATCGCTCGATTCCACCGCGCACACCCGCTGACACGATGGCAACCGTGATCACCATCACCGCCGCATGCCAAATGACCGGGGTCCAACCGTCGGCAACAAATTCTTGAAAATATTTGCCGTACCCGGATGCCGGAATAGACCACAAACTCCCGGATACCGCGGCGAAAAAATACCGCGCCGTCCAGCCGGCGACGACCCCGTAGTAGCCAAGCACCACCATAACCGTCGCCACCGCGAGGTACCCGGTCGCAGCCCACGGCGTGTTGCGGCCGAGCAACTGAAACGCAGCAATCGGACTTCGTCTGCTGCGATGGCCGACTGCCGTTTCCGCAATTATGACCGGAATCGCAACGAGAATTATGAAGAGAATATAGAGCATTACGAAGACCGCGCCGCCGTGTTCGGCGGTAACGTGCGGAAATCGCCAAATATTGCCGAGTCCTGCCGCAGAGCCAATCGCGGCAAAAACAAAGCCGCTCCGCAATCGCCAGGTTTCCCGCTGTCGCCCGCGCCCCGCCATCTTCCCTCACGCCTTCATCGGCCCCGTCGCGCCACTCCCGCGGCAATCGAAGGCCCGAATATACGACAGTATACCTGTCCGGACTCCGGTACCCGTGATTTGAATTTTTTTGGGCGGTTTACAATTTTTTAATCCCGCGACCGATAGCCTCAGTATCCGGTTAACGCCAAACCGGTGAATTTCTATTGGGGTAATGATAATGAACCGCGCGAAAATGAGTGCGAGTATCAACGGGACCGAGAAAGAGCCATCTGCCGGAAAATCGGCCGGCGGTGCAGTACCGGAATCGGCCGACAAGAATTACGAAGACGGTTTCGATACGATCTTGGACAAGGAAGACGATTTCGATGTCGAAGACGATGTCGCCTTCTTGAACGAGGAATACGATGTCCTCGACATGCACGACGTCCTGGATCTTTGCAATATGTCGAAACCCGACATCTCGGACTGGTAGACCACGCCAGATCGAAATGGCGTGCCGGTCTCCTCGCGGGACGAAATCGGCGTGTGACGCTGTAACACGCTGCTTACGCGTTGTTGGGGACCAATTTGTTATTCCCGCGCCCGGCATGGCGTGGTCTCATGCTAGAGTTGCCCGACCAGCCGGCAACCGGAACCGTGCTCCATGATTACCGTGTTTGGCTCCATAAACGTCGACCTTGTCATGCAAGTCGATCGTTTGCCTCTGCCGGGCGAAACGATTCTATGTCCCGAATATCTGATCATTCCGGGCGGCAAAGGTGCGAACCAGGCGCTTGCCGCGCACCGCGCCGGCGCACCGGTTCGCATGCTCGGCTGCGTTGGACAAGATGATTTCGCCGGCCACGCGTTATCCTTCCTGCGAGAAGAGGCGGTCGACCTAACGGGTCTCGCCACGAGTCAAAAATCAACATGCTGCGCCGTCGTGTGCGTCGATTCGCAAGGAGAAAACGCCATTGTGGTGGCTTCCGGCGCCAATCGCGATGTCGTCGCGACGCAGATCGCCGACGGCATGCTGGGACCCGACGACTGGTTGGTCCTGCAGATGGAAATTCCGCACGAGGAAAATTGGACGGCGGTCCGTATGGCAAAGACGGCCGGCGCAAACGTGATGTTGAGCGTCGCGCCGGCGGCGCCGGTGCCAGAGGCGATTCTCGAAATGCTGGATGTGCTTTTGGTCAATCGGATCGAAGGCGAAATGATAGCGTCACATATCGGGTTCGCCGCGCAGGACAGTTCCGGCCTGCCGGCGGCGCTCTCGGAAACCTTCGGGTTGACCTGCGTCATGACGCTCGGCGCCGAAGGCGCCGTGGCGGTCGGACCGGGTCTGGCCCTCGCTGTCCCGACACTACCGGTCGTTGTCACCGACACCACCGGCGCTGGCGACGCCTTCGCTGGAGTCCTCGCAGCCACGCTCGATGGAGGCCTTCCGATCCACGACGCTCTGCGCCGTGCAAGTACCGCCGCCGGCCTCGCCTGCACAGTCATGGGTGCGCAAACCAGTCTGCCCGCAAAGGACGCCATCGAGGCGGCGCTGCCGGATTTGCCGCCAATGCGGCCACTCGAAATCAAATCCTGAGAGTCGACGCATGGCCCGGCACGCGGCTTGAACAAGGCTGCGGCAACGTATCGGCGCTCTCGCCGCCGCCGGACAGCCCGGCCGAATACCTTTGCCCGGCCATTATGATATACTATATCATTTGTTGTGAAGCCGTTTGACACCATGCGCGTGACGACGCGTTGCATCGTGGCATGAAACGGGAACAACAATGCGGCCGGTCATGCAGTCAAAAGCACCCGACGAAGACGTAGTGGCAGGAGACGCGATAAGCGGTCCCTTTCCGGACCGTGCCCACGATCACAAACACTGCATCGAGGAGGCCTTCAGCCGTGCCGAACGGCTCTGTGCGGATCGCGGTCTCCGGCTCACGACGTTGCGCCGTGCCGTCTTGAAAATCATCTGGGAAGGCCATCATCCGGCCGGCGCGTACGACATTCTCGACCGTCTGAAGGAACAGGGACGAAGCGCCGCGCCGATGACGGTGTACCGGACGCTGGACTTCCTGATGGAACAAGGGCTCGTGCACCGGCTCGCCAGCCGGAACGCCTTCGTCGGCTGCGATCATCCCGGCGACCGCCATCGCGGCCAGTTCCTGATGTGCAGGGGTTGCGGGATGGTGGCGGAAATGGCCGATCCGCGCATCACCGCGGCGATACGCACCACCGCTGCGGCAACCGGCTTTGCCGTCGAGGCCCCGGTGGTCGAGGTAACCGGGCTGTGCGGCGACTGCGTTACAAGTGCCGGATCGCATCACGATGAAGGCTGATTCCAATCCGCTGATCGACGCCACCGGCATTGCAATGGCGTTTGGCAGACGGCAAATACTGAGCGGCGTCGATCTCGCGGTCAGATCCGGTGAAATCGTCGCCCTGATTGGCCCGAACGGATCGGGCAAGTCGACCCTGGCGCGTATTCTGCTTGGCGTGCTCAAACCCGACGCCGGTATCGTGAAACGGCAGGTGGGGCTGCGTCTCGGATATGTGCCGCAACGGTTGCCGCTGGATACCGTATTGCCCATCACCGTCGGCCGGCTGATGAGCCTGACAAACCGGGTCGATGCGGGCCAGGTGGCCGAAGCGCTGACCGAGGTCGGCGCCTCGGATCTGGCCGAGGCAACCGTGCCGGAGCTGTCCGGCGGCGAACTGCAACGGGTCTTGATCGCGCGCGCCCTACTGCGCGATCCGGACCTGCTGGTGCTCGACGAACCGACGGCAAATGTCGATTTCAATGGCCAGATCTCGCTGTATGAACTGATCCGGCGTATCCGCGACCGCCGGGGCTGCGGCGTCCTGACGATTTCGCACGATCTGCATCTGGTCATGTCCGCAACCGACCGGGTGATCTGCCTGAATGCGCATATCTGCTGCGAGGGCCGCCCGGAAGCCGTGAGCAGACACCCGGCCTATGTGGCGCTGTTCGGCGCGCGGGCGGCGGAAAACCTTGCGGTCTACACCCACGACCACGATCATGATCACACCCTGCACGGCGAAGTCGTACCGGCACACGATTCCCATGACACTCCCGTCGCGGAAACGACGGAGAAGACACCGCAGTCATGATCGGGATCGACAATTTTCTCGTCCTCGCCTTGCTCGGTGGCATTGGCGTGGCGGTGGTCGCGGGACCGCTCGGCTGCTTCGTCGTTTGGCGCCGGATGGCCTATTTCGGCGATTCGCTCGCCCATTCCGCGCTGCTCGGCGTCACGCTAGGCTTCGTCTTGTCGATCAACCTCACCCTGGGCATCGCACTCACATGTATCGGCTTTGCGGTCGTCATCGTGGCACTGCAGGAACAGCGCCGAATCGCCACCGACACCTTGCTGGGTATTTTGTCGCATACGGCGCTCTCCTGCGGTCTGGTCGTGCTCAGCTTGATGGATCAGGTGCGTGTCGATCTCTTGGGATACCTGTTCGGCGACATCCTGGCGATCACGCCCGGTGATATCGCCATCATTTATAGCGGCGGCGCGGCGGTTCTGCTCGTTCTCGCCGGCATTTGGCGGCCGTTACTGGCACTCACGGTGCACGAGGAACTGGCGCGGGCGGAAGGCGTACCGGCGCTGCGGACCAGGCTCATCTTCACCTTGCTGCTTGCCATGGTGATTGCCCTGTCGATGAAGATCATCGGCATCCTGTTGATCACCTCCCTGCTGATCATTCCGGCGGCGACCGCTCGGCGCTTCGCGCGATCACCGGAGAGCATGGCGCTGCTGTCCAGCGGTTTCGGCGCGCTGGCGGTGACCGGGGGATTGCTGATATCGCTGCAATGGGATACGCCCTCGGGTCCATCGGTTGTGGTCGCTGCATTCGCGTTGTTCCTTGCGACCTTGATGTTCGGTGGACGGCGCGGCGGTCTCGCTCCACCGCCCGGGGCCGGATGAACGCCGTGCCCTGTCACACGGTTAGCCAGGAATTAGCTGATGTCCCATAACGCCGAGACCGGCCCGTTTCGATTTTTCAGGGCGATGCACAATGGGTTCCGCCGCCGATGCCCAAAATGCGGCCGGGGCCCGATTTTCCAAGGATATCTCGCGCTGCGCCCCGCCTGCGACAATTGCGGCACGGAAACCGGCGAAATTTATACCGCCGACGTAGCGCCCTATTTCACTATTCTTGTTGTCGGCCATATCGTGGTGCCGCTGCTGCTGCTCAGCGAGCAATCGGCCGCACCGCCGATGTGGCTGCAGTTCACGCTATGGCCCAGCCTCGCATTACTTCTGACATTCTGGTTTCTGCCGCGGATCAAGGGATGCATTATGGGATTTATGTGGGTGCTGGGCATGCGCGGGCACGAGCATCAATAGCCGCGGCACCCTAAGCAATCGACCAAATCATCATCCAACACGAGGGAGAGAAACGTGAGCAAAATAGCGTTGGTCGTCGAATTCGACGTGAAACCCGAACACCGCGACGCTTTCGAGGCGGTCATTCGCAGCCATGCGGCGCGAACGCTCGATGCGGAACCCGGCTGTCTGCAATTCGACGTGCTGATCCCGAAAAAGGACACTGGCGCGGTGTTCCTGTTCGAGTGCTACAAGGATGGCGCCGCCCTCGAGACACACGGCAAGTCACCGATCCTTGCGGAAACGCGTGCGAAATACGAGGATATGATCAACGATCGCCGCATCACGATGTGCGACGTCGGATAGAGCGCTTATCGCCAATCCGCGGCAGCCACCGGCTGCCGCTGGATTAAGGACGCAGCTAGCCCGTCCTGTGGATCAGGTGATAGCCGAAGGGCGTGGTGATAACGTCGCTGACGGCGCCGACTTCCATTCCGAAAGTCGCCTGGTCGAATTCCGGCACCATCATGCCCGGGCCGAACCAGCCCAGATCGCCGCCTTCGCGGCCCGACGGACAGTCGGAATTCTCGCGCGCCAGTTCGGCGAATTCGCCGCCGTCCTGCAATTGGGTTTGAAGCTGCTTGATTTGTTCCAGCGCCTCGTCCTGCGACCGCGTCGCGGTCGACCGTTCGGAACCGGCGTACATGAGTAGAATATGAGATGCGCGAACCTGATCAGCCATCGTTTATGGGACCCTGTATTGTTTCGGAAGGACGGTAAGCCGCCGCGTGGCGCAAGCTATACCGGGTAATCGAGCCCATGGCGACGACATTCTGCAAATTGAATGACTTCCAGTCTCATAGACAACTACGCGGCATCGCACTATGAAACCGCATGACGACAATACGTATCGGACTCATTCACTCGGTTCTGCCCGCGATTGCCGCGGTTGACGCCGCGCTTCGGGATCTTTGGCCGGAGGCGGAGGCCGCCAGCCTCTACGATCAGTCGCTCTATATCGACCTCGCCGAAGATCGGTCGCTGACGCCGGCGCATTTCGACCGAATCGCTCAACTGCTGCGCTATAGCGCCGGGTGCGGCGCCGACGCCATCCTGGTGACTGGATCGCTCTTCGGGCCTGCTGTTGTCGCCGCGCGCGAAGAATTCGACATACCGGTACTGACCTCCTTCGATGCGCTGATCGACCGGGCCTTTTCGCTCGGCAGCCGCTTCACGATGCTGGCGACCGATCCCGGCACGAACCAGATGCTCGGCGCCGAATTGACCCGCCGCGCCGAGGTTGACGGACGGGACGTCTCATTCAATGCCCACCACATCGCCGGCGCAACCGAACGCCTGCAACAGGGTGATCAGGCGGGTCACGACCGGATGGTCGTCGAGCAGGCGGAAGCGGCCGCGCCCGGCGACGCCATTCTGCTCGGCCAGTTTTCCATGGGACCGACCCGGCCCCTCGTGCAGGCGCGCGTTGACTGCCCGGTACTGGACGCGGCGGAAGCGGCGGTGCATAAATTGAGGGTCCATTTCACCGGTGCCTAGCACGATGAGCCCAATCCTTCCGAAATATGCTGGCCGAATTCGCGGTGCCTGCCGCCCTGGCACAAACAGGTGGAATGGCTACTAGAAATTCCGGAGACCTTGGCGAGGATTGTGGGACTGTGGCAATGACGCCAAACGATAGCTGGGAACTGTCCGAAGAACTCCGCCTGCTCCAGGAAACGGTCCGCCGTTTTATGGAGAACGATGTCCGGCCGGCCGAGGATGCAGTCGAGCACGATGCCTTCGAACTGCCGCAAAAACTGCTGGAGCCGCTGCAAAAGAAGGCGCGCGAGCTCGGCATCTGGTGCATGCGCACGCCCGAGGAATTCGGCGGCGCCGGATTGAACCTGCTGGGCCAGGTGGTGGTCGCCGAGGAAGCGGCGCAATGCCGCATGGGCGCCTACGTACCGGCCTGCGGCGCGATCGGCGCCGACCCGCCCAACGTGATTTTCAAGGGAACGCCGGAACAGATCGAGAAATTCGGCATCCCCGCCGTCGCAACCGGCGAAAAACCCTTCGTCGCAATCACCGAAGCGGCCGGCGGCTCCGACCCCCGGCGGTCGATCCAGACCCGCGCCGTCCGCAAGGGCGACCGGTATATTCTGAACGGCACGAAAATGTACATCACCGGCGCCGGGCAAGCGCGCTGGGGCGTGCTGTTCGCGCGGACCCAGATGGAAGACGGGCGCGACGGCATCACCTGTTTCATCGTCGAGACCGACCGGCCCGGCCTTACCGTGCGGCCGATCCCGGTTATCCGCTCCTACTACCCCTATGAAATCGTGCTGAATAATTATGAGATCCCGGCCGAACACCGCATCGGCGAAGAAGGACAAGGTTTTGCACTGGCGGAACACTGGCTGGTCAACGGACGGCTGCCCTATGCGGCGAATGTCATCGGCATTGCGCAGGCGGCACTACGGATGGCGATCGATTGGGCCAACCAACGCGAAACCTTCCGCAGCAAGCTCGCCGACAAGCAGGCGGTGCAGTGGATGATCGCCGATTCCGAGGTGGAGCTGCGCGCGGCCCGGCTGCTGACCTACCAGGCGGCGGCACGCGCCGACAGCGGCCAGGATATCAAGGTCGATGCCTCGATGACCAAGCTGTACGCCACCGAAACCGCGGGCCGCGTGGTCGACCGCTGCGTACAGATTTTCGGCAGCCTCGGCGTCTCCAACGAGCTGCCGCTCGAACGATGGTACCGCGAGCTCCGCATCAAGCGGATCGGCGAAGGGCCGTCCGAAGTTCACCGCATGGTGATTGCGCGGCACTTGCTGCGCCACCAGTCAGGAAGGAACTAAGCTGTATGTCCGACAGACCCTACCCGCTTGACGGCGTTACCGTACTCGACATGGGCCATATCTATAACGGCCCCTATGCGGGTTTCATGCTGGCCATGGCCGGCGCACACGTCATCAAGATCGAACCCCGGACCGGCGAGCATTTGCGCCATCGGGGCGGCCACAAGGCGCATTCCGTGCCGTTCGCCTTGCTCAATTCCAACAAACACTGCGTGACGCTCAACCTGAAGGCGCCGCGCGGCCGCGAACTCTTCCTGGAGATGGTCGAGAAAGCGGACGTGGTGCTGGAAAACTTCGCGCCCGACGCAATGGAAAATATGCAGCTCGGCTGGGATGTACTGCGCGCGACCAACCCTCGCCTGATCTATGGCTGCTCCAGCGGCTATGGCCGGAGCGGTCCCCGCCGGGACGACCTGGCCATGGACCTCACCGTTCAGGCATCCTCCGGCGTCATGAGTGTGACCGGCTTTCCCGATAGCCCGCCGCTCAAGGCGGGGGCGGCGGTGTGCGATTTTTCGGGCGGCGTGCATCTATACGCGGCGATAATGACCGCCCTGTTCGAGCGCGAGCGAACCGGCGAAGGACGGATGGTCGAAGTATCGATGCAGGAAGCCATCTATGCCTCGCTGTGTTCGAATCTCGGCATGTATTACAGCATGGGCGGCAAGACGCCGCCGCGCACCGGCAACCAGCACGGCGGGCTCTCTATTTCGCCCTACAATGTGTATCCGACAAATGACGGCTATGCCGCCATCAACTGCACCAACGACAACCATTTCTATAATCTTCTGAGAGTCATGGGGCGGTCGGAGCTCAAGGACGATCCGCGCTACGCCACCAACAGCGCCCGCGCGAAAATTCTGGAAGAGGTGAACACGCTGGTCGAAAGCTGGACCTGTACCCTGACGAAAGATGAGCTACTCGACATTTCGCGAAAGAATGATTTTCCCTGCGCGCCGGTCCGTGACCTGGACGAAGTCGTGCACGACGAACATCTGCACGAGCGGGGCATGCTGCAATGGATGGACCACCCGATTGTCGGGCGGATCGCCCTGCAAAACAGCCCCCTGCGGTTCCACGGCAGCCCGCTGATGCCAATCGAGGCCAGTGCCGATCTCGGCGCGCACAATGACGAAGTCTTCGGCAACTGGCTGGGCTATTCGCAGAAGGATGTCGACGATTTCAAGAAACAAGAGGTCATCTAGGGCAATGGCAAGCGCTGTCGAACAGGCCCAAGGCGGTCCGACTGATCCTGCGTCGCCGGCATTACCGCCCGGCCCGATTTCCGGACCGTCGGCCTGGCGCGGCGCGGATATGCGCCGCACGCCGAATTGGGTTCGCACGCTATCGTCAGACGAGATCGCGGAGATCGAAACCGCCCTGGCCGGCGTGCGTGACCGCGATATTGCCACCATGCGGCGCGAGGAATTCCCGCTGCCATGCCTTGGCCCAAAACTCGCGGCGATGCGCGCCGATATCCTGAATGGGCGCGGCTTCGTTCTGATCCGGGGCCTTCCGATCGACCGCATGACGCCGACGGACGCCGCAACCGCCTATTGGGGGATCGGCCTCTACCTCGGCAAGGCGGTGTCGCAAAACAGTAAGGGTCACCTGCTCGGCCATGTCCGCGACCTGGGCTATGACGTGGACGACCCGAATGTGCGCGTATATCAAACCAGCCGGCGTCAAAATTTTCACACGGATTCCTGCGACATTGTCGGATTGCTCTGCCTGCACAAGGCGAAGCGCGGCGGGCTCAGCAGCCTGGTCAGCTCGGTTACCGTCTATAACGAAATGCTGGCGGAGGACCCGGCGCTGACACGGGTGATGTTCAGCCCCTTCAACGTCGATCGCCGCGGCGAAGTGCCGGCCGGGATGAAGCCCTATTTCACCGTACCCCTCTTCAACTGGAATGCTGGCCTCCTGACGACCTATTACGTGCGACGCTACATCGAGTCGGCGCAACGCTTTGCGGATGTGCCAAAGCTCAGCGCGCAGCAGACCGCCGCACTGGATCTGTTCGACCGCATGGCGGAACATGACGACAACCGGCTGGACATGGATTTCGAGCCAGGCGACATGCAGTTTCTGCATAACCACCAGATTCTGCACGACCGGACCGACTACGAAGACTGGCCCGAGCCGGAAAGGAAGCGCCACCTGTTGCGGCTGTGGCTATGCCCGCCCGACGGACGTCCCCTGCCGCCCTGTTATGAGCAGCGCTGGGGCAGCATCGAGATTGGCGATCGCGGTGGTATCCTGACCCCGGACGCCATCCCGCACATCCCCCTCACGCCGGTCTAACCGACGCCGATTTGTACCGCCCCGGGCAATTGCGTATTTTTTGGGAGACAGCAAGCGTCGACTGAAACACGCACTGACAGGGGAGAACCAGCAATGGGCTACGACACACTGACATATGAAGTCCGCGACACGGTCGCGGTTGTCACTCTGAACCGACCGGAAAAACGCAACGCACTCGACATCCCGATGCGCGAGGAACTATCCCAAGTCGTGATGACGATGCGGAATGACGAGTCGTTGACGGCAGCGATCCTCACCGGCGCCGGCGGCGCCTTTTGCGCCGGCGGTGATCTAAGGGGCATCTCGGAAGACTCGACTCCGTACAAAAGCCGACGGCGGATTCAGAACATCTATGTCTGGCTGCACGAGC
>CAJHYV010000222.1_pt1 | contig 11384 bp, 12 predicted proteins | sample 9198851 | NCBI WGS metagenome assembly CAJHYV01 (sample SAMEA7708375, study PRJEB35096) | sediment metagenome | biome: marine neritic benthic zone biome [ENVO:01000025]; feature: sediment [ENVO:00002007]; material: shallow marine sediment [ENVO:03000034] sea grass bed [ENVO_01000059] ...
CTGGCTGATGTCCCAGGCGGCGGCCCGCGCGATGATCGAGGGCGGCAACGCCGGGAATATCATCAACATCGCGTCCGTGCTGGCGATCCGCTCGCAAAAGGGTACGACGCCCTATGGCGTGTCGAAGGCGGGGCTGGTGCAGATGACCAAATCGCTGGCGGTTGAATGGGCGCGCTTCGGTATCCGCGTCAACGCCATTGCACCCGGCTACTTCGCGACGGATATCGCCAAACAATACATCGAAAGCGAAGCCGGGCAACGGATGGTCAAGAACATCCCGCAGCGCCGCTATGGATCGGCGGAAGACCTCGACGGGGTGTTGCTGTTGCTGGCGGGCGACGGCTCACGCTATATGACCGGAGTGTTCATTCCGGTGGATGGCGGGCACAGCTTGGCGCTGCCGTAGGGTGGCGTCATGATAACGAAGCTACGAATACAACATCAGGGAGGGCGGCATGATCGTCGATAAACGAGTCTACAGCCTGAAACCGGGCGGCGTCCCGATCTACATGAAGATATACGAGGAATTTGGCCTGAAGCCGCAGACGCGCCATCTCGGCCAGCCGATAGGCTGGTATTTCAGCGAAGTCGGCACCCTGAATCAGATCACCCATCTGTGGGGCTATGAAGATCTCGCCGACCGTACGGCCAAGCGTGCCGCCATGGGCGCCGATCCTGACTGGCAGGTCTACATCAAGAAAATGGGCGAGGCGGGTATTCTCCTGAAACAGGAGAACCAGATCCTGGTCGCCGCACCATGGTCACCCGATCCGCGAGGAAAGTAGTCGATGGAATTTACCGTCAGTCCCAAGGTCGAAGAAACCTGCCGCAACATCAAGGCGTTCGTCGACGATCATATCATTCCGCTTGAATCGGACCCGGCAAATTTCGACGCCCATGAGAACATCGCGCCAAAGCCGCTGGAGCGGCTCAAGAACATGGCGAAGCAGCAGGGCATCTGGTCCTTGTCGCTGCCCAAGGATTGGGGCGGGCAGGGATACACGATGGCGGAAATCGCCCCCTGCTACGAAGAAATGAATCGCGCGATCTTCGGCCCGGTCTGCTTCAACGCCTCGGCGCCGGACGACGGCAACATGCGGGTTCTGAGTCAGGTCGCCCGGGAGGACCAAAAGGAGAAATGGCTCCGGCCGATTGCCGAAGGAAAGATCCGCTCGTCCTTCATCATGACCGAACCGCATCCAGGCTCCGGCTCGGACCCGATGATGATGCGGACCAAGGCCGAGAAGAAGGGCGGTAAATGGATCATCAACGGCCACAAATGGTACATCACTGGCGCCGAGACAGCCGAGCATTTCATTTTGATGGCGCGCACGTCGGATGATCCGCGGCGCGGCCTGACGGCGTTCCTGTTCCATCGCGACACGCCGGGCTGGCGGATCGAGCGGCGCATCGAAATCATGGGGCCGGAAGAACATGGCGGCCATTGCGAGCTGTTCTTCGAAAACATGGAGATCCCCGACGAGGACCGGCTGATGGAGGTGGGTGACGGCCTGAAGGTCACACAGATCCGGCTGGGCCCGGCACGCCTGACGCATTGCATGCGTTGGCTCGGCCTGTGCAAGCGGTCGCTGGAAATCGCCACGGAATATGTCAACCGGCGGGAAGGCTTCGGCATGAAGCTGGCCGACCGCGAAAGCGTGCAGTTCCTGCTCGGCGAAGCGGCGATGGATATCCAGATCAGCCGGATGCTGGTGATGCATGCCGCCTGGAAGCTCGACCAGGGCGATTTCGCGCGCAAGGAAGTTTCCATGGCCAAGATCCATGCGGCGGACACGCTCCACAAGGCCGTCGATACGGCGATCCAATTGAACGGCGCACGCGGATATTCCAAGGACACGGTCCTGGAATGGATCTATCGCTACGCGCGGCAGGCGCGCCTGGTCGATGGGGCTTCCGAAGTGCACAAGATGGTTCTCGCGCGGAACCTCTATGCGCAGGGTAACGACTTCTGGTCATGGGGTTAGGCGACCCGGGCAGCTTCGAAAATCTTGCCGGATTCCTGCGTGAACGGGCTGGCGCCGAACATATCGATATTGTCCGCCATGAACGTCTCAGTGGTGGTGCCATCCAGGAAAACCACGGGATCGACGTGGCAATCACCGGCGGGCCGATGGCCGGGGAGCACGCGCTCGTGCTGCGCAGTGATGCGCCGTCGGGCCTCGCCGAGAGCCTGAGCCGCGCGCAGGAATTCCACGTCATCGAGGCGGCGCATGCGGCCGGTGTTGCGGTGCCGGAACCGCTCTGGCTGTGCGAAGACTCCGCGCTGATCGGCCGCGTCTTCTATGTCATGAAACGCGTGCCCGGGATTGCGGCGGCCCATCGGGTGGTGCGAGACGACGCCGTCGCCGGCAATCGGGACGGGCTTGCCGCGGAGTGCGGCGCGGCATTGGCGCAAATCCATCGGATCGCCCCGGACGACACCCGGCTTGAGTTTCTGGCACTCCCATCGCCGTCGCCGGCTCTGGCCGGCGTGGCGCGCTTCCGGGGCTATCTCGACATGCTCGACCGGTCCTATCCCGGCTTCGAGTGGGGCTTGCGTTGGCTCGAAAGGAACGCGCCGAAGCCGGACGAAATTGTGCTGGCGCATCACGATTTTCGCACCGGTAACCTGATGATCGAGGACGGCCATCTGACCGGTGTACTCGATTGGGAGTTCGCCTGTTGGAGCGAGCCGCATGAAGATATTGGATGGTTGTGCGCACGCTGCTGGCGATTCGGGGCGTGGCAGCTTGAGGCCGGGGGGATTGCCGACCGAGAACCCTTCTACCGGGCGTACGAGGCGGCGTCGGGGCGCACGGTCGACCCCGCGCGGGTCTATTACTGGGAGGTCTTCGCCCATATGCGCTGGGGTATCCTGGCGCTACACCAGGGCGAGCGCCATCTTTCGGGCGAGGAGCCGTCATTGCACCTGGCGCTGACCGGCCGCATGGCCACGGAAATGGAGTTCGAAATGATCAAGATGACGTCGCCGACAGGGCGCGTTCCGACATGATACGTGATCAACCCGACGCCGCAGAGCTTTTGGCGATTGCGCGCACGGTGCTGCGCGAGGAGGTGGCGCCAGGCCTATCCGGCGACGACCGCTTCAAGGTCCTGATGGTCGCCAATGCGATGGCGATGGCGATCCGGGAAAGCGAGCACGGAGCGTCTCTGGACGCCGAGGCGCTGGACGATCTGCGGTCGCTGTATGACGAACCGGAAGCAACGGCGGAAGTTCTTTCGACCCGACTCGCGCAGGACATCCGGGCGGGCCGATACGATGAGGATGCGCTGGCGGCCTATCTGCATCGTCTGCTGCTGGCCGACATTCGCCGGCGATTGGCAATCGCCAATCCGCGCTATCTTGCGGAATCCGATACCTAAGCCGGCGCTGCCGTCTATTCGCCGCTTCGCACCAGCGTGGCGATCGAGCCGCCGTCGACATTGAAACATTCGCCGGAGACATATCCCGCGTCGTCGGATGCCAGGAAAAGCGCCATCGACGCCACGTCTTCCGGCGTGCCCCAGCGGCCAGCCAGATTTTCGTTGGCCCATTGCGTGCCGGTTTTGGCGTCCTCGGAAAACCGCGCATTGAACGGCGTCGCGATCAGGCCGGGATTGACCGCGTTCACGGTAACACCGGTGCCTGCAAGATCTGCGGCGAGCGCCCGGGTGAAGGCGATCGCACCGCCCTTGGACGCGCAATAGCCCGCCCGGTTCGGCCGGCCGACGAGGCCCGCGACGGACACCACATTAACGATGCGGCCGGTTCCGCGGGCAAGCAGATGCGGCACGGCTGCCTGACAGGTCAGGAAATGCGCCGTCAGGTTCACGTCGAGCATTTCCCGCCATTCCGTCTCGCTGTGTTCCAGGAAAGGACGGATGACGCGCTTCCCGGCATTGTTTACGAGGATATCGAGGCCGGCGAACTGATTTGCGGCGGCGGACACGAAACGGTCCACGTCGCCCGCATCCGCGACATCGGCGGCAAAGACGATTGCCGTGCCGTCTGTCGACCGAATGGCCTCGGCCGTCGTCTCCGCCTTATCCTGATCTATGTCGACGACAGCGACCTGCACCCCCGCGGCGGCGAAGGCCGTGGCGATACCGGCGCCAATCCCGCTACCCGCGCCGGTGACGATGGCGGATTTGTCGGCAAGCTGCATGGCTATTCGCCGTCGCGGGCGCGGGCGGCGAGCCAGCCGCCTTCGACCTTCATGTCCGAGCCGGTCATGAAGTCGGAATCGTCGGAAGCCAGGAACACCGCCGCCTTGGCGATATCCGACGGCGTGCCCCAGCGGCCCGCCAGGGTTTCACCGCCCCAATCGACATTTTCATCGGTCGCGTAAGATGCATTCATCGGCGTATGGATCGATCCGGGGGAGATAGAGTTTATCCGAATGCCGGTGCCGGCCATGTCGGCGGCAAAACCGCGGGTCAGCCCGAGGATACCGCTCTTGGCCGCGCAATAGGCCGCCCGGTCCGGTCGGCCGATATGGGCCGCGACCGACGCGATATTGATCACGCGGCCCTTATTGGTGCGTTGCATATAGGGCAGGACCGCCCGGCCGCAGAGGAATTGGCTAGTCAGGTTGGTGTCGATCATCGCCCGCCAATCGCCCAGCGTGTGTTCGGCGAAGGATTTGATGATCCGTCGCCCCGCATTATTGACCAGGATGTCCACGCCGCCGAACGCTCCGGCGACGGTTTCCACCATCGCGGCGACTGCTTCTTCGTCGGTGATGTCGCAGGTCACGGCGAGGGCGGTGCCGCCCGCGGCCTCTATTTCCGCTGCAACACTTTTCGCGTTGTCGGTATTGAGATCGACAATGGCGACGCGGGCGCCTTCGGCAGCGAATTCAAGGCTGATGCCGCGGCCGATACCGCTGCCGCCACCTGTTACGATCGCCGCTCTATTGTTAAGCCGCATGGCAGTTTTCCTTCGGTGTTGCCGTCTTCCGACGGTTTGACGCTATTGCGTCGGTTTGTTTCGTCTAAAGGACCAGCCGAAATAGCGCTGCGCCCGGCGAATGATGCCGGTTGCGACGGTTAGCAGGCCGACGGTTACCAGGACACCGGATACCGGCTCGGTAAAGAAGCCCAGGAAGTTGTAGTCCAGCATTGTTAGCGCCTGCGCCATCGAATTTTCGCCGATCTGACCGAGGATGACACCCATAACGATGGCGGGCACGGAATAATCGCTACGGCGCAAGAAGAAACCTGCGATTCCCGCGATGAACATCGTGTAGACATCGAATACGTTGCCGCGCAGGGAATACGCGCCAACCGTCGAGAACAATAGGATGCCGGGCGCCAGCAGTGTGAAGGGTATCCGCAGCATGTGGACGATGCACTTGGATTCCACGATCCCGAGCAGGAGAATCGCCAGACTCGCCCAGAACATCGACGCGAACAGGATCCAGACGAGATCATGCGCCTCCATCATGATGAGGGGCCCGACCTCCATGTCGTGCACGTTGAAGACACCGATCATCATGGCGGTCAACGCGCCGCCCGGAAGGCCGAGCGCAAGCAGCGGAATCATAGCTGCGCCGGTTGCTGCGTTGTTTGCGGTCTCCGGTGCGACAACGCCCTCCGGAATTCCCGAACCGAATTTCTCCGGTGTCTTGGACCAGCGGACCGCTTCGTTGTAGGAGAGGAAGGCCGCCAGGGTCGCGCCGACGCCGGGCAGGATACCACTGAACCAGCCGATCACCGTCGAGCGCATGACGCCGTACCGCATCGCCCAAAATTCGGCGAAGGAGGGATAGTCGACGGCAATTGTCGGCGCTTCGTACTCGCCTTTGGCAATCTTCTGGCCCTGGAGAAACACCTCGCTGACCGCGAAGAGACCCAATATCAAGGGGATGAAGCCGAGCCCGCCGGTCAGATAGAGCGATCCGAAGGTAAACCGCGGCACCGCGCCCACGGGATCGCCCCCGACGGAACCGATCAGCAATCCCAGCCCGAGCGAAAGCCAGCCCTTGGCAAGCGAGCGGGAGCCGACGCCGGCGACCACGGTCAGGCCGAAGAAGATCAAAGCGGTGATTTCGACCGGGCCGAAGGTGGAGACCGCGAAATCGGCGATCGGCTCGGTCGCGATCATCATCAAAATTGCCGAGAGGGTACCGCCGATTGCGGAACAGGTCACGGCATAGCCGATCGCCCGGCTGGCCTTGCCCTGACGGGTCATCGGGTAACCGTCGAACGCGGTCGGCGCGTTCTCGACGGAGCCCGGAATATTGAACAGGATCGCGGTGATCGCGCCGCCGTAGACGCCGGAGACATAGATGACGCCGTAGAGCATGATCGCGTGTTCCGCCGGCATCCAGGCGGTAAACGGCAGCAACACCGCTGCCAGCGTCAGAACGTTGAGTCCGGGGATTGCCCCGAATACGAGACCGCCGAGCAATCCGCCGATGAAAATCGTGACGCCGGTCAAGCTGGTGAACAACAGGGTCGTGCCGTTGAGGAAATCTTCCATGACCGCGGCGCCCTATTGGATCAAGGCGATGATTTCGCCGCTGATCGTATGAAACCAGCCGGCGCCCATCGGCAGGGGCGTGAAAATGAGCTTGTAGAACACCAGGACAAGCACCGCATAGAAGCCCAGACTGAAACCAAACAGCGTTCGCAGCCGGCGGACCCCCATCAGCCAGGTGAATCCGATCAGGAAGGGCAGTGTCGACAACAGGAAGCCCATCTGGTGCAGCCCATAGACCCAGATGAGCGGCAGCACGAACATGGCGAGTGTATTCAACGGGACGCCGCCGGTATCAGCGGGGAGGTCGTCCAGGTGGGTTACTTCGCCGTCCCTGGCGCCGTCTTCGACGCCGCGCACGAACCGTGAAATGAGCAGCGTAACCGCCGCGATGGTAATGATGACGACAACGACCTGCGGCCAAAAGGCGGCCCCGAGTTGGAAGATCGGTAAAGGTGCATCGAAGTCGAGCGTCAGGAAATAGACCAATCCCGCAAAACCGATCCAGGCGAGCGCTTCCCAAATGATGCGATCGCGTAGCCGCGTCGAGGCATTGTCGCTGGATGTCATCGGATTCCCCCCAATCTTATGCACGTCTCCGCAATGTAAGGCTTTGGCCTGGCGCCGGACGGCCCAATAGGGCGCCCGCCCACCGGGTTTTCGGTGGGCGGGCGAACTTGGCACGGTGCGTGTGCCTTTGGCCGTTTTTCGGCCTATTTAAAGTCCTTGCGAAGCTTCTGGCCCGATGCCTTGAAGATCTTGGCATAGGTGCTGATCGTTTCGTCGAGCACCTTCGTCGTGTCAGCCGTGTTGTAGTAGGAATTGACGATATCCAGGCTCTTGCGCTTCAGGAACGCCTGATGAACTTTGCTGTCATAGGCTTCCTTGAAGACGGCTTCGAGATATGCCTTGATTTCCTTCGGCGTGTCCTTCTTGACCCACAATCCGCGGATACGCAGCAACGGGTTCCACTTCATACCGAAATCTGCGCCGGTCGCCTTGGTGTCGGCAAAAATCTTGAACCGTTCCGGCCAGACGCTGAGCACCGGCAGCAGCTTGCCTGCCTGGACATGCTTGATCACGTCGCCGGGCTGTTCCATCAGGACATCGAGCTTGCCGCCGATCACCGCGCCGTAGCGTTGAGCCGGCTTGTCAAACATCACCTGTTTGGTCTTGAAGCCGAAGAATTCTTCGACCTTGGACATCGTGACCAATTCCATCGCGACGTTGATGTTCGAGACGGTCAACTTGCCGGGGTTCGCCTTGGCATATGCCACGATCTTTTTGAAATCGGCCTTGCCGCCGCTGACGAACCGCTTGTCCTTTGGATTGACGAACAGGCCGGTCGGCGCGACGTTGCTGATCATGATCGGCGTGAGGTCCTTGGTCGGATGCATGTTGATGTCGCCCGACACGTATTTCGAAACAATCGTGTCCGCGTGTTGCAGGATGGTGTAGCCGTCCGCCGGGGCCTGCGAGAAATCGGGCAGGCAGTTGATGCCGCCGCCGCCGGGCTTGTTCACCTTGTTGACCTTGACGCCCAAGATCTTGGACGCCGGCGCCTGCAGCGCGGCAACCGCCTGATCCGATCCGCCGCCCTTGCCGAAGCAGACGATGATGGTGATCGGTCGTTTAGGGAAATTTGCGGGTTTCTTCACCGCGGCCGAAGCGGCGGCCGCCATTGCGCTCGCCGCAATGACGCCCGCGGCCGCAACGGCGGCAAATTTCGTGGAAAATGCACGCATAGACTTGTCCTCCCGTGTTTTCGTTCGTTCTTGATTTCGCCGCAGAAAACCACGCCTTTTTTGCGCGCGCGACGGCATGCCGATATCGCCCGGCACGGCGTTGGTGTAATTCTCCACACTGGCTAATTGACGTCAAGACGATGCCAGTGGCGGGAGGCGCCAAAGGCATACTCTTCCGGGAAATACCGTTCAGCGCTTCATGCTCGAAAAGGCGCCGAGCAACCGTTTGCTGACGTGCTGGCGAACCTTAACCCATCCCTCGGTCGTGGCCGCTTTCTTCCAGGCATCGCTTTCGGGAATGGCCGGAGAATCGAGTTCGTAGATCGCGAGGTAGCGCGGCATGCCGTCGGTATCGGACGCGGCCAGCTTATAGCGCTGTCCGCCGGACACGCCCGGCACGGCAAGCAAATTGGGGACGTGTTCCTCGTCATACAGGCGATTGAACTCTTCCTCGTGCTCCGCCGGAATGTCGAGTTGGGCGACGTAGATATGCTTGGTCATATGCTTGGACTCCTATCGATGCGGTGCCGGCAATCATGCGAAGCAACGGCGGATGCGGCAAGGTCAACCTAATAGCCCAACCCCAAGCGGAGCATGTTCAGCGCCATCAGCAAAAGCAGGATAAGAATGGCGTTTCGAAAGCCCCGGCTCGATAATTTGCCGCGCAGTCGGATGCCGATCCAGGTGCCGAGCATCACCGGCACGAAGGCGACCAGGGCATAGACCAGCCGCTGCTTCGTGTAGAGATCGAGATAGACGATGCCGCCAATCTGACCGGTATTGATCGCGATGAAGATGACGCTGGTCAGGAAGACGAACTCGCGCGGCGTGAGGTCGAGGCTCAGCATGTAAATCGCGGTCGTGGGACCCGCCGCGCCGGTCAGTCCCTGGCTGACGCCGCTCAAGCCGCCGGCGACCGGACCCCAGAGTTTTTCCTGCGCCGGCGGAATAACGAGCGCGCGGCGGCGGGTTTCGAGGGCCAGGTAGAGCAGCAACAAACTCCCAAGGATCAGGAACAGCAAATTCCGGTCGAGATACGCGAGCAGGAAGGTGCCCAGCACGACGCCCAGGAATCCGGCGATGAGGAACCCCATGACCCGCTTGGCCGGCCGAAGCCCTTCGCTGCTGCGGGATTCCAGGAGCATCACCACATCGCTTACCGCTTTAGAGATGAAGATCGTCAGAACGGCGGTGGGCACGCCGACGACGGGGGCCAACGCCGGCACGGCGAGCAGGTTGAGCCCCATATTGGTCGCGCCCTTGACGATGGCGCCGATGAAGGTCACGGCGATGATCAGCAGAATGATGGAGTCTGTAAGCAATTCCAGGGGCATGAAACGTTCGCTTAGCCGGAGTGTCTCTGCTGGGTTCTGAGCGTGTGTTCGCGCCAGGCAATGTAACTCACGCCGCTGAAGATCATGGTGCCGCCGATCCAGACGAACAAATCGGGGAATTCGGCAAAAAGGAAATACCCGGCCAGCGTCGCCCAGATCAGCCGGAAGAAATCCAACGGTGTCACCACATGGGTATCGCCGCGTTTCAACGATTCGGCCATCAGCAGATGACCCAACGCACCGGTGACGCCGATCAGGATCAGCCAGCCATACTCGATAAGGCTCGGCCATTGCCAGTCAGTGAGCGCGGCCAGCAGGGTCAACGGCGTCATCAGCAGGTACATATAGGCGGTGATGGTCACGCTGGAATTGGTCCGGCTCATCACCTTGATGAAGATCATCGCGATGCCCCAGCAGAGTGCGGAGACGACCGCCAGGACGGCGCCTTGGTCGATCTCGCCGAAGCCCGGCCGCAAAATCACGTAGGTGCCGGCAAACGCCATCAGGATGGCCGACCAGCGGCGGACACTGATCCTTTCCTTGAACGCAAAGACGGCGATGACCGTGGCGAATATCGGCGCGGTGAAATGCAGCGCGGTGACGGTCGCCAGCGCGGTTACCTTGAGAGCCAGGAAAAACGTAAAGGAGGATACCGTCTGCAGGAGCGCACGCACCACATGGAGGCCGATGCGGTCGGTGCGGAAGATATTCAGGCCCGACCGCAGGATCCATGGCAGAAAGAACAGGAAGGCGGTAACCGTACGAAAGAACACGACCTGCAGCACCGGCAGCGTTTCGGATACGTGTTTCGCCATGGAATGTTGGCTGATCAGAACCACGGTCGCGATCAGCATCAGGACCATGCCGCCGAGGTTGTCGGCGGCGCGTGGGGTAGGGGTCGTCATGCCAAGCGCCCGACGTCCGTTGCTCGAAGAGGGTGTTCCACCCGTTAGCCGAGCTCGGGCAATTGGCGTTCGCGGCGGGCCTCGTTCATCTGATCCAGGATCCGGCGCTCGAGTGGCGGCAGCCGATAATCCACTGCCTGCTCGAACCGCCGGCAATCCAAATTCTTGATTACGGAATAAGGCTTGGCGTCCGGTTCGAAGGCGATGTCGGCGTCGGGAACGTGGCGGCGCACGATATCGGCGACGTCTTGCACCGAGGCCGGAATATTGCCGCCGACATAGACCGGCCGGTCGAGGCCATCGGTGAAGCAGAGCCGCACCATGCTTTCGGCGACATCGTCGACGTAGATCATCGGCGTCACCTGATCGGGCGCGACGTCGCAAATCACCGGCTCGCCGACCGCGGCGTAGGAGATCAGACGCGCCACGGCGCCGCTGCGTCCGGTCACACGGCCATGGCCGAACACTGCGGCAATGCGCAGGCCCCGGGTATCGAGATCGAAATTGCGGGTGTAGGCCTTGGCGACCTCTTCGTTCATCAGTTTCGCATAACCGTAGAGGTTATACGGATGGCGATGGGAGTCCTCGTCCACCGCCGCCTCGCCGTATTCGCTTTGATCGGCATAAACCGCCATGGACGTCGGGTAGACGACGCGGGCGGCCTGGCAATGCCGGGCCGCCTCGAAGACGTTGTTGGCGCCGGTCAGGTTCACCGCGAGGCCGAGTGACGGTTCCTGCTCGGTCAACGGCGCCAGCAGGGCCGCCATGTGAATAACCCGCTCGACATTGTTGTCTTTCATCGTGCCGAGGACGTTGTCGTAGTCGCGGATATCGCCGCCGACCGTTGTGAGGCGCGAATTGCCGCGCAGATCATCCAGACGGGATTGGTCTTCCGTTGTGTCGAAGGAGACCACATCGA
>CAJHYV010000397.1_pt1 | contig 11374 bp, 9 predicted proteins | sample 9198851 | NCBI WGS metagenome assembly CAJHYV01 (sample SAMEA7708375, study PRJEB35096) | sediment metagenome | biome: marine neritic benthic zone biome [ENVO:01000025]; feature: sediment [ENVO:00002007]; material: shallow marine sediment [ENVO:03000034] sea grass bed [ENVO_01000059] ...
TATCGACACCCGTAAGCGCATCGCGGTTGTGGCGCTCGACCGTTTTGGTGAGAGCCTCGCCGTCGATGCCGAGTCTCCGCGACAATTCGCCGAGGGAATCCGCTTCGGTCAAATAACCCGCAGCCTTGTAGGATTTCAGCCGAATCGTCATTGGATGGATCGCACCAAGGCCATATTTCCAAAGGAAGCGGCGATCGCAGATGAGATGGGCCGGCACGGCGACCCCCGCATTGTTCGTGCGCAGCATCGCCTGGACGAACTCGTGGTAAGAAACGGCCTCGTTCGTGAAGCGCCGGCCCTGTGATGTTACGGCGATGAGTCCAGGCTTGCCGCGGTCAGTCACCGTATGCGGAAAGACGACGTGCCGCCCATCGGCCCGTCGGTACTGCGACGCCGGCACCCAGTACGCCGGGCCGAATTCACCGATGTCCATCCTGCCGCCTGCGCCCGTCCCTAGGCTCAGGCCATCTCCCGTTCCCCCTTCGGCCGTCGCCGTGAGCTCTTCCGCACCCAGCGGAAAAAGGGACTTCCGCCGCGCGTGGTCATGAGAAAATCCGCCGGTAGCGAGTATCACGGCGCGGCGTGCCCGGATAAGGCGTTCGCTCCCGTCTTTATCCGCCACGACGACCCCGGCGGCCCGCCCGTCGCGCATCTCCAGCCGCACGACATCGACGCCAAGCCGGACCGGAACGGACCGATCCAGCAGCGATTTCAATAGCCGGGCAACCAGGGCATTCCCGAGAACGAGATCCGTTCCCCGCTGATGTCTCAGCCTCTGAACGAGATAGGCCGACACCAGACGAACGACGCGCGCAGCCGACCGGAATGATCGGAACATGTTGCGGAAATGCGGAATGTCCGCTCGCGCGACCATCATACCGCCGAACAAGGTAAATTCCGGCAAGGGCGGCCGAAGCATCGCAAAGGCGGGACCGAGTTCACGGCCATCGAACGGGACCGGCTCGAGCACGCGACCGCTGGTGGTAGCGCCCTCAGCGTCCGGATAATAGTCGGGATAGACGGGAACCGGTTTTAACTGCACGGCGGTATGGCGTTCCAGATAGGCGATCGCGGCGGGGGCTGCATCGAGGAAAGCGTCCCGCAAATCGCGGCCTCGCTCCGTTGGAACCGTAGCGAGTAGATAGGACTCGGACTTTGTTCGACTATCGCCGCCCGCTTGGTCGAAATCGCAGTTGGGCGCCCATACCATCCCGCCGGAAATCGCGGTTGTGCCACCTATATACAAGGTCTTCTCCAAGAGAAGCGTTCCCAGCCCTTGACCCGATGCAACACAGGCCGCAGCCATGCCGCCGGCGCCGGCGCCGAGGACGACGACATCGGTTTCTTCGCTCTCCGGGACCACGCCGGGCTTCGTCATCATGATTTGTTGGCACCTTTCGATAACCGCGGCTGCGGCAGCCGCGGTCCCTCAGACCGAACGCCCAAAACAGGGACGTTCATGCTATCGTGGCGGACGGGATTTTGCATCCGCCGAGGCTACGGGCCGCCCCGCCGGCCTCAAGCCAGCAGTGTCAGAGAAAAATTTTAATACTTGGGGCCGTCGTCAAACCCTTCGGGTCGATCCGGGCGAATCTCGCGAAGCCAATAGCGGCGAAATACGACTCTCACGTTCGCGCAAAGCAATCGATATTTCCCTGACAACGCCCGAATGTGACCAAAGACTATGGAAAAATGAAGGCCAGGAGAGAGAAAAAATGCCGACGAGCAACAGTCTGAATGGCGGACAAATTATCGTTGATTATCTTGTGCAGGAGAAGGTGCCCTACGCGTTTGGGCTGTGCGGCCACGGCAACATCGGTTTCATCGACGCGCTGTATGAACGGTCCGACGATATATCGACGATCTCAGTGCATCACGAGACGGTCGCGGGCTTCATGGCGGACGTCTATTACCGTGTCGCGGGCAAGCCAACGGCGACCTTTACGTCCTGTGGGCCGGGCTCGGCCAACCTGCCGATTGCGCTCGCGAACGCCTATTTCGATTCGGTGCCTTTCCTCGCGGTGACGGGGAACGTGCCGACGAGCCAGTTCAACCGGGGCGCTTTCCAGGAAACCTACCGGCAGCATCAGGCTGACTTCCCCTCGACGGTGCGCGCGTATTGCAAGCGGGTGTTTCAGCCGACGCGCGGCGACATGGTACCGCTGGCGATGCGCCAGGCGTGGAAGACGATGGTCACCGGCAGGCCGGGACCGGTGGTGCTCGACGTCCCTTTCGACATCTTCAAGGAAGGGGCGGAGCAGCCGCCCGCCGCCGCCGATTGGAACGCAAATATAAGCTGTCGCTGCGGCGCCGACCCGGAAGGCGTGGTTAAGGCGGTCGACATGTTGCTCGCCGCGGAACGGCCGGTCATCCTCGTTGGCCAGGGCGTAAAGTATGGCGGTGCGGCTGCGCACCTGTTGACACTGGCGGAACGGCTCGGCATTCCTATCGCGTCTTCGGCGAGCGGTACCGGCGCGATCGACACCAATCATCCCCTGGCGCTCGGCCTCATCGCGCGGAACGGCACCTATCAGGCGAACCACGCCTGCCGTCAGGCCGATGTGCTGCTGGCGCTGGGCGTCCGCTTCGACGATCGCACATCGAGCAGCTGGATGGCCGGTTATTCCTTTACTATCCCACCGACGAAGCTGATCCATGTCGATATCGACCCCGATGAGATCGGACGCAACTATCCGGTGGCGCTTGGGTTAATGGCGGACGTGCGCACCTTCCTCGGTCAGGTGCTGGGTGACCTCGATGCCCGGAAGATAGGGAAGAACGACATCTCATCCGCGCGCGCTGCCTGGCTCGACCAGATATCTGGCTACCGGAAGGAATGGGAGGAGTTTATCGCCCCGGGCTTCACGGAAGACACGACTCCGATCCATCCGCAACGCGCGGCGCATGAGATCGACAAGGCGCTGCCGGAAGATGCGATCCTGGTGAGCGACATCGGGGTGCACCACAACTGGCTGATCCAGTTCTGCCATCCCAGACGACCGGACTCGCTGATTGGGTCGATGGGCTTCGGCCCGATGGGCTTCGGTGTCGCCGGCGTCATGGGCGCGAAGTTCGCCGCGCCGGACCGGCCCTGCGTGTCGGTCTGCGGCGACGGGGCGTTTTTCATGCATGCCAGCGTGCTGGGCACGGCGGTGGAATATAACCTCCCGGTGGTGTGGGTAGTATGGAACAACTACGCCTACGGATCGATCCGGGGTCTGCAGCGGGGCTATCTCGATGGCCGCGAGCTGGCGACCGACTTCAAGGATCCGTCGACGGGTCAGCCCTACAACCCCGACTTCGCGGCGATGGCGCGGTCGGCCGGGGTCGAGGGCGTGAGTGTGGATAAGGCGGCGGACCTGGCAGACGCCATTCGCGCCGGCATCGCGGCCAACCGTCCCTACCTGATCGACGCTAATATCGGCGGAGACCTCAACCCGACCGGCGCCGGGGCCTGGGAACTGCCCGGCATGGGGCAGAGCCACCCCGGCTTCGGTGGACGGTACCAGCCGGGGTGAGGATAGTGTCAGGCTAATGCGAACTTGCCTCCAAAATGCGATGCGACGTCGAGTTGGTCTAACAAATCCCTCAGCGCCGCTCGACGCGAAACGTTAAGTCGCCAAGCCGAAGCCGTGCGCCGGGAGCAAGCCGCGCCGGACCGTCGTTCGGGTCCACGGGCCGTTCGTCCACTGCCGTGCTGGCCCCTGAATGCAGGTCTGTAACGCCAAGGTCGCCTTCCAATGGAACCAACTGAACATGGTGATTAGCGACCCCGTCGGCGACCAGGCAGCGGTCGCAAGCGGGGTCGCAACCGATTACCAGACCCTTCGGCGCCCGGCGCAGGTCATCTTGCGTAATCACGATATCAATAGGACCGCCCGCCGCATCCTCGCAGCGCAACCGCCACTCACTGCGCGGTTTCCCGTGGCGCCATGGCAGCTGGAAAAGCATATGTCCAAGCGAGCGAGCGCCATTGCGAGCGGCCGAGCCGCCGAGGACGACGATGTGGACCACACGTCGCGGCCAGTATCTGGCGAACAGCAGAACAAAGGCGAAGAGAACTGCAACCGCCGCCACGGCATACCAATAATAGTTCGTCGAGGCCACGCCGAAAATGATCCGGCACACCTTATGGTCACCATCGTACGGAATTTTCAGGGCCTTGAGCTTCTCCAGCAATACCGAGACGTGCGAAGCGAAGAAAACGCCCTGGATCACATCGTAAACAATGGGCATGCCGCTCGGCGCGACCAACATCGCCATCTCACGTTGGGTGTTTACTCCGACGACCTGGCCGCAAGGATTGATGATCGGCCCGCCGCTGTTGCCTGGATTGGTTGCAGCCGAATGTTGAATCAGCTGTATTCGAGGACCGTCCTTGGTCCAGGCGCCCATGAAGATTCGGTTGGTTATACCAGCGGTGAAGCTTGTCCCGCTGTCGGCATTGAGCCTTTCTCCTGCACCCGGAAATCCGATGGCGAAAACCGTCATTCCCTTCGTTGGCGTGTCGGTATCGGATTCGCTCAGAACAACAGGCGGCCGGTCGAGAGCCGCCACTTTCAGTACCGCCAAATCCTCATCCGGATAGGCTTGAACTATCGTCGCGGGTCGGCGCGGCATTTGTGTCGCGCCACTCTCCGCCACGAAGAGGCCCCAACCCTCATCGATATGCGGCTGGACAACATGGTAGGTGGTCACGATGTGTCCCCGTTTGCTGACGACAAAGCCACTGGCGCTTATGATCTCCGCCGGCCCTTCGACGATGATGCGGACCATGCTCGGCTCGACCCGCTTTGCCACGGTCGTTGGCTCTATCGCGGCGCTCGGTGGCGCCACAAACAGAGTCGCGGTTGCCGCAGCGAGAATTAGGATACGCAGTGCCATGCTCCAGATCATATGACAATGAAACCACGCGCGCACTCGATGCCGACAAATTGGCGGCTGGCGATACACGGCCCTGACGTTCGGGCAAAATAATCGATTTTCCTCTGACAACGCCCCGCTAGATTATCGCGGCGGCGCGAATCTCGTCTGGGGTGAACGGCACGCGGCGCAGACGCAACCCGACCGCATCGTGAATTGCATTGGCGATGGCTCCCGCGGTCGGGCCCATTACCGCCTCCCCGACCCCAAGGAAGGGGTCGCCGGGACGTTCGATGAGAAAGGTCTCGATCTCCGGCACGTTATCGAATCCCAGGATCGGATACCCTTCCCAGTCCCGCGTCGTGATTCCGTATGCGTCGTAGCCGACCTTCTCGTATAGGGTGAGGCTGGCTGCCTGCAGCAATCCCCCCTCAAGCTGCGAGACGATACCCAGTGGATCAATGATGTCGCCGGCGTCGGCGGCAATGGCGGCGCGGCGCAAACACACGCGCGCTGCATCATCGACGGAAAGCTCTATCGCAACCGCCGCGTAGGCCGATACGTTCTTATACTGTGCGAAGCCCAAGCCGCGGCCGATGCCGTCGGCCTTGTTCCAGGCGTTCATCCGCTCCGCCGCCGCCTCGATGACCGCCCTGGCGCGCCGGTCCGAAAGATGCCGCAGGCGGAATTCGATCGGGTCCGAGTTCGCCGACCGGGCCAACTCGTCCATGAAGGATTCGATGGCCAGTCCGTTGACGAATGCGCCGAGTCCGCGCAGGGACGATGTGCGAAGCGGCAGACCCTTTACCAGGTGTTTGACGATCCTCCGCGCGGAAAATTCGTACAGCGGATCTTGATTGCGATGAATGCCGGAGTGCGCCGCAAGGGCTGGAACGGCCGGCGGCGGCATTAACGGGTTCTCGCGCAGGCGAGAAGAGAACAATCGCGACGCGCCACGGCCACCCGGCCCCGGTTGCGGCCGCGTCACATGGGTGTCGCTGTAATTCTCATGCGACCACGCAACGACCCGACCCTCGGAGTTCACGCTGGCGCAGAGATCGGCAACCATCGCGGTGCCATAGGGCTCCCAGCCGTGCTCGTCCGCGCGCGTATATTTGAGCAGGATCGGCGTCCCCGGTAATGCGCAGGCAACCAAAGCCGCGTCGAATGCGGCATCGTCGGCGCCGTTATGACCGTAACATCCGGCACCCGGCGTATGGATTACACGAACAGAGTCGAGATCCCGATCCAGCGCCTCGGACACACTCGCGCGTAACGGATAGGGCCCCTGGGAATGGCTCCAAATGGTAAGAAGGTCGCCGTCGAGATGCGCGAGCGCCGCCGACGGCGCCATCGAAGCATGCATCTGGTAGGGCCGCTCAAAGCGGGCATTCAATGTCGCGACCGCATCGGTCGGCGGATCAGCAAGCGGCGGCACCGCCGCTTCGACCGGCCTTCCGTCGACCACCGGGAGGCTGGTCCGTTCATTGCTGACGAGCAGCTCGAATATGTCGCGGGTCTCGAGACCGCGCTCCGGCGACCAGCGCGCGGCGGCGGCAACGCGCTCGGCAAGATTTATTGCGGTCCACTCTTCCCTGTGGGCGACGGCGAGAAAACTGCCGTCGCGGACGAGATGCCCACCCATTAGCCGTTGCTCGACATCGACCGGCAGATCTTCCAATCGGGCGTGATAGTGCGGTGGACGCACGATCCTCGCGTGCAGCATGTCCGGCATCGACATATCGTGCACGAAACGGATCGAGCCCATCGCCAAACCCGTCAATGCGGGCGCCAGATGCAACCGGCCGAGCACCCGATAGGCATCCGGGGATTTTGGCGTGGCGCCCAAGTCAACGGGGATTGGAATCTCTCGACCGCCGGTCAGGTCCCAATAGGACATCGCACGATTGGTATTTGGCACCCGAATCAGCCCGTCCACGATCTCCAGTGACTCCGGGTCCGTCGAAAGCCGTTCGCCCGCCATCTTCAGCAGATGCCGACGCGCAGTTGCGGCGGCGAGGCGCACCGCCTGTGCCGAATCTTCCATCGACCGGCTGCCAGCGGTATAGCCCTCATTGGGCACTTCGCCGGTGACGCGTGGGGCGACCCGAACGCGCGTGGGATCCACGTCGAGTTCTTCGGCCGCAACCAATGCCACCGCTGCAGAAACCCGCTGGCCGATGTCGACTTTGCCGCTCCGCACCACCACTTGACCGTCGCCATCAAAGGACAACCATTCGGCGACGCCGGGATGCGCTGTGAGGCTGGGACTCGAAGCCATCAGCCGCCGCCTTCCCACAGCACCCGCTCGACCGCGCGAAGCACGGCCGCATGCGTGCCGCAACGGCACAGGTTCTTGCCAAGCGCGGCGCGGACGTCGGCCGCGCTTGGGGTCGGCTCACGGCGCCGCAACGCCTCCACCGCAATGACCAATCCAGCCGTACAATAACCACACTGCGCCGCGCCTTCGTTGATGAAGGCGCTTTGCACCGAGCCCGGTTCATCCCGCGCCGCAAGGCCCTCGACGGTCACGATCTCCGTCCCTTCGAACTGGCCGACGGGCGCGACGCAACTCAACTGTGCCACACCGTCTACCAGCACGGCGCAAGCACCGCATTGTTCAAGGCCGCAGCCAAGCTTTGCGCCGGTCAGGCCAAGCTGATTGCGCAGGACGTAGATCAGTGGAGTCGACGGGTCGATATCGACGTTATGGGTCTCGCCGTTGATGTTTAGGCGGGTCTTGGTCATCTTGGAAGAAATCCTGCCAGAACGATTGGACGGCGTCGAGGGTGTTGTCAGACAAACCGGACCCGGCCCGCAAAGGTACGGTCTGCGGCGTTCGGCCCGCCGGCTGATACCACTCGGCCGGAGCGGCAGAGCGGTTCTGCTTGAAGATATCGCGGCCGTCGGCTGATTAGATTCGCCGTCCCTGCGCACACATACAGCCGATACAATTTGGTGTGACCAAGCCAGCGCAAGACTGAATGGTGGTGCAGAGAGTCTAGAGCGAACCCGTCTCCGCTCGATTTCCCTGTTAAACAGGGAAAATACAGGGAACATGTCACAATTCAGCTGAATATTTCGCGACCAACCCAGACAACTCGCTATTATTGCTCGGCATTTTTGGCAGCACAAGGGACAGGGGCGCCCATGGACGACACGGCCCTCGCGATCAAGACGATATGTTGTATCTCATTGCCGGACCGCGCCGAACCGCATGTCCGGTAGCGTCGCCATCATTCGCCGGACCGCGTCGTCGGCGATCGATTCATAGACTTCCGGATCTTTATTCAACATCGCAGCACGGCCTACGATGAGCGGCAGGGAGAACGGGGAAACAGGCACCCCGCCGTTTCCGCGGTCCGTCTCGTGATGGGCGATCCAAAATCGTCGTTCCCTTGCGACGTCCCGCATCTCGAGAACAACCCCAATGCCGCGCTGCGCCCAAAGAACGTAGTACTCGTCGGTCACAGCGTACAGGCGAACGATCATGATCGCCTCGCAGCGCGTTTGTTTCGAGAATGCTCGAAGATCTTCGGGATTGCCAACATCCAATATCAACCGCCGTTCGAGGCGTTTCATCTCCGCATAGCCGATAACCCGCGGCAGGCGCGTCGCCAGATGCCTCTCGACGGCCGCTTCGACCGCGCGACGGACCAGTATGCGCCCCTCCGAGGGTTCAGTCACAATTGCGGCGCATTTTGGTGGGTCACGATAGTAGAGTGAACTCAATCGGTAACGAACATTGCGTTCCAAAAGCGGCACGGATGGCCGTTCCGCGCCTAAGCCATGATAGGTTGTGCGCAGGCATCCGCCCAAGAACAATGGAATGCAGAAGGCTGAAATGATTGCGGCCAAAACCCGTCTCATCGGCCCGCGGCTACTCAGCAGGCGCGCGCCGCCGCGCCGGAGAGATCGACGCTCCCCGCCAGCGCGCGCCCATCGACCGTGATCGAGGTCAGGATCACCTTTGCGCCGACCAGTTCATAGGCTCCCCGAATCTTGCCGGACGACTGATAGCGTTTACCGATGATCGCTTCGATGCCTCCGAGAAGCACCGCATCAACGTTGCGGGGAAAGACCCGCACAGGCCGCCAGGAAACCAGATTATGATGGTCGGCAATCTGGGCGAATTGTCGACTTTCCTGTCGGATCGGTTCTCCGGCGGGCGATCGCAGGAAACCGCTGAAACGATCGCGTTCGATATTCCAGGAAATACCGGCGCTGGATTTCCGGTCGAAGAGCCGGTCCGTTGCGTCGAGTATAGCGGCGCGCACGCCGTAGCACCGCGTAAATCTGCGATAGAGCTGCTCGCGCTCCGCAGGGGCTTTCGGCCAGGCGATCTCAATCGTCGGCCCTTTACCATGCTCCAACAAGCGAAGAAGCGCCCGGCCGGTGCTCCGGTTCTCCCGGCCGTCGACAGCTTGTCGGGCATCGCGTTGACTGGGGTCTTGAGGCGCGCGTGCGGCGACCTCCGTGTTTGTGGCTTGCGCCGGATTTGCCTTCTGCGGCGCCGGTGTGCGTTGCCGCTTCAACGGTTTCGCTTTCGGCTCGGATGGTGCCAACGGTGTAATGACAAAGGTCTCCTGCTCAATGACCTTCGAGGCAGCTACCGACGGTGGCGTTGCCGCGCGAAGTGGCACTACGGCTCGGGTGAACGGTTTCGACGCTGCCTGCCGCGTCGTTGATTTTGCCGCAGTGCGCCGCGGAGCCCCTTTCGCTGCGCGTGGCGGGGGCGGCGGCAATTGGAGACGGGCAATTGAAACGGCTGCTCGTTTCGTCTCCGGCGGTCTGTTTTCGACCTGCGGCGTTTTGATCAGCCGAACGAGCGGCGTGTCAACCTTGCGGGGTTCGATTTCCGACGCCAGGATCAGCGCCAAAACGAGCCCTGCCAAGAGCGATGGTGTCTTGGTGGCGACAATGCCGGTCATGAGCAGCGGCCCTTTGGGTGAATAGACGCCGGCTCCAGAGGCAACCGTGATTGGGTCAGCGGCTGAGGGATTGGGCATAGAGCAGTTCCATTTCCTCGGCGAGCGAAAACAACCTTTTTCGGCGCTCATCCGCTGACATGAGGCGTCCGCCGCTCTTCAAGACCGGCCGGGGTCCCTCGGGGGAAATACCGCGCAGAATTTCCTTTCGGCGCTTGGCGACGGCGGGTCCGGATACCGGCGGTAGCGATGCGGCAAGGCGTGTCTTTTCGCGCGCCGGTTTGGAAGACGGCGTTGGCCTTGTATTTGGTGCCGCTTGTGGCGCCGCTTTGGCAAACGTCGATCCAGCGTCTTTCGGCGCCGGCATGGCATCCGCATCCGGCGCAGACAATTTTCCTGACGTCCGAGGATTAACCTGGTTGGTAGCTATTTGGTTGCCGGCCCGGTCAGCGACGCTTGCTTCTGCGCTTTCGCTTGAAGCAACTGGCCCCGCGTCATTCGTCGCCGCGATAGAGGGCGCCGGAACCGACTTTTTCTTCTCATCGGCCTTGGCGACCTTCGGCGAAGGCCCCTTTTGCGGCCGCACGCGATCGAACGCATGCGACGCGCGGTCCTTGATTTCGCTTGTCGCGCCCTGAATGCGGACAGCGGCACGGTCGAGTTCCGGCCCGTCGGCGACAAACAGGTAGATCAGGGCGGCACCCACCGCCAGATTGAAGATGATGAATTTCATGTCAACTCCTTCTCGTGCGAACAGGTTCAATCAACAATTCAGATTCCCGGAATCCCGTCGGCATACGGTATAAGCGCAGCGCGGCTGCACCGCGGCTATCCGGCGTCCCGGTTCGGACCGGCATGCCGGTCACGGCAACATCGGACTTTTCCAGCCTGCATCCCGGCTCACAAAGCGAGACTGTGCGCAGATCGCGCCGCCACTGGGAGAGTGTACTCATGGCCGTTGCCCTTTGCGGCTCGGTAAGGCCCAAGCAGTCGCACAACTCCTTTGGCGCGCATGCGTCACGACGATCAGGCTGCGCAAAACGGCAGAAACCGGTAAACCAACGACGGTCGTCATAAAGGCGAGGCTAAAGTTCGACGTCATCTTCCTGATGACCGGTTGGATCGTCTCCGGTGTCAGTTCGGTCGATGCGAGCGTGCCAATCCCCAGGCTGATGCCCAGCAGTGTGAAGGTCAGTGCTAACGTCGTGACGCCGTTCGCGGCCTGGATTCCGGTTTGGAGCCAAACTTCGTTGTCCTTTGCGGAACCGCGCGTCAACATCTGAACCCAGCTAAACAGTGCGGTAATCACCAAAGCCGCAAGTAACGTCACGAAAGTCCAGCCGAGAACGTCACGCGCCCAAGCGGTAACCTCGGTGACGCCGTGGGACGTCATCACCACGCTGGCCGCCATTAAGACGACAGCCCCGCCAAGCAGGTAGCTGACGGCACGCGATATTGCACCGACGCTTCGAAGGAGCGCGCCCACGTCAACGCCTCCCCACCGTCGTGTTCATCAGGCTCTGGGTCGACACGCCGACCTGATCCATCCAATGATCGAGCAGCGCGTTGTTGTGCTCCACCGA
>CAJHYV010000297.1_pt1 | contig 11217 bp, 10 predicted proteins | sample 9198851 | NCBI WGS metagenome assembly CAJHYV01 (sample SAMEA7708375, study PRJEB35096) | sediment metagenome | biome: marine neritic benthic zone biome [ENVO:01000025]; feature: sediment [ENVO:00002007]; material: shallow marine sediment [ENVO:03000034] sea grass bed [ENVO_01000059] ...
AGGCGCGCCGCGCCGTCCCGGGTGGTGTGCTGCATCGTGATGCGGACGCTTTTCGCGCCGGTAACGAGATCCATCGCGCCGCCGACAAGCTGGCCCTTATGAGACATCTTGGCGTCCCAGTTGGCGAGATCGCCGCTCGCCGACACCTCGAACCCGCCGAGCAGCGTCACGTCGAGATGGCCGCCGCGGATCATCGCAAAGGCCTGCGAGGAATCGAACAGCGCCGCGCCGGGGCGCAGCGTGATCATCTGGCTGCCCGCATCGACGAAATCTGTATCGATCTCGTCTTCCGCCGCCAACGGGCCGACGCCGACGATGCCGTTCTCGGAATGGAACATCAGTTCCCGGTCCGCTGGTGTGTAGTTGGCGACCAGAAGCGGCATGCCGAGCCCGAGATTGACATAGGTGCCTTCCAGCAGGTCCTGCGCCGCGCGCCAGGCGATCTGGTGCCGTGTCAAAGGGTCCACGATCATAGTCCTCCCGCGTTGCTGGGGCTGGCGTCTTCGAGCTCGATCACCCGGTGGACGTAGATTCCCGGAATATGGATGGTGTCGGGCTCGATCGGTTCGTCGGTCGCATTGCCGGTTTCGATCACCGTCGTGCGCGCCGCCATCGCCATGGCAAGACCGAAATTCCCCTGCGCGCCGCGGAACCGCACATTGCCCCAGCGGTCCGCCCGCGCCGCACGGATCAACGCGAAATCGGCCGTGATCGCAGTCTCCAGGACGCAAGGCCGGCCGTTGAATTCACGAACCTCTTTGCCCTCGGCGAGTTGCGTGCCCACCGCGGTCGGTGTGAAGAAGGCCGGCACGCCGGCGCCGCCGGCGCGGATCCGCTCGGCAAAAGTGCCCTGCGGGACCATTTCGATGTCGAGCTCACCGTCCAGCCATTGACGCTCGTAATTCGATGTATCGCGTCCCCGGCTGCGGGCGGCCGAACAGATCACCCGCGAGACCCGCCGGTCGCCGAAGATACGCGGCGCGACGCCGTCGACGAACCGGATGCCGTTCAGGATCAAGGTCAGGTCCCGGGCCGGCATGTTTTCGAGCGCCCGGATCAGGGCGAAGGCGATTCCCGTGCCACCGAACCCGCTCACCAGGATCGACGATCCGTCGCCGATCCCGTCGAGCGCCGCTTCTATGGTTTCGACGCGTTTGTCGATCATTCGTGCCTCTTTCCTCGGACGCCTTATTGTCTGATTTCGACCAGTCGAATGCCTGGTACCAAGCGCGCCATTAAATTCGAGGAAGCCCGCTAACGCAAATCCGACCCGGCCGGGTACGGCGCGTTTACCGGCAGATCGATTGTCAGGATCAAGCTGCTCAGGCTCTTGCCGTGCATATCCTGGCCGAGCGACCGGGTCACCCCGCCGCCCAGCGCGCCTTCTATGACGAAGTTCAGCGCCCGCAGTTTCGGCAGTTCGTACCGGGTCACCGGCCCGCGAACGATGTGGCCGTACGCGGCCATCACCCGTTCGGCGGTCAGTTCCCGCTGAAGAATGGTCCAGGCCTCGTCGTCATAGGCGACAACGGAGACGTTGGAGGTGTCGCCTTTGTCGCCGGCCCGCCCATGGCCGAGGTCGTAGACCAGCACCATTACCCGCCGCCCTCGACGAAGACTTCCGGTTGGACCAGGTTGCGGTCCAGCAGCAGCGACTGCACGGCAAGGATTTCCCGCACGCTGGGGTCCGATCCGCCGCCCCCGCCCGCCGGACCGTTGACATGCATGGCGCGCACTTCGAACCCCACCGCCTCGGCGGCCTTCCGGTCATCGGTCCGCGCCGCGATGCGCAGGCGCACCTCGTAGGGCTCGGACCGGTCGTCCTTCATCCCGTGCAGGCTCGACATGCCGATCAGATCGACCCGCATTTCGGAATATTCGAATCCCCTCAGCCGAAGCCGCTCCTGCACAACCTCGGCGGCCAGCTTGGCGCGCCCGACCGCATTGATGCCGGCATAGCTGACTTGCCCTTCGCCGATATAGCCGTCGAAATAACCGACCGTCACCTTGTAGGACCCGGTCCGTGGCCGTGCCCGGGCGCCCGCGACGCGGACCCGGTGCGGCGCCTCGTCGGTCAGGGTCAGATCGGTGATGTCGAGGACGCAATCCGGCGTGATGTAGGCGGACGGATCGTGCATTTCGTAGAGGATCTGTTCCGAACAGGTGGCGACGTCGATGCGGCCGCCGGTGTTTTCGAGTTTGGTGACCACCAGTCCGCCATCGGCGTCGATCTCCGCAATGGGATAGCCAAGCTGCGCCAGGCCGGGCACGTCCTTCTTGCCGGGGTCGGCGAAACAGCCGCCGGTCAATTGTGCGGAACATTCCAACAGATGCCCCGACGCGGTGCCTTGCGCCAATCTCGGCCAGTCGTCATAGGACCATCCAAAATGGTGCATGGCCGGCGCCAGGAACAGGCTGGGATCGCCGACCCGTCCCGTGACGGTCACCGGCGTCTTGGCCGCCAATGCCTCGCAGATCGCGTCCGCACCCAGATAGGCGTTTGCCGACGCCATGCGCGGCAGGATCGATTCCAACGGCTCTCCACTCTCCAGCAGCTCCAGGTCCGGTTGCCTCCGTATCAACTCGGCCACGTCGTCCCCCTGAACGACCGCACAGGGCACATCGCCGAGCCCCATTTCATCCGCCAGCCGCCGCGTTGCCCGCGCCGCGCCGGCCGGGTTCGCGGCCCCCATGTTGGTGACGATCCGGGTACCGTGTTCGAGGCAGTGGGGCAGCACCGCTTCCATGCGTTGCTCCAACCACGGATTGTAGCCCTTCTCCGGATTTTTCTGACGGGCCAGGTTTTCCCGCCCGACCGTGCGTTCGGCCAGGCATTCGAAGATCAGCCAGTCGACGGTCCCGCTTTTCGCCATATCCACCGCCGGGGCAATACGATCATCGGCGAAACCGGCGCCAACGCCGATGCGAAGTGGAGAGAGAGTCATGATGCGAACGCTACCTTCCCGTCACGGCCGCGGGCCGGCTCCCTTTGACATCCTCGGGCGGCATTTCGGGGCCGGCTGATTGCCTCGCCATCGCAACGGCTCCAGCCAATCAATCCGCGGCGTCGGCGTTGCGGATGGTGTCGAGCTGAACCGAATTCTTGCTGAACCGTTCCTTGTAGTCCGTGGTGTCGATCTCCTCGAGCTGGATTTCGCCTGACAGGACATTTTGCTTCCACTCCTGGTGTTCCGGCTCCATTGCCTGGAACTCCGGCATGACGTCCTTGGCGAACAATTCCAGGCTTTCGCAGATGTGTTCGTGGGTATTCTTGCCCGCCTGGTTCAACAGGATGATCTGGTCGACATGCGAGCCCGCGTATTTGCGCAGCCGATTACGAATCGTCTCCGGCGAACCGATCAGGCCGCCCGACAAAGCGCGCTCGAGCGCATCGGGATTCTCGGCCTTCCAACGCTCATATTCCGCCCAAAGGTCCACGGTGCCCGGCGGCGGCCGGTCGCGCTGTTTCCCGATGCGGTCCGCGCTGTAGAATTTGAGGGCGAACTGGAAGAACGGAATACCGTCGGCACGGCGCCGCGCTTCCTCGTCCGTTTCCGCGCACATGAAATAGCTTACCAGCGCCATGTTCGGGTTGGTCTGATAGTCCGTCAGCTTCTCCATCCGCTTGGTGAAGGAGTTGTAGTAGCAATGCACCCAGGCCTGTGCCGCGGCGCCGCTGACGAACTGAAATCCCAGCGCGCCCATGCCGCGCCGACCCGCCATTTCGATCGTGTCGAGCTGGGAACACGCAACCCATAGCGGCGGGTGCGGTTTCTGCAGCGGCTTCGGCAGCACGTTGCGCAGCGGAAAGTCGAAATATTCGCCGTGATATTCGCAGCCGCCATCCTTGAACATGGGAATGACCGCCTTGACCGCGTCTTCCCAGACCGCGCGCTTGGTTTCCAGCGGCCGGTCGAAGGGGCCGAGTTCGGTGGTGCTGCCACCCTCGCCCATGCCGAGTTCGACCCTGCCGTTGCTCAGCAGGTCGAGCGACGCCACCCGTTCGGCGACCCGCGCCGGATGGTTGGTCGTCATCTGAATGATGCCGTGGCCGAGGCGGATATTCTTGGTCCGCTGGCTGGCGGCGCCGAGAAATACCTCGGGCGACGGGCAGTGCGAATATTCTTCCAGGAAATGATGCTCGACTTCCCAGGCGTAATCGAAACCCAGCCGGTCGGCCAATTCCATCTGATCGAGCGCATTGTTGAACAGCCGCTGCTCGTCGCCCGCTCCCCATGGCCGGGGCAACTGCAACTCGTAAAAAATGCCGAATTTCATTTCTGCAATTCCGCTGTCATTTCCAGGTATGGATAAGCGTAACGCCGTACGGCGGGACCGACAACGCGAAACCCTGTCGGCGAATTAGTCCTGGCGCCGCTTGATTTTCGCAAGATACTCGGCGGTAACCTTGCTGCAGTCTTCCAACGTGGTGCCGCGCTTGCGATCCTCAACGACTTCGTCACCAAGCGGAGAGTCGGCGATCAACCGAAACATTTCGGCGCCGCCGCTGCATGTCTCTCCCGGCAAACCGAGCGTGCCGAACGTTTTGCCGATTTCCTCAACTTCGTAAACCCATCGATAAGCCTTGGGCGGCGTTTGGGTGACGCGGTCCGCCGCCCATTCGAACCCATCTTTGTGGCCGGTTCGCAGTTCATGGACAACCTCGTCGAACACACCCAGGGCTTCCGCCGCGGCAAAGGTTTCGGCTGCCACGGCGACCATGGTTTTCGTCATTGATGCGAAACACATCTTTATGGCCGCTGCGCGCCCAATTTCATCCCCGCAGCCAATGATGTTGAGTCCAAACGCCTTCAATTCCGCGAACGCTTCCACATGCGGACCCGATGCATAATACCGGGTCTTGTTTTTCTTCGGCGAAGGCGGATCGCCAAGTATACCGACATCGACAAATCGGGCGCCCGTTTGTTCCAGGATCTCCTGAATTTCTTGTTTGGTGGTCGGCGCCACCGCATTGCAGTCGGCGAACAGGATTTTCCTGTCTGCCGATTTGATGAGGGGTGCAAAATTTTTCGCCAGGGCAACCGCCTGTCCCGGCGGAAGAATGGACAGAAAGATCTCGGCCTCTTCGACCAGCGCCGCATCATCGTGCACATCTTCCATGCCCGCTTGTTTCGCGAGCGCTTGGGACCGCGCGCTTCGTCCGGACAGGTTCGTGATCACCCGCAAACCATGCCGCACGAGTTGGCCGCCCGTACCCGCCCCCATGTCGCCCTGCGCGATGATGGCAACAGTTTGTAATGTCATGGCCGCCCTCTCGATTGTTCGTTGCAATTTTCGTTGCGGGATTGATCCGCCGGCGTTTCGATCGAATTTGGTCTAAAGAACCCCTAGCGGCCCTGATAGCGGGGATCGCGTTTTTCGACGAAGGCCCTGGGACCCTCTTTCGCATCGTCGGTTTGCCCAACGACCCAGCGCAATGCGCCGCCCAGCCGCATCGCCTGGTCAAAGGTTTCGTCCATCGCCGCCTGCGTCACTTCCTTTGCGGCTCGAACCGCAAGCGGGGCGTGCTCGGCGATCCGCGTCGCGATTTTCATGGCTGCCGGCATCAGGTCCTCGGCCGGCACCATCCGGCTCACAATGCCCGCCCGCAACGCAGTTTCCGCATCGATGCGGTCGCCGGTAAGAATGAGTTCCATCGCAATCGACTGCGGAATGCTCCGGGCCAAGCGCTGCGGGCCGCCACCGCCGGGAAAGAAGCCGCGCGTGATCTCAGGGAGACCGAACTGCGCTGCAAGCGAACACACCCTGATATCGCAGACGAGCGCCAGTTCCATGCCCCCGGCCAAACAGTAGCCATCGATCGCCGCGATCAGCGGTTTTTCAAACTTCATCGTCGACCATCGGGCGGACGTATCCGCTTCGATCACCGCGGCCGGAGAATTATCCAGGCTGCGTGCGCCCCCGCCGGACGCCCGCTCCTTGAGGTCGGCCCCCGCGCTGAACGTTCCCCCCGCGCCCGTGAGAACAGCGGCGCGAATGTCCCCGTCCTCCCGAACCCGCTGCAGATACTCCATGAGTGTGCGGCTCATCTCCTGGTTTATGGCATTGCGCTGAGCCGGACGATTCAACGTGATGACGGCCACATGGTCGGTGAGTTCAAACAACGCCGTATCGCTACCCACACATCTTCTCCTTCTGATGAAGTTAGAGCCGTGGACATGTTGTGTGTACGCCGCTGGCCCTACCCTATAGTCAGACTATCGAATTCGATTGGGCGCTGTCTAATGCGAGCCGCGCAAGCCGCATCGTCACGTTGCGTTCAGGAGCAAGCTTGGTCGCTTCCGGTGGCAAACCCGCCTTCCCCTTTGCTCGTCGCTCAGGACGGATCAACGTAACGAACCGCTGGTCAGCAGAACATCCTGTGCTAGGATTAAATACAAACAAACACTTTAATAACGATACCAGGGTTCATGCGCTTACTTCTTATCAATCCCAAGTTCCCGGAAAGTTTCTGGAGCTTCAAGTGGGCCATTAACGAAGTTTTGCCCGAGAAGCGTGCGGTCAATCCGCCGCTCGGCTTGGCGACGTTGGCGGCGCTTTGCCCCGAAGACTGGCACGTCGACATCGTCGATGAGAACGTCGAAGCGGTTCCCCTCGCACCCGAGGCCGATATCGTCGGCATCTGCGGCATGGGCGTTCAGCTTCCCCGTCAGCGCGAACTCTTGGAATATTATCGGAATCTCGGCTACTACGTCGTCGCCGGCGGCAGTTACGCTTCGTTGTGTCGCGAAGAGTACGCCTCTTTGGCCGATACGGTAGTCGCCGGCGAGGCGGAATACATCTGGAAGGAATTTTGCCGAGACTATTCCCGCGGCGCGCCAAAACCGCTGTACCATGAAACCGGAACGGTCGATCTCACCGATTCACCCGTTCCCCGCTTCGATCTCCTGAAGCTAGAGCGCTACTCCTATGCGACGCTGCAATATTCGCGCGGCTGCCCCTATCGCTGCGAATTCTGCGACATCATCGTCATGTTCGGCCGTAAGCCCCGCGTCAAAAGCCTCGAACAGGTAGGACGCGAACTGGACGAACTGCGCAAGGCCGGCGTGCGGAGCGTCTTTTTCGTGGACGACAACATGATCGGCAACCGTCCGCGGGCGAAAGAGCTGTTGCAGTTCCTCGCGCACTACCAAGAGGAGCACCGCTACACCTTCACCTTCGGTACCGAGGCCTCGATCAACATGGCGCAGGACCGGGAGCTGCTCGCACTGTTCCGTGCCGCGAATTTCGGCTGGGTTTTCATCGGCATCGAATCACCCGATCCAGCCAGCCTCAAGGAAACTTTGAAGACACAGAATCTTCACGAAGATATCCTGACCTCGATCCAGCGAATTTACTCATACGGGATCGATGTCCTGGCCGGGTTCATTATCGGTTTCGATAACGACACACTTGAGACTTTCGATGTTCAATACGAATTTGTCATGGCGTCCGGCATCCAGTCGGCGATGATCGGGTTACTCGCCGCATTGCCGCATACCCCTCTGCATGAACGAATTCAACGCGAAGGCCGGCTCATAGAGATCGAGGACTCGACCAACCCAACGAAGGCACAGTCCAATATCGTGCCAAAGAACATGTCGCATGATGACATGGTGGCGGCATACCAGGAGCTTTATGGCCGACTGCTGGCCGATGGCGCGATAGCCCGGCGCATCCGCAACAAGGTCCAATACCTTCGCGCGCCTTCGTATCAGAGCGGGTTCTCGATCGCTCAGCAATTGGGGATTATCGGACGGCTGGTGGCCAAAGGCATCCTTCCGGGGGGCTTCCCGCGGGTCATGCATTTCCTGGGCTCCTTGCCGATCTTCGCCCCATCCCGAATTCCGCTTGTGATATCCGACTGGATTGTCGGCCTGTCGATGCGCGAATTCGCCTTGCATCACATGGCCATCCAAGCGCCGAAGACGACCGCAGTGGACCGCCATCTTGCGTCGCTGCGCGCTCTAATCGGTGACGGCATAATGCAGAAACCAAGTTCCCACGCCACGAACCAGGCGACAGGCCCCAATCTCGTCATCTCCTTGAGCGATCTACCGCACCGGCGCGTTCTGAAGCGGGCGATCCCCCGGCTGAGGCGGGTGCTGAAACACACGCGCGCGTCAATTACGCTCCAAGTGGACAGCGATCAATCCACACAATTGAAGCAAATCGAGCATTTGCTGAAACGATTGGCGCGTTACGGGGACCGGGTTTTCGTTGTGGTCGATGAAAACCTGCGGGGCCTCGTCGACGTCGACTCTTCGGTATTCAACCTGGTTCTGGCGCGTCCGGATGACGGAACCTCGTCCGCAGGTGCGCGCAACTAAGGGAATGCCTGACATCGCCTGACTACGCGCATGTCAGCAAATTTCTGCTATCCTGCGTTCCATGACGATGACGCTCTCAAGCGCAGCGAGCGGCGGTGCATAGCAGATTATAGGGTCATCCGGCTCGCGAATGCCGTTCCCGGGGTTACCGGATGACCTCGGCCAGGGCCACGTTTTCGCCGATCGCCAGCGGCGCGTGACGGTTCCCGGGGGTGAGCAGGCGCTCCCGAAGCTCCTCTTCGCCCGCCCAGGACTGCAGCCGATGCCCCCGTTCTTCGAGGAAAACGCCGACCTGGTCGGGATCGATCCCCCAGACGAATTTCTCGTGCTTCAGCCGCAACCATAAGTCGACTAAGCGCGTGGCATTGCGGAACTGAAAGTTCCCCGGTCGTTGCTCGTCCATAAACGTGAACAGGGTCGACGACCCCGGGCCGGTGCAGGCGCGGACGACATCGAAAATCTCCATCACCTCCGCTTCGGTGAGGTACATGAACAGACCCTCGGCGACGAACAGCGTCGGGGCCGCGGGATCGTAGACCGGACAAGCCAGGAGCGATTGCCGCAGATCGCGCCGGGTCAGATCGAGCGCAACGAAGGTGGGGGGCTTCCGGCGATCGGGGAGGCCCTCGACCGCCTGTTTCTTTGCTCCTTGGGTCGCGGGATGATCGACTTCGAGGATCGTCAATTCGGGGTTCGTCTCGGCCAGGCGCAGACTCAAGGTGTCCAACCCCGCGCCCAGGATCACGATCTGCCAGGTCCCACGGCCGATCGCCTCGCGGGCCAGGGCCTCGATCCAGCGCTTGCGCAGGACGAAGTGGAGAAAGAAACCAGGGACCGCAAAGCGCTGGAGCAATCCTCCTTGCCAGCGGACCCAGTGTCGACCGAAGCCCCCGCGAAGGTCGGATCGCGTGCTTGCCTGCAGCATCCGCTCGTTGAGCTCAGCCATTCGCCTCGGCACTTCCACGTGGAGGCGCGAATGCGTCGCGGTGTGGAACACGCCCGTGGCCACGAACCGGGCCGTCGCGCTGGGCGCAAGGTCCCTCATCGGCCGAGATCGAGGCGGAAGCCTCGATGCGCGTGGAGAGCCATGTCCAAAGAAACCAGTCCCATATGTGTCACTCAGACCCAGCGGGCGAAATCGTGGGTTCGGCCGTATTCGGTTTCGAGACCCTTGGCGGCGCGGTTTGGGACGGCGGCTCGTCGTCCTCGGCAACCGCGATCACGGCAAAACATACGATTCGTCGAAAGGAACGCGTGTGCATTTCGACCGCCTCGAGCGGTATTAGGTGCGCGCACACTACTGGTATCAAGGTTAATAGAGAGTAACGACAATAGTTATGGATCATGCGGACGGCTGACACGAGGCATTGAGCCCCGCTCCGGCGGGGCTTTTCATTGTGTCTGCATTAGCGCCCGCGGCATCGCCGATGGCATCTTTGGATACGAAAACGGGCGATCATGATTTTTATCCTGATCGGCCCGCTTCGTTAGCCTGAGCGGGGGCGGCGCCGGTTTTCCCAAGGCTCACACCATCGCGCTCCCTTCGAGCTTACCCAATCGATGCGGTATAGATCAACGTTTTGTGCGGTCTTATCGGTGACGGCATAGAGCAGATACCAAGTTCCCACGCCACAAACCGAACGACGGGCCAGATCGCGTACTTGCCTGGAGCATCCGTTCGTTGAGCTCAGCCAATCGCCTCGGCACTTCCACGTGGCGGTGCAAATGCGTCGCGGTGTGGAACGAGACCTTGCAGGATCGATTCGAGACCTGCCCAACCAACATTCGACAAACGTCAACGTATCCAATCAACGTTTTTCGACGGAAATTGCGAATGCTTCGGTATAGCGGGCGTGGACTGAATCTCCTACTTTCAATGTATCGAATGCCTTAGCCGATTCACTTACCGCCGTCGTGAGTTGCCTTCCATCGGCCAACTGCAGGGTCACGGTACGGTTTTTCCGGTCGATCGCTATTATGGCGGCGGAAACGTCGACGGCCTCCGCTACCAGGCCGGCGGGCTTTTCCCCCTTTGCCGATCTGGCCGATACCAGGCCTGCAGTTGCGCCCGGCTTCTGCCCGCGTTTGCCCAGATACAGAGCAATCGACTCGTAGTATGCGACCCTGACCTGGTCCCCGATTTCGATCTGTTCGAAATTCCGGGCCGCGTGGCCCACCTCAACGGCGACAACATTGCCTTTGGGTCCGAGAAGCGCCACGGTACGGTCCACCCGATCGATAGCCACGACTTCGGCCGTGACAACCACGGCATCGCCGAGCTTGATCCCCTGGGCGCTTACAGGCATTGGTATTGACAGAATGAGACTGGCCATCAGGCAGATTGCCGTCGACAAAACAGTCATGCTCGCTTTCATCGCTGATTTTCCTTAGTTCAGGTTTTTCGATTATTGGCGTTTGTTCGATACGCGCCGTCAGGTACCTTCCGGAGTGACATCATGCCGTTCCAAATTTCGCGCATCGCCTATTAACCGGGAATTCCAACGTGGCTCGTTCCAATGCGATAGCGTGGCTCGAAAGGGCTCGATACACAAGCCAACGGCGGCCGCCGCGCGGCCGCAAGCTATTCGGGCCGAAAGAACAGCAATGTCGGGTGGCGGCGGAGATCCGAACCGGTAGCCGACGTGGCCATGTGATCAGGCGCCACTCCTGTACAGAACTATAGCGCGCCAGCACGATGCCCGCATTCACTTTGAGCGATCGAGATGCAAAGGATCTGCTTGCGGCGTGGGGCCCGGACATCTCCTACGAAAGCATGCGGCGTCGGTGCATCGAAAATGGCGCCCCTATTGCTCGAAATCTGCGCTATATTGGACCACCGTCCGGCGATTATTGGCACCTCGATGAAATGGTCATTGTCATTCGAGGG
>CAJHYV010000052.1_pt1 | contig 11149 bp, 6 predicted proteins | sample 9198851 | NCBI WGS metagenome assembly CAJHYV01 (sample SAMEA7708375, study PRJEB35096) | sediment metagenome | biome: marine neritic benthic zone biome [ENVO:01000025]; feature: sediment [ENVO:00002007]; material: shallow marine sediment [ENVO:03000034] sea grass bed [ENVO_01000059] ...
AGCGCGATACCACCGATGCAGATAAGCGCACGGCCGATCAAACCGGCGGGCCGGTTGCTTAGCCATCCGACGAACACCAGGAAGCCCTGCAACGCGCCCGCGACAAAGATGATTCCGAGCAATGCCTGCGCGAAAAGCAGCACGGTCATTTCAATCGGTCCTCGCCAGATAAAAGCCGGATCGAAAACGAAGAAGAAGGGAATGAAATAAATGATGCTGCCGAGCCGCATCGCTTCCAGTCCCGTCTTGATCGGCGGCGCCTTGGCGATCGGCGCCGCGGCATAGGCGCCCAGCGCCACGGGCGGCGTAATGAAACTCAACATGCCCCAGTAGAAGATGAACATATGGACGGCCATGGGGTCCAGCCCGCCCTTGATGAGGGCTGGGGCGAGCGCGATGGCGAGGAATACATAGGCCGCGGTGACGGTCATGCCGATGCCGAGTATGAAGCTGGTGAAAGCGCCCATCAGCAGCAGGATGATGGTCGAGCCGCCGGCCAATTGCAGCAGATCGCTGGCGAGGTTGCCGATCTTGCCGGTGATGATCAGCGCGCCCACGATGATCCCGATACCGGCCAGGAGGGCGGCGAGTTCGGCGAACAGCTTGCCAACGGATTCGATGAAGGTCCAGAAATCGGCCTTGGTCCAGCGATGATAGGGAAAGACCTGATTCAGGATCAGCAATAGAACCGTGGCGAAGTAGGGGGCAATGGTCTCCTGGTTCAGGAAGACCAGCATCCAGATCAGCAGCAGGAAGACGGCGATAAAATACCAGCCTTCTTTCAACGTTTGCTTCAAATCCGGCATTTCTTCAGGCGGCAGTCCCTTCAGGCCGTTGCGCGCCGCATAGGCATCGATCTGCATGAACAGGCCGAAGAAATACATGACCGACGGAATGACCGCCGCAATGGCGACGTCGCGATAGGGAACTTCCAGAAACAGGGCCATGACGAAGGCGGTCGCGCCCATGATCGGCGGCATCAGTACGCCGCCGGTCGACGCGCAGGTTTCGACCCCGCCGGCATAGGCCGGGCGGAATCCGACGCGCTTCATGGTCGGGATGGTCATCACGCCGGTGGTCAGGACATTGGTAATGACGCTGCCGCTCATCGAACCCATCAGCCCGCTGGCGAAAATCGCCACCTTGGCTGGACCGCCCCGAACATGGCCCAGCAGTGAAAACGCGAGATTGAGGAAGAAACTTCCGCCGCCGGTATGCTGCAGCGCGACCCCGAAGATCAGGAATCCGATGACCAGCGTCCCGAACGCCCGCATCGGAATGCCGAAGATGGCTTCCGTGCTCATGACCATGCGATTGCCGATTTCCGTCCATTCCGGCGAGGATGCGAGCAGGATTCCGGGCAATTGATCGGCGAAGAAGGGATAGATCGAGAAGAGCATGACGATGCTGGCAATCGGCAGGCCGCCCGCTCGCCGGGTCGCGTCGATCACCAACGCCCACAGGACATAGGCAAGATATTTGGCCTCGGCCGCGTCGTCGGGCACTTCATATTCCCAGCCTTCGTCGAGAATGCGGCCACCGTAATAGACGAAATAGAGGGAAACGCCGGCGGTCACCGCAAATAACACGAGGTCGTACAACGGAACGCGGTCCTTCGGCGCTCGCTTGTGGGCCGGCCAGAAGATGAAAACCAGCGGTAGCAGGAGAAACAGCAGCCAGAACAGATATTGTTCGGGCAGGAGATTGAAATTAAAACCGACCGCCTGTCCGAATTTCAGCGGGATGCCGCCGAGAAATCCGGAGTCCGAGAAAAGACTGCCGACGTTAAAAAGCTGATAGGCGGACAACGCAATGGCCAGGCATGAGGCTACCAGCAAGACCTTGTGCCATAGACCAGGGAGTTGGCGGTGACGGGCAATTTCCGCCACCGCGTCTTTACCCTCGGGCGCCCGAATGCTCATGGGCGTATGCCGTTCGCCGGACCCGCGATCAGTTAAAGATCACGGGCAGGTTTGCCGCCTTCAATCCGGCCGCGCGCGCCTTCAACCAACCCGCCTGGAAATCAGCGGCCGGTTTGGCTTTATAGGCAGCCCATGTTTTCGCTAGGACACCCTGGCGTTTCATCAGCGTGTCGTTGTGCGCCTGGGCCGCTTTGGTCCAAAGGCCGATTTCCTTCCAGTATTTCACCGCACCCGGATGCCACGGAACGACCCACTGGAAATTCTGCCGGTCTTTATGCCAGCCATCGACACCGGGCGCCGTGCCCTTGAAATCGTCGTGGCTCTCGTTGATGCCTTTGACCAAGTTATAGACGTTGTCGGCCGAGAAATCGTTGTTGGTGACCAGCACCGGATAGAAATACCCGGAACCCGTCCAAGGCTTCTCCTTGGAAACGGTTGCCCCGATAGTGGCCATATGCGGTTGCGCCCAAGGCGCGATTCCGTTCATCCGGCCCCATGCGCCCTTATCCTTGTGGTTCATCTGCGGAAAGATCAGTCCGCGCGGCGATGCTTCGATGCGCTTCGCGTGGGGCGACACCGTCGACATAACGCCGGCGTCCACCTGTCCATTGATGATGCCGTTGATCGAATCTTTCCAGCCGCCGAATTCGACCTTCTTCACGTCTTTCCAGGTCAATCCGCCATAGGCGAGGAAGGACGCGGCGTTCTGGTTGAGCGCCGGTGCGCCGCGAACCCATGCGACCCGCTTGCCCTTCAGGTCGCTATACGCCTTGGCGCCGGAATCCTTGGCCACGCCGAGGCCGATGCCTGCGCCACCGATCGAGGCCATCGCCATGCTGATCGCCTGCGGACCCCAATTCTTCTTGCCGAACATGAAGACGCCTTCATGGGCGAAGTAAAACGCGATGCCGCAGGAACAGAAGTCGGCCTTGCGCGCCTTTAGCGGCAGCATCCGGGCGACATCGTTCTTGCCCGTCTTGATATTGAGTTGCATGCCGTATTTCTTTTTCAGCACGTTGCCGATGGCGACCGATTGTTGATAGCCGGTCGAGGTCGTGCCGTAAGCGGTCCAGGTCATCTGTTTCGGCAGCTTGATTTCGCCGGCACCGGCGGCGTTGATGCCGAGAAGCGCGCTTGCGCCAATGGCGAGTCCGACCGACGCCGAAGCGACGACCGATTTGGTGAATTTAGGTTTCATGGTGTCTCCCTGTAATCGGCTGATTGTAACGCCATTTCCATGACGCCCTGGCCGGATTTGCATTGCTGCGGCGCTGATTGTTGTCTTATGCCTCAACGTCCGCATCCTTCGGATCGGACCGAAAGGAACCTACAGGGATGATTGGGAAAAAGGCGGCAGGCTGTCAACCAAAAGGTTGTACTTAGGTAGCGCGGTCATGTCCGGCCGCGTGACCTATGCGGCGAATTACGGTCAGGAGATCTTCGTTTCGTAAACCTTGCTGCCGCCGGCTTCGACGCCGATCAGACTGACATCATAGCCCCAAAGGACGCGCACATGCTTCAGCACCTCGTCGCGCATCTTCTCGGCAAGTGGAATTTTGTTGGTCATCGTGTGTTGCAATCGCAATTCGCGATTGCCGCGCAAATCCACGTCGATAATTTGAATATCGGGCTCTATGGCGCCAATATCGTACGATTCCGCGAGTGTTTCGCGAACCCTCCGGTAGCCCATTTCGTCATGAATTGCGGTCACCGTGTAATGCCGATCATTAGCGTCGTCCGTCAACGTGAACAAGCGCTGCTGGCGGATCAGGTTCGGGCTTAGGAACTGCCGGATAAAGGATTCATCGCGGTAGTTGGCCCAGGCGTCGCGCAGCACGTCCTGCCAATTGCCGCACCCCGCGAGTTCCGGGAACCATTCCTTATCCTCGGGTTTCGGTTCCGTGCAGATGCGCTTGATATCCTGCATCATTCCGAATCCCAGGGCGTACGGGTTCGCGCCCCGATATCCGGGTTGGTCGAATTCCGGCTGATAAACCACGCTCGAATGACTATGCAGGACCTCCAGCATCGCGCCCTCGGTGATCAGGCCTTTGTCGAACAAGCGGTTCAGAATGTAGTGGTGCACAAAGGTGGCGCAGCCTTCATTCATCACCTTGGTTTGTTTTTGCGGATAGAAATATTGCGCCACATACCCGACGATGCCGAGAAGTTGCCGCTGCCATGGCAGGAGTACCGGGCTGTGGCGTTCGATGAAATAGAGCAGGTTTTCTTCCGGCAGCTTCAGTTCGCGCATGCGCTCCGTGGCGTCTTCTTCCGCGGCGTCCGGTGCCTCCTCCGGCTTGCCGGTCGGCACGGTCCGCCACAGGTCATTGAACGATTTTTCCTCATACTCCCGGTGTTCTTCTTCGCGGGCTTCGCGTTCCTTTTTGGTCAGCTCGCGCGGGCGCGGGTATCGCGAGACGGCGTGATCCATCAAGGCGTGCGCCGCATCGAGAATTTCTTCGACCGCGGCGATGCCGTACTCTTCCTCGCAGCGTGCGACGAATTTCTTGGTGTAGTCGAGATAGTCGAGAACGCCTTCGGCGTCGGTCCATTGCCGAAACAGATAATTGTTCTTGAAGAAATGATTGTGCCCGAATGCAGCATGCGCCATCACCAGCGTTTGGATCGGCATGCTGTTTTGTTCCATGTTGTAGCTGATGCAAGGATTCGAGTTGATGACGATTTCATAGGCCAATCCCGAAAAGCCTTTGCGATAGGACTTTTCCTCCTGCACGAAGTGCTTGCCGAATGACCAATGGTGATACATCAACGGCATGCCGACCGATGAATGCGCGTCCAGCATCTGTTCGGCGGAAATGATTTCAACCTGATTCGGGTAGGTATCGAGGCCCAATTCCTCCAACGCGATTTCCTCGATCGCATTGTAGGTTTTGTCGAGTATATCGAAGGTCCATTCGGTACCCTCGAAAAGGGGCTTGGTCGCGAGTTCTGCCGACATTATGCCTCCGCTCCGGTGGTCCTGGCCATCAGTCGACCATCAAGTCTCCGCCGGCTGCTTGGTAAACAATTCCCGGAAGACAGGATAGATATCGCCCGGCCTGGCAATATGCTTCATTTCGAAGTTCGGCCAGTTTTCCTTCACCGCCCGGTAGGATTGCCATAGCTCCGCGCCGACGGATGTCGTCTGGAACATGTCGAGTTCGCGCTCGTCCACTATTTCCACGTAGGCGAAATACTGGCAAAGCGGCATGATTTCCTTGCCCAGCATATTGATACATTTGTCGCCGTCGTCGGGAAAATTGTCGCCGTCGGACGCCTGGGCGGCATAGATGTTCCAGCTATCGGCCGGGTAACGGTCCTTCTGTACCTTGAGCATTTCGGTCAACGCGGTGCTCACGACCGTACCGCCGCTCTCACGGCTGTAAAAGAAGGTCTCTTCATCGACTTCGCTGGCTTCATGGGTATGGCGGATGAACACGATGTCGGTTTGTTCATAGCGCCGCTTGAGGAAGAGGTGCAGCAGGATAAAGAAGCGTTTCGCCAGTTCCTTCTCGCGTTCGCCCATCGATCCCGATACGTCCATCAGGCAGAACATGACCGCCTTGGTATTTGGCCGCGGCCGTTTCTCAAGGCGCTTGTAACGGATGTCCACCGGGTCGAGGTAGGGGATACCGCGGCGCGAAACGAACAGCTCGTGCCATTTCTGTTTCAGCAGATCAAGCCGTACCAGATCGTGATCCGACTGCGGACCGCGCAGTTCGATGTCGTTAATTTCAACTTCCAGATCGTCTATATCTGTATTGCTGGGCCGTTGCAGCGCAATCCGGCGCCCGAAACTGTTCCGGATGGTGCGCCGGACCGAAATCTGGTTCGGCGTGCCGGTGAGGCTGAACCCCGCGCGCTGGTATGAGAAGGACTTGATTTCGCGCAAATCCTTTTTGACCAGATCCGGCAGTTCGAGATCTTCGAAATAGATGTCGAGGAATTCTTCTCGCGAGAGTTCGAAGGTGAATTCGTCCTCGCCTTCGCCGGAGTCGGACGCCTTCTTACCGCCGCCGCCGCCGCCGCCCTCCTGCGGCTTTTCGATCTTGTCGCCGGTGTTGAAGTCCTTGTTGCCGGAAAAGACCCGTTTGCGGAAACCGCCCTGGCGCGAATTCTGAAAGCGAGGCTCGTTGATCCCCTTGGTCGGGATCGAGATGGTCTCGCCCTCGTCGACATTCGTTATGCTGCGGCCTTTTATCGAATCGTCGACGACTTTCTTGATCTGCTCCCGCGCCCGGCGCATGAATTTTTGCCGGTTGCCGAGGTTCTTGTCCTTTGGATTCAGACGGCGATCGACGAAATGTCGCATGACGATTACAAGGCCGGCGTCAGCCGGCCTTGTTGACCCGCATGTACCACTCGACGAGGCGACGCACCTGACGTTCAGTATAGCCGCGGCCCGTCATGCGCCGGACAAACTCGGTATGCTTGCTGTCCGATTCGGAGTCCTGCTTGGTCCCGAAACTGATCACCGGCAACAGGTCTTCGACATTGCTGAACATGCGTTTCTCGATGACCTCGCGAAGTTTCTCGTAACTCGTCCAGTCCGGGTTTTTGCCGTCATTCTTGGCCCGTGCGCGCAGTGCAAACTTGACCACTTCGTTGCGGAAGTCTTTGGCGTTGGTGACGCCGGCCGGCTTCTCGATCTTGGACAGTTCTTCCTCGAGAATCTCCCGGTCGAACATCTGGCCGGTGTCGGGATCCTTGAAGGATTGCTCTTCGATCCAGGCGTCGGCATAGGCGATGTAGCGGTCGAACAGATTCTGACCGTATTCGGTATAGGATTCGAGATAGGCCTTCTGAATTTCGTTGCCGATGAATTCGGCGTATTTCGGCGCCAAATCGGTCTTGATGAATTCCAGATAGACGTTTTGCTGGTCTTCCGGGAATTGCTCGCGCTTTATCGAATTTTCAATGATGTACATCAGATGTACAGGATCGGCTGCGACTTCTTCAGTATCGTAATTGAACGTTTCCGACAGGACCTTAAAGGCGAACCGGGTGCTCACACCTGTCATGCCCTCATCGACACCGGCGGTGTCGCGGTATTCCTGCATCGTCTTCACTTGCGGACCCGTATCTTTCAGGTTCTCGCCGTCATAGATCCGCATCTTAGTGTGGAGATTGGAATTCTCGTGTTCCTTGAGGCGCGTCAAGACGCTGAAGCGGGCCAATGTCTTGAGCGTTTCGGGGGCGCACGAAGATTTGGACAATTCGCTTTCGCGCAGCAGTTTTTCGTAGATCAGGGTTTCTTCGGTCACCCGGAGACAATACGGCACCTTGACCACGCAAAGCCGGTCGAGGAACGCCTCATTGTTCTTGTTCTGCTTGAACTGCTGCCATTCGGATTCGTTTGAATGGGCGAGGATGATACCCTGATACGGAATACCGCCGAGCGACTCGGTGCCGATATAATTGCCTTCCTGTGTCGCGGTAAGCAGCGGATGCAGCACCTTGATCGGCGCCTTGAACATTTCGACGAATTCCAGCAATCCCTGCGTCGTCCGGTTCAGGCTGCCCGAATAACTGTAGGCGTCCGGGTCGTGTTGGCTGAAATGTTCGAGCTTGCGGATGTCCACCTTGCCGACGAGCGAGGAGATATCCTGATTGTTCTCATCGCCCGGTTCCGTTTTGGCGATACAGATTTGCCGCAGCTTGGACGGCATCAGGCGGACCACCGAGAACCTGCTCAGGTCGCCGTCGAACTCGTCCAGCCGCTTGATTGCCCATGGGGACGCCAGGCCGGTAAGGCGGCGCCGGGGGATACCGTATTTTTCGTCGAGCAAGTCGCCCATGCGGTCCGGGTTGAACATACCGAGCGGTGATTCAAAAACCGGGCTGATCTCTTCACCTGCTTTCAAGACATAGACAGGGGAAAGTTCCATGAGTTGTTTGAGACGCTCGGCAAGCGTCGACTTGCCGCCGCCGACGGGACCCAGCAGATAAAGGATCTGCTTCCGTTCCTCGAGGCCCTGCGCGGCATAACGGAAATAGCCCACGATCCGTTCGATCGTGTCTTCCATGCCGTAGAATTCGCTGAATGCGGGGTACCGCTTGATGGTGCGGTTCATAAAGATGCGGCCAAGCCGCGGGTCGGTACTGGTGTCGATCAATTCAGGTTCGCCGATTGCCGCGACCATTCGCTCCGCGGCGCTGGCAAACATGGCAGGATTATCTCGGCAGCTCAGAAGATAGTCTTGCAAGCCAATATCCTCTTGCCTTTCCCGTGCATAGACTTCGGAAAAAACATCGAAGAGATCCATAGCGGTCACCTTTCCGACTAGTTGATCGAATTTACGTTTTCGTTTGCACCTGCATCGTCAGTTCTCCCGTTGATTTTTTTGGTTGTGCGTTCCGTTGTATGACGAAGCCTAAGCCTAATTTAATTAAGATTAGCTTACCCATTCGACAATGTTAGCCAAACTTTTCATTTCTATTTAGCAGTATTGGTAAGATTAACACACAATTATGTGAAAGACTCTGCAAAGTCTTCAAGACCGAATTTGAAACTGGTGCCGAATCGGCATCCGACAATTCGGCATAACCTTTTCCAAACGCGACTCAAAATTCCTCTACTGCGACTGCGACAACATGTCGCCATTCTGTAACACTCGTGTGTATCATTGTTTGGTTTTTAAAGTGATGCTTTGCGAATCGTTTTTTGCGACGCCCCGTATCGCGTTCGCCGCAACGTGAACCGGGCATGTTATTGGCGCATTGTTCCGTTGCCGAAATAGTTGCGCTTTCCTGACCTAATTACCGATCGTCGCGCCCGAATTATCTCAATAAAACAGTTTTGGCAGCCAAAGCGCGATCTGCGGGTACAGCACGATCAGGACAATCATGACGAACATGGAAACGACAAAAGGCAGCGTGCCGATTATCACGTCGTTCATCGTGCCGCGTTGCCGGACGCCTTGCACTACGTAAAGATTTACGCCGATTGGTGGGGTAATCAAGGCGGCTTCCAGCAGAACCGTTAGCAGGATGCCAAACCAGATCTTGACCGTGTGATCGTCGCCGATACCAAGGTCGAGCGACGCGACGATCGGGACGATCAACGGCGCGGTGGTGATCAGCATGGAGAATGTCTCCATGAAACATCCCAGGATCAGGTAAAACAGGATAATGACCATCAGGGTGTTGTACGGCCCCAATCCCAACCCCTTGATGAACCCGGTCAGCAGTGCGGTCATGCCGGTTACCGCGAGGACGAAATTCAGAAAGATTGCCGCCAGGATGATCAGCATGACCATTGCCGTGGTCGTCATCGTGCCTTCGATCGCGGACCGCAGCATGTCGACCTTGAGTGTGCCGTAATAGGCGGCGAGGCCAAGGGCCGCGATTACGCCGAGCGACGCCGCTTCGGTCGGCGTCGCGATGCCGGCATAGATCGAGCCGACGACCACGGCAAAGATGCACATGGGCGGCAATAGGTCGGGCAACACGCCGAAGCGATTTTTCCAGCTGGTCGCGATCGGCTCGCCGCCCCATTCGCGTTTCCACAGGCAACCGGCAATGACCGTCAGCATGAACAGCGACGACAGGATGATGCCCGGGACCAATCCGGCGAGATAGAGTTGCGGTACCGACGTGTCGGTCAGCAGCCCATAGATGATCAGGTTGATCGATGGAGGAATCAGGATTCCGAGTGTTCCGCCGGCGGCAAGCGTGCCGACAAACAGGCGTTCGTTATAGCCGCGGCGGTCGATTTCCGGCAGCGCTACGGTGCTGACCGTTGCCGCCGTCGCCACGCTCGATCCCGATGTGGCGGCAAACATGGCGCAGGAGCCGATGTTGGAATGCATCAACCCGCCGGGCAGCCAGGACAGCCACTGCGCCAGCGCGTCATACATCCGCTGCGTAATCCCGGACCGCAGCAGAATTTCGCCGAGCAGGATGAACATGGGAATGGCGACGAGGATCGAATCGGCGCCGTATTGCCAGAAGGATTCGCCGATTGCCCGGGTCACCGGCATCGGCGAATACACATCGGCGAGGATCAGGCTCAAAATGCCGAGAACCGCGGCCACGGGCACGCTCAGCGCAATCAGCACGAGCAGGATAATAAGAGTATTGGCGAGCATTTCAGCGGTCCTTGTCTGGCGTGGATTCGCCGGTCGTCACGTCGATATGCAGGGACCGCAGTTCGTCTTCCAGCTCTTCCTGTTGCGTCCGCGCGCCCGCGACGGCGCTGACCGTGTTGAGATCGCCAATGACCAGCGCAAGACCGGTTCGCAAAAGGACGAGGAACAGGTTCAGCGTAAAGAGAACGAGTCCGATGATCCAAAAAAATTGAGGAATTGCGAGCGGCGTCAGCAATGGTGTGATCGACTTGGACCAGTTCGTTGCGTTGTGGACGAACATCTGCAGCGCGTGCCAGGTGACGACGACGACGAAAATGCTGAGGAGAATTATTCCGAAGACGTCGAGGACCGCGCGGAGTTTGCGCGGCAAGACCAGATAGAGCGCATCGACCCGGACATTGGCGCGATGCAGCAGGGCAAAGGAAAAGGCCCAGGACGTGCTGATTGCAAACAAATAGCCGGAGATTTCATCCGATCCGGAAATGCTCAGCCCGGTCAGATGGCTGATTTTTCGTTGCAACACGTCGAGCGTGACCACGACGGCGGCGATCAGCATCAACACGCCGCCGGCCCAGACGGTGTAGCGCGAAAATCGTTCGGCGTGCGTGCTGACACGCGCCAATATCCGGAGCGCGCCCTGTATGGCGCCCGTGTCGTTAGCCATGCCCGAAACCCCCAAAATATTGGCCGGATGACGGTTACCGAAAAGAGTCCGTCATCCGGCCATGATATTATTTCGCGCTGGCTTTGATTTTCAGATAATTGCCAACCGTCTTGTTCCAATTGGCGACGCAAGGTTCGCCGCAACGCTTGGCCCAGCGGCGCAAGACGAAATCCTTGAGAATTTTCTCACGCGCCTTCTCGTCCGTGGCCGAGGCATTGACGAGCTTCATCTTGCCGGGCTTGCCTTCGGTGCACTTGCCGGTGCCCGTGTTGCAGATGATCCCCATATTGTCCTCTTGCTTGGTCTTCGCCCACATGCGGTCTTCAAGCGCCTTGAGTTCCTTGGTGAGGAATGCCTGCGTATCCTTGTCCAGCTTGTTCCAGCGCTTCAGGCTGAAGGCGCCGAACGAGATACCCCAGCCGACCCGGAGTTTCATCACATGGGTGATGACTTCGTGCCATTTCGCGCGG
>CAJHYV010000003.1_pt1 | contig 11034 bp, 8 predicted proteins | sample 9198851 | NCBI WGS metagenome assembly CAJHYV01 (sample SAMEA7708375, study PRJEB35096) | sediment metagenome | biome: marine neritic benthic zone biome [ENVO:01000025]; feature: sediment [ENVO:00002007]; material: shallow marine sediment [ENVO:03000034] sea grass bed [ENVO_01000059] ...
CGGGGCCATAGGTCGACGGCGTAATCAATACATCGAACCGGTCATAGATTGGCGCCATCGCGGCGACCAGCCGGAGCCGCGCCTTTTGCGCCTGAACGTAGTCCTCCGCCGTGAACAGACACGCAGGCAGGACCCGGCCCCGAAAATCGAATCCGAAATCGCCCGGCCGTTCGCGCAATGTCGGCGCATGAATGGAGAAGAGCTCCGATTCGGCGATCACCAGCTTAACGTCGGCATACGCTTGCATCGGTTCCAGCCGCACATCTTCCACCTCCGCGCCGAGATCGCGGAACACGGCGATCGCGTCTTCCATCGCAGCGATTAAGGCGTCGTTCGCGGGCAAGTCCTCCTCCCAGAAATGCCGCACCACGCCGATGCGGAGTCCGCGGATATCGCCGTCCAACGACGCGCGGTAGTCGGGGATCGGCTCGTTCGCGCTCGCCGGATCTTTCGCATCATGACCGGCCAACACTTGCAGCAGAATGGCGCAATCCTCCACCGACCACGTCATCGGACCGGCATGGTCGAAGGTAAAGGAATTGGGAAGGATACCGAACCGGCTGATCAGACCGTAAGTGGGTTTGAGCCCGGCGATGCCGCACAACCCGGACGGTGTGCGGACCGATCCGCCGGTGTCGCTGCCGAGCGCCGCCGGCAGCAGACCGGACGCCACCGCGGCGCCGGAACCGCTGCTCGACCCGCCCGTGAAGCAATCTGTTTTCCAAGGGTTGCGGGCAGGCGGCCAGGGCAGGTCGAACGACGGGCCGCCATGGGCGAATTCATGGGTCGAGAGCTTGCCCATCAAAACCGCGCCCGCCGCGTGCAACCGCGCCGTGGTCGTCGCATCTTCGTCCGGCACCCGGTCGGCGCGCGTCCTGGAATGTCCGGTGGTGCGGATCCCCTTGGTGTCGTAGATGTCTTTCAAGCCGAATGGAATACCGTGCATCGGGCCGCGATAGCGCCCGGCGGTGATTTCCGTCTCCGCGGTCTTGGCGGCCGACAGCGCGTGATCGCCCGTCACCAGCAGAAACGCGTCCAACTGCGGGTTCAACGCCTCGATCCGCCGAAGCAGTGCCTCCGTCAGTTCGACCGGCGATAGGTCCTTGGCCTCGATCGCGGCGGCCATTTCGGCAACGGTCATGAAATGAAGATCGGCAGACATGGCATTCGCTCCCCTAAAGTCCGCTTATGCGCGATACATCCGATTTTCTGAAAGTATGAGGTGAAAGATACGCCGACACAAATGGCCGGAACCGAGCAGAGGTCGGGATCAGCGAACGAAATGCCCCACCACCTTGTGAAAGGTCAGTCCCTGTACGATGATGGAAAAAATCACGACGCTGTAGGTTATCGCAAGGATCGTTTGTTTCTCCGGAATATCCGGCAGCGACAGCGCCAGGGCCACCGAAATGCCGCCGCGCAATCCGCCCCAAACCAGCACCGGCATTGCCCCTTTGGTAAACTCCCGACGCAGCCGCAGGGCGGTCAACGGCGTAGCAACCGCAACGAAGCGGGCGAACAGAACGACCGGAATCGCCGCAACCATCAACCAGGCGATATCCCCAGTGAACGAGATCACGATCACTTCGAAACCGATCAGCAGGAACAGCGCGGCATTCAGGATCTCATCCAGCAAATTCCAGAAGGTTTCGATGTGCTCGCGGGTTTTTTCGCTCATCGCGAACCGGGTGCCGTGATTACCGATTAGTAGCCCGGCCACGACGACGGCGATCGGCCCCGAGACGTGCAACGCGAAACCGATGCTGTAAGTCAGCATCACCAGGGCCAGCGTGATGATGACCTCGAGATTGTATTCGTCGATCGATTTCATCGCGCGATAGGCGATATAACCGGTCACCAGGCCCAGCACCGCGCCGCCGACCGCTTCCAACAAAAACAACTCGATGACGTCAAGCGCCGTAATCGGCGCGGCGCCGCCTGCCCCGCTGGTCGCGATCGCCACCATGATGGTGAACACCACGACACCGACACCGTCGTTGAACAGGCTTTCTCCCGCGATTTTGGCTTTCAGCGATTGCGGCACCTCGATGGTCTTAAGAATGCCCATTACGGCAACCGGATCGGTCGGCGATATCAGGGCGCCGAACACCAGACACCATGTCAACGGGATCGCCACACCCATTTGATCGGCCATCAGAAACACCGCATAGCCGACGATGAAGGTCGAAAGGAGCACGCCGACGGTCGCCATGATGCCGATTGCCCATTTACGGCTAAGCAGGTCGTCCAGATCGACGTGCAACGCACCCGCGAACAGCAGGAAGCTCAGCATCCCCTTCATCAGCGTGTCGTCGAAGTCGATTTTTTGCAGCACCGCCTGGATCGGCCGCTCGAACCGCAGCGTATCGAGGAACAAATCGAGCAAAATGACCGACACCGATGCGGCGAGCGCAATGACCACCAAACCGATGGTCAAGGGCAGGCGCAACCAGCGGTGGTTGATATACCCGAACACCGCGGCGAGGGTCAGCACGATAGCCGCTATATCAAACAAAGATAACTCGGGCATGACGAGCTGCTACTTCCCAAATTGCAATGCTGTCAGCGACACGGCGTTAAATGCCGCGGTGGCGTGGAACGATTCTCGTCAGCCGCGGCAGAGCGCTGCAATATCGCGCAGGCTATCCCGCTGTTCCAGGCGGCCGACCGCCTCGACCACCGCTTCGGCCTTGTCGGCGCCGATGACCGGATCGGCCATGTCACGGAACTTGGCCGACAGGCGCATCCACTGCCGGTCCTGATCCTCTTCCGCGATACTGACGTCCTTCATCTCGCGCAGTACGAGGCCGTCCTGCGTCGAGACGATGACCTCGGAATTGGCGTGCGCCCATTTCGATTCCGGAGTCACCCTGGTCTTGTCGCGCAAGGCCACCACCGTGTCGTCCCGGCAGATCTTTTCGTTGTAGTTGGCGGCATTGCCCAGGTTTTCGCCGGCCAACGCCATCGCCGTCGTGACCCGCAGGCTGAACTTTGCTTCGAGGCCCGTCACCGGATTCTGGATGTTGCACATCTTCAGATAACTCTCGGGCACGCGCACTTCGATTTTTTCGATGCGCTCGGGCGTCAGATTATGCTGTTCGCGCAGTGCCAGCGCCGCTTCGATCGAGGCGTGCGTGCCATAGCAGGCGGCGTGATACTTGAACAGGATGCCACGCGCATGGAAGGTCTCGCCGAGTCCGTCCAAGGCGAGATCGGGCTGGAACTCTTCGGTCTGGGTATCTCCGAATCCCTGCACGCATTCGAGGATTTCCGGATTGCTGCTGAACCCGCGTTTGGCCAACAGCGCGGCACGCAAGCCATTGGCCGCCGCCTTGCCCGCATGCAACGGCTTGCACATCGTGCCGAAATTGCTCTTGAGCCCCGCCGCCTGTGTGCCCGCAATACCGTACGCGGTGACGCATTGATCGATATCGAGGCCAAGCATATGCGCCGCCGCCGCCGCCGCACCGAAGGTTCCGACCGTACCGGTGGTATGCCAACCCTTCTGATAATGGCTTTCGCCCATCATCGCGCCGATGCGGCACTCCGCCTCGACGCCGGCGACGAAGGCCGTAATGAAATCGCGGCCGCTCTGATCGTCGCGCTCCGCCAGCGCCAGAATCGCCGGCACCACCGGCACCGTCGGGTGACCCGGCATGATCAGGTTGACGTCGTCATAATCGAGCGCATGGGACGCCGACCCGTTCAACAATGCGGCCTGGATCAGGGATGTCATGAAGGCGCCGCCGATGACCGTCGCCTGTTCGCCTCCACCTTCTTCCTTGGCTTCCGCTTGCAGAATTCGGCTCAAATCCTCATCGGCGCCGGCAAGGGTCACGCCCAGCCAATCGATCAGACAGCTCTTGGCGATGGAGACGACATCCTTGGGCAGGCGGTCGAAGGTCAACGAAGCGCTGTTTTCCGCGATCTTTCGGGTAAGTCCGGCGGCGTCAGGCCGGTCAAAAGCGGGTTGGGCCATGGTCAGATCCCCATATCTGGATTTCATCGAATGTTGGGCGAAAACGACAGTGCCAAAACTGACACAGAGCGGCCTCTCTTGTCGAGACAGGGACGGCGGGTCCGCGGCCCGATTAATCAAGATTTAAGGTGCGGTCGATAGAGTGTATGCCCCGGAGAAATCGAGACTTTTTCTCGGCTGAGACGAGCCGGGGCCCGAGGCGCATAGCGGCAGACCGCTAAATTATCTCGGATCTCAGCCCTTTTGGGGAACGACATGCGCGAAACGGAATTACTCGACGGTTTGACCACCGCATTGTCGGCGAGCCCGGAAAACCTGCAGCTTCGCCTGTCGGTCATCCGATTGGCGGTTGACGCCGGGAAGATCGATCTGTTGAAAGAGACGATTGCGCCCTTGAACGGCGACGCGTTACCGGAATCGGCGGACCGGCAACTCGTGGCAAACGCCCTGCTCGCTGCGGACGAACCGCAACGCGCGCTCGATCATCTCGCATCCGAGTTGGCCGCCGAACGGATCTTGCGCGCACGCGCGCTGCTGATGCTCGGCCGTGAGGAAGAGGCGCATGTCGAATACACTGCCGCAATCCGCGACAATCCGGCGCTCGAGGACCCGTCGCTTGCCGCCCAGCTTTCCGCCTTTACGATCAAGGCGGGCAACGACGACCGGCCGCGTCTGCGCGTGATTTCCAACGACGATACCGACGACGACGAATTGGTACGCATGCTCGCTCCGAACGAGGAGCCGGTAACTTTCAAGAATGTGCGCGGCCTCGACCAGGTAAAAGATGAAATCCGCCGCAAGATAATTCTACCGTATCAAAAACCGTCGCTATTCAAGCGCTTCCGTAAACGTATCGGCGGCGGCATCCTGCTGTATGGCCCGCCAGGATGCGGCAAGACACTGCTCGCCCGCGCCACCGCCGGCGAGTGCAATGCGCAGTTCTTCAACATTATGATTTCCGACATTCTCGACATGTATATCGGCGAATCCGAACGGAAGCTGCACGCGCTCTTCGAAACGGTGCGGCAGAACGCGCCCGCCGTGCTGTTCTTCGACGAAATCGAGGCAGTCGGTGCGAAACGGCAATACAGCCGGGAAGGTGCCTCGGCGAAGGTCGTAAGCCAGTTTCTGTCCGAGATGGACGGATTCGCGCAGGATAACGAAGGTGTCCTGATCCTCGGCGCGACCAACATTCCCTGGGCGCTCGATCCGGCCTTCCGCCGGCCGGGCCGTTTCGACCGGATTTTCTTCGTTCCCCCGCCGGACCGCGACGGACGGGACGCGATCCTGCAGCTCGAACTCGAAGGCCGGCCCGTCAAGCAACCGGTCGATACCGCCTTCATCGCGAAACACAGCGGCGGGTTTTCCGGGGCGGATCTGAAGAATATCGTCGAGACCGCCAGCGATTTCGCCATCGAAGCATCATTGGAAAAAGGGGACGAAGTACCGATCGACTCCGGCCATCTGAAAGAAGCCCTCAACATGGCGTCCGAAACCACGACCGAGTGGCTCACCACCGCCAAGAACTACGCGCGCTATGCCAATGATGGCGGGCAGTACAACGCCGTGCTCGAATTTCTGCAGAAGCACGGCAAATAAATTGATCCAATCGGGGTGGATTTGCCCCGGTTTGCGAAAGATCCCAGGCCATGCCGTGGAACCGCGCCGCACGATATCTCGATCAAGCCAGGATGCGACGACGCGTCGGCGAATTCAAAAGCGCAGAAGATCTCGTCCGCAAGGCATTGTCGACCGCGCCGGAACTCCCCGAGGCACATGCCATGTTGGCCCTGGTGTTGTGCGATCAAGAAAAGAAACGCGACGCCGGAACAGCCATTGCCACCGCGCTCGAGTATGATCCCAACGACCCTTTCGTACGCTATGTCGCGGGCCTCGTAGCACTCAAGCGAAGTGATCTCCTAGATTCCAAGGCGCATTTCGAAGCCGCACTCGCACTGGACCAGGAAGACCCGGTTCATTACGTCGGGCTGGCGACAGTGTACTGGAATATGGACAAGGACAAAAAGGCCCACGAGCTGATCGATCAGGCCCGGGCCATCGATCCGGAAAACCTCTGCGTCGCCATCCTGCGAACCGAGCTGTTACTCGAACAGGGCCGCATCAAGGAGGCGGAGGCCGAGGCCGAACACGCGCTCGGCATTGCGCCGGAAGACGCCGACGCCTGCGTTTTGATGGCAAAGATACGGTTGCGGCAGAATCGGCTCGCGGACGCCAAGGAGCACGCCGTCTATGCATTAATGAAAAATCCGCGCGACCAGGATGTTCTCACCACCCTGGTATGGATCAAATCGCGCGAAAACCCGTTCATGGCCGTGTGGTGGCGGCTTTACCCGTGGATGCATTTGCGGATGAAATCGCAAATCGTCGGGTTTTTCCTGTTCTTTTTCACGCTTGTATTGCTAAAGCACTTAATTCCGAACGACGCGGTCAAGGCCATGATCGGCTTCGGAATCATCGGACTCGCCGCCGTTGTTTATCTCGGATACGCCGTCATCGAAGTGATGATAAAGCGCGAACTGAAGGCCGCGAAAGTTTCCGCGGATTTCTAGTGGGTTCCGGCGACGGCGCGTGACGGCGCTATAGCATCATGAATGGGTTCGGTACTCTGGTCGTGATGCCGGTCGGCACGTTGACAATCCATCATCGAAACATCCTCCCGATAAAACCGGCCATTAAGGCAGAATTGCACCTACGGCATCGTCTCAGGCACCTTTTCCAACAGCATCGATCTGCAGCGGTCATTCCGGTTTTCACTCGGGACAGCCCCTCCACGCGGATGGCCGGCAGGTCAGCCTTCTGTCCGTTCAGGATGATACGGAGAGACCTCCCCTTCATCGAATTTAGATCTCTTTTTTGGCCATCAGAGCAACGATGGCAGGTATATGGTCACCGCCCAAGCTCGGGTGATAGTCTCTCCGTGAACAGGTTTGCCGCAGCCGCGCATGAGAGGATTCCAACGATGCGAAAACTTCTTTACCTTAGCCTTGGCCTCATCGCGCTATCGGCGTTCCCGGCCGCCGCAGAGACCCTGACCGCCAAGGGCCTCGCCAAGACATTCGGCTTCACCCAGTATCAAAAGGAGCAACTGTTCGCGGGCAACGTCGTCTCCAGCGATTTACCGGAAGTCGGCGACAAGATGCTCGCCACCGTGACTGTCATCCTCTTTCCCGCCAAACCGCAAGTGGTGATGGATGCAATCATGGCGGGGCGGATCTTCGCGGTCACCCGAGAGGTCGACGCCTCCGGCCAAATTGATCCCAAGGCGCCCGAGAAGGGGCTGGCGGGCGCCGTCCTCACCAAAGACGACAGCAATGAGGTCGATGAGGTTCTCAATCCCTCGCCGGGCTCGGGCCTGAATTTGTCCACCGATGAAATCGCATTCCTCAACAAGGCTCGAAAAGCGGGCGGCGTCACGCCAGAAAACGCCTCAAAGGCCTATCAACAGGTTCTCGCGGGCCGCGTCCGGGCCTATGCAAAAGGGGGGATCAAGAACATCGCGCCCTACGACCGCGGCGACGGCGATACGTCGTGCGCCTGCGACGACCTCCGCGCCATGGACGGGGCCATGGCCGTGTTGGCCAAATTCCATCCCAATCTGCACAAGGCTTACCTGAACTATCCCCATACTCCCTTCAAGGACAAGCTTGAGGAACGGTTTATGTGGGAGCGCTATACCATCCTTGGCCGGCCGGTGTTCAGCCTCTCCCATTCCATGCTCCATAGAAGGCCGGGCGTGCTCATCTGGCTCATGCGAGAATACTATGCCGGCCATAAATACAATGCCTCCTCCGTAGTATCCGGCGCCTTCGGCGTACCCGAGGGGACCGTCTTTTTCGTCGGTGTCCGCGCCACCACGGATGATATCGCCGGATTTATCGGCTCAGTCGCGCGTCCCATTGGCCGGAACGCCATGCTCGACATTGTGGCGGAGTTCCTCAAAGACCTTCGGATCGACCTGAAGAAGGACAAGAAGAGGTAGCCACGCGGGCGAAGAGGTCTGCGCCGTGTTGGCAAAAGTCCACCTGCGGTAACTACCGGCTCCCCCAAGCCAAGGTACACACCGCGTACGCGCTAACGAGAATACCCGAGGATCCCTTTCGGAAGCTCCGGGTTGGCCAGCGTCATTTATCTCCGCTGCGCCGCCACTAGCGCATCACGAACGGATTCGGCACCTCGGTCGCGGTGCTGATCCAGATGCTCTTGGTCTGCATGTATTCCTGGATCGCCTGCTGGCCGCTTTCGCGGCCGAGACCGGACCGTTTGTAGCCGCCGAAGGGCGACATGAAGCTGACCGCCCGATAGGTGTTGACCCATACGGTACCCGCCTGGATACGCTCGGGAACCTCGATGGCGCGGCGGATGTCCTGGGTCCAGACGCCGGCGGCGAGGCCGTAGACCACGTCATTGGCGATTTCTATCGCCTCGTCCTCGTCGCGGAACGGGATCACCGACAGCACCGGGCCGAAGACCTCTTCCTGGGCGATGCGCATCTGGTTGCTGACGCCGGTATAGATGGTCGGCTCAACGAACCAGCCGTCGCCGCATTCCGGCCGCGACGCTTTGGTACCGCCGAGCACGCATTCCGCGCCGTCCTCTTGCGCTACATCCAGATAGTTCAAGATCTTTTCGAATTGCGGCGGCGTGGTGACGGGGCCGACCTGGGTGTCATAGGAACTGGGATCGCCCATCTGCGCGGTCTTGGCGAAACTGACCAGCTTGTCGACGAATTCGTTATGGATCGACTCCTGAACCAGCAAACGCGAGCCCGCGATGCAGGTCTGACCGGACGCCGCGAAGATACCCGAAATCGCACCCTTCACCGCGTTGTCGATGATGGCGTCTTCGAAAACGATGTTGGGCGACTTGCCGCCCAGTTCCAGGCTCACCTTCTTGAGCCCGCCCGCCGCCTTCTCGTAGACACGCTGGCCGCTGAGCGAACCGCCGGTGAACGCCACCTTGGCGACCCGGTCGTCGGTCACCATCGGCTCGCCGACCTCCTGCCCGAAACCCGACACGACGTTGACGACACCCGGCGGAAATCCCGCCTCCTCCAAGACCTTGACGAATTCGAATGCGGACGCCGACGTGAATTCGGATGGTTTGAGAACCACCGTGTTGCCGGCCGCCAGTGCCGGCGCCAGTTTCCAGGCGGTCAACAGCATCGGAGAATTCCAGGGCGTGATCGCAGCGATCACACCAAGCGGTTCGTGCCGCGTGTAGTTGAAGGTCGACGGCTTATCGATCGGGATGACCGAGCCTTCGATCTTGTCGGCAAGGCCGCCGAAATAATAATACCACTGCGGCACATAGGCATTCTGCGCCGCCATTTCGGCGATCAGCTTGCCATTGTCGGTGACCTCGACCTCGGCCAGGTGTGCCGCGTATTTGGTGTAGACATCGCCCAACTTGCACAGCAGCGCGCCGCGCTGCGAGGCGGTCATTGCCGGCCAGTCGCCGCTGGTAAACGCCTTATGCGCCGCGGTCACCGCGCGGTCGGCGTCCGCCGCGTTGCCGCGCGCGAATTGCGCCCAGGGTTTGCCCGTATAGGGATTGTCGGAGTCAAACCATTCGCCTGAGTCCGGATCGACCCATTCGCCACCGATATAGTGCTGGTATCTCTTCAGTTTCGCCATCGCTCCCTCCGACACTGCCGTTTGCCCGATCTTCGTCCGGTGATTACAACGGCTCAACCGCAATTAGGCAAGACGACCCAAGACAACAGCGGCGGAAACACCCTATGGCACTCGATACCAGCAGCTTTCTCTATCTAGCCGTCGCCGCGGCGATCATCGGCTTCTGTTTCTGGAAGCCGAATTTTCCACGGCTGGTCGCGGCACGCATCGGCATCCGCAGCGAAGCGGGCATGCGCCGCTTCCTGCTGATCTATTGGCTGATCGTGCCGGTGGTGATCTACCGCTTCCTCTATCTGGCGACCGCGCCCTGAGGCATCACACGCGCCCCTTCCACGGCACCACCCGCCGTTCGACGTATCGCATCAGCAGATCGAACAGATAGGCGATGACGCCGATCACGATGATGCCCATCACCACCACGTCCGTAACCAGGAATTCGGACGCGTTCAACACCATGAAACCGAGCCCGGCCTCGGCGGCCACCATCTCGGCGGCAACCAGGGTCGTCCAGCCGAAACCGATGCCGATCCGCATGCCGGTGAGGATTTCCGGCATCGCCCCCTTCAGAATGACGTGCCATATGATCTGCAACCGGGTTGCGCCCATGGAATAGGCGGCATGGATCTGCTCGATCGAAACCGAGCGCACACCGGCGCGTGCGTTGAGCGCCATCGGCGCGAAAATGGCGAGAAAGATCAGCACGATTTTCTGCACTTCGTCGATGCCGAACCAGATGACGGTCAGCGGCAAGTAGCCCAGCGGCGGAATCGGCCGGTAGAACTCGATCGGCGGGTCGAGCACGCCGCGGAAATACCGGTTCACACCCATCATGATACCGAGCGGAATTGCGGTGATACAGGCCAGGGAAAACGCCGTGAACACGCGCATCAAGCTCCACATCGTGTGTTCCTGCAACGTCTTGCCGCCAAAGCCGTTCACGATCGTATCAACGAATTTTCCGATAACCGCGAGCGGCGACGGCAGGAACAGCGGCTTGATCCAGCCCATCTCCGTCACCAGCCACCACGCAAACAACAGGGCGAACGATGTCGCCGCACTGATCGCGACGCTGCTGCCTTGCCCCGGCGCGCCGTAGGAATCGCCGGGCTTTGCCGGACCCGCGCTGAAGATCCGCGTCAATAGGCCCGTATTATCTGCCGTATTGTCGGTCATTGCGCTGCTCCCGCCGCGGCTTCGTCGCCATAAATGATGTTGAGGATCGTCTCGCGCATCGCGATGAATTCCGGCCCGGATTTGATCGCCCGCGCGTCCTGCGTCTCGAAGAAGCGTTGGCAGAAATCGAGCGTGTAGTCATGCGTCACCCGGCCGGGGCGCGGCGACATGACGATCAGTTTGGTCGCCATGAACAGCGCTTCCTCGACGCTATGGGTGATGAAGAAG
>CAJHYV010000185.1_pt1 | contig 11000 bp, 8 predicted proteins | sample 9198851 | NCBI WGS metagenome assembly CAJHYV01 (sample SAMEA7708375, study PRJEB35096) | sediment metagenome | biome: marine neritic benthic zone biome [ENVO:01000025]; feature: sediment [ENVO:00002007]; material: shallow marine sediment [ENVO:03000034] sea grass bed [ENVO_01000059] ...
AATGCGCGACAATTCACGTATCTATATTAATGAGTTAGTCGTCACGTTCACAGGCTAATTTTGGACCAAAAATGATGCGGTCCAGACAAGCGTGTGGTATATTCACGCTCCGCTAACGTATCGAATTTCAAGACATGTCAACGATGTCTAACGGACCGATTCGATCCGGCACCCGAGCGATAAAAATCACCGTCGCCAGACCTGCAATGAGACGCAAAACAATATGAAACTTACCATTGAACGCGCTGCGCTCCTCCGGTCGCTTAACCATGTTCAGAGCGTGGTCGAGCGGCGTAATACGATCCCAATTCTATCCAATGTCCTTCTCGACGCTGCCGGTGGACGGCTGGCGCTGACCGCGACGGACATGGATTTGGCGATCATTGAATCCGTCGACTGCACCATCGAGACGGAAGGCGCGACAACGGCGCCGGCGCACACGCTGTATGACATCGTCCGCAAGCTGCCGGACGGCGCACAGATCGAGGTCGACGCGACCGGTGAAGGCGATCAATTGCGTCTTCGGGCGGGCCGTTCCCGCTTCACGTTGCAAACGCTGCCGACCGGCGAATTTCCGCAAATGGCCAGCGGCGACATGCCGCACGAGTTCACGCTGCCCGCCTCGGAGTTGCGCCGGCTGATCGACCGCACACGGTTCGCAATTTCGACCGAAGAAACGCGCTACTATCTCAACGGCATCTATTTCCACATGGCAGACGACGGCGACGGTGAAGCACTGCGCGCCGTAGCGACCGACGGCCATCGTCTCGCACGGGTCGAAATGCCGCTGCCCGATGGTGCGGCCGGCATGCCAGGCGTCATTGTGCCACGCAAGACCGTCAGCGAACTGCACAAGATGATCGAAGAAAGCGACGAGGATGTGAGCGTCGCGCTCTCGGACGCAAAAATCCGCTTTGGCTTCGACAACGTGACGGTTACGTCAAAACTGATCGACGGCACTTTCCCGGATTACGACCGGGTCATTCCCGTCGGTAATGACAAGTCGCTTGCTGTCGATTGCCGGGATTTCGCCGCTGCGGTCGACCGGGTCGCAACGATCTCGACGGAAAAATCCCGCGCGGTGAAATTGAGTGTCGCCGACGGCAACGTGACTTTGACTGCCTCCAGCCCGGAAAGCGGTACGGCGATCGAAGAAATCGAGGTGGACTATCAGCAGGAAGCGATCGAAATCGGCTTCAACGCCCGCTACCTGCTTGATATCGCAAACCAAATAGAGGGTGAAGACGCCAATTTCGAAATGGCCGATGCGGCGTCACCGACGCTGATCCGCGACACCAACGACCCGACCGCCCTTTACGTGCTCATGCCGATGCGGGTCTAACCTCGGACGGGAGAACGCGCGATTCTGGCTGCTGCCGAACGACCGAGTCCAACCATGTCGGCGACCCTTTGGGTATCGCGGTTGAGGCTTACCAATTTCCGGTGTTACACCCAGGCACGGATCGATCCCGTGCCGGGGCTTGTGGTGCTGACCGGTCCGAACGGCGCCGGCAAGACCAATTTGCTGGAAGCCCTGTCTCTGCTTGCGCCGGGACGCGGGCTGCGACGGGCGCGCCTTGACGACCTTGCCCGGCGCGGGGCCTCCGAGTCGCAGGGTTGGGCGGTGGCGGCAACAATCGAGACCCCGGATGGCGCCGTCGACATCGGTACCGGACACGACCCGCGGGAGAGCCGCCGCCGCGCCGTCCGCATCAACGACGCCGCGGCGCGCGGCCAGACCGCGCTCAGCGATCATGTGAGCGCCGTTTGGCTTACGCCGCAGATGGACCGTTTGTTCATCGAAGGCGCCGCGGGCCGGCGGCGCTTTCTGGACCGGCTGGTCTTCGGCATCGATCCGAAACATGCGGGCCGGATTTCCGCCTATGACCACGCACTTCGGGAGCGCGCCCGGTTGCTGCAGGGCGGTATCGGCGACCGTGCCTGGCTGGACACACTGGAACGCACATTGGCCGAGCGCGGCGTCGCCATCGCCGCCGCGCGGCGGGAAATGACGGCCCGGCTGGCCGGCCTCTGCGAGCAGCCGCACGGACCGTTTCCCGGCGCGCGCCTGTCCCTGACAGGGACCGTTGAAAGCTGGCTCGACGATGGCCCCGCACTCGTCGCGGAGGACAAGTTGCAGCAGGGGCTGCAGGAAAGCCGCAGCCGGGACGCCGTCACCGGCGGCGCGGCCATCGGGCCGCACCGCAGCGATTTCACCATGCATCATCTCGGCAACGGCATGCCGGCCGACCAATGCTCGACCGGCGAACAAAAAGCCCTGTTGATCGCAATCGTGCTCGCCAATGCGCGCCTGGAAACCGCAGAGCGGAATCGCGCGCCGCTGTTGCTGCTCGACGAGGTCGCCGCTCATCTCGATGTCGAGCACCGCGAAGCGCTGTTCGAAGAACTCCTGAATCTGGGTACGCAAGCCTGGCTCACAGGCACGGACGACGCGATCTTCCAATCACTCGCCGGTACGGCGCAATTTCTTTCGGTTTCCGATGGCGTCATTCGCGACGCAGAACACCTCTCCAGCTTAACGCCGCCGCATGCTCCCTAACCCACGCCCCAACAGACCGAGTAAAAGCCGATGAGCGATACCGCCGCAAACCTGCCCGAGGAATACGGCGCCGATTCCATCAAGGTGCTGCGCGGCCTCGACGCCGTTCGCAAGCGCCCCGGCATGTATATCGGCGACACCGACGACGGGTCGGGCCTGCATCATATGGTGTTCGAAGTGGTCGACAATGCGATCGACGAAGCGATGGGCGGCTATTGCGACCGCATCGAAGTGACGCTGAACGGCGACGGCTCCGTAACGGTGACCGACAATGGTCGCGGCATCCCGGTGGATGTCATTGAGGAAGAAGGCGTCTCCGCGGCCGAGGTCATCATGACCCAGCTGCACGCGGGCGGTAAATTCGACCAGAATTCCTACAAGGTTTCGGGCGGCCTGCACGGCGTCGGCGTGTCGGTCGTCAACGCCTTGTCCTCGGTCCTTGAATTAACGATTTCGCGCGAGGACAAGACCCATTTCATGCGCTTTCTGCATGGCGTGGCGGAGTCCCCCCTCGAGATCATCGGCGACAGCGACGGCAAGACCGGCACCGCTGTCACCTTCACCCCCTCGGACCTGACCTTCACCGGAACCGAGTTCGATTTTGCGACGCTCGAACACAGGCTGCGCGAGCTGGCGTTCCTGAATTCCGGCGTTCGTATTGTGTTGACCGATGCGCGGCTGCCCGAACCGAAGGTCACCGACCTGCACTACGAAGGCGGAATCGAGGCCTTCGTCAAATATCTCGACCGGTCGAAATCCGCGTTGATCGATCCGCCCATCAACATGCACGGCGAAAAGGACGGCATCGTCGTGGACGTGTCGATGCAATGGAACGACAGCTATCACGAATCGGTGCTGTGCTTCACCAACAACATCCCGCAACGCGACGGCGGCACGCATCTCGCCGCCTTCCGCGCCGCCCTGACGCGCCAGGTCAATACCTATGCGACCACATCGGGCATTGCGCGGCGCGAGAAGGTAACGGTGACCGGCGACGATGCGCGCGAGGGGCTGACCTGCATCCTGTCGGTCAAAGTGCCCGACCCGAAGTTTTCGAGCCAGACCAAAGACAAGCTTGTTTCGTCCGAAGTCCGGCCATCGGTCGAATCGATCGTCAACGAGCGGCTCAGCCAGTGGTTTGAGGAAAATCCGAGCGAGGCGAAACGGATCGTCCAAAAAGTCTACGAGGCCGCGGCGGCGCGCGAAGCGGCGCGCAAGGCGCGCGAACTGACCCGCCGCAAGGGCGCGCTCGACGTCGCCAACTTGCCGGGCAAACTGGCGGATTGCCAGTCGCGCGACCCCAGCGAATGCGAGTTGTTCATCGTCGAGGGCGATTCCGCGGGCGGCTCCGCCAAGCAGGCACGCGAACGGCGGTTCCAGGCGATCCTGCCGCTGCGCGGTAAAATCCTCAACGTCGAACGCGCACGTTTCGACAAGATGATCGGGTCCGCCGAAATCGGCACGCTGATCGCGGCCCTCGGTGCCGGCATCGGTAAGGAAGAATTCAACGCGGACAAGGTGCGCTATCACAAGATCATCATCATGACCGACGCCGACGTCGACGGCAGCCATATCCGGACGCTGCTGCTGACCCTGTTTTACCGGCAAATGCCGGAACTGATCGAGCGCGGCTATCTGTATATCGCCCAGCCACCGCTCTACCGGGTGAAACGGGGCAACTCCGAGGTATACCTGAAGGACGATCAGGCGCTCGAAAGCCATCTGCTGCGCGAAAGCCTCGACGATCTGACACTGCGAGTCGCCGAGGGCACCCAGGTCGCGGGCGAAGATTTGTGGCAGGTGGTGGACTCGGCGCGCAACGCGAAAAACCTCCTCGAATCGATGGCGCGGAAGGTCGGCAGCCATGCGGTGGTCGAACAAATCGCGATTGCCGGTGCGCTCAACACCGAGATCCTCTCCGATGGGGAAAAGGCGCGCGCCGCCGCGGAATACGTCGCCAAGCGACTCGACAACCTCGCCGACCCGCTGGAGCGGGGCTGGCAGGGTGAGGCGGACGAAGAAGGCGGGATGGCGTTCTCTCGGACCCTGCGCGGCGTTACCCAGCGCTTCGAAATCGACGGCGACCTGATCCGCAGCGCCGATGCGCGCCGGCTCGACGCCATGGCGCCCGATTTTCAGGAATATTACGGCCAGCACCCCGTATTGATCGCCAAGGACGAGGAGTTCCGCGTCGCCGGACCGGTCGGCCTGATCGAACAGATTCTCGAGATTGGCCGCAAAGGGTTGAGCGTCCAGCGCTACAAAGGCCTGGGCGAAATGAACCCGGATCAGCTTTGGGAAACCACGATGGACGTGGATGCACGCGTGCTGCACCAGGTGAAAATCAATCATGCGGATGACGCGGAAGAAGTGTTTTCGACGTTAATGGGTGATCTCGTCGAACCGCGGCGCGACTTTATCCAGTCCAATGCGCTGACGGTCGAGAACCTGGACGTTTGACAGCCGCAAATCCATCTTGTTTCGGCCCAAGAGGTCCGGTGCGAACCGCACCGCCCGGCGTACCTTGTGGGATGGAATGGTTATGAGGCAATGCCTTGGACGACGACCGGTCCTTGCAAACCGCCCGATGGGGCGCAAGGCGTGGGAAGACATTGTGTTATGATGCATCCTGCGATATTGGTATGCGCGAATTTGGCGTTATTCTCTAGGGAAAGGGCGCATTTTGGCGTTTGATAGAAAAAGCAGCTACAGCTACGAAGAGCTCATCAAGTGCGGCCACGGCCTGTTATTCGGCCCGGGCAATGCCCAGCTCCCACTTCCCCCGATGCTCATGCTTGATCGGATTACCCACATCTCCGACACCGGCGGCGAACACGGCCATGGACAGATCGTCGCGGAATTCGACATCAAGCCCGACCTCTGGTTCTTCAAGTGCCATTTCGAAGGCGATCCGGTCATGCCCGGCGCGCTCGGACTGGACGCGATGTGGCAATTGGTCGGATTCTTCCTGGGTTGGCTGAACGGTATCGGCCGCGGACGGGCGCTCGGCGTGGGTGAGGTGAAGTTCAGCGGCCAGGTTCTGGAAACCGCAAAAAAAATCACCTATCAAATCAACGTGAAGCGCGTCATCATGCGGAAATTAGTACTCGGAATCGCCGACGGCATTCTGAAATCCGACGATGAGATCATATATAACGTCAAGGACATGAGAGTCGGTCTGTTCACGACCCAAGAAGGCGCCTAATCAAGGCAAACAGTCTTAGGAGTCACCATGCGTCGTGTTGCGGTCACCGGGTTGGGAATCGTTTCCAGCATCGGCAACAACAAAACCGACGTTCTGGACGCGTTGCGTGAAGGACGATCGGGTATCGAATTTTGCGAGGAATATGCCGAGCGCGGCTTGCGTAGCCATGTGCATGGCGCCGTTAAGATCGACATCGAATCGCATATCGATCGAAAGGTGCGCCGCTTCATGGGCGATGGCGCGGCCTACAATTACATCGCCATGCAACAGGCAATCGATGATGCGGGGCTGACCGAGCAGGAAATCTCGCACGAGCGGACCGGCCTGATCATGGGGTCGGGTGGACCGTCCACCAGCAACATGTTGTGGTCATGGGACATCGCGCGCGAAAAAGGCGCGAAGCGAATTGGCCCGTATATGGTGCCGCGCACCATGTCGAGCACCAATTCCGCCGCACTTGCCACGCCATTTGGCATCAAGGGCGTGAATTATTCGATCAGCTCCGCCTGTTCGACGAGCGCTCACTGCATTGGCAACGCCGCCGAACTCATTCAATGGGGCAAGCAGGACGTCGTATTCGCCGGCGGCGGTGAGGAATTGCATTGGACGATGACCATACTCTTCGATGCCATGCCCGCGCTTTCGTCCGGCTACAACGAGACGCCGGAACGGGCCAGCCGGCCTTATGATGCAAACCGTGACGGTTTCGTTATTGCCGGTGGCGGCGGTGTCGTGGTGCTTGAGGAATTGGAACACGCCAAGGCCCGCGGCGCGAAGATCTATGCCGAAATTGTCGGCTACGGCGCGACCTCGGACGGCATCGATATGGTTCAACCATCCGGCGATGGCGCGGTGCGCTGTATGAAACAGGCGCTCGACGGCCGGAATTTGCCGGTCGCCTATATCAACGTGCACGGCACCTCGACACCGGTCGGCGACATCAAGGAATTGGATTCGATTCGCGCGGTGTTCGGCGAACACATTCCGGCAATCAGCTCCACCAAGTCGTTGACCGGCCATTCCCTGGGCGCGACCGGCGTACATGAAACGATTTACTCGCTTCTGATGATGGAAAACAATTTCATCGCCGCAAGCGCGAACATCGAAAACCTGGATCCCGGCGCGGAAGGGTTCCCGATCGTTCGCGAAAGACAGGACGACGTGTCGCTCGATTGTGTGGTTTCGAACAGTTTCGGTTTCGGCGGCACCAATGCGACGCTGATATTCCAGCGCTACGACACTTAAGCGGCTGCCAGCCGCTTCAACGAACAAGAACAGGATGCACCCATCAATGGCAAGCTTTGCCGAACGGATAGGGCGGAGATGAGCCTCAAACCATTGATGGAAGGGCGCCGTGGACTTGTTATGGGAGTCGCCAACGACCATTCCATCGCCTGGGGTATGGCGCAGCTGCTGCACAAGCATGGTGCAGAGCTCGCCTTCACTTACCAGGGTGACGCCTTCGGCCGACGCGTCATTCCGCTCGTCGAATCGCTCGATGCGGACTTGGTCCTACCCTGCGACGTGACCGAGCCGGAAAGCGTGAACCGCGTCTTTGACGCGATCGGCAAAAAATGGGGCGGGCTGGATTTCGTCATTCACGCGATCGCATTTTCCGACAAGGATGAGCTGAAGGGCCGCTACCTGGACACCAGCCGGGACAATTTTCTGCAGACACTGGAAATCTCCTGTTATTCCTTCACCGCGGTGGCGCAGCGGGCCGTACCCTTGATGACCGAGGGCGGCAGCCTGGTCACCTTGACCTATTCGGGTTCCGACCGTGTCATGCCCAACTACAACGTAATGGGCGTCGCCAAGGCGGCGCTGGAAGCGAGCGTGCGCTATCTGTCGGCCGATCTTGGCCAACAGGGGATTCGTGTAAATGCCCTGTCCGCCGGCCCCATGCGCACACTGGCCGGCTCCGCCGTCGGCAGTGCGCGCATGGTCTACAAATGGCAGGGCGAAAATTCTCCGCTGCGCCGGAATGTCAGCCTGGAGGATATTGGCGGGGCGGGACTATACCTTCTGTCGGACCTGTCCGCCGGCGTCACCGGCGAGGTGTTATACGTCGACAGCGGATACAACGTCATCGGCATGCTGAACCTGTCCGAAGAAGACTAAGCCACGGCGGGATTGCCGGGCGATGGACGCCCGTGACCGCTCCCCGAATTTTCAATGAAAAAGGGCACCGGCGATCACCGGTGCCCTTTTCCGACTGTCTGAACTGCGCGCCCTATTGGGCGGCGCGGCGCGGACGCCGCGGCCGGCGGGCGCCGTCGCCATCGCCATCCCGGTCGCCGCGGTCGCCCCGCGGTTCGATCGCGACTTCCTCGCCGGTCTCCTGATTGACCGCGCGCATGGACAGCTTGACCTTGCCCCGGTCATCCACGCCAAGCACTTTCACCTTGACCATGTCGTCGACCTGGACGACATCCTCGACCGAGGGGACGCGCTCGTTCTTGAGCTCCGAGATATGGACGAGTCCGTCACGGCTACCGAGGAAGTTCACGAAGGCCCCGAAATCGACGGTCTTGACGACCTTGCCGGTGTAAATGGTGCCGACTTCCGGTTCGGCGACGATGTCGTTGATCATCGCAATGGCGCTATCGCCGGCGGCGGTGTCGATGGCCGCGACTTTGATCGTGCCATCGTCTTCGATGTCGATCTTGGCGCCCGTATCTTCGCAGATCTGGCGAATCACCTTGCCGCCCGTGCCGATGACTTCCCGGATTTTGTCGCGCGGTATTTTCAGCGTCGTGATCCGTGGCGCATGTTCGGAAACATCCTCCCGTGCGCCCGTGATTGCCCGCTCCATCTCGTTGAGAATATGGAGCCGGCCTTCGCACGCCTGTTGCAGGGCGACACGCATGATCTCTTCCGTGATGGATGTGATCTTGATGTCCATCTGCAGCGCGGTGACGCCTTCCGTGGTGCCGGCGACCTTGAAGTCCATGTCACCGAGATGGTCCTCATCGCCGAGGATGTCGGACAAAACCGCGAAGTCATCGCCTTCCTTGATCAGGCCCATGGCGATACCCGCGCAAGGCCGCTTGAGCGGTACGCCCGCATCCATCATCGACATGGAAGCCCCGCACACCGTCGCCATCGACGATGAACCGTTCGATTCGGTAACCTCCGAAACAATCCGAATGGTATACGGAAAATCCTCCTTCGAGGGGATCAAGGGCCGCACCGCGCGCCAGCCGAGCTTGCCATGACCGATTTCACGGCGCCCCGGCGAGCGCAGGAACGATGCCTCACCGACGGAATAGGGCGGGAAGTTGTAGTGCAACATGAAATTTTCCCGATATTCCCCTTCCAGCGCATCGATGATCTGTTCATCCTGCCCGGTACCGAGCGTCGTGACGACCAGGGCCTGGGTCTCGCCGCGGGTAAACAACGCCGAACCGTGGCTGCGGTTGAGCACGCCGACTTCACAGTCGATCGGCCGGACGGTTTTGGTGTCGCGGCCGTCGATGCGCTGTCCGGTCTTGAGGATGTTGCCTCGGACTATGTCCTTTTCCAGCCCTTTAAGGAGACCGGCCGCCAATTCGACATCGGCGTCCTCGTCCTTGAGTGCTGCAAGGGCCTCGGCCTTGGCAACGGAAAGCGCTTCCACCCGGTCCTGCTTGACCGTCTTGGAATAGGCGTCACGCAACGACCCTTCGGCGAGCGCCGTTACCTGCTTCTTCAAATCATCCTGATCGTCGGGCTCCGTCGGCAGCGCCCAGGGCTCCTTGGCGCACGCTTCGGCAAGGTCGATGATCATGTCGATGACCGGCTGGAACTCGCGATGTCCAAACGTAACCGCGCCCAACATCGTGTCTTCGTCCAGTTCATCCGCCTGGGACTCGACCATCAACACGCCCTCGCGCGTTCCCGCAAGAATAAGGTCGAGTTTCGTCGCCTCCATGTCGTCCATTGACGGATTCAGTACATATTCGCCGTCAATCAGCCCGATGCGCGACGCGCCGATCGGGCCCAGGAACGGGATGCCGGAAATCGTCAGCGCGGCAGACGCACCGACCAGCGCAACAACATCAGGATCATTTTCGAAATCGTGGGTAAGGACCGTGCAGATGACCTGCGTTTCATTGCGAAAGCCCTTGGGAAACAAGGGTCGGATCGGCCTATCAATCAGGCGGGACGTCAGCGTTTCCTTTTCACTCGGCCGTCCTTCGCGCTTGAAAAAGCCGCCTGGAATCTTGCCGGCGGCGAATGTCTTTTCCTGATAATTAACCGTCAGCGGGAAGAAATCGATTCCTGCCTTCGGCGTTTTCTGAGCGACCGCCGTGCACAAAACCTGCGTGCCGCCGTAGGTCGCCAGAACGGCGCCGTCTGCCTGGCGCGCAATTTTTCCCGTTTCCAGGATGAGGGGCCGTCCGCCCCAGGAAATTTCTTTCCTCGTGATATTGAACATCTATCTTTCCTTCACATTCCTCTAACCGCGGATCGATACAACAATTTATCCGATCCGGGTACGACACTGCGTCCCGGCACCATTGCCGGACGCCAGTGATGCCGGCCTCGGGATCCTTCCCAAGGAACCGGCCGTTCAATCGATGCGCCCATTGCGGCGGCCTGCGTCTTGCGGACCGCTGCCCGAAATCGGCGAACGATTTTCAGCGACGCAGTCCGAGCCGCTTAATCAGCGCTTCGTATTGCGGTTGATCTTTCTTCTTCACGTAATCCAGGAGCCGCCGGCGTTGTCCGACCATGACCAGCAAGCCACGCCGGGAATGAAAATCCTTTTTGTGCGTCTGCATGTGTTCGGTCAGGTTCTTGATACGCTCCGTCAACACGGCAACCTGCACCGGCGCCGAGCCGGTATCGTTCGCAGCAATGGCGAACTCTTTGATAAGCTCTTGTTTTCGTTCACCTGTAATCGACATCGATTACTCCTTATTCCTTAAAGGTTCAGCACCCGGAGGGGATGGACCTCGCCGGCCGAATACCGTGTCAACGCGACCGGCTTTCCCTTGCCTGTAGCAAGCACCGTGTCACCATCGTTGAGCCCGGAAATCCGGTCGAGATCCATTTTCCGAAGCAGAGAAACCGTCTGTCCATTTCGCAGACGGCTTGCTTCCATGTCGGTCAAGGCCAGGGCCGGGATGTCGTCCAGCGCGGTCTCGACCGGCAGCAAGTGCTCCAAAACGGCCGCACTCTGCCCAAAAGAGCGCAGCACGTCCAGTGAAATCGCCTTGTCCTCGGTAAACGGTCCTACGCGTATCCGCC
>CAJHYV010000178.1_pt1 | contig 10962 bp, 12 predicted proteins | sample 9198851 | NCBI WGS metagenome assembly CAJHYV01 (sample SAMEA7708375, study PRJEB35096) | sediment metagenome | biome: marine neritic benthic zone biome [ENVO:01000025]; feature: sediment [ENVO:00002007]; material: shallow marine sediment [ENVO:03000034] sea grass bed [ENVO_01000059] ...
GGCGATGAGGATGAGCCGTCCCACGAGCCTCGATGCCTGGGCCTGCTGTTGGTCGGTTGTCTTGGCCGACAGGCCCATCCGCATGACAATTTTGTCCAGGCCGATACCGTGAAGCAGAGTCTCGACAAACCCGGCGAGGATGCGTCCCACGATGAAGGCGATGGAAATCAGCAGCACCGCGGCAAACAGCTTTGGCAAGGCCGCGAGAAACCCAGACAGCATCTGGCTGGCGGGTGCGGTGATTGCATCCAGCTCGAGGGCGTTGAGACTAGCGACAATGACTGGCACCAAGATCAGGATATAGACGATCCAGCCCACCAATCCGGACAGCGTAAATGCGCCGAGGGTCGCCTTTAAACCGACCTGTTCGCTCAGTTGATCGGCGCCGAGAGTGGCGAGTACGTTGACGATGACGCGGCGAACGATCCGGGCCACCAGCCAACCGATCGCGAGAATGAGCCCGGCCGCCAGCAAGTTGGGGAGATACCCCAAAACTTCGTCGACCATCCCGCTTACCGGTTCGAGCATGCCGCCTAAATGCAATGCATTCAGAATTGCCGGAAGAAATAGCAGGAACGTCAGCCAATACACTGCATCCCCAATCGTCCGGGCGACGGAGAATTGCGTAGCCGAATCTATATCCGCCTCACTGGCCAGGCGTTCGTCAACCTTGGCGGTGGTCAAGGCGCGCACGGCCAGCAGTCTCAACACCGTCGCCAACAGCCACGCAACGACGATCAGGATCGCCGGGCCGATCAGCCTAGGCAGGTACGTAAAAACTTCGTTCAGGAATTTGACGAGCGGCGCCGTAACCTCGCTCAATCCCAGAACCTGGAAGAAGCCGACGAGCACAAAAAGTAAGATTAGATAGAAAACGATTCGGCCGGCCCATTTTTCTATGGCGGCGGCGTCGACTTTCTCTCCGACGATCCAGCCGGCGACGCGGTCGCCAACTTTCGTGTGCCGCACGGCGGCCCTGGCCCCGCGCGCCAGGAACGCTGCCAAAATCCAGCCGACAACGAGCAGGAGGAGGGCGCCGAGCAAACTAGGCACGTATCCGCCAAGCAACCCAAATGTCTCTTTCACTTCTTCCATGATCAAAATCTCCCCAGTTCAAAACGTGTGCCCGACGCAAGTCGGAGTCGATTTAGAGGCGTTTACCTTTGACCTTGTGTTCGCTTGCACCCTTGCCCTTACTCTTGGCCCTACCCGTGGCCTTGCCGTTATGCGTGGCAACTGTGGACTTACCTGTGGGCGTACTTTTTTTTGCAGCTTTCCGTCGCACGGCAGGCTTGGCTACGTCGTCGTCACGAAAGCGCGCCACGAGGGCATCCAAATTGGAACGTACCTTTTCAATTGCGTCGTCCACCTCTTCCTTTAGATCGTCCCATGCCTCTTCGCCTGTTTCTTGTAGGCGCTCGAGCTGGATATCCGCCAACTGTTTGACTTCCTTTAACTTTATCAAGGCTTCGCGGTAATAAGTGTGCAAGTCGCCCTCGGCCTCCGAGACCTTTTTGTCGACATCCGCGATTTTGGCTTCGACTTGCTCTAAGTGCTTTTCGAGTTTTCGCTTGCTGCTGTCTTTCGTCGTCATTCTCTGATGCTCCTTTGGTCAACACTCACCGATGTCGCAAGTATTCGCTCACCGGTGTCCGTTTCGAACGCTTGGGACGGCGACCCCAAATCTGTCGGGCGAAATTGCATGGACTCAGTCGGCCAGAAGATGACGCAGATAGCCGACGAGTTTATCCGCATCGGCATAGTGGCCCTGCTCGCAAAGACGTTTTGCGATTGGAATCAGTTTCATCGCCTCCTTTTCGACCTTCTCGCCCGGACGGCCCGTATCCTCAGTCTTGGTGAGATTGACCTTGGTGTCTTTAATGCTCTGCAAGCACTTCTCGTGCTCGGACATGGCTTGTCCGTGTGCGGCCCCCGCCATAGCGGCGACCACGATGACTGTGGCGAATAAACGTGCTGACATTGACTTGCTCCATTTCAAACGATTGGCAAAATCGGATGCGACCATCTCCGTGGAAAAAATCCCCGTGGGACGAGGGGCTCAGTACGTATTCCCACGGGCCGCAAAGTTTCTGGATTCATCTATGGAGATACATTGAGCGTTTGTTAACTCGCATCTCCTTCGACTTGATCGTCACCCGGCCCGCCTTCAATCAAATCGTCGCCCGGGCCGCCTTCCAAGACAGACCAGCGGCGGAGACCGCACCGCCCATAACAAGGGTGCGCCACATCTTGCTAGGAAACCTTAAGTCGGAATTCATGAGCGTTCTCCCGCATTGATTTCGATGCAGGCGCAGACACATATTTGCTGGATGGCGGCAGTACGCGTCACTCGTTGCCTGCGTCTATACAAAGCAATATCGGAAAGTTAGGATGATTCCGTTTTGACGGTACATTGCCATCCGTTGACGATTTGGCATGCCTTTTCAGTGCAAGAAGGGAATTGACGCTCTTGAAGCCGCGATACGCGAAAAACTTTGCCCGCGCCGTATCCATAATCCGGTCGGAAATATCGGAAGATGACTGTGCGGCGGCGGTTGGGCGTTCAAATTCTCTTATTCGTAAATGGGCCGATCCGGATAATCCTGCGGTTCCGAATTTGGAACAGGCACTTGCACTCGATCTCCTCTATGCGAGAACCGTCGGGAAAAAGCCACCGATCCTCGACATCTATACGGACAAGCTGACAGACGTTTTGAATGAGCGCAAAAAGCTCACGGTCAACTTGATGATCGCGACGCTTTCGGTTCAAAGCGTTGTCGGTCAACTGTCGGATGCTGTGGCGAAGGCATCGAATTCCGACAATGGCCACGGCGCACAATTGTCGAATTATAATCGGGCCACTATTCTGGGGCTCGTCGACCAGCTGCAAGAAATATCCGATTTGATCGAGGACGCGGTTGAATAGCATCTGGCCCGAAAATCTGCGAAAACTTGCTGGGACCAGGAATATTTCGAAATATATTTGTCGGCGAATTGAAATAGTGCCTCAAATTTCGCTTCACGGGTTTCACCCACTGTGAGTTAGGGGATGAGTAGGTGGCATCGTTCCCGCCCTCTGGAATAGTGTTATAAGCGTCAGTCCCCGGTGCCGACCTCCAATTCGAACGCATCCAACGCGTCCATCGCGTCCGCGGCGGCTTCGGTCCCCGTCGTCCGGCCGATATGGAACAGCGCGTCGCCTTCGTTCACGACCGGCAGCGTTGAATGACCGATGACGATGCCGTCGGCGCGCGCCGTGATCTTGAGCTCCGTTTCGCCGTACGGATCGGTGATCATTCCAAGCGGATCGCCCGCATGCACCACCGTTCCGTTCCGCGCGGCTCGGCACAAGACCCCGCTGCAGGGCGCGCGAACCCAGCCGCTGGATCGGATGGTGACGGAAGGTGTTTGCTTTTGCGATTGCTTGGTTGGCGCCAGCATCTCGAGCGCGCGCATGACGCGGAGGGTGCCACGAAGTCCGGCGCGGATCGAGATCTCTTCGAACCGCAAAGCCTCTCCCGCTTCATAGACCAGTACGGGGATACCACGCTCCCGGGCGGAGGCGCGCAGGCTCCCGGCGCGCAAGCCGGCATTGATAACGATGGGCGCCCCGAAGGCGTCCGCCAGCCGTTCGGCTTCCGGGTTATCCAGGTTGGCGCGGATCTGCGGATAGTTCGAGCGGTGGATGGCGCCGGTATGAAGATCGATGCCATGGGTGGAGCCGTCGACGATTTCCGTCATAAACAGATTGGCCAGGCGGGCCGTGAGCGAGCCTCTCGTGGAGCCGGGAAACGACCGGTTGAGATCGCGCCGGTCGGGTAGGTAACGGGACAGCGCCACGAAGCCCATGACATTGACAACGGGAACGGCGATAAGCGTTCCGGAGAGTCTCCGAAGCGCCGACTGCCGCATCAGTCGCCGGATGATCTCGATCCCGTTGATTTCGTCGCCATGTGTCGCTGCGCAAACGAACAAACGCGGGCCCGGCCTCCGCCCGTGCAGAACATGCACGGGCATGGTGACTTCCGTATGCGTTGACAGGGCGGTCGCCGGAACATCCACGGTCGCCCGTTCGCCGGGACTCAATGTGGTGCCGCAAATCGTAACGGGGCCCCATGACATCTAGCCTTTGCCCCGCGTCTTGGTCTTGTTGGGCTTGGCGTTTTTTTCGAGGAATTCGATGATCTGTCCGGCGATATCCAACCCGGTTGCGTTCTCAACGCCCTCGAGGCCTGGCGACGAGTTCACTTCCATGACGACCGGCCCGTGATTGGAGCGTAGAAAATCGACGCCGGCCACATTTAGTCCCAGAATTCTCGCCGATCGCACCGCGGTGGATCGTTCTTCCGGCGTAATGCGCACCGTGTCCGCGCGGCCGCCGCGATGCAGGTTGGATCGGAAGTCATCGGCCGCGCCCTCGCGTTTCATCGACGCTACAACCTTGTCGCCGATGACGATGCAGCGAATGTCTGTGCCGCCCGCCTCCTTGATGAATTCCTGCACCAGGATGTTCACCTTTGCGCCGCCAAAAGCCTGAATGATGCTCCTGGCCGAAGATGCTGTGTCGGCCAGTACCACGCCCACGCCCTGGGTTCCTTCCAGCAGCTTGATAACCACAGGTGCTCCGCCCACCATGTCGATAAGGTCGTCGGCGAACTGGGTTGCATGCGCGAATCCGGTGACAGGCAGGCCGATTCCCCGACGGGCCAGCAGCTGCAGGGATCGCAACTTGTCCCGCGACCGTCCAATTGCGACGGATTCGTTCAGCGGGTAAACGTCCATGACTTCGAACTGGCGCAGCACGGCGAGACCATAAAATGTGATCGACGCGCCGATCCGCGGAATGACCGCATCGAACCCGACAACGGGTTCACCCTTGTAACGGATTTCCGACCGGTGCGATGTGATGTTCATATAAACGCGCAGGGTATCGATGATCTCGATCTCGTGGTTTCGTCTCTTCGCTTCCTCGACGAGCCTTTTGTGCGAATACAGGTTAGGATTTCGGGCTAGCAATGCAATTTTCATAGTCGGTGTTTCCTTGCGCTAAGAAATATAGAATTTAACGATGTCGGCCGATTTCCTGCGGCCCGTGCGATATGATCGTGCAGGGTCGACCAAGGCCCGTCCGCGCAATGCAGTGCGGCCGAGAAGCATCCTGAATTGCATCGTGTCCCGATCGGTCAAGGTCATTTCGATCGGCCATTGTTCTCCGCCCAAAACGATCTCGATTTCGATGGTGTAGCGCGTTTCCCGGTGCCCGCCGGAATCGGTCACCGGACGCTGGTCAAGAACATCCGCTTCGCATTCGACGACTATATCTTTGCGCCGTTGGACCGGATGAACGCCGAACCGGATCCGTTCGACGCCATTGGCTGTGAAGGGTTTGAGATAGAAGGCATGCAATGCCGAGGTGCGCGCGCCGGTATCGACTTTCGCCTTAATTGCCGGAAGATTCAGGGCCGGAATTGCGACCCATTCACGCCAGCCGAGTAATCTTTCTTTCAGGGCCGTTATGGCAAGGAACTCCCTATTGTTGGCTATTCTGATCGACGCCGGCCAAATATAATAGCGGCGGAGTCGCGGAAGACAGGTAATTCTCTTCCCAATTTTGGCCGGTTTTCCCGCCAGAACTCTTGCACGGAGTGCTATGATCGCCGTGATTCTCTAGATAGAGGCGAAGCGACGCGAAACGCCAAGAGGCAGTGCAACGGTGCGAGATACTATTAATCGGACGGTCGGCAATTCGGTAACCGAGGCTAGCCGGAGATATACAAGCGCATGGCGTCCGCTTCTGCCTGAACCTCGTCAAGCCGCAGCTTTACGATATCGCCAATGCTGATTATGCCCGCTAGTTTGCCGTCATCGACGACCGGTATGTGGCGAATGCGGCGCTCGCTCATCATCGCCATCACGCCCGCGACGTGATCATCGGCATTGCAGGTGACAACATCTGTTGTCATGAGGTCGCTGACGGAATGCGACAACACTTCGGCGCCTAATGATAGTAGGCCACGGACGACGTCTCGCTCCGAAATAATGCCGTCGATGTTCGTATCATCACTGCTTACAACGAGTGCACCTGTATCCTCGGACTCGAGCGCCTCGATCACATCAGCAATCTTTGCATCGGGTGCAACTGTTGCGACGTAGATCCCTTTGACTTTAAGAATTCGGGCAACGTTCATAATGGATCCTCTCAATGCGGGTGGTCGATCGACTAACCTTCTGGTCAGCAGACTTGGGTGCTGCGCTGGTTGACGCTGGTGAACGGCCCGGTAGCGCTCAAGCGCACCGAGCCGCCTGGAGTATTGGAAGGCCCGGCTGACCTTGGCCTTCGCGTCAGAAATCCATATCGTCCATGCTGCCCATGTCGGGCCCACCGTTGAACCGCCCGTTTGCTTTCTTCTGCCTCTCCGCAACCATGGCTTCGGTGGTGATCATCAATCCGGCGACCGAGGCCGCATCCTGGAGCGCCGTGCGTACGACCTTGGTCGGGTCGATGATGCCTGCCTCGATCATATCGACGAAGCGGTCGTCCTGGGCGTCGTAGCCCCAGTTGCGTTGATCACGTTCCACGAGCTTTCCGACGATCACCGAGCCGTCCTTACCGGCGTTCTCGACGATTTGCCGCGCCGGCGAGGCAATGGCCTTGCGTACGATTGAGATGCCGGCCTTCTGGTCGTCGTTCTCAGGTGTGAGCGCGTCGAGTACGCGTGCGGCGTAGAGCAGGGCTACGCCGCCGCCGGGCAAAATGCCTTCCTCGACCGCCGCGCGGGTCGCATGCACGGCATCGTCGACGCGGTCCTTTCGTTCCTTGACTTCGATCTCCGTGGCGCCGCCCACACGGATCACTGCAACGCCCCCGGCCAACTTGGCGCGCCGCTCTTGCAGCTTCTCGCGGTCGTAGTCGGAGGTCGTGTCCTCGATCTGCTGTCGAATTTGTTTGCAGCGCTCTCCAATGTCGGCCTTCGTTCCGCCACCGTCGATGATCGTGGTGTCGTCCTTGCTGATCGTTACTTTCTTGGCGCGACCAAGCATGTCGATTGTGACGTTTTCGAGTTTAATGCCGAGATCTTCCGAGATCACTTGGCCACCGGTCAGGATCGCGATGTCCTGCAACATCGCCTTGCGTCGGTCTCCGAAACCAGGGGCTTTGACGGCGGCACATTTTAGTCCGCCGCGCAACTTGTTCACAACAAGCGTGGCCAGGGCCTCGCCCTCAATATCTTCGGCCAGGATAAGCAGCGGTTTGGACGCCTGCACGACTTTCTCCAGAAGCGGTAACACGGCCTGCAAACCGGAGAGTTTCATCTCGTGCAAGAGGATATAAGGGTCCTCCAAATTGACCTGCATTTTCTCGGCGTTGGTAACGAAGTATGGCGAAAGATAGCCGCGGTCGAACTGCATGCCCTCGACGACCTCGAGTTCGGTCTTGAGGCTCTTCGCCTCCTCAACGGTGATCACGCCCTCACGGCCTACTTTCTCCATCGCCTGAGCGAGAAAATTGCCAATCTCTTGATCGCCATTGGCCGAGATCGTGCCGACCTGCGCAATCTGTCCATTGGTTTTAATTTCTTTGGAGTGCGCGCCGAGCTCGGCGACCACAGCTTGCACGGCCGTGTCGATACCACGTTTGAGATCCATGGGGTTCATCCCGGCGGCGACGGCTCTGCTGCCCTCTCGCACGATTGTCTGCGCCAAGACTGTTGCGGTTGTGGTGCCGTCTCCAACCAAGTCGCTGGTCTTCGACGCCACTTCGCGCACCATCTGAGCGCCCATATTCTCGAACCTGTCCTTGAGGTCTATTTCCTTGGCGACAGTGAAGCCATCCTTCGAGATGCGCGGTGCACCAAACGATTTGTCGAGCAACACATTGCGGCCTTTGGGGCCAAGGGTTACCTTCACGGCATCGGCCAGGACATTGACGCCCTTTAACATGCGATGCCGGGCATCGGTGTGAAAGCGGATTTCCTTCGCAGTCATTTCTATTTGCTCCTAGAGCTATGCGGCTTTCTTTGCCTTGTGGGAGTCCTCAATGATGCCCATGATTTCGCCCTCCATGGGCTGCTCCTTAGCCGTATTCGGGACAATGATGCCGCCGGACATTCGCGGGTCTCCCTCGATGCGCCGGACGACGACCCGGTTGTGTGAGGGTCGAAATCTCATGAACTTTCTCCAAACCCCGCAGTTGTGCAGTAACAGGATATTGGCTCAAGCAGCTGAGCATTGGGATTGCTAAGCGCACCGAAAATGGGAACGCTCAGGGTGCGTTCAATATTTTTTGGGAACGATTTTTTTTCGCTTCTGTTATTTGAATTTCAAATGCGGTAAGGAATCGGCGCCTTTGCGAGGAAGGGCGATTGGCCAAAGATTGAAGCCGCCCTTAAAGCGGTTCGTAGCTGTACTAAATCCCGCATGCCTTCCCGATCATGGCAAGGCGTCCGAGGTTTATGAAGATGACAGAGGATCATAAGAAAACTTGGCAGTGGACCGGCGGGCTGATCGCTATCATCGCAGCGATCTTGGTGGCACTTTGGCTCGGCGGGGTATTCGACACATCGGCAGTACAGTAGCTGCACAAAGCCTTCCGCCGCATTTGAGCTGAGTTGCGATGCGGCCGAAGCTTCGTTGAATTCTTATTTGACACGCTGTTTGGCGGCGATCCTCTTCAAATTCTTAAGAACATTCTCCATAATCTGCCCATCTTCCTCGGCCGGATAGACCGCATAGGCGGGATAGTGGAACACCGGCGCACGGGACACGAGCGTCAACGTTCCGTTTTCAAGGTAAGGCACGACTAGCCGTTTGGGGAAATAGCCCGAAGCTCGGTTTTCCAATAGGTAGTTGAGGCCAAGGGATCCGAGCTCCATGTAAAGGCCCGGCGTCGAAAGGTCAGGAAAATTCAGGCTATGGTCCGCCCGAAATTCGGGCCCCCAATCAATATACATATAGTTTCTATTATGCTTCGATGACCGTCGGGGCTCGCTGGAAACGAGCACAAGCTCGTCTTCGAACAGCAATTCCACCTCGAATCCGGGCCGGCTCTGGGGCGTATACATGACCCCTAGGTCAAGGACTCCGTCGACAAGACGCTGCATCAATTCGACCGATGTGCCCATCTGCGTCCTAATCGCGACATCGGGCACTGTCGATCGCATTCGAGCCAGCCAATCGAGAAGGAATCCCTGCCAAAGACTGTATTGACCGCCCACGGTGAGCGCCGCCTGATAACCCTCTGGCAGCGAAACTTCGAGGCGGGCCTGTTGCCAAATTCGCACCAAAGCCAGCGCATGCTTTTGAAATTGGGCGCCCGCGGGTGTCAAGGTCGCCCCGGCCTTTGTGCGCTCGAACAGTTTTTTCCCCAGTTGGTCCTCAAGGGACCTGATACGTATGCTGACCGTGGACTGTGTCACATATACGCGCTCGGCAGCTTCGACGAAGCTGCCGGCTTCAACAATAGCGAGAAAGGTTCGGGCTAGCTCAATGTCCATGGTGCGCTCGTGGGTTATTGCATAGAAGCAATTAGAATTTTCAATATCAACATACAAAGAAATTCACGTGTCAAATATCAAATGGTCATCAACATAAAACGGCATTGGTGGTGTATTGAACTGTCCAGGCAGAACTTCACGGCAATTCCGCCGGGGAGGGGCAAGCTCGCCGATCGGTGAAGCGCGTTTCGCAACGGACCTACTTCTCGGCGAGATCTTCAATCTAGAGCCGCCGAGCCTTTGGCGAAGCCAACCACGGCTGAGGCCGTGAGGCGACGCGGGTCTGTCTCCCTTGTCGATCCACGGGAGGGAGCGGCTCTGTCGTGGCCCTCGTTGTGTCGGCACGACAACAGGGGATGGGGCCACGCCTGTGAACTGTGTTCCCGGCTGCTAGGCGATTTCATCGTAACGGAATTTGTTCGATATAATATTGAAAATACAAATATTAACCATATATAAAATTCGTTTGTGAAATGTATCAGGCTTCCATAAATGTGATCCAATCGGCAAATCATTGCCGATTTATGGAGTGCCAAAGAATGAAACCGAGCCACACCAACAAGTCGCCGAGCCAGACGAAAACCGGTTCGCAAAAGCAATCGCCATCCCAAGATAAGGCGACGTCTCAACAGGCCTCGTCGGCGAAGCCAACCGACAAGCCGTCAGTTTTTCAGAAACCAGGGCGCTGAAAGCTATCAGGCGCTTAGATGATTGGAGCGTGAAATGATGACCAGAAATGCTGTGATTGCACTAACCGCGACCGGCTTGGCTTTGTTATTGGCCAGCCAGGCAAATGCGCTGACTTTGACCAATCGTGAGTTGGCCGAGCAACGTGTGCAAATCATCGAGGGGAGCGACGAACCGACAACTCGGGAACTCGTCCTCAATGCGAATCAGAGCCTCGATGACCTTTGCAATGAGGGTTGCACAATCGCCTTGAAGAACGGTGTTCAGCAGCGGTTCGAAGGCGATGAGAACGTCTACATTGAGAAGGGCGGCTTTGTGATCGCGGAGTGACCTTCGCCGCCTGGGTAACACAACCGGAAGTGTGGGGCGCCTGGCTTAGCCCAGGCGCCCTGGTTGCAATCATAGGGCATTGCCCGAATGGTTGGCGGGAGACGCCACGTCGGAGAACTACAATGACATTTCAAAACATCTTGCTGCCGGTTTTTGGTGACCCATCCGATGAATTTGCATTGCGAACCGCACTGCATGTCGTACGGATGTTCGATGGCCACCTCGATGGGCTCCACGTGCAACACGATATTTTGCGTGAGATGTCTTTGAGGGATGAGTCCATGAGCATTACGTTGATACGCGGTCTTGCCGAACACGTCCGAGAGGCACATGCGGTCAGCGAGCGGGCCGCGCGCCGCCGATTCGAACAAATCCTCGCTGCCGAGAAAATTGTCCTATGCACAGAACAGCAGATAAAGGAGACGCCTTCGGCTGCATGGCTCGTCGCGAC
>CAJHYV010000510.1_pt1 | contig 10942 bp, 9 predicted proteins | sample 9198851 | NCBI WGS metagenome assembly CAJHYV01 (sample SAMEA7708375, study PRJEB35096) | sediment metagenome | biome: marine neritic benthic zone biome [ENVO:01000025]; feature: sediment [ENVO:00002007]; material: shallow marine sediment [ENVO:03000034] sea grass bed [ENVO_01000059] ...
AAATCCAATCATAGGTATTAATTCCAATAACTTACGCCCATCCCGCTCGGCGGCACAAGGGCATTCATGTTCCAGTAATTAATTACGCTTAAGACTACAGACGGCCAATTCCGCCGCCCTCGGCGCCGGACCGGTCAAGCGTGAATGCGGCGTGATTAGGTCAGAGAGATTTCCATTAATGAATACGCGACTTACCCAGATTGAGGCGACGCTCCTCGCGCAATTTCAAAGCTATAAGGCCGCCGACAAACGCGTCGATGAAAAGCGGGGCTTGAAGGACGGAAAGGCCAACATTCCCGCCACGGACGCCGAAATTTATCCGTTCCACCGCGCCATCGTCACCGAAGCGCAGGCCGTCCTCCGCCGCTATAGCGATCAAATCGATAGCCTCATCAATGAGTTGGAGAGGCAAATTACGTCATTGTGGGAAGACCTCGACGAACGCTATGGATCGACCAGGGATTCGATTATTGGCGCTTTTCAGAATGCTGCCGAACGGCTGGAACAGACATTGGGCCCGCGCTCGATCAAGCATGACCGGCTGCAACGGAAGCATCAGGATTTTTCCGACAAGGAACGGCAATTGGAAGTCGCGCTGGGCCGTCCGCTCAGGGTCAATCTGCGCTACATGTATTATTTCATCATGGCTGGCGTCGCCCTGGTCGAGTTGCCGATCAACCGGTTCGCCTTCGAACTCTATTTTTCCGAGACCCCCGCGCTCAGCGCCATGATCGCGCTCGGCATCGGGCTCGGCCTGATGTTGCTTGCCCATTTCGGCGGCACGTGGATCAAGCGCTGCACGGCGACCATTCCCGCCCAGCAGCGGACGCTCTACATCGTGGGCGCCGTGTCGGTAACCCTGCTGATCGTGCCGACCCTGTTTCTGATCGCGCTGCTGCGCCAGCACTATGTAAAGTTTATCGAAGCGCAGCAGATCACCTTCGGCGATATGCTCAACCAGGAAAGCCTCGGAAATATCGCCCGCGATGTGATCGGCACCGACATGGGAACCTCCGGCTGGATGCTCTTCATGATCAACATGTTGATCGTCGGAATTGGCGTGATCGTTGCCGTGGTGCGCCATGACGCCCACCCGGATTACGAAAAAATCGTCCGCACCCGGGAACGAACCGAACGGCAACTCGATCGGATCAAATCGAAATTCGAACGGCGCCTGATAGAATTCAAGAAAAAGCACGACACGCAACTCGCCGAACTGGTCAAGCAGCAGGATCGCATCGAACGTCAGATCGAGGAGCTCAAGAACGAGCGCGAACAATGCATTGCCCATAAAGACCAAACCTTGGAGTCAGTCTTCCTGCATCTGAAACAGCGCCTTCATTCCTATGAGACCGGCAACGAACAGGGGCGGACAGCCGAACCGCCGGCATTTTTCTGGCGACTGGACGAGGCGTCGATCAAAGACGAATTGAGGGCGTCCTTAAAGGATGAACATGGATCGGTTTACGACATTCTCGAAGCGAAAAGCGAAAATCGGATTTCTCGTATCAGCGCTGTTAATTAGCTTCCACGCGACCACCGCCCAGGCCGCATCGCCGCAGGACTATTGTGCATACGGCGAGCGGGCGGTTCTCATTCTGGTCGACCGCACGACCGCCTATGACAACCGCGACAGGAAGATCTTCGCGTCCGGGTTCGAGCGTATCGTGGAGGCGCTGCAGATTGGCGATAAGGTTCTGGTCCAAACAATTGCCGACGACTACGCAAAAAGCGAAACCGTATTCCAAAAGTGCTTGCCCGGTTGTCCCGATGCGGGGCTTTCAGGCTGGCTGATGGCGCAATGCCGTTCGCTTCAGGCCCGGGCCGATCTCACCGACTTCAAGCGAACCCTCGCCGGCAGCATCCGCCAATTGCTGAAGAACCGGCAGGACTACAAATATTCGGACATCGTGCGAACGGTCGCGCGTACCACCGGCGCTCTCCGCAACGTGCCACTCGGCGACGACAAGAACCGCCGGCTCGCCTTGGTCGTCCTGTTCTCGGACCTGCTGGAAAATTCCGCGCTCCTGCCATGGCCGGCAATCGTGACCAAGAAACGCAACACTACGCTCGGGCTTCTCAAGACTCAGGGAATTGCGCCGGATGTCGCGGGTGCGGACGTCGTGGCGTTTGGTTTCGGCCGCGGCCATGACAAAATGCGGTCGCCCTTGAAGCCATGGATCGAGCGAGGCCTGCGGCGGTTCTGGACGCAATACCTGCGATCCGGCGGCGCCAGGAACGTCTCCATTCGCAATCGGTTGAACTGATAGGGAGTCTGCCATGGGTGCCTGGGGTGCCGGTAACTTTGAAAACGACGACGCGCTGGATTTCCTGGCGGAGATCGACGGGCCAGGGGTGCTGGGATCCGTATTCCAGGCGCTGCCGCCAGCGGGCGACGGCGAAATCGACGCGACGGACGCCTGCCGGGTCCTGGCGGCAGCCGAAGTTGTCGCCGCGATGATGGGCCGGCCGAGTGCGGACTGCCCGGCTGAATTGACACCGCGCCTGAAAGAGTTCGGCAAGCCCACGGACGCGCTGATCGATCTGGCGCGTCAGGGGGTCTCGCGGGTCCTGTTCGACTCCGAGCTGCTCGACCTATGGAACGAGTCCGATAGCCGCGAAGACTGGAACATCGTCGTAACCGATCTGATCGAGCGCCTGAACCCCGAAATACCCGCGAAGAAAAAGGGCCGCCGCAAAGCCGCCCCGGTCAAATCCAATGCGATCTGCCCCTATTGCAACGAAACGGTGGGAACCGAACCATCACTGCTGCTGACCGTCAAAATCGTCGAAGACGACCCAATCGGCGGTTCGGAGCTGATGATGCAATGCCATCTGAAATGCTTCAACAGCAAGCTGCACCCCCGCCGCCTGCTGCAGCACTGGGTTTACGATCCTGACGACCCGGCCATTCAGGCGGAGGTGGACAAAATCCTCAACATGGATATCGACTGACCGATACGCGGGATGGACGGCGGCCCGGGCGTTCCAATAGACTGGCACTCAATCTACTGCTCCGATGACGGGCCAAGCGCCCGGCGGGCAGTATCGCTTGGAGGGCCCTGTCATGACCGAGCACGATTCCAAAACCGTCCAGAAAATTCACGAAGAGCTGCATAGCCACCTGCCGTCGGAACCCGCGCTGCGGGTGAAAGCGCTGGAAAGTCTGCTGATCGAAAAGAACATGGTCGATCCGAAAACCGTGGACGCATGGATCGAGGTCTACACCGAGGAGATCGGCCCGAAATGCGGCGGGCAGATCGTCGCACGCGCCTGGCTCGACCCGCAGTTCAAGGACCGGTTGCTGCAGGACGGCAGTGCGACGATCGCCGAATTAGGATTCGATGGCGCGCATCTCACCGTCGTCGAAAACACTGCCGACCGCCATAACCTGATCGTCTGCACGCTCTGTTCCTGCTATCCGACGACCGTGCTCGGGATGCCGCCCAACTGGTACAAGATGGCCGCTTACCGGTCGCGCGCGGTGCGCGACCCGCGCGGGGTTCTCGCCGAGTTTGGCGTCGACCTGGCCGATGACGTGGCGGTCCAAGTGTGGGACAGCACCTCGGAATTGCGCTACCTCGTCCTGCCGCAACGCCCGGCCGGTACGGAGGATTGGCCCGAAGACCGGCTCGCCCGCCTTGTCACCCGCAACGCCATGATCGGCACCGAACGGGACCTCACCGGCAGAATGAAGGAGACAGGCTGATGGACGGCATCCACGATCTCGGCGGGCGCAAGGGTTTCGGCGCTATAGAGGTGGCCGAAAAAGAGGTGGCTTTCCACGAACCCTGGGAGGCCCGCATGCGCGGTATCGTGCGGGCAATCAGCGCGCCCGGCGACTGGAGTATCGACTGGTTTCGGCATTGCCGGGAACTGATCGACCCGGTCGATTACCTGACCCGTCCCTACTACGACCAGTGGCTGCAGACCTATGCGGCGATGATGGTTAATTCCGGCGTCGCCACGGTCGAGGAACTGGCGACCGGCAGAATGAAGACCGCCGTCGCCGGTCTGCGCCCGCCGATGGCGCCCGAGGAGGTCGAGACCGCAAAAAAGGCCAATAAACGGTTCGACCGCAAAATCGACGAATCACCGGCATTTTCAGTCGGCGATACGGTGCGCACGCCTTCCCACGGCGCACCGGGACATACCCGGCTACCCGCCTATGCCCGCGGCCGGCGGGGCACTATTGAAGCCTTGCACGGTGCGCACGTCCTGCCGGATTCGAAAGCCCATGGCGGCAACCGCGCGGAGCCGCTTTACACCGTCGGTTTCGATGCGGCCGAGCTATGGCCGGACGCCGAAGACGTCCGGGACAGGATCAACCTCAACCTGTGGCAAAGTTATCTTGAACGCGACTGACCAAACGCCGATCGCACCGCTGGCGAGCCGGGACGGCGAACCGGTTTTCGCCGAACCTTGGCAGGCCGAGGTTCTGGCGTTGGCGTTTGCGCTCGTTCAGGAAAACGTCGTCACCGCGGCGGAATGGTCCGATACGCTTGGCGCCGCGTTGCGCCATGCGGCGGCAGACGGCGCCCCGGACGATCAGACGACCTACTACATGGCGGCATTGACCGCGCTGGAGCGCATTGTCGCCACGGACGGTCGGGTAACTACGGAGGGTCTTTCCGAACGGGTCGAGCAATGGCGGCGGGCCTACCTGAACACGCCACACGGCCAGCCGGTCGACTTATCCGCAGGAGCGGAGAACCAACGCACGCCCTGAACATCGATCAATCGAAAACCGCACTTTGTTTGCCATCTCCTAACGCCTTGACCTGAACGCCAGCGGACCCCAAACTTGACTTAACCGTTGGGACGGGCCGGCAGGCTTCAGTTCCGACCTCTTCGAAGGCCAGGGAGCTTACGCATATGTCTTACGCCGTTTCGATGACGGTGAACGGCAAGTCGGTCAGCGGCGACGTCGAAGGCCGCACCTTGCTCGTTCAGTTCCTGCGGGAACACCTCCGAATGACCGGCACCCATGTCGGATGCGACACCAGCCAGTGCGGCGCCTGCGTCGTCCACGTGAATGGTACCTCGGTGAAAAGCTGCACCATGCTGGCAGTTCAGGCGGAGGGCGCCGACGTCACCACCATCGAAGGACTGGCGAACGGCGACGAGCTGCACCCTATGCAGGCGGCGTTCCGCGAGCATCACGGCCTGCAATGCGGCTTTTGCACGCCCGGCATGGTGATGAGCGCGATCGACCTGGTGAATGAAATTCCGGACCCATCGGAAACCGAGATCCGGGAGTGGCTTGAAGGAAATCTCTGCCGCTGCACCGGCTACCATAACATCGTCAAATCGATCGAGGCGGGCGCCAAAGCAATGCGCGGCGGCTAACGCCGCAGCGCCTACCGGGAGGAGCATCATGACTGCCACAGGAATCGGCGCCGCGGTGAAGCGGGTCGAAGATTTCCGCTTCCTCACGGGCCGGGGGAATTACACCGACGACATCGATCGCCCGGGCCAGGCCTATGCCTGGATCCTGCGCAGTCCGCACGCCCATGCGCAGATCAAGAAAATCGATACGGCGAAGGCGGCGACCGCACCCGGCGTGATCGCGGTCTTCACCGGCAAGGATCTGGAAGCCGACGGCATCGGCGGCCTGCCCTGCGGCTGGCAGGTCAACAACAAGGACGAGTCACCGATGGCGGAGCCGGCGCATCCGGCGCTTGCCGCCGACAAGGTGCGCCACGTCGGCGACCAGGTCGCCGTGGTGATCGCCGAGAGCAAGGATGAAGCCCGGGTCGCCGCCGAGCTGATCTCGGTCGACTATGCGCCCCTCCCCGCCGTGCTGGACATGAACGCCGCCATCGACGGCGGCGCGCTGGTGCACGACGATGCGCCGGACAACACCTGCTACGATTGGCATATCGGTGACGCGGCGGTCGTGGAAGATGCCTTCAAGCAGGCCGCGCATGTCACGCAGATCGACATCGTCAACAACCGGCTCGTCCCCAATGCGATGGAGCCCCGTGCCGCCATCGGCGATTTCGATGGCGCGACCGGCGAATACACGCTGTACACGACGAGCCAGAATCCGCATGTCATCCGCCTGCTGATGGGTGCCTTCGTGCTCAATATTCCCGAGCACAAGCTGCGCGTGATCGCCCCGGATGTCGGCGGCGGCTTTGGGTCGAAGATCTATCACTACGCCGAGGAGGCCATCGTCACCTGGGCCGCGGGCAAGTTGCGACGGCCGGTGAAATGGACCGCCGAACGCTCGGAATCCTTCATCACCGACTGCCATGGCCGGGATCACGCCACCCACGCGGAACTGGCACTCGACAAGGACGGAAAATTCCTGGCGCTGCGGGTTGCGACCAAGGCCAATATGGGCGCCTATCTCTCCACCTTCGCGCCCTGTGTCCCGACCTATCTTTACGCAACCCTGTTGGCGGGCGTTTACACCACGCCGCAGATCTATTGCGAGGTCCGGGCGGTGTTCACCAACACGGTGCCGGTCGACGCCTATCGCGGTGCGGGCCGGCCCGAGGCGTCGTATCTGCTGGAGCGGCTCGTTGACCGGGCCGCGCGCGAAACCGGGCTGAGCCCGGTCGAAATCCGCGAGCGGAACTTTATCGCGGCCGACGCCTTTCCCTATCAAACGCCGGTCGCATTGGAATACGACAGCGGCGACTATGGCGCGACCCTGGACCAGGCGCTGACCGCCATCGCCTACGACAAGTTCGAGGCGCGTAAGAAGAAATCGGCGAAGGCCGGCAAGCGCCGAGGCATCGGCTTCTCCACCTATATCGAGGCCTGCGGTATTGCACCTTCGGCGGTCGTCGGATCGCTCGGCGCCCGCGCCGGCCTGTTCGAATCCGCCGAGGTCCGGGTCCATCCCACCGGCAGCGTCACCGTCTTCACCGGCTCGCACAGCCATGGCCAGGGTCACGAGACGACGTTTTCGCAACTCGTCTCGGACACGCTGGGCATACCGTTCGAGAGTGTGGAGATCGTCCATGGCGATACCGGCCGGATCGCCTACGGCATGGGTACCTACGGCTCACGGTCGCTGGCCGTCGGCGGCGAGGCGATCATGCGCGCCACGAACCGCATCGTCGATAAAGCCAGCAAAATCGCCGCCCATATGCTCGAGGCGTCCGAGGAAGATATCGAATTCAAGGACGGCGCTTTCACCGTCTCCGGCACCGACAAGACATTGAGCTTCGGCGAGGTCGCGCTCTCCGCCTATGTGCCGCATAACTTCCCGCACGAGACGCTGGAACCCGGCCTCGACGAGACCGCGTTCTACGATCCCGCCAACTTCACCTTCCCGGGCGGGTGTCATATCTGCGAAGTGGAAATCGATCCCGACACGGGTGAAATCGCAGTCGCCGATTTCGTCGCGGTCGACGATGTCGGCCGGGTCATCAACCCGATGATCGTAGAGGGCCAGGTGCACGGCGGCGTCGCGCAAGGTATTGGTCAAGCCTTACTCGAAGGCTGCGTCTACGACGATACCGGACAGTTGGTGACCGGCTCCTACATGGACTACACCATGCCGCGCGCCGACAACCTGCCCTCCTTCAAGGTCGGCACCCACGCCACGCTGTGCGCGCACAATTCGCTCGGCGTCAAGGGATGCGGCGAAGTCGGCGCCATCGGATCGCCGCCTGCCGTGATCAACGCTATCGTCGATGCCCTTTGGGACGACGGCGTCCATGACATTTCAATGCCAGCCACCCCGGAAAAGATCTGGCAAGCAATTCAGGACGGCCAACGGGCCGCCGCCGCGGAATAAGGAGAAAATGGAATGTATGACTTCAACTATCACCGGGTCGGCTCCACCGACGAAGCCGCGGAAAAACTGAAAGCCGCGGAGGACGGGACGCTGGTCGCCGGCGGCATGACCCTGATCCCGACCCTCAAGCAGCGTCTTGCCAGCCCGTCGGACATGGTCGATCTCGGCGGCGTGTCGGATCTCGTCGGCATCACCGTCGACGGCAATGGCGTGACCATCGGGGCGATGACCACCCATAGCGCGGTTGCCGGATCGAGCGATGTCCGTGGCGCAATTCCCGCGCTGGCCGATCTCGCCAGCGAAATCGGCGACGCCCAAGTGCGCCATCGGGGCACCATCGGCGGCTCGGTCGCCAACAACGACCCGGCGGCGGACTACCCCGCGGCCTGCATCGGGTTGGGCGCCACCATTGTAACCACCACCCGTGAAATCGCGGCGGATGATTTCTTCACCGGACTCTTCGACACCGTGCTGGACGAGGGTGAAATCGTCACCGCTGTGCAATTCCCAAAACCGAAACGCGCCGCCTATATGAAGTTTCCGAACCCGGCGTCCCGGTACGCTTTGGTCGGCGTCTTCGTGGCGGAGGCAAGCGACGGCATGCGGGTTGCCGTCACCGGCGCCGGCGATGATGGCGTTTTCCGCGTGGCGGAGATGGAAAGCGCGCTCGCCAAGAATTTCACCCCGGACGCGATTGCGGATATCGCGGTTCCGGATGGCGGCTTGAATTCCGATATTCATGCAAGCGCCGAATACCGCGCACACCTCATCACCGTGATGGCAAAACGCGCGGTTGCCGCCGCCGGATGACCGGCCGGCAAATCGCTCCTGGCTGCAGGGGCCGGGGTCCTAACGGGCCCCGGCCCAATGCGTTACCCGTATGAGCACCGATAGCGGAGAACCGGCATCCGCCGGCCCAAAAGCAGGCAGCGGTCCAACACGCCGGCTCAGACGCCTCTTGATCGGCTCCGGCGTTCTGATTCTGATACTGATCGTCGGGACCGTTGCCGCGATCCTCAACCGGACGAGCCTGCTGGAATGGTCGATCGAAACCTACCTAACCGACGACACGTTCAAATCCGTGTCGCTTTCCGCCGAAGAATTCGACACCGGACATCTGCATATTCGTAATTTGCGCCTCGCCGGCGATCAAACGATCACCGTCAAGGATATCCGCCTCGACTACGACCTGGAAACGGTGCTCAGCGGCACCATACGCAAGATCCAGGCGACCGGATTCAGGTTCGATCGAACCGGTTCCATCGCCACAATCAAGGAGATCGTCGGCAGCGGACGCTTCGAACTCGGGTCCGGCGAATCGCAGCGGATTCAGGCCGGATTGGACGTCCTGCACCTCAAAATCAATGAACATCCGTTCGAACCGGGCAGGATCGAAATCGATCTCGAAAACGATCGTCTCTCGGTAGAAGCGGCAATTGGTGCGGCAGACGGCTTCGTCACTTTTATCGGCAACGGCCCGTTGGGCAAGGCGCCGGACGGTTTCAAGATGTACCTGTCCGGGCGGCTCAATGCAGCGCCGCTCGCGTCCTTACTCGACCGGTCCACCTCTGCTTCCGGCACCGTCACCATCGCGATCACCGGCGCAACGGCAGATCCTTTCTTACTGCTGCAAGAGGACGATCCGAAAGACAATAAAACACCCAATCCGATTTCGCTCGCAGGGCGGCTCGAATTTGATCTGACAACACTGCGCATCGGCGACATCGATTTGCCCACCGGCGGCACCGATAGGATCGACTTCGCCCTGACGGAATTCAAGGCCACGGACAAGGAGACGTCGGCGAAGTTCACGATCGGCATGGCCATAGCGAAACGGGATGATCCCGCATTCGGATTCGATCAGGCCATGTTGAACATTGCCGGAAAGGTTAGCCACACATCCCAAGCGACGGTGGTTTCGGTAGGGAGTGGCGATCTGGTGACGCTGCGCAACCTGCGGGTAGCCGATGGCGGTCCCGTTAACGGCGACATGTCCTTGGCACTGATCGGCCAGCAGAACACGTTGACCGCACAACACGACAAGGGAACCCTCCGCCACCAATTGCACGGCAAGCTGGCCTGGAACGCCGGCACGGTCACCTTGCAATCCGTTGGCGACTTGAATTCGGAAACGGATCCGCTGGTGCTCACCCTCCGCGGTGAATTCGACGCCACGCCCTTCCTGGCCCTGCACCCAACGCTGAAAGATGCATCCGGCAAGGCCAACTTGTTTCTCGCCGGACGCATCAGCCAAGTTCTGGATCTCCTGGCCGACCGGAAACCCGATCGCTACTGGGCCGGTTCGGTACGGCTGGACGGCGCCTTTAAATTGGATCTGTCCGGACTCCAAATTCCGGATATGGCGGCCTCGGATACCCCCAAAGACAGCCTCGAAATTAAGCTGAAGGGCTTCAACGGCAGTGGCGGCCATCAACGCGGCAAACTAACTTTGACCGCGATGCTCGACGGCCGGCGCACCAACGGGATTCGGTTCGACGGCGCACGCCTCGGTTTGGACGGCCGGCTCGACATCAACAATAAGGGAATCACCTTTATCCCGGCCTCCGATAGCGCGCTCGCCATCTCTAAACTAACCTTCGACAACGGGTTCGCCGTACCCGATGGCGTAACCTTTCAACTGACGGGAATTGATAACCGCCTCACCATTGCACCGACTCTGGCATCGGCCGAGCACAAGTTGACCTTCGCCCATTTGGAAATCGATGGGCTGTTCGACGCGGGGCTACGGAAGCAGCAACCGATCCGCATCACCATTCCCCAGTTCGGAAGCGAGAAAACCGACAGTAAGCCATATCATTTCTACGCCACCGGTGGCGCCCTGGAGTTGCCCACGCTGCAAATAACCGCAAACGGGATCAACCTATCTATCGAGGAGCGTCCCGACGAAATCGATTTCGGGCTCGAGGCCGCCGACGTCCGTCACGGGGCGCGGCCGCCGATGACGCAGCCCTTGTCGATTTCCGCCAAAGGCAAGATCAAGAAAAACATTGCGCGCGCGACCCTTCTGGCAAAACAGCGCAGTGGCCCGGTAGCAGTGCGGGGCCGCCTGAAACACAAGCTGAGCAGCGGAGCCGGTCGGATCAATTTCGAAATTCCAACGATAACCCTCACGCCCGAAACATTCACGCTTGCCGACCTGTTTCCCCCAGCCGCGAAGTGGTTCGA
>CAJHYV010000489.1_pt1 | contig 10831 bp, 10 predicted proteins | sample 9198851 | NCBI WGS metagenome assembly CAJHYV01 (sample SAMEA7708375, study PRJEB35096) | sediment metagenome | biome: marine neritic benthic zone biome [ENVO:01000025]; feature: sediment [ENVO:00002007]; material: shallow marine sediment [ENVO:03000034] sea grass bed [ENVO_01000059] ...
AATTTGGATGATGTTTCGATCGTCGGATATGAACCCGACTCCGGTTATGCCGATCCGTATCTGACAACCACCGGCTTTGTGAGCGGCGCCCGTGCGCTCGGCGTGGAGGTCAAGCCCGATACGGCGGTTACCGGCCTGTTGCGGGAAGGCGACCGCGTCACCGGCGTGCAGACACCGGCGGGAAACTTTCAGGCGGGCACCGTGTTCTCCGCGATTGGGCCGTGGAGCCAGCTCTATCGGCGTTGGCTTGGGCTCGAGCTTCCTCTCGAGGTTTCCAAGCATGTCGTTTTGACATTCCGGATTGCCGAGGATTATCGGCGCACACTGCCGATCGTCAAAGACTTGACGGTCGAAAATAAAATGTATTTCCGCCCGGCGTCCGGGGGTGTGGTGCTGGTCGGAACCGGGGATCACGGCGATCCCTTGGCCGAGGCCGACGATCTCGACGAAAACGTGTCCGATGACTTCGTTTTGCTGCAAGGCGGCCAGATTGCCAACCGCATGCCGGATTTTGCGGAAGGTCAGCTGGTCGATTCCTGGACCGGACCGTATGACATCCCGCCGGACTGGAACCCGGTGCTGGGACCGGTCGACGGCATCGAGGGTTTCTATATCGCCTTTGGATTTTCCGGCCACGGATTCAAGCTCGCGCCGATGCTGGGCAAAGTCTTGGCACAGGATATCCTGGGTCGGGAAACGGACGTAAACATCGGCGCCTATGGCCTCAGTCGGTTTGCCGAAGGCAAGCTTTTGACCGGCGCGTATGGCATCGGGTCGATCTCATGACCTGAGGCGCTGAACGCCCGTTCGCCGCTCTTCGGGGCAAGGTATATGCAGAAAGGGGACGAGACATGGCCAGGGTACGCGACGTGGAGATCGAGGAGGTGCCAGCGGAGATCCACCCGGTCTATGAACGGTTCGCCAAGGATTACGGCCCCTTCCTGAACCAGGTGAAGGTGTTTGCGCATCGTCCGGCGGCTGTTAAGCACCTCATGGGGATGTTGCTCGATTTTGCCGACGAGGCGGTGCTGCCGAAGCGGTATCTGGAAATCGCGCTGGTCGTCGTCTCCAAGCTCAACGAATGCACCTATTGCGTGGCTCATCACGCGCCGCGGCTGACCGAGCAGGGCTTGGCCCCGGAAACGGTCGCGAACATCCTGGAGCCGGAGTGTCCGGGCCTCGACCCGGTCGACCGGTTGGTACGGGATTATGCGGTGCAGGTCGAGACCAAGCCGCAATTCATGCGGGACGCGATCTTCGAAGAATTGCGCGAACATTTCAGCGAGGCACAGATCGTCGAATTGACCTTGCGGACCGCGCTATGCGGGTTCTTCAATCGGTTCAACGACGCGCTTCAGATCGGCATCGAGGATGGCGTGGTGGAGGAGATGCTGGCGAAGGGCGGCAAGGCGGAAGATCTGCCCGACCACGCGGCGGCGGGGGACTGATCATGTATGGCGCACGCGGTCGGATCGGATTAATGGTCCCGACCGGCAATACCACGATGGAGCCGGAACTCAACCGGATGCTGCCGGACGGCGTGTCGCTGCACGCCAACCGTGTTTATCTGGAAAACGTGACGCCCCGGGCATTGCGCGCCATGGAAGATGAGACGGTGGTGAGTGCGCGCGGGCTCGTTGCCTGCGGCGTCGGCGTGATCGCCTTTGGCTGCACCTCGGGCAGTTTCGTCGGCGGCGCCGGGTATGATAAAGGCCTGATTCGCCTTATCGAGGACGCCACCGGTATCGCCGCGACGACGACGACGTCGGCCGTACTGCGCGCGCTACGGGCGCTTGGGATCGAACGCGTTGCGATGGCGACGCCGTATACGGACGCGGTGAACGACCTCGAGAAAACGTTTCTGGAATCGCAGGGGTTTGAAGTGGTCCGCATGGCTGGCGGCGGATTGATCGAGACGCCGGATATACAGAATTGCGACCCGGCCGTCTCGCTGGCGCGGGCGCGCGAGGTCGATCACGACCGGGCGGAGGCGGTGTTCATTTCGTGCACGGGCTTTCGGACGATTGAAAACCTCGCACAATTGGAGGAGGACCTCGGCAAGCCGGTAATAAGCGCCAATCAGTGTACGCTCGCAGAATGTCTCCGAATACTTGGTGTCCATGCGGTCCAGCCCGGATACGGTAGTCTTTTCGAGCGCGTGTTTGCGGTGGCCGGGACCCGGCCCCTGGAACATGCGGCAGGCTAGCCGGTAGCATTTTGAAACGCGCATCCGGTTTCATCAGCCTGCGGCTCGCGTTCTACTATGCCGCCTTTTTCGCGGTAGTCGGTGTGTCGATGCCGTATTGGCCGGTCTGGCTGGCGAGCCGGGGACTAGATCCGGTCGATATCGGTATCGTGCTGGCGGTCGGGCGTTGGGCCAGTATCGTGACGACGCCGATGGTGGCGCAATTCGCGGACCGCAGCGGTGAGCGCAAGCGCCTGCTGATCCTGCTGACCTGCGGCCTGTTCCTCAGTTACTTGTTGTACGGATTTGCCGTCGGATTCTGGGCCATTCTTGTGATCGCCATTCCGGCAGCGATGTTCCGGGGGGCGATCAACCCGGTCGGCGACAGCTTGACCATGACCAATGCGGCGCGCGGCCGTACCGATTACGGTCGCGTGCGTCTCTGGGGATCGGTGACCTTTATTCTAGCGTCGTTCGCTGGCGGGGAGATGCTGGAGCGCTGGGATGAGGATGTGGTGTTGTGGGCGATCCTGGTGCTGATCGGACTGGGGGTTGTCAGTTGCTTTTTCCTGCCGGACACCGCGGTAGAACGCGCGCCAAAGCAGCGCGGTGCATTCTGGCTGTTGGTGCGGAACCCGGTGATCCTCTGTTTCCTCGGGACGATGGCGCTGCTGTCGAGCAGCCATGCGGTGATCTACGCCTTCGGCACGCTGCATTGGCGGCAAGCCGGCGTAAGCGACCGGATGATCGGATTGCTGTGGTCGGAAGGCGTGGTTGCGGAGATCCTTCTATTCGCCTTCGGGGCCACGGTAGTGCGCCGCATCGGCGTTCTCAACCTAATGCTGCTGGCGGCGCTCGGCGGACTGATCCGCTGGACATTGCTCGGCAGCAGCACCGAACTGCCGGTCCTACTGTCCGTCCAGGCGCTGCATGGTCTGACCTTCGGTGCGGCCCATTTGGGGGCGATGCATTTCATCGCGCAGGCGGCGCCGGCCGGTTACTCGGCGACGGTTCAGAGCCTCTATAATGCCATCGCGATGAGCGCCGCGATCGCCATCGCCGTGCCGCTGTCGGGTCCGCTATTCGAAGCAGTCGGCGGACAGGCCTATTACGCGATGACGGTGCTATCGGTTGCGGGCGGCTGTGGGGTGCTGATCCTGCGCCGGCTGTGGCATGGCGATCGGCTCACATTGCCCGAAGGGCCTTCGTCTACTTGACGGATTTCAAATAGGCAATAACGTCGGCGCGCTCCTTGGGCTTGCGGAGTTTCAGGCTCATCGTCGACCGCTTTCTCTCTCCCGCGATGGCGGACAGGTATTTCGATGGGTCGGTCAAATACGTGGCGAGCTTTTCCTCATCCCAAGCGAACGGCGCTTTGGCGCAGGCCGCCTTATACACCGAGGAGTGCCGCGCCTTGGGCACGGAGCCGCATTGGCGGCCGACGACGCCGAACAGGCTCGGCCCGATCCTATTTACGCCCTGTACCGGCGAGTGACATGCCTTGCATTTGTTGAACACTTTCTTGCCTTTGGTCGCATCACCCGCGATGGCGGATGGCGAGCCCACGGCAAACATGGAAATGCCTACAACAAGGGCGATCAGTTCCTTGGATCGGTTCATAGTCTCAAAGTCTCCTGTTCCGACTCGTCATATTGCGTGGGCAAAGCCCGATTGAATGCGGCCGTATTCACTGCGCCGCAGGGTAGTATTCGGTTTCGGATTGTCAGTCAAAGACCGTGAATAATCCGCATAATTCCGCGCCTGGGAAGCTAGCATAATGTGGATCGTGACGGCGTCGCTTCTATCACAATCACGTGACAAAGAGTGAGTCCCGGCTCGGGCCGCACGGTATTAGGCTAGCGCACGGCATTCGAAATCGGCGGCGCGGGTCACCGGTAGCCACGACACCTGATGGAGGACTCTATGCAACTAAGGGCTAAAATGCTCACGTCTACGGTAATACCTCTCGCCGTCGCGGCCGGTGTCGCCGGCGTTGTCGCCGCAGGATCGGTGCTGATCCATACGGCGAACGCCAATCCCAGCGCGGCCAAGAAGATGATTAATCCCGCCGCGGCAAAACGCCCTGGAATTCAGGTTGCGGCATGCAATCCCTGCAAAGCCAAGCGCGGCTGCAACCCCTGTGCGGCGAGAGGATGCAACCCTTGCGCGGCGAAGCGCGGTTGCAACCCTTGCGCGGCGAAGCGCGGTTGCAACCCGTGCGCGGCGAGACGGTGTAACCCCTGCGCGGCGAAGCGCGGCTGTAACCCCTGTGCGGCGAGAGGCTGCAATCCTTGCGGCGGGGCCTGTAACCCGTGTGGCGGCGGTGCCGCCAAGTATAGCGCGCGCTGTGTCATCCCGCGGCTGAAGACCGCGGCGTTGTGCAATCCGTGCGCAGCCAAGGGCTGTAACCCGTGCGCGGCGAAACGCGGCTGCAACCCCTGTGCGGCGAGAGGCTGCAACCCCTGCGCGGCCAAGGGATGCAACCCGTGCGCGGCGAAGCGCGGCTGTAATCCTTGTGCGGCCAAGCGCGGCTGCAATCCCTGTGCGGCCAAGGGTTGCAACCCGTGCGCGGCCAAGGGCTGCAACCCCTGCGGCGGGGCCTGCAACCCGTGTGGCGGCGCAGCGCAAATCGATCTGACCGCCGCCGAAGCTCGGTCGGCCTACGACTGCATCCTGAAGGAAATGGGGCAGGCCTATGGCAAGTCCGGCCTATGGGTGGCAAAAACCTACGCAAGCTGGAAGCGCTACAGCAAGGTGGCCTATCAATCGGCAACCCACGGCAACCGCTTCGTCCAGAACTACGCCAATCCGCAAGGCAGCCGATACGACCGGTTTGAAAAGGCGGGCAAAATGCCGGCCGGTTCCTATCTCGTGAAGGACAGCTTCACGGTGACCAAGGACGGCAAGATCGGTGTCGGACCGCTATTCGTCATGCGCAAGATGAAGGCCGGCTTCAATGCCGCGAGCGGCGACTGGAAGTATGCGATGGTCATGCCGAACGGCGCCTTCTTCGGTGAGACCAACGGCAGGAACTCCAAGAACATGCAATTCTGTATCGATTGCCACATCACGGTGGCCGAAGATCAGGATTCGATGATGTTCCTGCCTGAGAATCTGCGGAAATAGGAAGCACCCGTCATTTAAGGGTTCAACCGGGGGCGGGTTTCTTAGGGAACCCGCCCTTCTAATTGAGGCGAAAGCGATGCGGCGCTTTTTGTTTTCCCTGATCGTCATGGGGGCGTGCGTGACGCCCGTCCGCGCGGATTTCATGAATGCGCTATCGGCCTATGATGCGGGCGCCTATGGCGTGGCGTTTACCGAATGGCGCCGGCTTGCGGAGGCCGGCAACATCGATGCTCAGGTCTCCCTGGCCGGACTATACGAGGCCGGTCTTGGTGTCGCCCCGAACAATCGTGCGGCCGCGCGCTGGTATGAACGGGCGGCTCGGCGCGGCAATATGATCGCGCGCCTGAACATCGGTGATTTCTTCAGCCGCGGCATCGGCGTGCCCCGCGACCGCGCGCGGGCGTGGTATTGGCTGAGCCTGGCGGCCGAAGGCGGCAATGACTGGGCGCAGCGCCGGCGCGAGGCGATTGCCGGATCGATGTCGCCCGATGAAATGGTTCGCGCGAAAGCCCTGTTGAAGGCTGCGCGCCGCCCAAAACGAGGGTAGCCGGGCGGCTAGATCTCGCACTTCCGCCCCCGATTTGCAGTCTCCGCCCATCGCCCGTTACAGTGCTTCGCAACTCTCCGCCGCGCCGTCGGTGGCCGCACCAGATCAAAGTCATAAAAGGAGTCGCCATGCCCTACGAAGACATCATCTTCGAAGAGAAGAACCATGTGGCCACTATCACCCTGAACCGGCCCGACCGCTATAACGCGCTGCGCGGGCAGACCTATGAAGAGCTGCTCGATGCGATCAAGCAAGGCGGGTGGAACCGCGACAACTCCGCCATCGTCCTGACCGGTGCGGGGGACCGGGCGTTTTGCACCGGCGGCGATCAACAGGACAAGAAGGGCAAGACGCGCATGGGCCGCGGCACGGTCCGCGTGCCGATCGAGGAGATCCATTCGGCGATGCGCGAAGTCCCCGTGCCGGTCATCGCCAAGGTTCGCGGCTATGCCATCGGCGGCGGTAACGTGCTGGCCACCCTGTGCGACATGACAATCGCGTCGGAAAACGCCATCTTCGGACAGGTCGGCCCGAAAGTGGGCTCCGTCGATCCGGGCTTCGGCACCGCTTATCTGGCGCGCATCGTCGGTGAGAAGAAGGCGCGCGAGATCTGGTATCTCTGCCGCCGCTATTCGGCGCAGGAAGCGCTGGAGATGGGGTTGATCAATACGGTGGTGCCGGATGACCGTCTCGATGCGGAGGTCGACCAATGGTGCGCCGAACTGGCCGAGCGCAGCCCGACCGCCATCGCCTTGTGCAAGCGCAGCTTCAACGCGGACACCGACCACATCAAGGGCATTGCCGCGCTCGGGTTCGAAGCGGTCGAGCTGTTTTACGGCACCGAGGAGTCGAAAGAGGGCGGCAACGCCTTCCGCGAAAAACGCAGCCCGGATTTCCGCGGCAAGCGTATGGAGCGGTATTAGCGCCCGATCGGGAGCGGCCTACCAGCCGATCGCGCGGGACGGCCGGCGCGGATCGGCGCCGCCCTGCAGGATGCCGGTCTTCAGGTCCTGTGCGATCAGGCAGACCCCGGCGGTCTTCCAGGTCATGTCGTCGAGCCGCTCGACCGTGTGGCCTTTGGCGGCGAGGCTGTCTGAGGTCTTTTCCTCGATCCGCCCTTCCATCGTAAGCCGGCCCGGAAACGCGGTGTGCGGCGAGAAGGTATCCGGCTGGCTATGGGTAATGAAGCGCGGCGCCTCGACTGCCGCCTGAGGGTCCATTCCGAAAAGCTCCATGTTGAGGAGCACTTGCAGAACCGCCTGGCACTGCGTGTCGCCGCCGGGCGTGCCGATCGGCATCATCAGCTCGCCGTCGCGCATCGCCAGCGCCGGATTGGGGGTGAGGCGGGGCCGCTTGCCGGGCGCGACCGAGGACGCGTGTCCCGGCACCGCGAAGGATTGCGAACCGCGCGCCGACGGGCAGAGGCCGGTGCCGGGAATGACCGGCGATTCCCATGTCACGTCCGACGGGTTGGAGGAAAACACCATGCCGTCCCGGTCGATAACGCAGACATAGGAGGTGTCGCCCGGCATCGGCGGGCTTTCCATCGATGCCGCGGATTGCCAGGCGGGACCCGGCATGTTGCCGAGGTCGCCCGCGGGCGGCATCTCGGCCCAGGCTTCGTCGGGTCGGATCTGGCCGCGGCGGTCGGCGTTGTAGGCATCGGAGAGCAGGCGCTCCAATGGCACATCGACGAACAGCGGATCGCCGTAATAGCGTTCGCGGTCGGCCAGGGCCAGCTTCATGCTTTCGGCCACCACATGGATGTAGTCGGTGCTGTTATGCCCCATTCCGTGCAGGTCGAAGCCCTCCAGCAGCGCCATCATCTGCAGCAGCACCGGTCCCTGACACCACGGCCCACAGGTGTAAATGTCGAGCGGCGCGCCGAGCCCTTTGAAGGTCATCTTGACCGGCGGCTCGATCGAAGACCGGAAACCCGCCATGTCTTCCTCGGCAAGCAGGCCGCCGTTCTCTCGGTGATACTTCAAAATGGCCTGCGCGATATCGCCCGTGTAGAAGGCATCGCGCGCGGCGCGCAGTCCGGCTTCGCGCCCACCCTTCGCCATTGCCGTTTCTTCGTCCGCCATGTGCTGCATCGACCGCGCCAGGTCGGCCTGCACGAAACGCTCGCCCGGCTCGGGTGGGCGGTTCTGCGGCAGATAGATCGCCGCGTTCTCCGGCCACATCCGGTACTTGTCCTCGTTGGCCGCGACGTAGGCGGTCATCATTGGATGCATGGCGAAGCCATCCCGGGCATAGCGGATTGCCGCCCCGGCCACCTCGCCGAAGGACATCGTGCCAAATTTCTCGAGCGCTTGAATGTTTGCGTCCGGCGCGGCCGGCACGACAGTGCGCAGGATGCCGAGCGGAATTTCCCCGCCATGCTCCTTCACGAAGGTTTCGAGCCGTGCCGCCTTGGGCCAGGGGCCCAGTCCGGTGATCGTGAGGACCCGCTGGTCCCGGTGGGCCGCGTCGGGCCGGTAGATCAGGATCGGCGCGACGCCCGCGATGTTGACCATGTCGCTCTGCAGCACGCCAAGCGCCAGATTCGCGGCAACCCCGGCATCGACTGCGTTGCCGCCGGCCTCCAGAATGTCGAATGCCGCCTGCGCGGCCAGGTAATGTCCGGCGGACACCATGTGACGCGTGCCGCGGACGGTGGGTTGATAGGCCATGATGCGTGCTCCCGGATCGGGTGGGTGTCGGTACTGCTGTTTTTACGGTTTTACCACCCGATGGCCCGAGATTGCCGCCGGGCGTCCGCACCGCCGGCGATGCGGCCAGTCTCCCGATCCTGCACGATGGCGCAGACCGAGCCCGCCTTGCGCGTGAGTTCCGGCCACCATTCGACCTTGTGGCCCTTGGCGGCGAGTGCCTCACCGGCACTGGCGTCGATGCGGTTTTCCAGGCGCAGCACGCCCGGTTCCGCCTGGTGCGGCTCGAAGGAACTCGGATGGCTGTAGGTGCCGAAGCGCGGCGCCTCGATCGCTTCCTGCGGGTCGAGGCCGAACTGGTGAATATTCAGGAAGACTTGCAGCATGGCCTGGCATTGCACGTCGCCGCCAGGCGTGCCAAACGGCATGGTCATCTTGCCGTCGATCAGCGCCATGGCCGGATTCGGCGTCAGCCGTGGCCGCTTGCCCGGCGCGATGGCGCAGGGGTGGCCCTCGACCGCCCAATTCTGAGAGCCGCGGCTGGACGCGACCAAACCGAGGCCGGGAATGATCGGCGACGCGCCGCAACTGTCCGATGGCGTGACCGAGAAGGCATTGCCATCCGCATCCACGGCACAGGCGTAGGAGGTGTCGTGCTGCATGTAGGCCGGTGCGTGCACGGCCGTGGAATAACTGGGGCCGCCCGGCGCAAAGCCGTCGACGGCGCCATGCGGCGGCATGTCCGGCCACGCTTCCTCGGGCCGGATCATCTTGCGGCGTTCCGCGCTATACGCATCGGACAGGAGGATATCCAGCGGGACGTCGACGAACCGCGGATCGGCGTAATAGCGCTCGCGATCTGCAAAGACGAGTTTGATCGCCTCGGATACGGTGTGAATGTAATCGGCGGAGTTACGACCCATCTTCTTGAGGTCGTACCCTTCGAGCAACGCCATCATCTGCAGCAGCGACGGCCCCTGGCACCACGGCCCGCAGGTGTAGACGTCGATGCCCCAATAGCTCCGCTTGACCGGTTCCTCGATGGCGACGTGGAATTCGCGTAAATCCTCCTCCGTTATCAGCCCGCCTTCCTCACGGTGAAACTTGGCGATGGCCTTGGCGATGTCGCCTTCGTAGAAAGCCGCGCGCGCCGCCTTGAGACCGGCTTCGCGGCCGCCCTTGGCCGCAGCCGCCGTTTCCTCATCCACCATGTATTGCAGCGAATTGGCGAGGTCGGCCTGCACGAAATTTTCGCCGACTTCCGGCACGCGGCCGTTCGGCATCATGATTGCCATATTGCTCGGATAGTTGGCGTAGCCGTCCTTGGCGCTCTCGATCGTCCCCGCCATTGTCTCATGCATGCTGAACCCTTCGCGGGCGCAGCGGATGGCGCCCTCGGCCACCTCGCCAAAGCTCTTTGTGCCGTACCGCATCAGCGCGGTAAGCCAGGCGTCCGGCGCAGAGGGGATCACGGACCGGCGCACGCCGGCGGGCACCGTGCCGTTGTGCTCACGAATGAACAGGTCCAACTCGGCCTTCTTCGGCCACCAGCCGAGGCCGCTTATCGTTACCACCTCGTTGCTTTCGGCCAAATACAGGATCATCGGGGCGACGCCGCCGACATTGACGATATCGCTCTGTACCACGGCGAGGCCCATTGCCGAGGCCACGCCCGCATCGACCGCATTGCCGCCATCCTCGAGCATATTGAAGCCGGCCTGTGCCGCCAGGTAATGGCCGGCGGCGACCATGTAACGGGTTCCAAGCATTGTCGGTTGATAGGGCATGGTGGTCCTCCCTTGGGACGGCACGGCGGTGCGCGCGGTCTGTGCGGAACTGGATGGTTGCAATTTGTGAGTTTAGACCCGGAAGGGCATGCGCGGGAAGGGGATCAGCCAAGATAAGCGACTTCTTCGACCACCGCTTCGCTGGCGAGTTTGCCGTCCGGATTTATCAGGGAGATCGCCTCGATCGCACCGTCGGCGGAGCGCCGCGCCCACAGCTCCATTTGCTCGTCCCAGAACATCGACCAGCGGAAGCGGATGCGAATCTTCAATCGGCCTAAGGCCGGTTTAATTATCGCCGATTTATGAACACCGGCTTTTTGTCCGTTGGGATGCTTTGCTGAATCCTCGGCCAATCGTTTTGTTTCTGGTATTTTTTAATCTGCGGAAAAGCCTTGGCGAGTTGTTGTCGTTCAAAGATATAGCGGGCAATTTCGTCGATGGTGACCATACGTCGCCAATGCTCGTCGGGAATTTTCACGCCGAATAATTTTTCGAGATTCTGAATAATTTGGATCCGCTGGACGTAACTGAC
>CAJHYV010000541.1_pt1 | contig 10765 bp, 9 predicted proteins | sample 9198851 | NCBI WGS metagenome assembly CAJHYV01 (sample SAMEA7708375, study PRJEB35096) | sediment metagenome | biome: marine neritic benthic zone biome [ENVO:01000025]; feature: sediment [ENVO:00002007]; material: shallow marine sediment [ENVO:03000034] sea grass bed [ENVO_01000059] ...
CCAGTTCTCGCCCATCACCTTGCGGATGCGGCTCTCCGGCCAGCCGCGTTTCTCCATCGTGGCGGTGAGGTTGGGAAAGTCGCCGATGGTGCGCAGGCCTTGCGGCATGATCACCACGCCGCCCGGCCGTTGCGGTACGACCCGCCGAGCATAGCTCTTATCCAGCGACAGATAGTCGAAGAACGCCGCATCCTGGTCCTGGGTGAAATCGGTGCCGATGCCGACGGTGTCCTCGCCGACCAGATTGATCAGGTAGTCCAGCGTGTCGACGCAGTCCTCGACCGTTGCCGCGTCGCCCTGCGCCATGAAGGGCGGGTAGGTCGCGAAGCCGACGAAGCCGCCCTGATCGGCGATGAAGCGGAGCTGCTCGTCGGTCTTGTTGCGCGGATGTTCGAGTAATCCCGCCGGCGCGCAATGGGTGTAGGCGACCGGGACCTTGGAATGGCGGATCGCCTGCTCGCTGGTCTTCGGGCCGACATGGGACAGGTCGACCAGGATGCCGACCGCGTTCATCTCCGCGACCACCTCGTGACCGAAATCGGACAGGCCGCCATCCTCGCCTTCCCAGCAGCCGCTGCCGACCAGGTTCTGCGTGTTGTAGGTCAACTGCATGACGCCGACGCCGAGATCCTTGAAGAGGCGGAGGTAGTCGATCCGGTCCTCGATGCCCCAGGTGTTCTGCCAGCCGAGATAGATGCCGGTCTTGTTTTCCTTCTTGGCACGGTGGATGTCCTCGGTGGTGAAGACCTGCAGCAGGATGTCGTCGTTCTCGCGGAACCAGATTTTCCATTGGGCGACATTGTCGAGCGAGGCGCGAATGCCTTCCCAGACCGAGCACGTGCAGTTGATCGCGGTCAGTCCGCCCTTCCGCATGTCTTCGAACACCGCGCGGTTCCAGTTACAGATTTCTAACCCGTCGATGATGATGGCGTCGTCGTGCAGCGTCGATTTCGGCATGGGCGTCCCTCTGGTCGTCGATTCATTGGAATTTTTATGTCGGTCAACCTTTACCAGCCGAGGGGCGAAAGCGATAGACTGGGAACAACCAAGGTTTGACCGGATCGACAAAAGGAAAACGACGATGAACGATACGATTGGCATGATCGGGCTCGGCAATGCGGGCTCGGCGCTCGCTAATGCGCTTTCGGGCAAGCGGCCGCTTGTGGGATACGACGCGGATCCTAAGCGGCGCGACGCGGTCGGCGGGCTCGATCTGGAATGGCTCGGCTCGGAGGCTGAGGTCGCGGCGCGCGCCGGCACCGTGCTGCTGTCGCTGCCGAGGCCGGAGATCTCGCGCGATGTCGTGGCGAAAATCGCAGCCGTTGAGAACCGGCCGGAGAACGTCGTGGAGACCAGTACGATCACGCCGAAAACCGCGCAGGATCTGGCGGCGACCTGCGCGGCGGCGGGCATCGGCTTCGTCGACGCGGCGATTGCCGGCGGCGTGCAGTCAATGGCGGCCGGCCAGGTGACGTTTCTTGTCGGCGGTTCGAACGAGGACTTCGAACGGGCGAAGCCGGTGCTCGACCTGCTGGCGTCGCGGACCCATTTCCTCGGGCCGGTCGGCGCGGGCAGCGGCGCCAAGGTGGTCAATAACGGCGTCATGCACGCGCTCATGGTGGTGCTGATCGAAGCGGGCGCGATGGCGACCAAGCTCGGCATCCCGCTCGCCACCATGGCGGAAATCCTCGGCCGGCCGGATGGGGTCATGCGGCCCTTGGAGCACCGGTTTACCGACCGCATGCTGAACGGGGACTTCGACGGCGGCATGTCGGTCAGCAACGCGCGCAAGGATTCGACGCTGGCGCTGCAGACGGCGCAGGATTTCGGCGTGCCGCTGTTCGCCACGCTGGCCGCGCATACGCCCTACGAGATCGCCGAACAGCAAGGGCAGGGCGAACTCGATTACGCCTCCCTGGCGCGCCTTTGGGAGACCTGGTGCGACGTCGATTTCACGAAGAGTTGACGGTACGGACGTAGCGCCGTCGGGTATGAATTAACCGGCAACTGGACCGAACGAAAAGGACGGGTCGCATGGCACAGTCGGAAAAGGTCGAATTCGAGGGCGCGCAGGGGGATATGCTGGCCGCACGGCTCGAAATGCCCGCCGGAGAGCCGCGCGCCTATGCGCTGTTCGCCCATTGTTTCACCTGCTCGAAGGATATTTTTGCGGCGTCGCGCATTGCCGGGGCGCTTGCCGAGCTGGGCTTCGCGGTGCTGCGGTTCGATTTCACCGGGCTCGGCGCCAGCGACGGCGAATTCGCGAATACTAACTTCTCGTCCAATGTCGGCGATTTGCTGAAGGCGGTCGACTATCTGCGCACGGAGCATGAGGCGCCGTCGATCATTATCGGGCATAGCCTCGGCGGGGCGGCGGTCCTCGCTGCGGCGGGGCAGGTGCCGGAGATCAAGGCGGTGGCGACCATCGGCGCGCCCTCCGATCCGGGCCACGTGCAGCACCTGTTCGCGGCGGCGCGGCCGGAAATCGAGGCCAGGGGCGAGGCCGAGGTTTCGCTTGCCGGACGCACCTTCCGCATTCAGAAACAGTTTCTCGACGATATCGAGAGCCATCGGTTGTCGGACGCGATCGGCGCCATGCGCAAGGCGCTGCTGGTGTTTCATTCGCCGGTGGATCAGACGGTCGGTGTGGAGAACGCCGCGGCGATTTTTCAGGCGGCCAAGCATCCGAAAAGCTTCATCTCGCTCGACGATGCGGATCATCTGCTGTCGCGGCATGCGGATGCGATTTACGTCGCCACGGTCCTGTCGGGCTGGGCGTCGCGCTATCTGCCGGAAGATGAAGCGGAAGCGGCCGACACGGCGGCGGGTGAGCCGGGCACCGTCATCGTGCGGGAAACCGGCAACGGACGGTTTCAGCAGGAAGTCATAAACGGCCCGCATCGCATGCTGGCCGACGAGCCGCCCTCGGTCGGCGGCACCAATACCGGCCCGACACCCTATGGATATCTCCTCGCCGGACTCGGCGCGTGTTCCTCGATGACCGTCCGCATGTATGCGGATCGCAAGAAGTGGCCTCTGGAGCGGGTGTCGGTGTCGCTGCACCACGATAAGATCCATGCGACGGATTGCGAGGAGTGCGAAACGCGGGAGGGCAAGATCGATACGATCGAGCGGGAGATCGAACTGACCGGTCCGCTGGACGCCGAGCAGCGGGCGCGGCTACTGGAAATTGCCGATAAATGCCCGGTACACCGGACACTGCATTCCGAGGTACAAATCGTCAGCCGGCTGAAGCATTAGCGGGCGCCGCGGCGCCAAGCCGGATTGCCGTGCGCCGAATGGTGCGTTCCGCCGATTGCCACACGATGTCGCGCCAGCCGCCCTGCTCGGGATAAAATATTCTGTCGCCGCCGACCCCCAGTATCGAGCCGATCGAGTAGGTGCCGAATTCCAGAACGGCGGCGGAGAGATTTGCGCCCTCCCATGCCGTAAGCAGGGCCTTCGCAAAATCGCCCGGAGAACCGCCGGCTGGCACGGGGTCGTCTATGCCGTCTTCGGCGAACAAGGCTGCCGCTCGCCGATGGGCGGTGGTTCCGTCATCGGCGCAGCACAGGATTTCCGTTTTCCCGAATTGACTGGGCCCGGTTCGGATATCGAGCAGGCAGATGCGGTCCAGGCCCGCGACGAATTGATCGGTGATGCGGCGAATTAGAACATCCTGCCAGGGTTTCCCGGTGCCCACCGCAGTTGACCGGGTACCGCCTTCGCCCATGAAGGTCGTGAACCGCGATTCCGCCGCGGCGAGCGCCCGATGCGTCCATCGCGTCGTGGGCGGTTCCGCCAGGTCGAGGGCCGGTTCGGCGAATCCCGGCGGCGCAATGGCATGAACGAGAATCAGGACGACGTTGGGTGGCAGGCGTTCGGTGAGCGGCTCGTGCAACAGGCCGGACTGAATCCCCGCGGCGCACAGCCCTTCGTCTTCCCACGATCCGCCGGTGATGACGATGGCGTTCCGGGCGTCGCCGCGGCCGAACCGGGCGACCTCGATAATGGGACGGCTGTCGCTCACGATTTCCGATGGGGCGTAATACGGGACCGGCGTTACGTCAGCGCTGCGACACGCCTCGTAGAACACCTCTCGGGCTTCGTGGCTGTTCCGCGCGAAAAATTGCGTCTGCGCCGTTATTTTTGATGCGTTCGAAATTTGCGATCTCCAGTTGCAGAATGCCTCGGGCCGACCGGGACGGCAATGGGGGAGTTTCAAATTGCCTTACGGTCGCGCCGTCGCGCATACTGAACGTGTGAAACCGATCTTTTTCATATTGCTTTGCGCCGTGGCGATTGCCGGATTTTCGTCGCAGGCGGATGAGCCGCGCGACATTCGGCTCGACCGCCTGTTCGCCGAATTGCACCGCACGAACGATGCCGCGACCGCGCAATCCTTGACCGACCGGATCTGGGATATCTGGCACAACACGGGGCAGTCGGAGACCGTCAGTTTGATGCTGGATGGCCGGCGCGCTTTGCAGCGGCGGGACCTGGAGACAGCGCTTCGACGCTTCAATGAGGTGGTGCGGCGCGAACCCGGCCTATCGGAAGGATGGAACAAGCGGGCAACGCTGTATTTCGTCATGGGCCGGTACCGGGCATCGATTGTCGATATTGGCAGGGTGCTTGAGCTCGAGCCGCGCCACTTCGGCGCGCTCGCGGGATTGGGCATGATTTACGAAGTACTGGGCCAGCCGCGACAGGCGTTAGACGCATGGCGGCGTGCGCTTGCGGTCAATCCGCATTTGCAGGACGCCCCGCGACGCATCCGGCAATTGGAATTGGATCTCGGTCAACAGCAGATATGACCGCCCAGGTTGAAGGCACCGGCGGCGATGGGCTGGCGTTGGCCGCGCCTTGGTGCTGAAATTCGCCGTGATGTCCGACCACGCCGCAGAAATGTCAGAAGCCCTTATTCGGTTGGGTTTGGTTCCGGCCGGCACAACGGTGCCGATGACACCGCTCGCCGGCGGCGTTTCCTCGGACATCTGGCGCGCGGAGTTGCCGGACGGTCCGGTTTGCATCAAACGGGCGCTCCTGAAATTGCGTGTCGACGCGGACTGGCAGGCGCCGGTCGGCCGCAACATTTATGAAGCGCGCTGGATGGAGACCGTCCGGGAATTCTTGCCGGATGCGGTGCCCGCGTTGCGCGCCCATGATCCGGATGCGGGATTGTTCGTCATGAGCTATCTCGATCCTGCGGAATACCCGATTTGGAAAAGCGAATTGATGGCGGGCCGGATCGATGCCGCCGTCGCGCGCGCGGTGGGGGATTGCCTCGGGCGCATTCACGCAAAAACCGCGGGCGACACCGCGCTGGCGAAACGTTTCGATAGCGGTGCGATCTTTCATGCGATCCGGCTCGAACCCTATCTGCTCGCCACGGCACAGGCACATCCGGATCGGGCCGCCCAACTGACCGAACTCGCCGAAACCACCGCGACCACGCGGCTCGCCTTGATCCACGGCGATGTCAGCCCAAAAAATATTCTGGCCGGCCCGCGCGGCCCGGTCTTTCTCGACGCCGAATGTGCAAGCTATGGCGATCCCGCGTTCGATCTCGCGTTTTGCCTCAATCACCTGTTGCTGAAATGCCTGCATCGGCCGGATTTGCACGCGTCGTATCTGGCATGTTTCGACGGGCTTACCGAACGGTATTTACGGAAAGTCGATTGGGAAGATCCCGCCGGTCCGGAGCGCCGGGCGGCGCGGTTGCTGCCGGGATTGCTGCTGGCCCGGGTGGACGGAAAGTCGCCCGTGGAATATGTGAACGATGAGGATCTAAAGGATCGGATCCGCGAGGTAGCGCGTCGCCTGTTGGCGCGGCCGGTGGACCGGCTCGCAGAAGTACGGGTGCACTGGCTTGCGATGATCGGGGAAATCGAGGGAAATGCCGCATGAGTGCTGCTGACATCGCCGAGGTAACCGGCCGGCGGGTATGGGATTCCCGGGGCCGGCCCACGGTCGAGGCGGAGGTGGTCTTGGCCGGCGGTGCGTGCGGCCGCGCCATTGCGCCGGCGGGCGCGTCGATGGGGTCCGGCGAAGCGCTCGATCGGCGCGACGGTGGGGCGCCGTTCGGCGGGTACGACGTAACCGGTGCGGTGGAGTCGGTGCGGGGTGAAATTGCTGACGCCCTGTCCGGCATGGACGCACGTGACCAAACGGGGGTCGATGCGCGGCTGGTCGAACTGGACGGGACGCCCGACAAGCACCGGCTCGGCGGCAACGCGACCATCGCGGTTTCCATGGCGGTTGCCCATGCGGCGGCGGCGGGCGAACCCTTGTGGCGCTATCTCGCCGCAGACGAACCGGAGACGCTGCCGCTGCCCGAAATACAGATCTTCGGCGGCGGCGCCCACGCGGCGCGGCGGGTCGACATTCAGGACTTCATGGTGATCGCGGTGGGCGCGGCGAGTTTCGGCCAGGCGCTGGACTGGACGGCGGAGGTTTACCGCCATGCGGGACTGCTTATGGCGGAAGCCGGCCTGCTGCAAGGGGTCGCCGACGAAGGCGGTTTCTGGCCGGCCTTCGAAACCAACGAAATGGCGCTCGACACGCTGGTGCGGGCGATCGAATGTGCGGGCTACCGGCCGGGCGAAGACGTCGCGATCTCGCTCGACGTGGCGGCGTCCGAATTCGGGCAGGGCGGGGACTATCGCCTCGGTGGTCGTACCCTGTCGAGCGACGGGATGATCGATCTGCTCGCAGACTGGCTCAGGCGATATCCGATCGTGTCGATCGAGGATCCGCTGGCCGAAGATGATACGGCCGGGCTGGTCCGTTTCACCGAGCGCGCAGGCGACCGGGTTCAGATCATCGGCGACGATTTCCTGGTGACCGATGCGGCGCGGGTCCGGGACGCGGTGTCGATTGGCGCGTGCAACGCCTTGCTGGTGAAGCCGAACCAGGCGGGTACGCTGACTGAGACGCGCGCTGCCTTCGATGCCGCTCGCGCGGCCGCTTGGGGCACTGTTGTGTCCGCACGGTCGGGCGAAACGGAAGATGTCACGATTGTCCATCTCGCGGTGGGCTGGGGCGCACCGCAGCTCAAGGTCGGATCCTTCGCCCGGTCGGAACGGATGGCGAAATGGAACGAAGGCCTGCGGATTGAAGAGGCGATGGGCGGCCGGGCGCGGCTGCCCGACCGTGCCGTCTTTCCTTGGGGCCGCTGAGAGAAAAATCTAATGACAGGAGAGAAATCCGCGTGAGCGCCAAGGATAAGCTGGCCGCATTGGAAGCGGCGATTTCCCGGGAACTGGCCTATCTCGACTTTCCGCCCCGCGATTGGGTCGTCGAGCACCGCCATTCGAGCGGCGCGCGGGTTTATGACGTGGTCATCGAAGGCGCCGGCATGCAGGGGCTCGCCATCGCGCATGCGTTGATCCGCCAACGCGTCGGAAACATCACGCTGCTTGACGAGAATGCGCAGGGGCAGGAAGGGCCGTGGGTGACCTACGCCCGGATGCAGATGCTGCGGACACCGAAAATCTTCGTCGGCCCCGATTTGGGACAGCTTAACCTGGCGGTGCGCACCTGGTACGACGTGCGGCACGGGGACGGCGCCTGGGATGCGCTGAACAAGGTGCCGAAGGACGACTGGATGGAGTACCTCAACTGGTTCCGCCGCATCCTGCGGCTGCCGGTCGAGAACAAGGTCACCTTGAAACTGGTCGAGCCGGAGGGCGACTGTCTCCGGCTGTCCATCGACCGCGGCGGGGAGGCGGATGTGATTTACGCCCGCAAGCTGGTGCGGACCGCCGGCATCACCGGATGCGGCGGCAATTTCGTGCCCGAGATCATCGAGCAGGCCCTGCCGCCGTCGCACTACGCGCACAGCGCGGACCCGATCGATTTTTCCGCGCTGGCGGGGAAGACCATCGGCGTGATCGGATCGGGCGCGTCGGCCTTCGACAATGCGGCCACTGCGTTGGAGCACGGCGCGGCGGCGGTGCATGTCCTGGTGCGCCGGCCGCGCCTGCAATCGGTGCCGATCGTGCGCGCCATGCATTCGGTGGGGTATCTCAAACATTTCGGCGATCTCAGCGATGCAGGGCGCTGGTCGATCATGCAGCATTTCTCGGCCTTTACGCCGCCGCCGCCCGAGGAAACGCAGGAGCGGGCACGGAAACATGCGAACTTCCACCTGCATGTGAACAGCCCGTTGTCCCGGGTCTCGATGGAGAGAGACCAGGTTCGGATCGAGACGCCTGGCGGTGATTTCACCTTCGACTATGTGATTTGCGGCACCGGGTTCGTCATCGACGTGGAGAAGGTGCCGGAGTTGGCACCGGTGGCCGGCGATATCGCCTTGTGGCGCGACCGTTACACGCCGCCGGGCGAACAGGCGAACGCCGATCTCGGCCGGCATCCCTATCTGGGGCCGAATTTCCAGTTCACCGCAAAGGATCCGGAGCGGATGCCCTGGGTGTCGCGCATCCATGAATACAGCCTGGCCTCGATCTCCAGCCTCGGGCCGATTTGCACCGGGCTGCACGGCATGGCGTTCGGGGTCGACCGGGTGGTGCGCGGCATCACGCGCGACCTGTTCGTCGCCGACGGTGCTGCGCATGTGGAGCGGATCCTGAACATCAACGAGCCGCCGGTGGAGCCGGACAGCGAGGAGGATTGGACGATTTGACCCAGGACAAACCGACATCGCCCGCATCGGAGAAACCGTTCGGCCCGTTGGCCGGTTGCCGCGTACTTGAACTCGGATCGACCATCGCCGCGCCGTTCGTCGGCCGGTTCTTCGCGGATTTCGGCGCCGAGGTGATCAAGGTGGAAACCCCATCCGGCGATCCGTTGCGGACGATTGGCAGCCAGCAAGAGGGCAAGTCACTGTGGTGGGCGAGCTTGCACCGCAACAAGCGGGTCATGGTCATCAACATGAAAACCGCCGAGGGGCGCGATCTGGTCAAGCGTCTGGCCGGCGAAGTCGATATCCTGGCCGAAAACTTCCGGCCCAAATCGATGGAGAAATGGGGGCTGGGCTGGGAAACGCTGTCTACCTTGTATCCGCGGCTGATCATGGTGCGGGTCAGCGGTTTCGGCCAAACCGGACCCTATAGCGACCGCGCCGGGTTCGGCATCGTGGCCGAGGCGATGAGCGGATTGCGCAGCCTGATGGGCGATCCGGACCGGCCGCCGGCGCGGGTCGCCATGCCGCTGACCGATTACGTGACCGGGCTCTACGCCGCGTCCGCCGCGCTCATGGCGCTGCATCACCGGGACCGGACGGGCGAAGGGCAATGCGTCGACGCCGCGCTTTACGAATCCGCCTTCAGCTTCATGGAGGGATTCGTGCCGGCCTATGACAAGCTGGGTGAGGTGCCGACGCGCACCGGCTCGGCGATGCCGGGTCATGTGCCGAATAATCTGTATCCCACCGGCGACGGCCGGCATATCCATATCGCGGCCGGCAATCACCGCACGTTTCACGACCTCATGCGGACCATGGGCCGGCCCGAGCTCGCCGTGGACCCGCGTTTCGCCACCGCGGCGGACCGCGCCGAAAATCAGGCCGCGCTGGAGGAAATCATCGAGACCTGGACGGCGCGCCACGCCATGGACGATCTTTATCGTATATTGCTGGAGGGCGGGGTGCCGGCGGCGCCGATCTATACGGTGGCCGACACCTTCAACGATCCGCATTTCGCCGATCGGGACATGGTGGTCGAGGTGCCGGACGACACGCTGGGATCGGTGAAGGTGGTCAATGTGGTGCCGAAGCTGTCGGCGACGCCCGGCGAGATCCGCTGGGCCGGCCGGAAACAGGGCGCCGACACCCGCGCCGTGCTGCGCGATTTTCTCGGCCTGAGCGAGGACGAGATTTCGGCCCTCGAAGAAAAGGATGCGATCGGCAGTGCGGGCGCGTAAGAAATCGGTACGCACGCACAAAATACGCCCATGAAAATTGATGCAGGATTACCCCCGTCATGATGCGCAGATTTTGGTTCGAGTTCGACTTCGACCCGGACGATCACAACGTACCGGTGCGGCTGCGCCATGGCTGCGGCGTGACGGCGGACGATAAGGATGCCGCGATGGCCGTCATGCGCGAACGCCTGTTCGACGGCGGCGATTTGCCGCCGATCGCCAAATTTGTCGAAGACGTGGAAATCGAATCGCTCGACGGCGACTACGTGCAACCCAATATGGGGCTGCCGCTGATCCCCGGCATCTGGTTTCCGGTCGGGTACAACCGGTAAGCCTTTGTCCGCCACCGCATGCGCTCACTCGCGGAGGCCCGCCTTGCGGAGGCCTTCGAGAAGGTGCTCGAGGTCGTGCGGCGCGGCGTTCCATTTTTGCAATTCCGCCTGGGCCGCGAAGTCGGGCTTGACCCGGTAGATCTGCTCAAGCGATGCCTCCGCCGCTTCGCGCCGTTGGAGTTGACCCAGCGCCGCCGCCTTCAAGAGATGCGTCCAGTAAAAATGCGGCAGGCTTATGCGTTCGACATCGGCGAGAGATTTTTCGTATTCGCGCCGGTCATAATGATACCGGGCAAAACTGAAATAATACCAGCCCGGATGCAGCGGATTGAGCAGCTGCGCTCTCTTCGAGAGGTCGATTCCGCGTTCGAATTCGCCCATGAAGGCAAGATAGTGGCCGATATCCGCGAGCGTCTCGGGGTCATTGGGGTTCAGGTTGAGGGCGCGCTGCGCCTCCGCTTCGAACAGGCTGTTCTCGCCCCGGAAAAAATGCACGATCGCGAGCCAGCACCGGGCATAGGCGTTCTGAGGATCGAGCCGGGTCGCGG
>CAJHYV010000506.1_pt1 | contig 10701 bp, 9 predicted proteins | sample 9198851 | NCBI WGS metagenome assembly CAJHYV01 (sample SAMEA7708375, study PRJEB35096) | sediment metagenome | biome: marine neritic benthic zone biome [ENVO:01000025]; feature: sediment [ENVO:00002007]; material: shallow marine sediment [ENVO:03000034] sea grass bed [ENVO_01000059] ...
CCGGTGTCGGCGATCATGATGACGCCGAGATTGTTGCGATGAACGTCCATCAACGCGTCGTCCCCCATGTCCGGGGTCCATTTGCGCAATCCGGTGAAGCCACCCGACGGCAGCCCGAGGCCGCTCGATCCGATGATCACGATCTGCCCAACACGGTCTCCATGCCGGGCGGCGACGAGGCCGCCGACGATTCCGCCAAAGGAAAATCCGGCGATGTCGTATCGCGCCGGCGCGGGAATCAGCACATCGATGCTGTCGCAGACAATCCGTGCCATTTCGCCGCCGTCAGCCGGCGCCGGCGGCGCATCCGACTCGCCGAAGCCCGGAAGGTCCATGACATACAGCGTGTAGTGCTGCGACAGGGCGGTGATGTTGCGAATCCAGTGCGTCCACGACCCGTGGCCGCCGTGTAACAAAACAAGCGGCGGACCGTCGCCGAAAATGCGCCAGACCATGACGCCATCGCCGCAATCCACCTCGCGCCGGGCACCTGCCGCATCAATCCGGACGACGCACTCGGCCGGCGTCTCGTTTTCCCTGGGAATATTCGTATCAGACAATTCTGTTTCTCCCACCGCTCAAGCGCCACGGCCTGGCGGCGCCTGCAACATTTCCAGCAGCATTCCGTTAACCGCGTCGGCGGCCTCATACATTGCCCAATGCCCCGCGCCGTCGACGAGACGAAGATCCAACCGGTTACCGAGATCGCGCAGCACGCGCTCGCGTTCCTGGACGCCCGGATTCGCGAAAACGTCCGACGTTCCCCAGATGACGTTGAGCGGCATGGACACCTTTCGCAAAGCCCGGATTAGCGTGTCGCTCGGCGCCACCGTATGGGTGCGCTGCCGGGCACGCCGCGTATTTTCCAGTTGCAGCCAAGCGGTTTGGTCGTCGATTTGGTCCGGTGCGGACGCCATCATGATGACGTGCAGATTGTGCCGCTGCACGTCGAGGATTTCCGCCTCGCTCATGTCGTCCCGGGCGAGGCGCAGACTGCCGCGAAGACCGGGCCAGGAAACGCCCAACGCGGCGGCGCCTATCATCGTAAAGCTTTTGACCCGGGCGGAGTCGCGGACCGCGACAGGACCGCCCAAGACCGCACCGAATGAAAATCCTACAAGGTGATACGAGTCGGTTGCGGGCAACAGTTCCGCCAAACCGGCACTAACGATCCCGGCGAGATGTTCCGTGGATTCAACCAGCCGGTTCGGATCGTACGGTTCCGCCGGCATGTCGGAATCGCCGAGCCCGGGGATATCCGCGACATAGAGCCGAAAATGGTTTTCCAAAACGGGAATATTGGCGATCCAATGGGTCCACGATCCGGAACCGCCGTGCAGCAACACCACCGGCGGGCCGTCGCCCCAGATGCGCCAAACCATCTCGCCATCGCCGCAAGGTGTCCGGACCTTGCGGCAACGGGCATGGATTCGGTCGACCCACTGCGCTGCCTCGGCTGTATTCACGCGCGTTCCTAATTTTTACCCGGCCCCGGGGGGCGAGGGCCGGCACACAAGAAAAGCGCCGTTCGCGCGATGCCCGAACGGCCAAGAGTCTCCGAAAATTAGTTCAATTTCCCTCGCGGTGGAACCCCCGAGGCGACGCGGTCATGGAACTGACCTGTAAGCGAAGGTCGCTCCAGTTCACGGCACACGGTTCCGCCGGACAAAATTTTGTGCGACAGAGGGCTACTCCTTGGCCTTCGTTTCGCCCTGCGCGATGGGTTCCGCGCTTCCAGGACCGCGTTAACGAATATTAACAGAATTAACCCTTAATTGCACCGATCAAACTCATGGGATCGGCGGCTCGTCCAATTCTTCGGCCATTTGCCCGGCCCGGAACGGCGCATCGGATAGCGCTCTAATGTAGGTTTCCCGCCAGTTTGTGACGTCGTTTTGGCAGACCTGATCATACATCGTGCGCCACCGTTCCTGGCGCTCCTTGAGTGGCATGGAAAGCGCCTGTTGCAGTGCTTCGCCGACGGCATCGACGTCATAGGGGTTCACAATTAACGCCGAGTCGAGTTCGCACGCCGCGCCCGCAAAGCGCGACAAAATCAGTACTCCGGGGTCACGCGGATTTTGCGATGCGACATATTCCTTGGCCACCAAATTCATGCCGTCGCGCAGCGGCGTCACCAGCCCCACCCGGCTCATGCGGAAAAACCCGCACAGGGTGCGCCGGTTGAACCCCTTATTGAGGTACCGGGTCGGCACCCAATCATATTCCGCAAATCGGCCATTGACGTGGCCGGCCATCGCCTCCAACTCGTGGCGGATATCTTGATATTCCGGAACATCGCCGCGGGAAGAGGGAGAGATTTGCAACATGACCACATGGCCACGGTTAGCCGGGTATACCTGAAGCAGGCGCTCGAATGCCTGCAACCGCCGAATTAGGCCCTTGGAATAGTCCAACCGGTCGACGCCGATGATCAGGTCACGCCCACCCAAACTGCTTCTCAACCGTTCGGTCGGCCGGGAGTCGGCCGCGGCAGCAGCGAATCGCGTGACCGCATCGGCGTCGACACCGATCGGATAAACGCCGGTTTTAAACGTCCGCCCATAGGCGCGAACCAGCCCGTCCGCGCCAACCAGACCGCCGATCTCATGACGAATGTAATCGCAGAATGAATCCCGGTCGGCCTCGGTTTGAAATCCAACGAGGTCGTACAAACAAAGCGAGCGCACAATATTCCGATGATGCGGCAGGGCGAGCAGCACCTGCACCGCAGGCCACGGAATATGCAGGAAAAACCCCATACGCTGACCACAACCAATATCGCGTAGCGCCGACGCCATCGGAATCAAATGATAGTCATGCACCCAGACGAGGTCGTCGTCGTTCAGCATCGGCGCCAGTTGGCCTGCGAATACCCGATTGACCCGCATATAGCGATCGAAATTACGGCGCCCCAGATCAGCAAGGTCAAGCCGGTAGTGGAATAGCGGCCACAGCGAGCGGTTGGCGTAACCGAGATAATATTGGTCGTAATCTTCCTGATCGAGCGCCACGGTCGCATAGGTGATCTTGCCTGCCGTCATGATCGCCGGTTTCGTGGCCGGCCGCTCGGTGATCCGCCCGTCCCAGCCAAACCAAATCCCGCCGCGATCCCGCAACGCGGCCAACACACCGACGGCGAGTCCCCCCTGGCTTCCCGGCCGCGGCTGGCGCGCCGGAGCGATTCGATTGGAGACGACGACCAATCGGCTCAAAAAGCTTCCTCCCAAGGCCGTGACAGACGCATGGCCGAATTAATGATCCCAACCATCGAGTAGGTTTGCGGGATATTGCCCCATAATTCCATCGTGGCCGGATCAAGATCCTCGGACAACAATCCGACCGCATTGCGACAGCTCAACATATTTTCGAATAATTCGCGCGCTTCCTCGTGCCGGCCGACCAATGCGAGCGCATCAATGTACCAGAAAGTGCAAATGTTGAAGGCGTTTTCCGGATATCCGATGTCGTCTTCATTGCCGTAGCGGAAGAGGTGCATCCCCCGCCGCAGGCGCTTTTCAATGAGGGCAAGGGTCCCATGAAACCGCGGATCTTCAGGCGCGATAAAGCCGAGCTCGGGCATCAGCAGTAGGCTTGCATCGACCTCGTCACCACCGAAACTGCCCGTGAAACTATCGAGTTCGGCATTCCATGACCGGTCGAGTATCGCTTCGCGAATCTGGCCGGCATGACCCGACCAGTATGCGGCGCGATCGTCCAATCCTAGCCGGGTCGCAATACGGGCGAGCCGGTCGCACGCCGCCCAGCACATGACACTGGAAAAGGTGTGGACGGCCTGCCGGGTTCGCAATTCCCAAAGCCCCGCATCGGGTTGATCCCACAGCTTGGTCGCTTTGTCGCCCAAGTCTTCAAGCTGCATGAAATGTTCGATGCCGCTGGGCCGCCGCAACCGCGCATCGAAGAAACTTTGCGCCGACGCCAGGATAACACTGCCATAGCCATCGTTCTGGCGCTGGATATAGGCATGATTGCCTTTGCGCACGGGTCCCATACCCCGATAGCCCTGCAATCCGGCGACTTCGCTCTCGTCCAGCGTATGCTCCTGCGCGATGCCGAAGACGGGCTGGAAGTCCCCGTCCACACCGGCGGCGACGATGTTGCGGATGTAACTGAGATACCCCTCCATCGTGCGCGTGGCGCCGAGTCGGTTTAGCGCATGCACCACGAAATACGAATCACGCAGCCAACAGAAACGGTAATCCCAATTACGACCCGAATCCGCCGCTTCCGGAATCGAGGTGGTCATGGCCGCCACGATCGCGCCGCTTTCTTCGAAATGACAGAGTTTGAGCGTGATCGCCGCGCGAATGACCGCGTCCTGCCATTCGAATGGCAAGGCGAGATAGCGGCACCACTCCAACCAGTAGTCATCGGTTTTTTCGAGGAATTCGCGCCCGGTTTCCGAAACGCCACGCTGCAGGCTTTCATCCGGTCCAAGAACCAGCGTGACCGGCCGCTCGAGGTTAAATGGTGTTTCGTCCATCAGATAGGCAATTGGCACATCCGTGGTCAGGCGCAATACAAAATCCGGCATGATGTAGCGGATATGGTTGGAACCCCGTGTGCGGTCGGGTCGATTCGCCCCATAGCCATGCGAGAGCCGGAGGCGAATGCGAATACGCGGATTCCCCGCACAGGGCCGCAGATGCCGGACAATCGAGGTTGGCCGATAGGTCCGGCCGAATTGTTTGAAGCGCGGCGCGAAATCCGTGATCTCGATGGCGGAACCATCCTCGGCGATTAACCGCGTGACCAGTATGGCCGAGTTCTGATTGTACTCTTGTTCGGACCGGACGAACCCGATCAGTTCGATATCGTAGAAACCGAAATCAGGTTCGCCATGATCCTTCAGCAGGGAGCAAAAAACCGGGTCGCCGTCGAACCGGGGAAAACAAGACCAGACGATCCGCGCCCGCTGATCGAGCAATGCGGCAATACTGCCGTTGCCGATCAGTGCCAGTTCCAGTGAGCTCATCTGCGCCTCCGTTAATCTAGATCGGCCGAATCGGCACTTACACGCAACCAGCGATGCAACGCCGACACATCGGGCAATCTGTAGCGTGCCGCCGTATCTGCATTATTTCCGACCCGTACCGAGAGCCCGTCGAGATCGTTGACCATGACGAAGCCCAATTCGTCGGTAACGTCATCGCCCGCGAACACCGGCCGCCGCCCCGAGAAAGGCGCCTCCGCCATGAAGCGCTCAATCGCCCTTCCCTTATCGATGCAGGACGGTTTCACTTCGACGACCATCTTGCCGTGCAGCAGGGTAAGGCCGTCTCGATCCCGGATCAGGTCGGTGAGAAACGCATGGGTTTTGTCTCCGGCTTCCGGGGCATGCCGATAGTGAACGGCGATCGTGGCCCCTTTGTTTTCGACCAGGATCCCCTCGCACGACTCGGCGAAGCTTTCGATGCGATCCTTCAAGGGACTGACACGCGGTAAATCGAGCGGTCTTCGGACCGCTCCCGTTGCATCCCGCCATTCCAAGCCATGCAGCCCGGCCACGGACAGGGCCGACATTTCGAAAATACGATCGATATCCGCAATAGGCCGGCCGCTGACCACGGCAACCGCCCCGCCGAGCATCGCCTGCAATTTTTCCAGCAAACGCCGCGTCGCCGCATCGCCATGGACCGCCGATGGCGTTCCGGCGATTTCCAGCAATGTGCCATCCGCATCGAGGAAAAGCGCCGCGTCCCGGCCGAAGGCCGGCGGTTGGTCGATCCTGCTTCTATCGATCGACATATGCATCTTTCAAATCTCGCCGAACGTATCGTTGTTAGGGCCTAATCGCTTAAGGAAGCGCTAATCGACCCCTTGTTTTCGCATTTACCCGATCGGCGTCACCGACGCATACCAGCGAATCTATAGCTATATATTCCCTCCAAACTGTAAGCGCACCCCATATTTGGGGGTAGAACCAGCGGACGAGATGTCGATCAACGCTTTCCACCGCCGGGCAAATGATCGGCGTAGATTTTCAGCGCCTGTTTCAAGGTCCGACCCTTGTCCACGGTTTCGCGAGTCTCTTCGGCAATTGGCGTCTGCACGAGCAATTCGAAGATGTCTGCCGCCCCCTTATGGAAATTCGGCGTCACGCCGGTCCCCTCGAGGGTTGCGGCGATTTCATGCATTTCCCCGATCCAACGCGCCGCATCCAGCGGCATGCGCGGCACCATGCGTTCCATCTCGGCATAGTCCTTGGGCCGGCTAAAATTGATCTCAGCATGCACGGCGTCGGTCACGCCCAGGGCCTCCGCCGCAGTCAGGGCGGCGGTGTACAACGTCCACGTCCCCTTGGTGACCGCGGCGTAGCACATCTTCACGGACGACGCGTCGCCGATTTCCGGCCCCATTTTCATGACGTCGATATGCGGCCCGGCCAGAATATCGAGCCCACCCGTATCGGGCCCGCTGACGTAGAAGCGGGTGGGTTTCTCACGCGTTCCCGGTCCGGGGCCGATGATGCCCGCATCGCTGAACGGGGCGCCTGCGCCCGTCACTACGTCGGCTGCCTGCATTGCGGTCTGCGGCGAGACGGCGTTGCAATCGGCGAAATGCGGGAAGCTACCGGCCGCGGTCATTGCCGCGGCGACTTCACGCGCGTTGTCGAGCGCGTTGCCCGGCGGCAGGATCGACAACACCAGGTCGGCCGCCGCGACCACCTCTTCGACCGACGCCAATTCCTCGACGGCCGCCGCCGCGGCCAGCCCGCGCGTTCGTTCGCTCCGCCCGGCAAGGCAGGTCACGACCCGCAGCCCCTCCTTTTTCAGGACCTTGGCCACATTGTGTCCCATGTCGCCGGTACTCATGATCGCGACGGTTTTTGCTGCCATTCTCTGTTCTCCCATCGGCTTGCAAGATCGATTGCGCGCCCCGACAATCCTTCATTGGACGGGTAATGACAAGCACGGGCCCCCACGCAAAACAGGGAAAGGGTATCGAACTATGAGTCTCTATCCGCCGCCGGAAATCATCGAGACCGAGGTGTTCGCCGAGCTGCCCGCCACCTTCCGCAAGACCGGTGTGCGCTCCGACTGGTCGGTGAACAACAACAAGGGCAAGACGATCGATTGCTTCATCGAAGGCCCGTCCTTCGACCGCGACGGCAACCTCTATATCGTCGACGTCCCCTGGGGCCGCGTGTTCCGCGTCTCGCCGGCGGGCGTTTTCGATCTGGTGGCGGAATATGACGGCGAGCCGAACGGTCTGAAAATTCACAAGGACGGGCGCATCTTCATCGCCGATTACAAGAACGGCGTGATGCTACTCGATCCCGCGACCGGCAGCGTAACGCTGCATGTCGACCGCTACCGGGTCGAGGGGCTGAAGGGCGTCAACGACCTCGTCTTCGCTGCCAACGGCGACCTGTACTTCACCGATCAGGGCCTGACCGGCCTGCACGACCCGACGGGGCGGGTCTACCGGCTCGGCGCCGACCGCCGGCTCGATCGGTTGGTCGATAACGGCCCGAGCCCCAACGGCATCGTACTCGACCCGTCGGAAACCTGGCTGTTCGTCGCCATGACGCGGGCCAATCAGGTATGGCGGATGCCGCTGTTACCCGATGGCGGAACCACCAAGGTCGGCGCCTTCGTCCAACTCTCGGGCGGCAGCGGCCCGGACGGAATGGCGATGGACGAAGCCGGCAATCTGCTGGTCTGCCATGCGGGCACCGGGTCGGTTTGGGTGTTCAATCCGATCGGCGAGCCGCTGTACCGCATCAAATCCTGCCGCGGGTTATTCACCACCAACCTCGCCTTCGGCGGGGCCGACAACAAATCCGTGTTCATTACCGAATCCGATACGGGCACTATCCTTACGGCAAAGCTGCCGGTCGCCGGGCAGACCATGTTTTCGCATCTGGAGTGATCCGCGCCGGGGAAAATTCGCCGCCGCACCGTCACTCGGCTGGCGGCGCGAACTTCGCGAAGACTTCCGCGCCCGTCATATCGGTCGTTTTGTTCGCGAATTTGTAATATTCGGGCTTTTCATCGATGAATACTTGATGATCGAAAACAAAATTACTGTCGTCTTCAAATATTCCCGCCGGCATGTAGTATTGTTGGTTTTGCTTTAGACGGTAAAAGAGATGGGTCCCGCATTTATTGCAAAATCCCCGCTCCGCCCAGTCGGATGAGTCGAATACGGAAATATTGTCCTCGCCCGCGAACGATACCTCGATGCCGCAATCGACGGCCATGAACGGCCCGCCGGCCCATTTGCGGCACAGATTGCAATGGCACGCCCCCACATTCCGGCTGACCGTTTTCGCGGTGATCTGCGTGGCACCACAGACACAGCTTCCCCGGGCTTCCATCGTATCCGACATGATTTTCTCCGATCCTTGCGATTGCGCGGCATACTGGGCGATGCTGGTATTCTGCCTGCGCGGGCCTCCTTTTCGGAATCACTTTTTGCTTTGAGTGCGGAAATCGAACTGATTTAACACAACCGGCAATTTTCGACCCCGCGCCGGGGTTCACACGTTTCATATTCGGGGACGCGTCCCCATATAGGGAAGGAACCCGCCCTCTTGAAGCCGGCTGGAAAGGTGGAAATTCGCTGCATTAAGTGAATTTCCACTATTCTCGTGTTGATTTCCGGGAGGCAAAGATTTGGAATTCACGTCATGACCGATCCCGCGACCGCCGCCAAATTTGCTCATCTCGCCGTCATACTTCTTCAGTCGCTCGGCCAGCAGCCCGCGATTTCGGAGCAAGAGGCGGCCGCGCGGCAAATCGAGACACCCGCAAGCATCACGGAATTGGGTGAAATCGCCCTCGATTGCTACCATCGGACCGGCAAATTCAAATCGATTCAGGTGCTGGAGCGCCCCTGGAGTCGTGGCGGCAATTACGCGGCGGTATCCTCGGTTCTCGTCCAGGTCAACTGGCAGGAACTGTTCGGCGGCCCCCTTCGAACCCGCATCGGCATCGTGGCGCGCGACAATCAAATCCGCACGATCGTGCAGGACACGGAAAGCCCGATCCCGGCGAACCGGTCCTGCGCCCTGAACCGCTGGGTCAAGGTCACGGGGGAGGCGCCAATCGAACCCTCGCGGACGGGCCCGGCGCCGGCGGCGGATCTGAACGATGCCCGCGCCGAGATTAACGCGCTGATCAATGCAGCGTCCGCGGTCGCCCTCGGCGGAAAGAAGGATGGTCAAGGCAACGAGGCGATTCGGTCGGACTTCATCGCCCGGCTCGCCCGGTCCCTGCGCAGGGCCAAGGCCGCGATAAAGTCATCGGCGACGACCAAGCCACCGATTCGGTAGCCTCCGGACGTGGCCCTCAAATTGCGCCCTTGTCCTCCAACCGCTTCAACGCCTCGTCATCCAATCCCAGCAGCTCCCCGAAAATCTCCCGATTATGGGTGCCGGACGGTACCGCCGGAGTGTCGTAGCGGCCCGGCGTCGCGCTGAATTTGATCGGGAAGTTCGCCGCCCCCACGCCGGGCAATTCGCCCAAAGTGGGATGGACCAGCGGGACGATCATCTTGCGCGCCTTGAGGTGCGGCCAGCGTTTCAGGTCGTCAATGTCATGGATCGGGCTCGCCACCACGCCGGCGGCTTGCAGTTGGGCGACCGCGTCGGCGGTGTCTATCGTCGCGGTCCAGGCGCCGACCAGGGCGTCGACCGCCGCGTTGTTCGCGACCCGCCAGCCGGGGCGGCTGTAATCCGGATGTTCCTTCAAGTCCTCCCGGCCCATCACGCCGAGCAGCGCGTGCCATTGCAGCTCGCTGCCGACGCCGATTACCATCCAGTCGTCCCGGGTGCGGTAGCTGTTGAACGGCGAAAAGCGCAATATCCGGTTGCCCTGCTGGAACGGCAGTTCGAGCTGGCCGTAACAGTCCAGCGCCTCGTCGAACAGCAGGGCGAACAGGCAATCCACCATGGAGACGTCGACATGCTGGCCCTCGCCGGTCCGCTCCCGGTGGAACAACGCGCCCAGCACACCGCCCATGGCGAAACTGCTGGCGATCGCATCGGCCAAAGGCGAGCCCGCCTTGGTCGGCGGCTGGCCCGGCATGCCGGTGATGCTCATCAGCCCCGACAGCGCCTGCGCGGTCACGTCATAGGATCGCTGGTGCCGCTCCGGGCCGGTGCTGCCGAGCCCGGTAACCGAACAATAGACCAGTCCCGGATTGCGCGCCGACAACGCCGGATAATCGATGCCGAGCCGCTCGGTCACGCCGACGCTGAAATTCTCCACGACGACCGCCGATCGCTCGACCAGTCGCAGGAACAGCGCGTGGCCGTCCGGCGATTTCAGATCGATGGTGACCGCTTTCTTCGCGCGGCAACGCTTGAGGAAGGCGATGCCGAGATCGTCCGGCCCCTGCCGCTCGAAGGACGGGCCGTCCGCGCCGACATAGACCGGCGCGTCGGACAGCCCGTCGCCGGTCGCCGGATTATCGATCCGGATCACCTCGGCCCCCAGCCCCGCCAGCAGCAGCGTGGTGTGCGGCCCGGCGAAATACTGCGTCAGGTCGAGAACGCGGATGCCGTCGAGGATGGCCTTCACCGGCGCGTTCCGCGCCTACGCCCCGCCGAGCCAGATCTTCTTGGCCTGTTCGGCGGCGTCGGCAGCGCGCTGGCCGATTTCTTCGTCCGACAGGGTGCTGCGCGGATCGGTGATGACCCCCGGTTCCAGTTCGGCCATGCCCAGTGCATCC
>CAJHYV010000278.1_pt1 | contig 10687 bp, 11 predicted proteins | sample 9198851 | NCBI WGS metagenome assembly CAJHYV01 (sample SAMEA7708375, study PRJEB35096) | sediment metagenome | biome: marine neritic benthic zone biome [ENVO:01000025]; feature: sediment [ENVO:00002007]; material: shallow marine sediment [ENVO:03000034] sea grass bed [ENVO_01000059] ...
CATCCGCGTGACTGCCGGAACCGAGGCTGATCTCGACCTGTTCGAGGCACGGTTTCCCGACGCGCTGGCCGCCGCCGCGGATTAAGCAGTCGTCACCTTAGTCAGGAGTCGCCTTGTGACGTGCGCCGGGCGGCGGCGGGTCTTCCGGCGGTCCGGCGAAACATTGTGCGATCGCCATCCACCGCTGCGCCGTCTCGCCGATTACTGAAAGGTTTGTATCCGCGACGTTACGGGTCTGCGTAACCACCTGACAGAATTCGACGGCATCGCCCTCGACGGACTCGTCGGACGGCTCATTCCATTCCCAAACCGCACCCGATGGCGCCCGGAGCCGCACATAGGGCACGTTAGACGGCACCGACTGGTCGCGGTTGGCGAAGGTCCAGCCGAATGTCCGCACGCCAATCACGGCGATATTCTTGATCCGGTCCGATGCCTTCCGGTCTTTGCCCAACAGATCGTAAATCGCCTGCCCATGCGCCCAGGTCTCCATCTGGCGTGCCGTGGTGAACATGCGGACGCCCATGTCGCGGGCGACCCATTTCAGCCGCTCGTTCGGGTCCATGGCGCCGAGCACGTCGCAAAGCTCTTCCAAAGACGCAATCCAACGGTTGAGGAGCGCCGGTCCTTCGATGTTGTTCAAGCGCCGCCGCGTCTCCTCCACCCGGCTGAGTCCCGACGCGCGCTGCGCCTCGATGTCGGCGCGCAGCGCAACGAAGCCCGCCGGATCGGTTGCCGACAACATGGCGTTAAGGTCGCCCGCGTGAATGTGCTGAATGACGTCGTTGACCGTCCAGCCCTTGAACAGTGTCGGGCGATGCCAATCGTCCGCGCTCAACGTGTCGAGCAGGCGGTACAGAGCCTGCCCTTCTTCGCGGAAATCTTCGGCTTGCTGCAACATATCCTATCGCTCCGTCGGTTTGGTCGGTCGCCGGTCAGTCCACGTCGAGAGGCAGGCCGCTGTCAAGCGGGTGGCGCCATCGGATTGGTTCGGGCGGTTTGCGCACGATAGAGATAATGGCCCATGCTGGTCCGAACGACGGCGTCGCGCACAATTCGAAATATCGGGAGGAAACAAACATGACTGCAAATAACGTCAAGCCGCTCGCGGGGAAGGTCGCTTTGGTGACCGGCGCGGTCCGCCGGTCGGGCCGGGCGAGCGCCCTGGAGCTGGCGCGGCATGGCGCCTCGGTCGCGATCAATACGCGGCGCTCGGCCGATGAAGCCGAAGCGGTCAAGGGCGAGTTGGAGGCGCTTGGCGTCAAGGCCGGAGTCTACATCGCCGACGTGACCGACGAAAATGCAGTGACCGGCATGGTCGACGCGATTTCACGCGATCTCGGCAATGTCGATATTCTCGTCAACAACGCCGCCGACCGCGGCCGCGTCCCCACGCTCGAGCTCAGCTTCGAGGAATGGCATCGCATCGTGCACATCATTCTCGACGGCGCGTTTCTCTGCTCGCGGGCGGTGCTGCCCCATATGATCGACCGGGGCTGGGGCCGGATCGTGAACATCAGCGGTGTCGGCAATTACGTGGGCTATGCGGAGCGGGTTCACGTGCATGCGGGCAAGGGCGGCCTGGACGCGATGACGCGCAGCCTGTCGAGCGAATTCTGCGAGAAAGGCATCACCGTGAACACGGTCTGCGTCGGCCTGATCGGCGGCGAGCGCCCCGCATCGGCCGGCCCGCACCCGAAGAACGTTCCCGACGCCGCGCCGGTCGGCTACATGGGCGAGCCGACCGATATCGCGAATGCGGTCGGATTTCTGTGCCAACCGGCATCGCGCTTCATCACGGGACAGATGCTGCACGTAAACGGCGGAGAATATCTGTCCTGAGGTTTCCGGTACCGGAAACCTCTTCTTTTTCCGGTGTTGCGCCGGCAAAAAATCCCGCGTCAGTAATACACCGCATTTCCGGCGCCGCCGTTCGGGACCAGCAATTCGCCGGTCAGGGCGCATGCCTGATTGGACGCGAGAAAGACCGCGACATAGGCGACCTCGGATGCGTCGACCATGCGGCCGATCGCATTGGTTCGGGGCGCGCCCTCCGCATAATCCTGCTTTTCGATTAGCTCCGGCGAATCGCCGGTTTTCTTGGACCGCTCGGCGAGCTGCACGGCGGTGCGTTCGGTGCGGGTGGCGCCCGGATGGATGCAGTTCACGGTGATGCCGTCGCGACCAAGTTGCAGCGCCATCGTCCGCGTGAAATGGACCAGCGACGTGTTCCGCGCGCCGCCGCTCAAATTACCCGGCGTGCGGGCGTTCACGCCGCTGATGTTGATGATGCGGCCCCAACCCGCCTTCTTCAGATGCGGGATCGCCGCCCGGGTCAGGCGCAGCGCGCCGAGATACTTGGTGTTGAAGTCATCCAGGAAATCCTCGTCGACGATCGTGTCGATGCGCCCGACCGCGTTCGGCGACCCGCCCGGCAGGGACGCGCTGTTGACGAGAATATTGAGACCGCCGAGCGCCTCGGCCGCCTGATCGACCGTGTCGTCGACCGCCTTGCGGTCCGTCACGTCGCAGGAGAAGGCGATGATGTTGCGGCCCGTCTCGCCGGCGATCTCCTCCGCGGTTTCCTTGAGCGGACCGAGCGAGCGCGCCGTCAATGCGATGTCGACCCCCTCACGCGCCAATTCCAAGGCAATCGCCTTGCCGATACCCCGCGATCCGCCAGCCACGATCGCCGTCTTGTCCTTCAATCCAAAATCCATAGTCTTCTCCCGAGTGCTCTCCGCCGGATTGCCCGAACGTATCTTATGGACACGAAGCATATCGGCCAATTCGACGGCGCACCAATGAAATAGCGGAAATCCGCGGGGCTGCGCGCGCTGTGATCCATTCAGCAGCTTCCGCCGTAAAACCTGTACTCGGAAACCTCCTGGAACTCGGAATCGATCATGGGTCCGCCAAGATTCAGCAAAAAATGCCAAAAATCCCCCCGATTTTGGCTGTTGGCGTTGATGACGTACGTATTCGTGACCTCCGGAGCGGCTATGGCCGGCCCCGGGAAATCAACGGGTCCGGCCGTCGACCCGTTTTCGCTGTATGGTGCAGAAATCTATTTCGACGTTTTCCGTGACGGCGAAAAGGTCGGCTTCCACCGTGCGCAATTTGCGAAAATCGGTGAGCACATCGTCGTCAACAGCACATTCAAGCTTCAGATCGACGTGCTGTTCTTTACCGCCTTTCGCTATCTCTACACATCGGAGGGACGATGGCGGCATGGCCGGCTCGAAAGCCTGCGAGCGTCGGTCGACGACGACGGCACGCGGTTGTCCGTAGAGGCCTTTCTCGAAGGCGCACAAATGAAGATCAGGAATGCCGACGGAACCGTCACCGTCGATGCGCCCCTGTACCCAACCAACCATTGGAACGCCGCGGTCCTTTCCCAGTCGCGGGTGCTCAACACACTGACGGGTCGCGTAAACGACGTCCGGATCGTGCCGCGCCGGCGCGAGGCGGTTCCGACGGAGCGTGGTAATATCGACGCGACGCATCACGCCTATACGGGCGATCTCTCCACGGAAGTCTGGTACGACGATGCGGGCCGCTGGGTGAAGATGCGGTTTAAGGCCCGGGACGGCTCGACCATCGAATATGTCTGCCGGCGCTGTCAGGGCGCGCCCATCAGGAAAGCACAACGGTGACGACGGAGCTGCCGCCCCGCATTGCCTGGATTACCGGCGCCGGTAAGGGTATCGGGCGCGCCCTGGCGCGGCGCCTGGCGGCGGATGGCTGGATCGTTGCGGCAAGCGCCCGCACCGGCGAAGATTTGTCCAGCCTCGCTGCGGAGTGCCCGACAGGTCGTATTCACAGTTTTCCGCTCGACGTCACCGACCTCGCACTGACCGAAGCGACCGTACGCAACATCGAGCAACAGGTGGGACCATTGAACCTCGTGGTTCTGAACGCCGGGACCCATTTGCCGATGAGCGCCGAAACCTTCTCAGTCGATGCTTTTCGGCGTCTGGTCGAAACCAACCTGATGGGCACGGTAAATGGCCTCGGCCAAATCGTTCCCGCCTTTATCAAGCGAAAATGCGGCCACATCGCCGTCGTTGCCTCACTGGCTGGATACCGGGGCTTGCCGACATCCGCCGCCTATGGCGCGACGAAGGCAGCGCTGATCAACATGTGCGAAGCGCTCAAACCGGAACTCGAACCCCATGGGGTGCGCCTCACCCTGATTAATCCCGGTTTTGTCGAAACACCGCTCACCGACAAGAACGATTTTCCCATGCCGTTTCTCATTCCCGTCGAAGAAGCGGTGGATCGTATAATCCGGGGATTCGAGCGTTCCGGCTTCGAAACATCGTTTCCGAGACGCTTTGCCTCATTGATGAAATTTCTGCGCGTTCTGCCCGACCCCTTGTTCTTCGCGCTCACGCGGCGGATGCTTCCGAAATGATGACACCGCACGATCGCTACCGGCAATTTCTCGAGACGCTGACGCTTACGACCCTTGAGGACCTGCGGGACCAGGTCACCGCGGATGTCCGCTTCAAAGATCCATTCAACGATGTGCGCGGCGTCGACGCCATGACGCACGTCTTTCGACATATGTTTGACGCCGTGGAAAACATTACCTTTCAGGTCCGGCATTTGATGGCCGAGGACGATCTGTGCCTCATGGAATGGCGCTTCGAAGGGAGGCTCGGCGGCAAGCCGTGGGCTTTCGACGGCATGAGTATCATTCGCTTCGCCGCGAACGGACGGGTCGCCGAGCATATCGACCATTGGGATGCCGCCGGAAGTTTTTATGAACGGCTGCCCCTTATCGGCTGGCTGCTTGCAGGGCTGCGCCGGCGTCTGGCCGTACGGTGACCCGCGTGTCAGCAGCCTTTGCGCTTCGGTCCGCTTTCATGAAAAACAGCGTTACTTCACCGATCTCAAACCCGAGCTTGGTTACCCGCGCCCGATTCACCAAGACGCCCGACGGCTGGAGAAACATCCAATCATTGAAATGTACTCGGAGCGTGCCGTCGCCGACTTTCAAATTCATGTCGTAACGCCAGTTCAGCGCGTTCCCGTGCGCCTCGCCCCGCGCGATGCCGATCACATCATCGGCGCGCCCTTCATAAACATGGCCGCTGATTTTCCGGATCGTCCAGACGCGCCTGTCCTTCTCGCCATCACGGTAGTTGAAGCGTTCGTCCAGAACCAGTTCCTTGCCATTCCACGTGCCGGATATATCCACGGTGAACTGCCGCCGGAGATTTCCAAACCGATCCTCGAATATTCCCCAGGCCTGGGTCTTGCCCGCGAAATATTCCTCAATCGTTAATTTCGGCGACGTATCCTTGAAGTCACTCGGTTTCATACTCGTGCATCCGTGTAAAACAATCAGGGCCAATAGGACCGCACCCAGGCGTGCCGCCATAAGGTGGCCTCCTCATATTTGTTCGGTTGTAAGACGACGTCCGCCCAGCCTGCGGCGAATGACCGCGTGCTTTTCGGCCGTCAACGGAAATTGCCAGATAAGGGCGATCGCCGTTATTTTTATTACGACGGGAACCAGCGCGTAGATCACCGTCAGCGCACGCCGCCCCGTGTCCGTGGGCGCAGAAGGATCGAAACCCGCCGCTTCCAGACCAGGCAATGCCAGCCCCACAGCCACCGCGAGAGCCAGTTTTGTGCTCATGCTCCAGAGCGCGAATTGCAGTCCCGCCCGGGCGTGGCCGTTCTTCATTTCATCGTAATCCACGACATCGGCCTGAATGGCCGGCGGCAGGGACAAGTCGGCGCCAAGCGCCATGCCGGTGACGACGCAAACGACGGCGAAGGCGGTGAACTGTCCTTCCGGAATCCACGGTACGGCCACAAAGGCCACGCACGCGCAGATCATGGCCCAGCACCAGGTCCGGTGCTTGCCAAGGCGGCGGCTGAGTGCGAGCCAGAGCGGGATGGACGCGATGGCGGCGACAAAATAAACCAGGACAAATACCGGCCGAATTTGATCGCCCGCGCCGAGCCCGTGCTCCAAATAGATGAAGAACAGGGCCGCGGGTATTCCGTTGGCCATCCCGTTCAAAAACCATGCGGAAAGCAGACGCAAAAACGGCCGATTGGCGATCAGGGACCGCGCCCCGTCGCGAATGGCCCGGAAACCCGCCATGCCCGGATCCTGTCGCGGAATTCCGGTTTCGGGCACCACGCGCAGCATCAGCGGAATAATGACGGCACCCAGTGCAATCGCTGCCCAGGCGATTGCGCCGGTTGACTCCGCCTCCGACCAGCCGAAAGCCGCGGTTCCCGCCGTCAATGCCCCGGCGCCGACAATACCCAGCAGCCCCAACCCCTCCCGCCAGGAGGTGATGCGTGTCCGCTCGTCATAGCCCGCGCTCAGTTCCGCCCCCCAGGCCAGGTATGGAACCGCCACCATTGTCCATCCGGCATACAGCACCACGGACCAGGCAAGCAGATAGTCGCCGCCTATGCCCGCCGGCGGGTTGAGAATCCTGAAAAGACCCAGCCCCGCAATGATCGCACCCAGCGCGATCCAGGACTTGCGGTAGTGACCACGAAACCCGATACGATCGCACAACGCGCCGACAAGAGGGTCCGTCACCGTGTCGAAAAGGCGCGCGGCCAGCAGGACATACCCCGTGGTCGACAGACCGAGCCCCAGCTCAACCCCGTAGAGGGACGGCAGATGGATATAGACAGGAATGGTGGGCAGCGCGACGACGAACGCGGGCAGCGCATACGCCAGAAGAACGTTGCCGCTCAGCCTGCCCGCGGCGGGTGCCGTCATGGGCGTTCGATCACAAACTGACCGACATCGATCTGGCCCTTGTCGAATCCCACTTCGCTATAGCAGAGATAGAACCGCCACATACGGCGGAACCGCTCATCAAAACCCAAAGCCTCGATTGCCGGCCAATTTTCGCGAAATGCCTTGTCCCAGCGGCGCAAGGTTTCGGCATAGGATCCGCCGAAGTAAATACTATCGGAGATTGTCAGCCCTGCATCGGCGACGGCCTGTTCGAAGGCTGAAGGACTGGGCAGCATGCCACCCGGGAAAATATAGCGTTGGATAAAATCCGGATTTCGCCGATAGCCGTCGAAATATTCGTCGGCGATTGTAATGGATTGCAGCGCGGCACGGCCGCCCGGTTTCAGGCAGCGATCGAGAACGTTGAAATAGGTTTTCCAGTTATCCTCACCGACCGCCTCGAACATTTCGATGGAAACGATCTTGTCGAACTCTTCGCTGACGTCGCGATAGTCCTGGACCCGAATATCCACCTCTGCGGCCAAACCGGCGGCTACCATCCGGGCGCGCGCAAAAGCCGCCTGCTCCGTTGACAATGTGAGGCCGACGACCTTGCAGCCAAATTCCGCGGCGGCGATTTCCGCGAAGCCGCCCCAGCCGCAGCCAATCTCCAGAACCCGGTCGCCCGGGCGCAGATCAAGCTTGTTCGCCAGCCGGAGGTATTTTTGCCGCTGCGCCGCCGCCAGGGGCTCATCCATGCTCGAAAAAAGACCGGACGAATAGCTCATGGAGTCGTCGAGCCAGAGACGGTAGAAGCCGTTGCCGAGATCGTAATGCGCGGCGATGTTGCGGCGGCTGCCCTTGCGGGTGTTGGCGCGCCGGGCGTGCCGAATACGGTTCAGGACCTTCGTAATCCAGATCCCCGCCATGGCATCGTTCAACACATCGGCATTGGCGACCCCCAGCGACAGCAGGGACGTAAGGTCGGGCGTCTCCCAATCGCCATCCATGAAGCTTTCGGCCAATCCAAGATCGCCGGCTACCAGCATGCGGGAAACGATCCGGAGGTCGTTAATCCTGATCTGACTGTGCGGGAACGGGATGCCGCGACCGAATGTCCGCCGGACGCCGGATGGGAACAGGACAGTCAGGCGCCCGGACCTGATGCGGCTGAACAAGCGGATAAGCATCCGTTCGCGCAAATTCGGGCGCCCGATGATGTTTTCGGTTTCGAGGTGTAAACGGGTCCTTGTCAGTGAGTTTTCCATAGCCGTCATTCTCAGATTTTCGAAACACCGATATGCCCGACGCTGCTCTGCACGGGTGTGGTTGCCGCTCGATGCGGGAATACGCGGCATCCCTTGAGCCACAGCAACAGGGCTTCCCAATGGATTGCAGCGATAATTTTCAGCGTCATCAGGGGAAACCCGAACAGGCACCCCGCCAGTCCCCGAAGGGTTAGGGGCGTCCGCTCGCCGCGGAACGATGCGGCCAGCAAAAGCCCGTCGTCATCTTCCTGCCGGATGACGATATTGACCCCGTCACCCGGCGGTACGATGCGGAAGTGATACACCGCGTCCATGCCGATGAACGGCGAGACATAAAGCGATTTTTCGCAGCTTTGCCGGAGCACGGCCCGGTCGGTCCGGTCCACCGGAATAACGTAGGTATGGCGCTCGCGAAAGGTATTACAGACTTCGTAGAGGACCGCTGTAAGCGCGCCATCCCGGCCATAACAGAAATAGACGCTGATCGGGTTGAAGACGTATCCGAAGATCCGGGGATAGCAGAGCAGCCGGATGGGGCCGCCATCGGGCGTCAACCCGGCTTCGCGCAGCCGGTCTTCGACCCAGGGCCGCAGGGCCTCACCCGTTGTGGGGCCATGGTCGCGGTCACGGAAAGCGAGGGGGGCCCGCCGATTGTAGCCGAACAGCGGGCAGCGCCGATCCAGTTCGGTAAGCTCGTCTAGGTCCAACAGCATCATGAAGACGCCGTAGCGCAGCCGGTGTCGTTTCGGCCGTACCCGCTCGTGCACGACCGGCCCCCGGAATATGGCCGATTGCCAGGTCATGCCGCAGCCGCCTGACCTGCGGAGTCGATGTGAATTCTGTTGTTTTCGCCTGCGACGTTCCATGGCCGCTTCTGCCCACCCAATTGTTCCGCAACGGCGAGCCCGGATTGCAGGGCATCTTCATGAAAACCATATCCGAAATAGCTTCCGCAATACCAGGTCCGGCGGTGCCCCTGGAGCGACCAGAGATTGCGTTGCGACGCCATGGCGGCCGAATCGAAATGCGGGTGGGCGTATTCGATGTCGCGAACGACCGTGCCGGGAACTGGTTCCCGAACCGGATTCAATGTCACAAACAGTGGATCGCCCGGATCAAGCGATTGCAAACGGTTCATCCAGTAAGTCACGAAAAGTTTGCGCCCGTCATCTTCCGGGCGGCCGCCGATAAAATTCCAGCTCGACCAGACTCTCCGGCGTTTCGGCATGAGCGACGGATCGCGGTGAAGCACTGCGCGGTTGTTCGTATAGCGCCAGCCGCCGAGCAGTTTGCGCTCCTGCGGATCGGCGTCGCTCAGCATCTGGAACGCTTCATCGGCATGGGCCGCAACCACGACATGATCATAGGATTCGACCACCCCCCGATGATCCTCGACCAGCACTTCGTTGGCCGTGCGGCGGAGGCCGCGAACGCCATTGAAACGAATGCGGTGGCGATAGGGATCGGTCAACCGATTGACGTATTCCCGGCTGCCGCCATCCACCGTTCTCCACTGCGGACGATCCGTCAGTGTGAGCAGGCCATGGGAGTCGCAGAAGCGAATAAATGCCGCCGCGGGGTAGGCTTTCATTTCCAATGCGGTCGTCGACCAGATCGCCGCCCCCATGGGCAGCAGATGATCGTTGATGAAACAATCGCTGTATTTTTCATTCCGTAAATAGTCACCGAGGTTGATATCTTCCTGTGACGGATCGTCCAACAATCGGGGTGCTTCGCGGTAGAACCGCAGGAGATCGGCCACCATGCGCCAAAACCTCGGGCGGACGATGTTTCCCCGTTGACCCAGCAATCCGTTCAGGTCGGTTCCTGCATATTCGAGCCCGCCGTCGTCCAATGACGCGGCAAACGACATTTCGCTGTCTTTCGTCGGAACGTCCAGATACTTAAACAGCGCCGTAAGGTTGGGATAATTCCGCTCGTTGTAGACGATGAACCCGGTATCCACCGGCGTAGCACCATGAGGACTCGACACGTCAACGGTGTTAGAATGACCGCCAATCCGGCCGTTCTTTTCATAAACGGTAACGCGGTGCTTTTGATTTAGAAGCCATGCCGCCGACATTCCGGCAATGCCGGTGCCGATAACGGCCACATTCAAGGGCCGCTGCGTGGCGACAACCATCTGATACAAAGTAATTTCTTTCTATTTAACCGCCCAGATCGGATGACTGAGCCTCGGGAACGTACCCAGACCTACGTCCGAGATCTCCGTTTGGATCACCTCGCGGTACAAATATTTTCAACGCTGGTGATCCAACCGCCGCCCGCCGCCGTATGTGAAGTATGAATAGCTTTCTCCCCCTCCCTCGTGCGATTAACTCGGACCATGCGTTCCATCCCTCAGCATCGTGGAATTCATGCGCCCGATATGCGCGCCGGTCATCGAATTCGCGACTTCTTCGGGGTACTCCTGCACCAATGATGAGCAACGAGACGCAAGACAGCGCTGTCGACCGGATGAATGACCTGCTTGCCGCGGTCGCGGAAAACCAGGATCGCGCGGCCTTTCGCGCTTTGTTCGAATATTTTGCGCCGCGGGTGAAAGGGTTCATGCACCGGCAGGGCGCAGACCCGGGCATGGCGGAAGAAATCGTTCAGGAAACGATGGTCAATGTCTGGCGAAAAGCCGGGCAATTCGATCCAACCAAGGCCTCGGTTGCGACCTGGATTTTCA
>CAJHYV010000234.1_pt1 | contig 10636 bp, 8 predicted proteins | sample 9198851 | NCBI WGS metagenome assembly CAJHYV01 (sample SAMEA7708375, study PRJEB35096) | sediment metagenome | biome: marine neritic benthic zone biome [ENVO:01000025]; feature: sediment [ENVO:00002007]; material: shallow marine sediment [ENVO:03000034] sea grass bed [ENVO_01000059] ...
ACACGCCGTCGATGCTGTGTGTCGAAGATGCGCTGTTTTCGCTGAAATGGATGGAGTCGATTGGCGGCGTATCCGCCGTGCAGGCGCGGTCACGCGAAAATCTCGACAGCGTTGCCTCTTGGGTTGCACAAAGCCCCTGGGCCGAGTTTCTCGCCAAGGATCCGGCGTGCCGGAGTTGCACCTCGATCGTGGTGTCGATCGGAACGGGCGCGGGACTCGATGGCGATGTCGCCGCCGCGGCGCCGGCCGGCATCGATAAACTGCTTGCGGCCGAAGGCGTGGCCTATGACATCAAGAATCACCGCGCGGCGCCGCCCAGTTTGCGGATTTGGGGCGGTGCGACGGTCGAGCCCGCGGACATCAAGGCGCTGTTGCCCTGGCTGGATTGGGCGCTCGCCGAATTCACCCAATCGGCTGCAGCGTAAAGGATAGCATCGATGGCGAAAGTCCTGATTTCCGACAAACTAAGCGCTGATGCCGTGACGGCTTTCGAAGAACGCGGGGTCGAAGTGGATTTCAAACCGGGCATGGACGCCGCGACATTGTTGGAATGCATCCACGAGTATGACGGGCTTGCCATTCGTTCGGCGACCACCGTTACGCCCGAACTGCTGGCGCGGGCGGAAAAGCTCAAGATCATTGGCCGCGCCGGCATCGGCGTCGATAACATCGATATTCCGGCGGCGACCCAAAAGGGCATCGTGGTGATGAATACGCCGTTCGGCAACACGACCACGACCGCCGAACACGCCATCGCCATGATGATGGCGCTGGTTCGGCAAATTCCCGCGGCGAATGCGTCGACCCAGGCCGGGAAGTGGGAAAAGTCCCGTTTCATGGGCACGGAAGTGACGGGCAAGACGCTGGGATTGATCGGTTCGGGAAATGTCGGATCGATCGTGGCCAACCGGGCCCAGGGCCTGAAAATGAAAGTCATCGCGCACGACCCCTATCTGTCGCCGGAGCGCGCGATCGAAATCGGCGTGGAGAAGGTCGATCTGGAGCGGTTGTTCGCCCGGGCCGATATCATCACCGTTCACACGCCGCTGACCGATTCCACCCGCAATCTGCTTGACGCCGCGGCGTTCGCAAAAATGAAGCCGGGTGTCCGCATCGTGAACTGCGCCCGAGGCGGTATCGTCAACGAAGCCGATCTGCGCGCCGCGCTGGATAGCGGCCAGGTTGCGGGAGCGGCGGTGGACGTGTTTCTGGAAGAGCCGGCGAAGGACAACGTTTTGTTCGGACATGAAAACGTCGTGGCGACGCCGCATCTTGGCGCGGCCACGCGGGAGGCGCAGGAAATCGTCGCCGTACAAGTCGCCGAGCAGATGGCGGATTACCTGATGACCGGCGCGGTGACCAATGCGGTGAACATGCCGTCGATTTCCGCGGAAGATGCGCCCCGCTTGAAACCCTATATGTCGCTCGCCGAGCAACTCGGCAGCTTCATCGGCCAACTCGCCGAGACCAGCCTCAAAACCGTGAACATTGAGTTTCAGGGCCATGTGGCCGAGCTCAATATTCGGCCTTTGGTGTCGGCCGTGCTGAACGGGCTGCTGCGACCGCAACTCGATGTCGTGAATATCGTGAGCGCGCCTCTGATTGCACGCGACCGCGGTATCGACATCAGCGAAACGATCCATGAGACGCCGGGCGACTATGAGACGCTGATTACGGTGACAGTCGTTACGGAACGGCGGTCGCGCTGTATCTCCGGCACTCTGTTCGGCGGTGACCGGCCGCGCATTGTCGAGATCAACCAATTTCCGATCGAGGCAGAACTGGGCGAATTCATGCTCTATACGAGCAACAACGACAAACCGGGCGTCATCGGTCAGCTCGGTCAGACGCTTGGGGATGCGGGGGTAAACATCGCGACATTCCATCTTGGCCGGAATGCGCCGGGTGAAGAGGCGATAGCGCTGCTGCAAGTCGATCAGGCCTTGGACAAGGCGATGGTCGACCGCATCGCCGCGTTGCCGAATGTGACGCAGGCCAAGGCGCTGAATTTCTGAGGCGATGAGATGGTGCGTCTTGCAGCGATGCTAATATTGCTCACCGCGACGCCCGGATTTGCCGAGACGTGGCGGGCGGTGCCGGCCGAATTGCTAAAAGACGTCGAAATCATCACCCGCGACGGTGAGACGGGATCGGTGAAGGTCCGGGCTGCGGGTCAGTATTACCGGCTTTCCATGGTCGACGGGAAACCTGTCCTGCAACGCACATCGGCACCGGTTGCGGCGCCGCGTCCGAAAGATGCCATCCCGCATAGCCGCATTGCCACGGGCGCCAACGACATCGCGCGGGCCTGGCTTGCCGGGGCGACGGGGCGCTATGCGCACGGCGTCCTTGGGGACGAAATCGAAGCTTCGGAGCTTCAGGTGCGAACGCGGCAAGGCAAGCAATTGGTATTCACGCTGCGGGAGGATTCCGTCTTTGAGGATCTTACGCCGCGCTTGACGGATATTGATGGCGACGGCCGCGACGAAATTCTTCTGGTTCGATCCCACGTGGATGCCGGCGCTGCCGTGATGCTGCTGGGACTGCGCGGCGACCGGATTGTCCGCCTTGCGGAGTCGCCGGCGATCGGACTGTCCCATCGCTGGCTCAATCCGATCGGGGCGGCCGATTTCGATGGCGACGGGCAAATCGAAATCGCGGTTATCGAGACGCCGCACCTTGGCGGGCAATTGGTGCTTTACGAAATACGGGGCAGCCGGTTGCGCGAGATTGGCCGGTACGCGGGCTTTTCGACGCATGTTATCGGGTCCACGGTACTCGACATGTTTGTCGTAATGGACGTGAATGGGGATGGTGTGGTCGATGTTGTCCTGCCGAATCAAACGCGCCGAAAACTCCATGCGGTGAGCCTGACCAAGGGGCGTCTTTCGATTATTTCCACCGCGAAGCTCTCCCGGCCGGTGACAATGTCGATTGTCGCGGCCGATTTGGACCGCAACGGCGAACCGGATATCGTTTTTGGCGACAAAGGCGGTTTTCTCAATGTAATTCAGCGGTAGTATGCACCGTTCAGCTATTCTCCGGCACCGCTTGCCGGAACCTTCAAGCCGGTTAGAGAGCCGGCGTTCCTCGAGAACAGGACTTTGACGAACCGATGGTTACCTCCGCCGATAAGGCGCTTTTGCCCGATGGCTTGCACGACTCGCTGCCGCCGGCCGCGGGACACGAGGCTGCCGTGCACGAGGCGTTGCTTGCGACCTTCGTGGCGCGCGGTTATGAACGCGTGGATCCGCCGCTGGTCGAATTCGAGGACAGCCTGCTTGACGGCGCCGGCGACTCGGTAGCCTTGTCGACATTTCGGCTGATGGATCCGGTCAGCCAGAGGATGATGGGCGTGCGGGCGGACATGACGCCGCAGGTGGCGCGTATTGCAATGACCCGGCTGCATAAGGCGCCCCGGCCGTTGCGCCTTTGCTATGGCGGTTCGGTGTTGCGCGTGCGTGGCAGTCAATTGCAGCCGGAGCGGGAATTCCGCCAGGCGGGCGTCGAATTGGTAGGCGCCGACGAGGCGACCGCCGATATCGAAGTCATTCTGTTGGCGCAGGATGCGCTGCAGGCCTCCGGCGCGCAGCGGTTGACGGTGGATTTGACCTTGCCGGCTCTGGTGCCGGCAGTCTTCGATCGCTTCAAACTCGACGACGAGGTGCGCGCGAAACTGCGCGCAATGCTCGCCCGAAAGGACGCGGCCGGGGTCGCCGAAATTGGCGGCAAGGCAGCGGGCGACCTGAAAAAATTACTGGCAGCGTCGGGCAGCGCGACGGCGGCGCTGGCGTCGCTCGCCGGTATTTCCTTTGCCGGTAAGGCGGCGTCGGAATTGGCTCGGCTCGTCGATGTGGTCGCGGCGCTGGAGCAGAAGGCGCCGGATCTGGCGATTACCGTCGATCCCGTCGAAAACCGGGGTTTCGAATACCATAGCGGCCTCAGCTTTACGTTTTTCGCGGGCGGTGTCCGGGGTGAACTCGGTTGCGGCGGGCGCTACATGGCCGGCGGCGATGGCGAGCCCGCGACCGGGTTTTCATTGTTTTTGCACAATTTACTGCGCGCGCTGCCGCCACCGGCGGTTGTCGAGCGGCTCCTGCTGCCGATTGGGGCCGACCAAACCGTGAGCGCGACGCTGCGCGGGCAGGGCTGGATCACGGTCGAGGCGCTGGCCGCGGTTCCGGATTTGCCGGCGGAGGCGCGGCGGCTCAACTGCACCCACTGTCTTGTCGATGGCGAGATCTTGGCGGTCGAAAAAAAGGGGAAATAGGCGTGACGAATGTCGTGGTCATCGGGTCGCAATGGGGCGATGAAGGCAAGGGAAAGATCGTCGACTGGCTGTCCGAACGGGCCGATGTCGTCGTCCGGTTTCAGGGCGGACACAACGCCGGACACACGCTGGTGATCGATGGCGAAGTGTACAAGCTCAGCCTGTTACCGTCCGGCGTGGTGCGGCCCGATAAGATTTCAATTATCGGCAATGGCGTGGTGGTCGATCCATGGGCGTTGCTGGACGAGCTTGCGCGGCTCGCGGAACAGGGGGTGGTTCTCACACCGGACTCTCTGAAACTTGCGGAAAACGCGGCCCTGATCCTGCCGCTGCATAGCGAACTCGACCGGGCGCGCGAGACGGCGCGGGGCAGGGGCAAGCTCGGCACCACCGGCCGCGGCATCGGGCCGGCCTATGAAGACAAGACCGCGCGCCGCGCGATCCGCGTGTGCGATCTCGCGGATGATGCGGTTCTGGAAGCGAAGCTGGACGAATTACTGATCCATCACAATGCTTTGCTACGCGGCTTCGGCGAGGCGGAGATCGATCGGGCGGCGCTGACGGCCGAGTTGAAAGCCGTGGCGCCGAAGATCCTCCCTTACGCCTGCGCAACCTGGCGGCTGCTGAACGAGGCGCGCCGCGACGGCAAGCGTATCCTGTTCGAAGGCGCACAGGGCATCATGCTGGATGTCGACCATGGCACCTATCCCTACGTCACGTCGTCCAACACCGTTGCCGGGCAGGCGGCGACCGGATCGGGCACCGGTTTTCAGACGACGGGGTATGTCCTCGGCATCACCAAGGCCTATACGACACGTGTCGGCAGCGGACCGTTTCCGACCGAACTGGAAGACGAGACCGGTAAGGCGCTGGGCGAGCGCGGCCACGAATTCGGTACCGTCACTGGGCGCCAGCGCCGCTGCGGCTGGTTCGATGCGGTGTTGGTGCGTCAGGCGGTGAAGGTCGGCGGGATGGATGGGATCGCGCTGACCAAACTCGATGTGCTGGACGGATTCGACGAATTGAAGGTGTGCGTCGGATACCGAATCGACGGGCAGCGCTACGACTACCTGCCGGCGTCTATGAAACAGCAGGCGGCGGCGGAACCGATCTACGAAACGATGGAAGGATGGTCCGACAGCACCCAAGGCGCCCGGTCCTGGGCAGTGCTGCCGGCGACCGCAGTCAAATATATCCGTCGTATAGAAGAACTTATCGAAACGCCCGTCGCGCTGCTGTCGACCAGCCCGGAACGCGAGGATACGATTCTCGTCCGCGATCCCTTCGCCGGTTAGCCGGATTCGCGTTTGACGGGAAGAATTTCCTTGCTCGTTCCCGTGGACCGCCTTATCCGATAGGCGGTTGAAACGGCGTAAGACACAATGGCTCTATCCCCGACCGGCGACGTAGACGACTCGGTTCTGGTCAACGGCCGATACGCGGTTCATCCGGACCGGGAATTGGCGGACCTGAATGTCGGACCCGCCAAGGCCTACGCGGCCACGGAATTGCGCGATACAACGCGCCCGATCTTTGCCTTGCTCAGCGATACCCGATACCCGCCGCGTTTCGATCTGGTCCAGATCGTTCGCCGGATCGACCATCGCAATCTGGTGCGGGTGATCGACTGGGGCGCCATTCCCTGGCCAACCGATCATACGCACAAGGCCGCGGTTGTCTTGGAGCGGCCCAAGGGCGGTAAAGTGCTGCCATCGCTGTCCGCCGAGATCGTGCCGTTCAAGGAAGAAGCCCTGATCCGCCGCGTCATCCATCCGATGACCCAGGTGCTTAGCGAGTGCTATTACCAAGGAATTTCGCACCGGAACATCCGCCCCGATAACTTGTTTTACGACGGTGCCGCGGATGTCGCGCCGATCATGCTGGGCGATGGCCTGTCATCACCCGCGGGTGTGGCCCAGGCAATCGGCTACGAAACGATCGATTGCGGTATGGCCGACCCGGCAGGGCGCGGCGAAGGCGACAGCCGCAACGACCTGTATGCGCTGGGCGTAACCATGATCGCCCTGCTTCTTGGCCACTGTCCGTTCCGTGGCATGAGCGACGAAGAGATTCTTCAAAAGAAGATGGAATTGGGCAGTTATCACGCGATGCTTGGCGACTTCCGTGTTTCGCTGACGGTGATGGAAGTTCTGCGCGGCCTGCTGAACGACGACGTCAACGAACGTTGGGGCGTCGACAATTTGGACAAATGGGTCGGCGGGCGGCGGCTCAGCCCGAAACAGCAAATTATGCCGGTAAAAGCAGTGCGGCCGCTCGACTTTGCGGGCAGAGAGCACTACACGGCGCGCGATGTGGCGGAGGCGTTTAGCCGTCATTGGGACGCGGCGATCGGCGTGGTGTCGGAAGGCACCCTGGATCACTGGCTCCGCCGCAGCTTGGCCGATGAGGACCGGACCGAGGCGGTGAAGAATGCCAAGGAATTCGACCGGGACATGGACGATTCATCGAAGGATGCCATGTTGGCGCGGGTCTGCATTGCGCTCGATCCATTGGCGCCGCTCCGCTTGCGCGACTTTCGCGCCACCTTGGATGGTGTGGGGCAGCTGATTTCGAGCAGGCACAACGAAGAGGGGATATGTGATCTTTTTCGGCAGCTAATGCGGGAAAACCTGTTGGCATTCTGGATGGACATGCGCCAGCACCCGGCGCCGGATCATTTCCGCTTCGTCTCCTTGTACGAAAAGGCGCGCCCTTATCTTGATAGGCCGGCCATTGGCCACGGGATAGAGCGCGCCGTTTACGATCTCGACCCGACGTCGCCGTGCCGGTCACCGCTGCTGCAGAACGAATTCGTGGTGACGATGGATCAGCTTCTGCCCGCGTTGGAACGGGCGGCGGCGCGCAACCCCGGAAACGCGGTGAATCTGGTCGATCGGCACGTCGCCGCGTTCATCACGGCCCGCATGAAGGCATCGATCGCTTCCCACTTGCGGGAGTTGGAGGAGGCCGGAACCCCGATTGACGCGGCGTTGGCGTCGACACGGATTCTGGCGGCGGTGCAGGACAATACCGCGACCCACAACGCACCTGCGATCTGTGCGGCGGCGGCGGCCATGTTGGAGGTCTGCGCCGACCGGTACTACAACTTGAGCCGGCGCAAGGCAGTTGTCGTTGAATTGAAGAAAACGGCGAAGGCCGGGATTATTCGGGATCTGCTGACGGTGATCGATAATCAGGAAGACTTGTCCGCGGACCTTACGCACTATCAATTCGCGGTGTCGGAGTATGTTTCGACATTACTGCAGTTGCAGCGACTGGAATATGAGCGTGTGAACCGGAAGAATTTGGCAAAGGAATTTGGCGCCCAGATATCATCCCTGGTGTCGGGCGCTGTGGCGACAGTGGCGGTCCTGGTGACCGTTCTGGTGAAACTGTTCTGAGCGGGTCGGATGGCGGAAACCACGGAATCCAGAGAGAATTCGAAGGCGAAGAAAAAGGCCGGCTCGGTCCTGTTCTGGATTCTTGGCGCGAGCGTCCTGTTCGCCTTTTACGAAAGCTTTGCCCTGCTGGCGATCGGCATGGTGCCGAGCCTGGTCGCCGTACTGATTGACCGTACCCGCAACAAGAACGCCGCCCGCACGGTGGCCTACATTAACTTTGTGGGCTGCCTGCCCTGGCTGATGGATTATTGGCTCGTCGGTGGCGGTATTGAGCGGGTCCTGAACATCGTCAGCGATCCCTATGCGCTCCTGATCATGTACACGGCGGCGGCGGCCGGCTGGATGCTGTATTTCGCGCTCCGGCCGGTGGTCTCGGCCTATCTTGGCGTTGCCGCCGAGATCAAGGAAGTGCAGTTGAAACTCCGGCAGTCGCAGATCGTCGATGTCTGGGGCGCAACTGTCAGGGAAGAGGCGGAGGCCAGCGACCTGCTCGATCAGGCGCCGGCCGGCGACAGGGAAAGCCCGCCTGCACCCGCTGCGCAAGCGGCGGAATAAAGATGCGCTGATTGGGAATTATCGCGGGACGTGTCGGCTCCGAACCACAAGACAGTGCCTAGAATAGCGTGCGCCCAATTGGGCGCACGCTGTTCTATTCCTATAGAATCGATCAACTTTTCTGCCTTTAAATGATTCCATTTAAAGGCAGGTTGATCTAGCCGGTGGGCACCATCTGTGCTGCCGTCGCGGCCGAGCGCATCGCTTTTTGCAGTTTTTCGAAGGCGCGGACCTCGATCTGGCGGACCCGTTCGCGGCTGATCTTGTAGACCTTGCTGAGGTCTTCCAGCGTCGCGGTTTCCTCCGACAGCCGGCGCTCGGTCAGGATGTGGCGCTCGCGGTCGTTGAGGACGCTCATGGCGTCCCGCAGCATTGCCCGGCGCTTGGTCAGTTCATCAGCCTCGGCGATCATGATTTCCTGGCTCTCGCCTTCGTCTTCCAGCCAATCCTGCCATTCGCCGTCGCCATCCATGCGGACCGGCGCGTTCAATGAGTTGTCGGGCGCGCTCATCCGCCGGTTCATGGACACCACGTCCTTTTCCGGCACGCTGAGCTCGGTCGCGATCTTCTTCACGTTTTCCGGGGCCAGATCGCCTTCTTCGAACGCCTGCAGCCGGCCCTTAATTTTGCGCAGGTTGAAGAACAGCTTTTTCTGCGCCGCCGTGGTGCCGATCTTCACCAGCGACCAGGAGTGCAGGATGTATTCCTGGATCGACGCGCGGATCCACCACATCGCGTAGGTCGCGAGGCGAAAACCGCGTTCCGGGTCGAACCGTTTGACCGCTTGCATCAAGCCGACATTGCCTTCGGAAATCAGATCGCTCAGCGGCAATCCGTAACCGCGATATCCCATCGCGATCTTCGCAACCAGACGTAGGTGACTGGTCACCATCTTGTGCGCGGCCTTGGTGTCGTCACGCTCGCGCCAGCTCTTGGCGAGCATGTACTCCTCGCCTTTTTCGAGCATCGGGAATTTGCGGATATCCTGCAGATAGCGCTGCAGGTTGCCCTCGGGGCTGATCACCAGGCTGGGAAGGCTCGTCGCCATCAAGAAATCTCCATTTTTTCAGTGAATTAGCACTCTCCCCAATTGAGTGCTATAATAACACAGTGTTCAATTAAGTCAATATTTATACGATCTCTGGCGTATTTCAGATCACTCCGTGCAAACTAAATCGCCTCCAGGATATCCAGAAGGCGTTGCATATCATTTGGTAAGGGGCTGGAAAATTTCAACCTCTCACCCGATACGGGGTGTTCAAACCCGATAACGGCGGCGTGAAGCGCCTGGCGCGAAAACGCCGCGACCGCGGCGGCGGCTTCCGCTCCAAGACCGCGTATCCGGTTACCGCCGGCGCGGCCGTAAACCGGGTCGCCGATCAGCGGATGGCCGATATGGGCGAGGTGCACGCGGATCTGGTGGGTGCGGCCGGTAGCGAGCTTGCAACGCACCACGGCAGCGTAGCTCCCGAAGCCGCGCTCCGTCGCATATCGAGTCAACGCCGGCTTGCCGCGCCCGTCGCCGACCACTGCCATTTTCTTCCGGTGATGCGGGTGGCGGCCGATATTGCCCTCAATCTGGCCGGCCGTTGGCATCGGCAGGCCCCAGACCACGGCGCAATAATTCCGGTCGATGCTGCGTTCGGCGAATTGCCGCGCCAAAATCTGGTGCGCGTGGTCGTTCTTGGCCACCACGATCAGCCCGCTGGTATCCTTGTCCAGCCGATGCACGATGCCCGGCCGCTTGACGCCGCCGATGCCGGACAGGCTGTCGCCGCAATGGGCGAGCAGCGCGTTGACCAGCGTTTCGTCCGGCCGCCCGGGCCCGGGGTGGACCACCAGCCCGGCCGGCTTGTCGATCACCAGCAGGTCGGCGTCTTCATGCACCACGGTCAGGTCCATGGATTGCGGAATGAGCGGCATTTCGCTGCTCGCGGGAATCGTCACGTCGAACGCTTGCGCGGGTTTGACCCGGTATGAGGGGTCCGTTATCGTCGCGCCGCCGCTGACGACGTGGCCGTCCTGGATCAAGCGTTTGATCCGGCTGCGCGACAGATCGGCGAGCGCGCCGGCAAGAAAGCGGTCGAGCCGAACACCCGAATCCTCCGGCGTCGCCCGGGGCGAGCGGCGGTCGGGGGCATCACTCATTGGCGAGGCCGTGAAATAGGGGACGGCGCCGCGAAAGCGGGGCCGGCGAGGCGGGGATCATGCAAGCGTTAAAGGTTGTTGTCATCGGAATGGGCGTGCTGATCGTCATCGGTATGGGGCTGCTCGTATATGGCGTGACCGCCGGGTTCGGGTCGCTCGGCGAGCGCGCTTCCGCCGAGAGCTTCGGCACGGTGCGGGCGCGGCTGCCCGCCGGGGCGACTGTCGTCGAGAGCACCCATGACGGCGACCGGTTGTCGGTCCG
>CAJHYV010000194.1_pt1 | contig 10608 bp, 9 predicted proteins | sample 9198851 | NCBI WGS metagenome assembly CAJHYV01 (sample SAMEA7708375, study PRJEB35096) | sediment metagenome | biome: marine neritic benthic zone biome [ENVO:01000025]; feature: sediment [ENVO:00002007]; material: shallow marine sediment [ENVO:03000034] sea grass bed [ENVO_01000059] ...
CTCGCCTTCGGCACCTCACAGAAGGAACGGGTTCTTCGGTTTGAAGAGAACCTGGAGGCGATCAAGCGGTTGTGGACCGAAGATTCGGTCAACATGAAGGCGTCGCATTTCGAGCTCAAGGGCGCCTCATGCAGCCTCAAACCCTTGCAGAAGCCGCATCCGCCGATCTGGATAGGCGCCAATGCGGACCCGGCGATCGAGCGCGCCGCGCGACTCGGCGATTGCTGGTACGTCAATCCGCATAACCGGATCGACACCATCATCCGTCAAACCGAACTCTACCGGCGCGCGCTCGATGCTTGCGGCAAACCCTTTCCGGACGAATTTCCGGCGCGCCGTGAAGTCTTCGTGGCCGAATCCAGGGAAAAGGCGATGGAGTTGTGCAAGCCGTTCCTGAAAAAGAAATACGCTGCCTATCACGAATGGGGTCAGGACAAGGCGATGCCGAAAGGCGACGACGACCTCGGTCTCGATTTCGACGACCTGGTGCGCGACCGCTTTCTCATCGGTTCGCCCGACGAGGTGGCGGAACAGATGATCGACCTGAACAAGAAGACCGGCATCAACCATTTGATCATGAGCGTGCAATGGCCGGGCATGCCGCAGAGCATGGTGCTGGACGTCATCCATACGCTGGCGGAAGACGTCTTTCCGAAGGTGCGGCAAGGTTGATGGCGGGGCGATGACGGGATGACCGGTATGCAATTCGGTGTCATGCAACGCGGTGTCTTTCCGCAAGGAGAAGACATGCGCGCGCGCTTCGGCGAGCTGATGGAGCAGGCCCGGTTGATGGAGAAGCTGGGCTACGATTCCATCACCAAGGGCTCGCATTACTCGACCTATCCGATGCACGAGATGATGCAGCTGCCCTATCTCAGCCGTGTCATGGCGGAGGCACCAAGCCTGCGGCTCAACGCGGGCATTGTCCTGCTCGCCCTGCAAAAGCCGCTCGATATCGCCGAACAGTTCGCCACCATGGATCTGATGTCCGGCGGCCGCATGATTTTCGGCTGCGCGCTTGGATATCGCGACGTGGAGTACAAGGGCTTCGGCGTGCCGCGCGGTGCCGGGCGCAAGCGTTTCGAGGAAAATCTCGAGGCGGTGAAGCGGCTGTGGACTGGCGAGCCGGTTACCATGACGGGCTCGCATTTCGAACTGGACGGCGCCCGCATCTCGGTGCCGATGGTCCAGAAACCGCACCCGCCGATCTGGATTGGCGCCAATGCGGATCCGGCGATCGAACGCGCCGCCCGGCTCGGCGATTGCTGGTACGTCAATCCGCACCAGCGGCTGGACACGCTGGAACGGCAGCTCGTCCTCTACAAACGCGCGCTCGACGAGGAAGGCAAGCCCTTTCCGGAGGAATTCCCGATCCGGCGCGAGGTATTCTGCGCACCGACCCACGAAGAGGCCATCCGCATCGCCGGACCGGCCCTCAAGAGCATGTACGAAGCCTACGAGGAATGGGGGCAGGACAAGGTCATGCCGGAGGGCGATAACGATATCAGCATGCGCTATGCGGAACTCGCCAAGGGCCGGTTCATCGTCGGCTCGCCCGACGAGGTCGCCGAGGAGATGCTGCATTATCACCGGGTGCTCGGCGTGAACCACATTATCATGAGCGTGCAGGGCACCGGCCTGCCGCAGAGCCAGACCCTGGAAACCCTCGAGCTGATCGCGACCGAGGTGTTCCCGAAGGTGCGCCAGGGCATGTGAGACGCGGGACGATGCGGCCAGCGGCAGGGAGGGATTAATGGCGACGTTCGATTTCGGCATCATGACGCGCGCGCAATACCGGCGGGACGAGGATATTCCGGCGCGGTTCAGCGAATTGATGGAACAGGCGCGGCTTGCCGAGAAGCTGGGCTATGTCTCCTTCGTCAAGGGCCAACATTTCAGCAGCGACCCGTTTTACGAATTTCAACAGATTCCCCTGCTTTGCCGCATTGCGGCGGAAGCGCCCGGCCTGCGGCTGGTAACAGGCATAAATCTTCTAACTCTGCACAAGCCGCTCGACATCGCCGAGCAGATCGCGACGCTCGACCTGATGAGTGGCGGCAAGGTGGTGTTCGGCTGCGGCCTCGGTTATCGCGATGTGGAATACAAGGCGTTCGGCGTGCCCAGGGGGCAGGGCGCCAAACGCTTCGAGGAAAATCTCGAGGCGGTCAAAAAGCTTCTCGCTGGCGGTCCGGTCACCATGAAGGGCTCGCATTTCGAATTGGACGAAGCGCGGCTTTCGGTGCCGCTGGTGCAGACGCCGCGGCCGCCAATCTGGATCGGCGCTAATGCCGACGTGGCGATCAAGCGGGCGGCGCGCCTGGGCGACTGCTGGTATATCAGCGCCCATCACCGCTTCGACACGTTGCAGCGCCAGGTCGATTTGTACCGGCGCGAGCTCGATCGGCTGGGCAAACCCTATCCGACCGAAATTCCATTCCGGCGTGAAACCTTCGTCGCCAATTCCCGCGAAGAGGCGATCGAGATGGTGCGGCCCTATCTCGGCCTCAAATACCAGGCCTATCACGCGTGGGGCCAGGACAAGGTCATGCCGGAAGGCGACAACGATCTGGGCCAGGAGTTCAACGACCTCCTCGAAGGCCGCTTCGTGCTGGGATCGCCGGCGCAGGTCGCCGAGGAGATCATCAAGTTTCATCGCGCTTTCGGCGTGAATCACATGCCGCTATGCCTGCAATGGCCGGGCATGCCGCAAAGCATGACGCTGGAGGCGATGCACCGGTTCGCGGAAGAAGTGCTGCCGCTGGTACGGCAGGGTATTTGATGCGGAGAGAGAATGTCAGACGGCGGCCGTACCGGCGGCTGAGTCAATCGACAGCCCGCTGGAGCGAAAGCGATATCGGGCGGCACAATCACTGAAGGAAGGGATCAAGGGATGGAGTATGGATTTTTCGTGCGCGGGCAATATCACCAGGGCGACGACATGGTGGTGCGGTTCAAGGAGTTGATGGCGCAGGTGCGGCTGGCCGAAAAGCTGGGATTTGCCGATTTGATCAGCGGCATGCATTACGCCGGCTATCCGCTGACGCAGTTTCAGCTTCTGCCCTTCCTGTCGCGGGCGATGGCGGAAGCGCCGTCCATGCGGCTCGTCACCGGCATCATCCTGTTGTCGCTGCACAAGCCGCTCGACATCGCGGAGCAACTGGCGACGATCGATGTGATGTCGGAAGGGCGGCTGGTGTTCGGTGCCGGGCTCGGGTATCGCGATGTCGAATTCCTCGGCATGGGCACGACGGTGAAGGACCGGGTGCCGCGGCTGGTCGAAAACCTCGAAGCGATCAAACGGCTGTGGACCGAAGAGAACGTGAATATGAAGGGCTCGCATTTCGATCTGGTGGATTGCACGCTCTCGCTCAAACCATTGCAGAAACCGATGCCGCCGATCTGGTTCGGCGCCAACGCGGATGGCGCGGTGCGCCGTGCTGCCAGGCTCGCGGATACCTGGTTCATCAATCCGCATCAGCGCATGGACACGATCGAACGTCAGCTCGATATCTACAAGACGGCGTTGGATGAGTACGGCAAACCGTTCCCCAGCGAGCTTCCGCTGATGCGTGAGATTTTCGTCGCCAAGACGAAGGAAGAAGCGACGCGTCTCGCCCGGCCCTATATCGAGGCCAAGTACAAGGTTTATCACGAGTGGGGGCAGGACAAGGCGATGCCGGAGGGCGACGACGATCTGTCGCTCGATTTCGAGGAGCTGACCCGCGACCGGTTCCTGTTCGGGTCGCCGGACGAGGTCACCGAACAGATCGTCGGCTACAAGAAACGGCTCGGCGTGAACCGGATGGTGCTAGGCGTCCATTGGGTCGGCATGCCGCATAATCAGGTCGAAGACACGATGAATTTGTTTGCCGAGGAAGTCATGCCGAAGGTCAAGCAGGCGCTGTAGCGCGCGGTTCCAGCGCCCGGTTTACAGCACTGACAATGTCATTTCCGCGAACGCGGAAATCCAGCAGTCTCAATATTTACGGATTCCGGCTCGACGCGTTGCGCCGTCTGGAATGACGAAAATTACGGCAACGCAAATCCGGGCTAGGTCGGCATTTCAATTCCCGGACGGATCAGATCGTCACCCTTCCGGTCTTGACGCTCGAAACGGGTTGCGGGCGGCAGGGAAAGCGGTTCCAGCGCATCGGCGCCGAAGGACGCGTCCTTCCGGTCCGTCGGCGCGGGCCTGTACAGGGTGGTTCGCTGTCTCGGGATGCGGCCGATACCGCGGATCAAGGCTTCCATCTGTTCCGGTGGCAATTCCTCGCCATGGGTGGCGCCCGCCGACCGGGTGATCGTTTCGTTCATCAGGGTACCGCCCAGGTCGTTGGCGCCCGCCTGCAGGCAGGCCGCGGCCCCGTCCGGTCCCATCTTCACCCAGGACGCCTGGATATTGGTGAAATGGGGATGCAGCGCCAACCGGGCCACCGCGTGCATCAGAATCGCCTCGCGATAGGTCGGGCCGATGCGCGAGCGTCCCTTCAAGTGAATCGGCGCTTCGAGGGCGACAAACGGCAGCGGCACGAATTCGGTGAAACCCCCGGTTCGTTTTTGCAGCGCGCGCAAGCGCAGCAAGTGGCGCGCCCAGTTAATCGGACCGTCGACATGGCCGAACATGATGGTCGCGGTGCTGCGCAAACCGGCGCCGTGCGCGCTCGCCATCACTTCCAGCCATTGGTCGGTCGAAACCTTGTCGGGACAAATGATGGCCCGCACTGAATCGTCGAGAATTTCCGCCGCGGTGCCGGGCAAGGTGCCGAGGCCCGCCTCGCGCAGCGCGTCGAGGTAGTCGCCTACCGTCATGTCCAAGGTCTTGGCGCCTTGCCAGACCTCCAGCGGCGTGAAGGCGTGGATGTGAATATCCGGCAATGCCGCCTTCACCCGCCGGCAGATTTCGAGATAGGTTTCGCCGGTGTAGTCCGGATGGATGCCGCCCTGCATGCAGACTTCGGTGGCGCCGCGCGCCCAGGCTTCCTCGCTGCGGCGCTGAATTTCATCGAGATCGAGCAGGTACGGTTTACCGCGCAGGTTCTCGCTCAGCTTTCCCTTGGAAAAGGCGCAGAACTGGCAGCGAAAATAGCAGACATTCGTATAGTTGATGTTGCGGTTGACCACATAGGTCACCACCTTGCCGTTGACCCGCCGCCGCAGCTGGTCGGCGGCGTCGCAGACCGCATCGAATTCATGGCCCCGCGCCTGGAACAGCCGCACGATCTCGCGTTCGGTCAGGCGGGCGCCCTCGACCGCCCGGTCGAGAATGCCGCGAATCTCTGGACTGGCGGAACCCGGCACCGGGTTGGGCCGCGGCAGCGCGCTTTGCGCACCCGGCAGCCAGCCGTCGGTACGGGCAAAATATTCGCTGTCGATGGCGCGCCGGATCGGCACCTGGAAGGCGTTATCGAACCAGCGTTCCGGGTCTGCCAGATAACTCGGATATGCGGCGAGCCGTGCTACCAGCACCTTGCCCACGGCGGCGGTTTGCTGGGCGAGCGCATCGAGATGCGGCCAGGGCGCCTCCGGATTTACGTGATCGGGCGTCACGGGCGAGACGCCGCCCCAATCGTTGATGCCGGCGCCGATCAGTTTTCTCAGGCCCCCGGGGCTCAAATTCGGCGGCGCCTGGATATTCATGTCCGGGCCGAACAGCAGACGCGCCATCGCGATGGTCCAGCACAAATCGTTCAGGTCCGGTTCCGCCGCCGCCGCCATCTTCGTGTCGGATTTGGCGCGGAAGTTCTGAATGATGATTTCCTGCAGATGGCCGTATTCGTCGTTCAGCGCGCGCAGCGCAAGCAGCGATTCGACCCGTTCCTCCCGCGTTTCGCCAATGCCGATCAGGATGCCGGTCGTAAAGGGAACACGCTCAACGCCGGCATGGCGCATCGATTCCAGCCGCGCCGCCGGCGCCTTGTCGGGTGATCCGTAATGCGGGCCGCCTTTTTCGCATAGCCGCGGCGACGCGCTTTCCAGCATGATGCCCTGTGAAATCGACACCGTGCGCAGCACTTTAATTTCCGCCGCCGACATCACGCCGGGATTGACGTGCGGAAACAGACCGGTTTCCTCGAACACTAATTTTGCCATCGCGTGCAGATAGGAAATCGTGCTGTCGTATCCCAGCGCCTTCAGTTCGTCGCGCGCCACGCGGTAGCGCAGTTCCGGCTTGTCGCCGAGTGTAAACAGCGCTTCCTGGCAACCCGCCTCGGCGCCGGCGCGTGCCACCGCCAACACTTGCTCGGGCGTCATATACGCCGACTGCCCCTCGTGCGGCGGCTTCGCGAAGGTGCAGTAGTGGCAGACGTCGCGGCACAGCGTGGTGAGCGGAATGAAGACCTTGCGGGAATAGCTGATAAACGGCCCATGCCCGGAATCGCGCAGCGTTGCCGCGGCGTTCATCAGGGGGGGCAGGTCGCCTTCGCGCGCAAGCCGGCGCGCCGCGTCATCGTTCGGCCGATAGCCGAGCCGGACTTCGTGCAACACCCTTCGCGTCGACGGCATCATCGGGCCAGTTCCTTTGCGATGGCGCTGGGGGTCCGCAGCCGATTGGCGATGCCGCTATCCTCCAGATAGGCATGGGTACGCGTGTCGCCCGGCCGTGCGAGCAGCAACCGTAGATCTTCCGGCGTATCGATGTCGAGCGCGAGGCCCGGCAAGTCCAGAATGGTGGGCTCGATATTCCGGGCGTGTGCGGCGGCAAGGTGCGGCGTGAAACTGTCGTTGCCGAAACGAAACTGAATCAACGTCGGCGGTGACAGCGCGATGCAATTGGAACCGCGCCGGTCATGCGCCGGTACGATAGTCATGGCGGGCGGCGTCGCATCGCGGTGGTGGTGCAGCACGGTCTCGATCTCGACCGGGTCGGCAAGCGGGATGTCGCCGGGAAAGGTCACGACGCCGGCAACGCCGTCGGCGACGAGAACCGCAACGGCGCGGCTGACCGCCTCGGTCTGGCCGAGATTTTCCGGCTCGCTGAGGATGCGGGCGCCATGCAGAGCGCCCATCTCGGCCGCTTCTGCGTCGCGGGTAATCACCGCAATCCCGTCCAGCGACGGGGTCGCCGCGAGCGCCGCCAGCACATCGGCGAACATCGTACGAAATAATTGGCGGCGTTCCAGCGCGCTCAACGCTCCCGCCAGACGCTGCTTGGCGTCCGCGAAGTCCTTGGCCGGCAGTACCGCCCACATGCGCGTTTTCCCCGTTATTGTTTCGTGTTCCGGCGGAGGCGAGGTCGTAACTATATCAAACAGGTGAAGCGATGCACCAGCCGCGCTTAAGGTTTGAGGTCCTGCGCAAAAGATAAAACGGCCTTGGCCAAGGCGACCTTGCGCTTCTTGCTTTGCATGACCGTCTTGGTGACATGCACTTCGACGCCGAGCGATTCGATCGCCGGTGCCAGGGCCGCGTCGGTCTTATCGAGCACGAAACCGTTCAGCAATCTGCCATAATGCCGGGCGATTTCGACGGCGTCGGTCTGTAATCCCAGTTCCCCCATCATCTTGGCGGTCGGACCCTTGAGCGCGCGGCCGCCGACGATGGGTGAAACGGCAATGATCGGTGCGGTGCTGGCGGCAAGCGCGTTCGATACACCGGGCAGCGCCAAAATGGGGTCGACGCTGATAAACGGGTTGGACGGGCAGATGACGATGGATTCCAATGCGGGATCTTTCAGCGCTTTGAGAAATTTCCGGTTCGGCCGGGCATCGTTGGCGCCGCCGAAATGGAATCCCTTTACCGCAGGCTTGCACTGCTCGCGCACGAAATAGTGTTGAAACGGTAGCGGTCCGCCGGCGGTTTCCACGATGGTGCGGACCGGATCGTCGCTCATGGGCACAATCGCCGCCTCGATCCCGAGCCGCCCGCAAATGTCGGCGGTGATCCGGGTCAGGGGCTCGCCGGTCGCCAGCCGCCGGGTTCGCTCCACGTGCAGTGCGAGGTCGCGGTCGCCGAGCTGGAACCACGTTTCGCCGCCGAGCGCTTCGAGGGAGTCCATGAAGCGCCAGCCCTCGTCCGCCCTGCCCCAGCCTGTTTCGGCGTTGGCGAGTCCAGCGAGCGTATAGGTCAGCGTATCCAAGTCCGGACAGATCGACAGACCCAGATGCTCGAAATCATCGCCGGTATTGGCGACGATCATGAGCTGTCCGGAATCCATGGCGTGGGTCAGGCCGAGCGCCAGCTTCGCGCCGCCGATGCCGCCCGAGAGCGCGATGCAGCGTGGGCCCGGATCGCCGTTCACCGGAATAAATCCTCATCCGGCTCGCGAATCAACTCGGCCGCATTCTCGTCGGATGATGCGGGTGAAAAGCCGCGCAGGAGCACGACCGGCATACCTTCGTTCCCCTCGCCCTGAACCAGGGACGCGGCGGCGGCGATTTGATCCGCCAGGCCGACCATTGACACGCGGAGCGGCCGGCCGAACAGGTCTTCGTCACCCCGCAGATCGAGGAGGGATTGCAGTCCCGATGCGCCAAGCGCCATGCCGACGGTGCCTTTCCGCCAGGCCCGGCCGACGCTGTCGTTCATGATCACCGCGATCGAGGCGTCCGAGGCCTTCCGCAAGGTTTTCCGCAGCGCATGGCACGATGCATCGGGGTCCGACGGCAACAGCAGGACCGTCTCGCCATCCGTCCCGGCGCCGACATTGGACGCATCGATACCCGCATTCGCGAGAACGAAACCGAGTTTGTGTTCGACGATCAGCAGGTTTGGCCGATGCCGGACCACGCGGCGCGTCTCGGACAGGATCAACTCGACCAGGCGTGGATCCTTGTCGGTTTGTTCCGCAAGCTCGATCGCGCGCGCCGACGGCGTGACCGTGCCCAGGGCCGCATACCGGTCCTCGGCTTTCGAGACGATTTTCTGTGCCACGACCAGGATATCGCCGTCCTGCAATTTTTCGCCTGCGCGGTCGACCGCCGCCAGGATAAGCGCCGGGAGATCATCTCCCGGATTCACGAGAGGAATGCCGGGGAGCGCGGTCAGAATAATGCGGCCCGGTGTCACGCGTCGCGCTCACCGGTAATGCGAATGCCCGCATGTGAAATGTCGCCGCGGTTGAGAAAAATCAGCACGGAGGTCAGCGCTTCGGCCGCGGCGGAATTGTCGATCGGCCCGGCGTGCCAGGCGGTAAGCCCGGCGGCTTCCGCCATTTCGACGACGGTTTGTCGGGCGGCGCGCTGATTGCCGCAGACCAGGATGTCGCATTCGATGGGCGATTCGAGTTCCTGCACCAGGTCGGCGGCGACATTTTGGAAAGCCGATACGACTTGTACGCCATCGCCCAGGAACTCTTGGGCCGCCTTGGCGGCGGACCCTTCCGGCGGCAATTGCACCCGGGCGACCCTGGGCGGCACCAGCGGCACCGTTGCATCGACCAGGATCTTTCCCTGGACCCCGTCGCGGATCGCTTCGAGCATCGGCCGATGGTTCGAAAACGGCACCGTCAGCACAACGATGTCCGCGGCGTCGGCGGCGGCGGCGTTCTCCAATCCCCGAATGGATGCGTCGGGCAATTTGGTTTTCATTTCGCCCGCCTTCGATTCCGCGCTTTCCGCGGCTCGCGATCCGATGATGACCGGGTAGCCCGCCCGGGCCCACCGCAGCGTGAAGCCGGAGCCGAGGGCGCCGGTGCCTCCGATGACCGCGATGGTCGGTTTTTGTTCCGTCATGGTTGCCGATTCCCGTATCGTTAGTTTTGGTCGAGATGGGCGCGCAGGGCCGCATTGAAAGCGTCCGCCTGCTCAATGTTCGAAAGATGCGCGGCGTCGTCCAGGACCACCAATTTCGAGCCCGCGATACCGTGATGGATTTCCTCGGCGCGCTCGACCGTCGTGCTGGGGTCGTCCGCGCCGACGACCACCAGGGTCGGTGCGGTGATATCCGCGTGCAGCGGCGCCAGGTTCATTGCCAGGATTGCGCTGGCGCATCCGACGAAGCCATCGACCTTGGTGGTCGAAATCATGTCCGCGACCCGCGCGACCTCGGCGGTTTGGGCGTTGCGATACGGTTCGGTAAACCAGCGTTCCAGCGTGGACGGCGCCAGCGCCGGCATGCCTTCGTTTCGCGCCATTTCAATCCTGGGTGTCCAAAGGTCGGCTGACGGCATCGCGCTCGCGGTGTCGCACAAGATCAGGCTGAGCAGCATTTCCGGGCGTTTCGCGCCGAAGGTTTGCCCGGTCATGCCGCCCATCGACAGGCCGCAAAAATGCGCCTTGCCGATATTCAAGGAGTCCAGCAGGGCGCAGGCGTCTTCCATGAGAAGATCGAAGGAATAAGGAGGCGCGGTCGCTTCGGTGCCGCCATGGCCGCGCTGATCGTATCGCAGCACACGGTACTTGTCGGCCAATGCCGGTATTTGCGGATCCCACATGCCGTAGTTGGTCGCCAGACTATTGCTCAACATGACGACCGCCCCTTCTTCGGGCCCGTCAAATCGATACGCCATTTCAATGCCGTTTGCCTGAATCGTGCCTGCCATGATGTTCTCCCCGTTTCGGTCGACATAAATTCTTATACTGCGGAATTTGCACTTTCCTATACTGCGCCGCCGTGGTGAATGCACCGGGAAATTGAGTCGCGAACCGGAGAGAATGACATGGGTGGAGC
>CAJHYV010000457.1_pt1 | contig 10400 bp, 5 predicted proteins | sample 9198851 | NCBI WGS metagenome assembly CAJHYV01 (sample SAMEA7708375, study PRJEB35096) | sediment metagenome | biome: marine neritic benthic zone biome [ENVO:01000025]; feature: sediment [ENVO:00002007]; material: shallow marine sediment [ENVO:03000034] sea grass bed [ENVO_01000059] ...
GAACCACAGAACCAATAGCCCGATGACCACGCCCATCCTCGACGGCCTGATCGTTCTTGAGCGCGCCGGCCGCCTCGCCGGGGCCGCGGGTGCGAGCCTGCTGGCGGAACTCGGCGCGACGGTCATCCGGGTCGAGGACCCGTCCCTGCCGCCGCCCCGCGAGCCCGAAGCCTGGCGCGCCCATCCGCTGGCGCTCGCCGGCAAGCGGCGGGTCCGGCTGTCCGACACGCCGTCGGAGGCTGCCGCCCAATGTCAGCGCCTGGAGGACTGCGCCGATGTGGTGATCTATTCGCCGCCGCTGCCGGCAATCTCGAGCGCGCCCGATGGACCGATCCGCTGCGACGTCTCCGCCTTCGGGTCGGACGGCGACGACCTGCCGGACGTTGCGGGCGAGGCCATCCTGCAGGCGGTCGGCGGCATGATGTCGACCACCGGCAGCGTCGGCGGCCCGCCGGAATTCATCGGCGCGCCATTGATCGAACTTTATGCCGCGCTCAACGTGGTGACCTCGGTCCTGGCGGCGCTGCGGCTGCGCGAGACCGGCGCGCCCGCCATCCACAGCGACATCTCGCTGTTTGATTCCAGCGTGTCGCTGATCGGCGCCTTCGTCGGCCATGCGGTCATTGGCAAGGGCCACGGCATGCGCGGCGGCTCCCGCCATCCGCTGTGCTGCCCCTGGAATGCCTATCCAACCCGCGACGGCTGGGTGCTCATGTGTTCCAGCACCGAGCCCCATTGGAAGCGTATTCTTGAGCTGATCGGGCACAACGGCTTACGGGACGACCCGCGCTTCGCGAATATGGCCACCCGAATGCAGCACCGGGATGAAGTCGACGCATTGATCGCCGACTGGACGCGGCAGCGCACGACCTCGGAAACCGTCGACGAATTCCAGGCGGTCTCGCTGCCCGCCGGCCAGGTCTTCACCCTGCCGGAACTGTTGCGGGCGCCGGACGGTCCGCCGACCTGCGAGATTTCGACATCGGACGGCCCGCGCATTTGCCCCGCCGGCCTGTTCACGATGAGCGAAACACCCGGCGTCACCGCGACCGAGATCCACGCCGAGGTCGAGGCTCCGGAAAGCGTCACCGCGTCGCCGCTCACCCGCGCGCTTCCCGTTCAAGATACAAACACACAGCTACCGCTGCACGGGGTGCGCGTGATCGAAGTCGGCGTGTTCACCGCCGGACCGCTCGGCGGCCGCTATCTTGCCGACCTCGGCGCCGAGGTCATCAAGATCGAACAGATAGGCGGCGAGAACGGCCGCGCCTGGGAACCGAATTTCGGCGGGGTCAGCGCCTATTTCGCGACCTACAACGTGGGCAAACGCTCGGTTACCCTCGACATGCAGTCGGAGGACGGCAAGGCGGCGCTGGCGAAACTCGTCGGCTCGGCGGATGTTCTCGTGCAGAACCTCAAAGCCGGCGCGATGGACCGCATGGGCTTCGGTCCGGAAGCGCTGCTGCAGCGCCATCCCCGGCTAATCTACTGCTCCATCTCGGGCTACGGGTCGACCGGCTCCAAGGTGCCGGCGCTCGACACGGTGGTGCAGGGACAAAGCGGGTTGATGTCGCTGATCCAGACCCGGGACGAGCCGGTCAAGGCCGGGCTTTCGGTCGCCGACGTACTGGCCTCGCACATCTCGCCCCCGGCCATCATGGCGGCGCTGCGCCACCGCGACGCCACGGGCCGGGGCCAGCATATCGACATTTCGATGCGCGACGCGCTGGCCTGGACGACGCAGCTCTCCTGGCCCGATGGCGGCAGCGCGCTGACCGGCGTCTGCCGGCTCGATTGCACGGATGGCTGGGTGGTCGCGGAATGCCTCGCAGAAGAAGCGCAAGACCATCTTGGCGACGACTCGTCCATGCTCACCTGCGATGCGACGCTCTCCGCGCTGAAGGCCGCCGGCGTCACCGCTACCAAGGTACTGGAGCTCGACGACATCCTGACCCATCCCGCGAGCCGCAAGCGCAACCTGTTCCGGGAAGCCGCGACCGAAGGCGGCGTCCCCGCCCCGGTACTCGCCGCCCCCTTCCGCTTCGACGGCAAGCCGCTGGAGCCCGGCGCAAGCGTGCCGGTCGCGGGGGAGTACAATCGCGACTTGACGGCAAAATCTTAAGGCCGCCAAACAACTATATCAGGGGCACGCTCTAATCCGAGGCCTCTTCTTCGGTGCCGATCAAGCCCCGCCGTTCATCCGCCTCCATTGCCGCCCTGTCCCGCTCCGCCACCGGACCATAGCCGCCGCCGCCTGGCGTGCGCATCAGCACAACGTCGCCGGGCTGAACGATATGCTGCTGTTTCGCGTCAACAACCTCGCCGTTGATCCGCACTTCGCCCGCCTGGCCGGGTTCGCCGTCCTGCAACCCCGGCGCGGGCGTGCGGGTGCGCTCGGCGAGGAAGGTCATCGCGGTCGGCGTCGGCGACAGGTTTTCCACCTCGATCTCCTGGCCGAGCCCGCCGCGGTGGCGGCCCAGCCCCGCGGAGCCGGCGCGCAACCGGCGGTGATGGATGCGCAGCGGCGCGAGCTGTTCGATCACCTCCGTCGGCGTCGACGAGATGTTGCTGGGCCAGCTCATGCAATGTTCGCCGTCCTTCTGATTGGTCGCGCCCATGCCGCCGTTGAAGAAGAACAGGTTGGCGTATGTCGCGCCGTTCGCGCCGACGCCCGCCTGGGTAATGCTCCAGAGCGGCCCGGAGGCGCCGGCGGTGACCTTCTCAGGGACAACCTTACTGAGCGCGTCGAACACCAGGGTCGGAATGTAATGGCCCGTCAAGGCGCGCGAACCGCCCGAGGCGGGAAATTGCGGATTGATGATGGTACCTTCGGGCGCCACCACCTTGATCGGTGCGATCGACCCGTCATTGTTCGGCAAATGCGGTGCGGCGGCGCATTTCACCGCATAGGCGGTCATCGCATAGGTGTAGCAAAAGGCGCAGTTGATCGCGCGGTCGACCTGCGGCGACGAGCCGGTGTAATCGGCGGTCACCTCGTCGCCGTCGATGGTGACGGCGACTTTCAAATCGAGCGGTACCGCCAGCCCGTCGGTCTTCAGCGCGCCCGTATAGGTGCCGTCCGGCAGGTCGCGGATCGCCGCGCGCATGGCGCGTTCGGAACGCGTCTGAATCTCGCCCGCCAGATCGCTCAAGGTAAAGAGCTTGTATTCGTGCATCAGGGTCGAAACCCGCTCCTCCATAAGTTCCAGCGCGGTGATCTGCGCCCACAAATCACCGACTACCTCGTCCGGAGCGCGAACATTCTTGCGCAGCATCTTGAAGAAAGCCTCGTCCGGTTCACCGGCGCGGATTATCTTCATGATCGGAATCTGCAGGCCTTCCTCAAAGACCTCGCGCGCCTCGGGCGAGCGGATGCGGCCGCCGATGTCGGGCGCATGCGCGGTGCTGCCGGCGAATCCCACGAGCCGTCCGTCGATAAACAGCGGCTTGCCGACGCTGATGTCCGGCAGATGCCCGGTGCCCTGCCAGATATCGTTGGTGGCGATGATATCACCCGGCTCCAGTTCTTCCGCCGGAATCTCGTCGAGAAAATGCTGGATGGTGCGCGGCAAGGTGCCGATGAAGGACGGGATGCTGTCGGTTGCCTGGGCCAGCGACCGCCCGGCGGCGTCGGTGATGACGCAGGAGAAATCATGCGATTCCCGCACTACCGTCGAGAACGACGTACGCAGCAGCGCCGCCGCCGCCTCGTCGACCACCGAGATCAGCCGCGTCCACAGTACTTCGAGCGTAACCGCATCGAAGGCCGTGTTGGTTTTGGTCGTTTTCTGCTGCATATCGAGTCCTATGTCCAAATTCGCGCGCGAAGGGCCGCATGCTTCGTCAGGCTCGGCATGAGACCCATTCAAAATTCCGTTCACCCCCAAGTTGAGACCTCATACTGAGCCTGATGAAGTATGAGCCTGACGAAATTCGTACCGCCTGCCGGCTGTCACACATCCTCAGGCCCCCAACTCGACGATCAGGTTGCCGCTGCCGTCGACCTGCATCGTTGCGTCGGGGCCGACCACCAGCGTGGATTCGCTTTCCTCGACGATCGCCGGTCCGGCAATTGCGTCACCGGCAGGCAGGGCGGCGCGGTCATACACCGGCGTGTCCACATAGTCGCCGGCCTCGGGAAAATAGACCGGCCGGTGCGCCTTGGGTTCCACGGGTCCGCCCGATCCGGCATTGAAGACGATGCCCGATCCCGGTACCGGCGCCCGCATCGACGCGCGAATGTTGATGATTTCGATGATCACATCCGGCGGCAGCCGGGAAAAGGTCTGACGATAGGCATCCTCGAACGCCGTCTGGATGCCCGTTGCCGAAGCCGCGTCATAGGGACCGGACGGCAGCGTTACCACCACCTCGAAACCCTGTCCCACGTAACGCATATCCGCAAGCCGCGTGACGGACGCATTCTTCGGGTCAAGGCCCGTTTCCTCAATGACTTGTGCCGCGTCCTTCTCAAGCCGTGCGAAGCCGGCCTCGAGCGTCGGCCAGTCGATTTCTTCCCATTGCACCGCGACGGTGGCAGACCGGTCGACCCGGGCCGGCGCCATCAGCAGCCCGAGCGCCGAGGCAACACCCGCCGCAACCGGACAAAGCAGCCGCTTGATTCCCAGTTTGCGCGCCACGTAGAAGGCGTGCACCGGCCCCGCGCCGCCGGTCGCCAGCAACGTATACCCGCGCGGGTCCTTGCCCATCTCGGCGATGTGTACCCGCGCCGCGCTCGCCATGTTTTCGTTGACCACGTCATGGATGCCCCAGGCGATTTCCGTCAGCGACAGGCCGAGCCGGTCGCTCAGCGGCCGCATGGCAGCATCTGCCGCGGCGCGATCGATCTTCATCTCGCCGCCGGCGAAAAATTCCGCGTTGAGATAGCCCAGCAGCAAATCCGCGTCGGTCACGGTGGCCTCCGTCCCTCCTTGCGCGTAACACGCCGGTCCCGGTTGCGAGCCGGCGCTGCGCGGGCCCACCTTCAGCAGTTCCAGCGCATCCACATGGGCGATGCTGCCGCCGCCCGCGCCGATCTCGATCAGTTCGATGGTGGAGATATTCACCGGCAGTCCGCTGCCTTCCATGAAGCGCTTCTCGCGCGCCGCTTCGAACCGGTAGGCGACATGCGGTTCGCCCTCCTCGACCAGCGCCAGCTTGGCGGTCGTGCCGCCCATATCGAAGGCCAGAATATTGCGCTCGCCCGACAATCCGCCGAAATAGGCGCCGGCCAGGGCCCCCGCCGCCGGGCCGGATTCGAGCAATTGCACCGGTGTCCGCTTGGCCTCCGCCACATGGGTCAGGCCGCCATTGGACAGCATCATGAAGAACGGTGCGTCAGCGCCCAGCCCCGCGATCTGTCCGGCCAGCCGTTCGATATAGGAATCCGCCAGCGGCTTGAAGAAGGCGTTGATGACGGCCGTGGAGCAGCGCTCGTATTCGCGGATCTCCGGCGCAACTTCGTTGGAAGTAGTGACGAAAAGGTCCGGATAAGCGCGGGCAATCGCCGCGGCCGCCGCTTCCTCATGCGCCGGATTGGCGTAGGAATGCAGGAACACGATGGCGACAGATTGCACCCCCTGCCCGACCAGCGCCGCCGCCGCCGAGAGCAGCGAATCCTCATTCAGCGGGGTCACCACCTGTCCCGCCGCATCCATCCGTTCGCGCGCTTCAAGCCGACGGTCGCGCGGCGCCAATGGCGCCGGCTTGGCGATGTTGAGGTCGTAGAGTTCGTATTTTCGTTCGCGGCCAATCTCGACCGCGTCGCGGAACCCCTCGGTGGTGATCAGCCCGGTGACCGCGCCGTTGCGTTCGATCAGCGCGTTGGTGAACAGCGTCGTCGCGTGCACGGTGCGGTACAGATCGGCCGCCGTCACCGCCGCACCAAGCGCCTTTTGCACACCTTGAATGACGCCCCGCGCGGGATCGTCATGGGTGGTCAGTTCCTTCGCCTTATAGACCGTGCCGCTCGCCTGATCGAATACGATGACGTCGGTGAAAGTGCCGCCGATATCGACGCCAAGCGCATGGGATTTACTCACGGACCGACGGGCTCCCTTGAAATTCCCGTGTGAATCTTAAAATTGCCGCTGGCCATCATAGGCCCGTGCGGCGGCGCGGCAAGCGGCGCGCGGCTACCGCGGATACACATGCTCCCGATCAGACAATTGCGTCGAAGCCGTAAAGCTCGGCGGGATTCCGCACCAGAATCCGTCTGCGGGTATCCTCGTCCGGGACCCAATCGGACAACAGATCGAGCAAATGCCCGGTGTCGATCGACCGGTACGGCCGGCGCGTGCCCGGCCCGTCGGGCACCCCCGCATGGTCCGGCGTATGCGGCCAGTCGGAGCCCCAAACCAGCCGGCCCGGGCATCTGTCCACGAGGGTCCGGGCAAGCGGTTCGACCGAACCGAAATCCGTGTCGCTGCCGCTGAGCCGGTACGCCCCCGACAGCTTGATCCAGCAATGGCCCCGGTCGAGCAACCGCAACAGGGTCGCATGGGCCGGATGATAGGGAACGGCCGTGCTCGAAATCAGTCCCATATGGTCAACCACCAGCGGGACCGGCAAATCCGACAAGGTTGCTTCCAGCGCCACCAGATCGTTGGGCTGTACGAACAATTGAAGGTGCCATCCCAGTCCGGCGATACGGGCGGCCAGCCGCTCGACCCGGATATCGAGCGGCTGGTCGCTCGGGTTGCCCCCGGATGCGATGTTAAGCCGGATACCGCACACGCCGGCCGCATCGAGACGCCGCAATTCGTCCTCCGGCGCGCCGTCGTCGATCACCGCGACGCCCCGGGCGGCGGCGCCGAATTCCGGCAAGGCGTCGAGCAGGCACCGGTTGTCGGCGCGGTAGGGGCTCGGCTGGACGAGAATTACCCGGTCGAGGCCGAGCGTTTGCAGCATCGCCTTCATGTCATCCACCAGCGCATCCATCGGCGTATAGGATCGGCCGTCCGCAAACGAATAGGCGTCCATCGGTCCGAAGATATGCGTATGACAGTCGCACGCGCCGGCGGGCGGTGCCGCTTTCGGGCGGCTGGCGGCGAAATGGAATCGATCCGGCAATATCCCTGGCTCCTCTTGAAGAACAACGCTTGCGCCAAGGGTGCCCCCACGCTGGCAGCGACGCCAGCTTAGTCTCATTTCGCATGGGTCGGCGTTACGGCCGCATCTTTTGGTCTATACTCCGGGCCGACGCCCCCACTCCCGGCCGGCACGCTTCCGGGCCGCTACAGGACAGCACCCGCCACCTATGACCGCAGCCCCCTCCGATGCTTCCGAACACGTCCGTTACCGCGGGCTGATTCTCGTCGGAACCGTTCTGGCGTCCGGGCTTCAGGGTATGGACACGCTGCTCGCCGCGGTCGCCCTGCCCAGCATGCAGGGCTCGTTGTCCGTCTCCCAGGACGAGGTGTCCTGGGTACTGACCGCTTATCTCATCGCGGTGGCCGTCGCCACGCCGCCAATCGGCTGGATCAGCCGCCGGGTCGGCCGCCGGCGCTTCCTGATCATCGTCATCATCGGTTTTCTGATCTTCTCGATGCTGGCGGGCAGCTCCGACTCCCTCGCCGAGATCGTCACCTATCGCTTCCTGCAGGGCGTGTTCGGCGCGGCGCTGGTGCCGATGTCGCATCACATCCTGCTCGATATATACCCGCGCGAGGAGCATGGATTCGCCATGGGTTGGTGGTCGGTCGGCGTCATGTTCGGCGCGATCATCGGCCCGACGCTGGGCGGCGCGCTGACCGAGTTCCTGAGCTGGCGCTGGGTGTTCTACGTCAACATTCCGCTCGGCGCCGCGGCGCTGATCGTACTCGCACTCTTCCTGCCGGAGACCGAGCGGGATACGGAGCAGCGCTTCGACTGGACCGGATTCCTGATGCTGACCATTGCCCTGATCTCGATGCAGCTCATGCTCGACCGGGGTAACCGGCAGGACTGGTTCGATTCGACCGAGATCGTTATCGAGGCCTGCCTCGCCGGCGCGTTCCTGTACCTGTTCGTAGTCCACATCATCACCGCGCGCCAACCCTTTATCGATCCGCGCATTTTCCTCAACCGCAACCTGTCGATCGCGCTGCTGCTGACGACCCTGCACGGGGTTACCCTGGTGGGTCTGACGGGACTTCTGCCACCATTTTTGCAGAACCTGATGGGCATGCCCGTGATTATCGTCGGCCTGATCATGGCGCCGCGCGGCATCACGACCGCGATCATGGCGACGGTGTCGGGCCGGCTGCTGTCCCGGATCGATCCGCGCCCGATCATTGCCGTGGGCATGGTGCTGCTGGCGCTGTCAATGTGGATGCTGGCGCAATTCACGCCGGAGACCGGAGTCTTCTATTTTATCGTCGCCATCGCCATTCAGGGCATCGGTTTCGGCATGTTCTTCGTCCCCATCAACACCGCGGCGTTCAGCACCCTGCCGTCGCATTTCCGGGGCGACGCCACCGCGTTCATGAGCCTGCTGCGCAAGATCGGCAGCAGCGTCGGCGTCTCGATCCTGATCGGCCAGCTGGTCCGCAGCGCGCAAACGAACCACGCAATCCTGGCGCAGAACCTGACCCCCTACAGCGAAACCTTGCGTCATCAGCCGCTGCCCGACCTGTGGAATATGAACGAATTGGCCGGACTCGCCGCGCTCGACAAGGAAGTCATCTATCAGGCGCAATTCCTGGCCTATCTGCACGATTTCGAGTGGCTGACCGCCTTTATCGTGGTGCTGATCCCCTTCGTCTTCCTGCTCGAGAACCCGTTCAAGGGAAAACCGCCCAAGCGCGGATAAACGCCAGCGGCCGATTTCTGCGCCGCCGCAAGCGTGCTAAACACACCGTCGATACTCAATGAAAACGGCAACACGGCGGGCTATCGCAATGTATATCGATGGAGAATGGGTCCACGCCGAGGGCGGCGGAACCTTCGACGTAACCAACCCGGCAACCGGCGAGAAGATCGGCGCGGTCGCGGATGGCGGCGCAACCGACGCCCGCCGGGCGATCGCCGCCGCCGAGCGAAGCTTCCCGGCCTGGGCGGGAGCGACCGCCTATGACCGCTCGCGCGCGCTCTACCGCGCCTATCAGATCATGATGGAGCGCAAGGAGGACCTCGCGCGCACCATGACCACCGAACAGGGCAAGCCGCTGCGCGCCGCGCTCAACGAAGTGCAGTACGGAGCCGATTTCCTGTTGTGGTATGCCGAGGAAGCGAAACGCGTCTACGGCGAGACCATCCCCGCCCCGCGCGGCGACCAGCGTTTCCTGGTGTTGCATCAGCCGGTCGGCGTGGTCGCGGCGATCACGCCGTGGAACTATCCGGTCTCGATGCTGACGCGCAAGATCGCGCCGGCGCTCGCCGCCGGCTGCACGATCGTGCTCAAGCCCGCCGAGGCGACGCCGCTCTGCGCGGTCGAGATGTTCAAGGTGCTGCACGACGCCGACCTGCCGCCGGGCGTTGTCAATCTGGTCACGGCAAAGGACCCGGCACCGGTCGGCGATGAATTCCTCGCCAACCCGGCGGTGCGCAAGCTGACCTTCACCGGCTCGACCGGTGTCGGAAAGGCCTTGGCGCGGGGTGCCGCGGAACAGATGAAGCGGGTATCGCTGGAACTCGGCGGCCATGCGCCGTTCCTGGTGTTCGACGACGCCAACCCGCAATACGCTGCGAAGGGCGCGGCGCTGGTCAAGTTTCTCAATACCGGCCAAGCCTGCATCAGCCCGAACCGCCTGTTCGTCCACGACAGCATCGCCGAGCCTTTCGTCGACGAGTTCGTCAACCGGGTGACCCGGCTGCGCGGCGGCAACGGGCTGGAGGACGGCGTCAGCATCGGTCCGCTGGTCAACGCGGCCGCCATCGACAAGGTCGAGCGCCAGGTCGCCGACGCGGTCGACAAGGGCGCGGAGGTTCGCTGCGGCGGCCACCGGCTGATGGATGACGGGCTCGACAAGGGGCATTTCTACGCACCGACCGTGCTGACCGGCGTCACGCCCGAGATGCAGATCTACCGCGAGGAGACCTTCGGCCCGGTCGCGCCGATCATCACCTTCGACGATGACGAAAAGGTGCTGGAAATGGCGAACGACACCCATTACGGGCTCGCCGCCTATGTCTATACACAGAACGTTTCGCGCGCGCACCGCATGTTCGAACGGCTGCGCTTCGGCATCATCGGCGTCAACGACATCAATCCGACCGCGGCGGCCGCGCCCTTCGGCGGCATGAAGGAAAGCGGCCTCGGCCGCGAGGGCGGACGCGAAGGCATCGCCGAATACCTGGAAACGAAACTTGGAGGGTTCTCGGTTTAGTTCGACCGCCCACCCCGCCGAAAAACAATCGACCAGCCCAACAAAGGAGACACAATCATGAGCCGTTTACCCAATATAGACCCCGCAGATTAC
>CAJHYV010000085.1_pt1 | contig 10383 bp, 9 predicted proteins | sample 9198851 | NCBI WGS metagenome assembly CAJHYV01 (sample SAMEA7708375, study PRJEB35096) | sediment metagenome | biome: marine neritic benthic zone biome [ENVO:01000025]; feature: sediment [ENVO:00002007]; material: shallow marine sediment [ENVO:03000034] sea grass bed [ENVO_01000059] ...
GCGAAGCGGAAGCCGGCTCGCAAGAGCACGGCGCGCAAGACCGTCAAGCGGAAGACGACCGCGAAGCGGAAGCCGGCTCGCAAGAGCACGGCGCGTAAGACCGTCAAGCGGAAAACCGTTGCGAAGCGGAAGCCGGCTCGCAAGAGCACGGCGCGCAAGACCGTAAAGCGTAAAACCATTGCGAAGCGGAAGCCGGCGGCTCGTAAGCCGGCCAAGAAGAGCATGGCGAAGCGCAAGGTTGCTCGTAAGAGCCCGGTGCGTAAGGCGTCCAAGGCGCGTCGTTCGTCGGCGCGGAAGTCGTCCTCGTCGCTGGTTGTGTACAATCGGTTCGGCGGACGTAAGATCGCCTAATCGATCTGTTCACTTGGCTGATTGGTGATGCGTACACGGCGGTCCGGAAGGGCCGCCGTTGCGCATTTTCAACATATGGTAAATTGTTTTAACCGAGAGACCGTCTTCTGGGCCCAACGCTACGGAAAGGCCTGTCGGACTCCGTTAAATGCAGGGTCGAGGACCCAATAAGTCATGGTTCCATATCGATACAAACGTCGGTGGCTGAGTTTGCTGGCCCCAATCGTTGCGGCAATGTCCATGCCCGCATGGGGTGCCGAGTGCTGGCAGGGTTGGGGCTATATGGTGGAGGCCAAGACGCTGGCCTATAAGAGCGGCCAGTCCCTGTACGTCACCAATGGTCCCGCCGATTGGCAAAGCCGGAAATGGATACGGCTCTATCCGATCGATCCAACCACGGGACGGCGGATTATGACCAAGAAACCTCTGTTTATTCGACCGACAAATCCGACACGGATCGGGAGCGGTGCGTGGTCTAAGGAAATCGAAGATGTTGCGCAGGTCAAAGGGTCCAAGTGGTCCTTGATGCTGCGCTTCTCGCATATTCTGCCGCCGCCCAATGCGCGCACCCTAAACGACAATTTCTCGAGATGGGCTTGCGGGCTGGGCGATCCGCAACCGGCGTCGCGCCGCTGAGCCGTGTCGACGAACGTAGACGGGGGAAAGTCCGGTACCACAACGCAAATAACATCCCGGCCCTCACGCGCCGGAATGAATTTAAATTCGGAATTTTGCGAACTTACCGGGCCGGTCAATCCGCGTTAGAGATGAGAGCTATTTCCGGTCTCAAGCCTCCAGCTGCGGACCCCATTGTATCGGCAACGGCGATTCGATTCGCCGACGCGGTTGATCGGCATCGACGAAGAGGCGCCGGTCCCGCAACGCTGCAATCGCAAATATCCGACTGTCCGTGGGATAGTTAACGCGCACCAGGCGCGCATGGGGTTGGTGACCGCGTGGGGTCACAAACTCAGTGACTTGCCAAATCCAGTCTGTCGAGTTGGTCTTGCGCAGCAGGTCACCAACAGTCACGTCTTCACCCTTGCCTGCCATGATAGACTTCTCCGCTTGTTTTCGCAGGCCTTACACAGAGCCCGCGCATCTTGCTTAACTAATTGACGATTTTATTATTATTGTACATCCTACGATGCGCCTGCAGAGTATTTTCGTAGTATACACAAAGTATAGGAGCTAGCCCTATCGAGGCAATAGGGATTTCAATGTTTTCCTAGGTAATGGTGCCCCATTGTAACGCCGTTTCTACCTCCGTATCAGGGTATGCCACTTTCGCGTTGAGCAGTAAATTTTCAATTTCCGCGGAATCGGCAATGACTTCGGACAGGGAATCGAGCGCCCGATCAACCGCATCCGCGAATTTCGACGGTCCACCGAAACGATCCAACGTTTCCGGTGGAAGAAACTTGATCAGCAAGGCGCCGGTGCCCGGTGGCACGCCGGCGAAGTGCACGGTAAGGATGCCATGGTCGCGCAAAAGGATCATCGCCAGCGCGGCGGTCGCTTCATAGGGCACAATGGCGGGCTCCAGCACGCCCGCCCGCTCCATCGCCATTTCGAGTATATCCTCGCCCAGCAATTGCGCCGTGACCGGTGTCTCCGCAACCCGGTTGCCCAGACGTGTTTTCAAAGCCTCTGCGACTTCCTTGGTCGTGTTGACCAAATCGCGAACCCGCTGGGGGTCGTATTGTTCCAGGGATTGGATGACGGCGGGATAGAGCATCGGCCTGGCTTCGACGCCGAGTTCAAAGGCGCAGGCGCGGATCTCCGCGACGATATCGCGTGCGCCCGCGAGCACGCCCAGCCTGGGACCGATGGTGCCGTATTTGTCGAGCCCTGTGGAGACGACATCGACACCGAATTCCAGTGATTTCGGCTGATCGAAGATTGCAGGGCCAACCCGGGCGCCGCCCGCGTCATCGACCAGCACGCGCGCGCCCTTAGCCTTTGCCAGATCGACAATTTTGAAAATCTCCTCCTGCGGGAGGATTTCGTAGCTCACCGCCAGACGCGTCAGGACGACCAGCGGCGGTCGCTCCTGCCGTTCGATGGCGTCGCGAAAAGCGGCATACCCGACCGTATCGATGAAGTCTGCGCCGGCGCGCGCGGCCGCCCGGACGACGCAAGGATGGCTATAGGTGGGCGACACCCCGATTATCGTATCGCCCGGTTTGGCCATCACCAGCGTTGCTGCCAGAATGGCGGCGGTCTGCCGATTCAGGATCAGCGCGTCATGAATTTCGGGATCGCCCCCGAGATGATCCAGGGCGAGGGCGGTGAGATGCTCGCCGCATAAGGCCGGGGCGATTTCATCGTCGAGCATGTCCGGAGCGACCCGGATCGGCGGCATGCTGCGTTCCAGCCCGGAAAGGTTGAAGACAGCGGACGGGTCGTCTGCATCGCAACGTTCCCGAATGTGGTGCCAGGCGACGCGAAGTTTCGCCAGATCGTCCTGGGTGCTGGTGATAACGGACCCGCGCGCATAAGGCACGCCCGGTGAGTGCGGATTTCCGAAACGGTCCTGCTTCATGCTTCATCCCTCAAGTGTGCTGCGGTGCTGCTGTCCCGTGGATCGGCGCATCAGATTACCCCTTCGTCACGCAGTGCCGCGATGTCGCTTGCAGCATAGCCGAGTCCGCCCAGAATTTCGTCATTGTGTTCGCCGAGTTGGGGCGGCGGGGTTTCGATGCTCGGCCCGCCGTGGGCCAGCTTGAAGGCACACATGGGTACCGTGACGTTTTCCCCGACGCCGGGTACCGTGGGGTGCTCATGCAGGATGTTGCGGGTCTTCAGTTGCGGATCCTCCAGGGCTTCGCCCATGGTACGGATCCGGCCGGCGGGAACGTGGCTGCCCTGCAAGAAATCTTCCCATTCCTGGGCCGTGCGTTGCGCCATCACGCCGCTCAGCATTTCTGCTTCGGGTTCCCGGTTCTTGGATCGGTATTCGTAATCCTTCTCGCCCATTTCGGGATGGCCCAGCGCGCGGAACAACCGGGTATGCTGGCCCCTGTTGCTGGCGGCCAGCATGACCTTGCCGTCCTTGGTGTCGTACAGGCTGTTGCTGGCGTAGTGGTGATGGTTTCCGGTTGGGCTCGGATGTTTTCCGGTCTGCAGATATCCGGTGATATTGGATGCCAGCATCATCAGCGCCACATCCAGCATCGAGCTGTCGATATACTGCCCCTTGCCGGTTTTTTCGCGCTGGAACAGGGCGGTGGAAATCGCGAAGGCGCCCATTGTTCCGGTGGCGTAGTCGACGACCTGCGTGCCGGTCTTCAGCGGGCTGACCTCCGGCGTGCCGGTGATCGCCATAATGCCCGAAAGTGCCTGGATTGCATGGTCGTAAGCGGTCTGCGTGCCGCGTGGCCCGTCCTGCCCGAAGGCGGTCATCGAGCAGTAGATCAGCGTCGGATTGATCTTTTTCATATCTTCGTAGCCGATGCCGAGTTCACGAAACGCGCCGGGGCGGAAATTTTCGACCAGCACGTCGGCATCCTTGACCAGCGATTTGAGAATCTCGCGGCCTTTCTCGGTCTTCAGGTTGAGCGTGATCGATCGTTTGTTGGACCCTTGAGTAAGATATCCGGTCCCCATGTTGGTGCGGTTCAGTTCCGCGTCGTAGCCGGTGTTGCGGCTTTGGTCGCAATCCTCCGGGTTTTCCACCTTGATCACATCGGCGCCGAGGACCGCCAATTGATAGGCCGCGAACGGACCTGCCAGCACATGCGTGATGTCGATGATCTTGATGCCCTCGAACGGCCGGGTCATGCGGAATCCTCCCAACTCTGGTTGCGCGAAGCCTTGCCATTATCGGAGCGTGACGGTGGACCGGCAAGCGGGGCCGCCGATCACGCATAATCAGATCACGCCGTGTTCCCGGAAACCGGCGATGTCGGTTGCCTCATAGCCGAGTTCGGCAAGCACTTCGTCGTTGTGCGCGCCGAGCGGCGGCGGCGGCGTATCGACGCGCGGCCCGTCCTTGGCGAATTTGAAGGCGGCGACCGGCACGGTGAAGGGCCCGTCCACGCCCGGTGCGCCGTCGTGCCGGTGATGGATGGCGCGGTGCGCTACCTGCGGATCGTTCACCGCTTCCGCGACCGTGCGGAGCCTTGCAGCCGGCACGTGCCGGGCCTGCAGGAACTCTTCCCATTCCTGCGCCGTTCGGGTGGCGAAGATATCGCTCAGGAAAGCAGCTTCCGCATCCCGGTGTTGCCGCCGGTATTCGTATGACTTATCGCCCATTTCGGGTCGGCCAAGCGCGTCGAACAGCCGCTTGTGCTGGCCGCGGTTGCTGGCGCCGACCATCAGCGTGCCGTCCTTGGTTTCATAGGCGCTGTGGCTGGCATTGCCGCGCCCGGTGGTTTGCGGGCCGAGTTCCTTACCGGTCCGCAAGGAGCCGGTGATCTGCGCGCTCATCAGGACGAAGGCGGTGTCGGTGAGGCAGCCGTCGATATGCTGTCCTTCGCCGGTCCGTTCGCGGTGGAACAAGGCACTGGCGATGGCGAAGGCAGCGGTCGTCCCGGTGCCGAAGTCGAGCAGTTGCGGCCCGCACCGCATTGGACCGCTGTCGGGTGTGCCGGTGATCGACATGACGCCGGAATATCCCTGGATCACCTGATCGTAGGCCGTGTGGTCGCCGCGCGGTCCGTCCTGGCCCCATGCCGTCAGCGAGCAGTAAATCAGCCCCGGATTGAGCGTGCGCAAATCGTCATATCCCAAGCCCAGCGCCCGCAGCGCGCCGGACCGGTAGTTCTCGACCAGCACGTCGGCGGATTTGGCGAGCCGGCGCATGATTTCCTGGCCCTGATCGGTTTTCAGATCGAGCGTGATGCAGCGTTTGTTGGATCCCTGGTTGAGGTAGGACGTTCCCATCTTCGCCTGATTCAGGTCTTGGTCCGGCCCGGACTCGCGGCTTTGATCGCCCTCGCCGGGCTGTTCCACCTTGATGACGTCGGCGCCAAGCAGGGCGAGCTGATACGTGGCGAAGGGACCGGCCAGGACGTGGGTGATGTCGATAACCTTGATGCCTTCGAACGGACGCGACATGAAGAATTCCTCATCGGGTTGGATCACACCGGAATTGCGCCTCGAAGTATCGGATCGGGACGGCGTGGCCGCAAGACGTGCCGGTCGGTTTCAGCGGGCCGCGGCCCGCGACTCCCGAAACATCAAGGCGAAGGGAATCCCGATCAGGCTGGTCAGCACCAGAAGCTTGAAGTCGTTGATGAAGGCGATTGTTTGCGCTTGAAGACTGACGATTTCGTAGAGTTGGGCAACACCGCCTTGCGACTCCATATCCCAGAAGCGCTGGTCGCGGAACATCGACAGGGCTGTGTTGTAACTGTTGATATGTTCGGACAGCTCGCCATAGCTGACCTGGGTGTTGCGCGAGAGCAGGGCCACGAAGACCGAGACGCCGATGCTCGCGCCGATCACCCGGATCAAGGCGAACAGGGACGCGGCCTCGGTCCGCAGTTCCGGCGGCAGCGTCGCGAAAGTCGCAGTGGAAAGGCACACCCAGGCGAGCCCGATGCCGAATCCGGTGACGACATTGACGATCACGACATCTATCGTCGGCACCTCCGCGGACCAACCGGCCATCAAGGCGCTTGGCCCTGCGATCGTCAGCAGGGCGAAGGTAATCAGATAGCGATAGGCGATGCGGTTTGCGAAGCGGCCCGCCGCCATCATGCCGAACAGGGTGCCGACTCCGCGCAGCGACACGACGATGCCGGCCGCAATCACCGGATAGCCCTGAATGTCTTGCAGGAACAGCGGAATCAACAGTAGCGCCGAAAACACGTTGAGACCGAACATGAAAATCAACACGAACCCCAATACAAAATTGCGGTCGCGGAAGACCGCGAAATTCAGGAATGGGCGCCGTGTCGTCGCGCTGTGCACGATGAATATGTAGAAGGCGAGACCGGCAATAATCGCCTCGACGATGATCTCGGCGGATTCGAACCAGTCCTCCCGCTGACCCCGGTCGAGCATGAGCTGGACCGTTCCCACCGCGATACACAGGCTGAGAAAGCCCAGCCAATCGAGGTGCTGACGCCGTTTTTCGCTTGCCGGCAAAACCATGATGCAGCCGACCAGCCCGGCCACGCCAAACGGGATGTTGATGTAGAAGATCGCCCGCCAATCGTATTCTTCAGTCAAATAGGCGCCGAGCGACGGTCCCATGACGGGGCCCAGGATCATGGCGATGCTCCAGATCGTCATGGCGAAGCTATGGCGTTCCTTCGGATAGGTATCGAGCATGATCGCCTGGGAAAGCGGCAGGATCGGTGCGCTGAGCAGGCCCTGCATGAGGCGGAAGATGACGAGCTGCTGCAGCGTTTCCGCCGCGGCGCACAATATGGAGGTCAGGGTGAAGCCGGTAATCGCAATGACGAAGACCATCTTGCGGCCGAAACGCACGCTGAACCACCCGGTGGAGGCGACCCCGATGGCGTTCGCAACCAGGAAGGAGGTGATGATCCAACCGGCCTGCTCCGGCGTGGCCGCGAGGTTTCCTTTCATGTTCGGCAGCGCGATATAGGCGGTCGTCATGGCCAGCGAATGGAGGATCGATGCGATCAGAACGGGGATCGTGATGAGCAGCCGTTCGGTGCTCGTGAACGGCCCGGACGCGGCTTTCGTGATCAACATTGCGGCGGGTGTTCTCACCTTGCGGCTGTGCGCCGCCGGCCCGGAATTGCGGGCGGACGGCATCGCGACCATACTTTGCGCAGGCGGGTGGGTCCCGGACCGGCATCGGTATATTCAGCATACTGGCTTCGGTTTGGCTATGTCTTCCCGCGATCCGCGCAACGGCGCGGCAGGTGGTCGTTGGCGGTGGCGCCAGAAAGGGTGGCAATCTTGACCGAGACGTTACGTATCGACGGCGAACGGCTATGGAACAGTTTGATGGAGATGGCGCGGATCGGCGCCACGCCCGGCGGCGGCGTCGGCCGGATTGCCCTGACCGAATTGGATCGCGCGGCGCGGGATCTCTTCGTCTCCTGGTGCCGGGACGCGGGTTGCCAGGTGCGGATCGACCGCATGGGTAATGTGTTCGCGCGCCGACCGGGGCGGGATGCGGACCGGCCGCCGGTCATGACCGGAAGTCACCTCGATACCCAGCCGCTGGGCGGCCGCTTCGATGGCATTTATGGTGTCCTCGCCGGGTTGGAGGTCGTGCGCAGCCTGAACGACGCAAAGCTCGAGACGGAAGCGCCGCTCGATGTCGCGGTGTGGACCGACGAGGAGGGGGTGCGGTTCGGCGGCGGGATGATCGCCTCGGGCGTCTTCGCCGGCATCTACGATGTTGAGACCGGATTGGCGCGCACTGACGCCGACGGCATCACCATCGGCGCGGCATTGGCGGCGATCGGCTATGCCGGCAGCGAACCCGTGGGCGGGTACCCCGTCGACGCCTTTTTCGAAGCGCATATCGAGCAGGGGCCGATCCTGGAGAACGAGTCCGCGCCGATCGGCGTGGTGCTCGGCGCGCAGGGCCAGAAATGTTTCAAGGTCACCGTGACGGGCGAGGAAGGGCATGCGGGCACGCTGCCGCTGGACGAACGGCGCGATGCATTGCTTGGCGCGGCGCGAATGATTGCGGCGATAAACGCCGCCGCCTACGAGTGCGATCCCCTGCCGGTGGTCACCGTGGGGTCGATCACCGCCCGGCCGAATTCCCGAAACACGATTTGCGGTCAGGCGGTTTTCTCGATCGACAGCCGCCATCCGGACGATGCCACGCTCGCCGGTCTTGCCGACCGCATGCGGGAGCGCTGTTCCGAAATCGCCTCGTCGGGCGGTCTGCAAATCGACTTTGACCTGATCAGCGAACGGCAATCGATATCCTTCGACCCGGAGTGTATCGATGCGGTTCGGCGCGCCGCCGGACGGCTCGGCGTCAAGTCCCGCGATATTTACTCGGGCGCCGGACACGACGCTTGCCAGCTGAATCGGATCGCGCCGACCGGCATGATCTTCGTGCCGTGCGAGGGCGGCGTCAGCCACAACGAACGGGAAAACGCCCGGCCCGACGATCTTGCCGCGGGCTGCGACGTCCTGCTGCAAGTGATGCTCGAGCGGGCAGGGGCGGTTAAAGCCGCTAGTGCAAATCCCGAGCGAACCGAAGCGGTTCGCGACGACGTATCTGCTGAAAAAACGAAAAGATAGACCATTTCACTTGAACCAATTTATGCAAGAAATGGTCTAGTGCCGGTCCGGCATTTGGGTGCGTGCCCAGACGCCGCCGACCATCACGATGGCCCAGCAGGCGGCGGTAAAGAGCCCCAGCTCGAACAGCAACAGCTCGGTCTGCGGCCCTCGCTGTATCGTCGTGAACAGCGCGATGGTGGAAAGCGCGGCGGCGGCGGTCATGAAGAGTCCCATGGGCCAGAACAACACGCGCACGATTTCCCGCAACAACCACAAGCGCCACGCCGCCGGCCGGCTGTTCCAGGATTCGCGCCATATTCGGTAGAGCCCCAGAAGCAGGGAGCACGCGAAGAATGTCGCCGAGGCAGTTTCGATGCCGAGCGCGACATCCGCGGCAATCGCTCCCGAAAGCCCATGCCAGGCGCCGCCGTATGCCGACACGAGTAGAAGCAGCAAGATGCTTTTGCTAATCGCGCCGATGACGCGCCAGTTCGCCGCCAGCCAGACTCCCGCGAATACGATCGCCGCGCCCAGGCCGAGGCCGCTCGTCAAGGCGAGAAGCAACATGCCGGATTGCTCCACCATACCGCTACATACCGATCGATAGCGTTGCCGCTTGGTCCATTCCGTCACCACGTCGGTAGGTCATGCAATCTTCAGTATAGACTGCCAAACCGATTTAAGCGCGTCGTTCGGATGAAAAATGTTACCGGCGGAATACGGGCTGCTCTTAGATGTCGAGGAAGGGTTGCACCAAACGAGCAGCGAAGCTCCTGAACCGGAGCGGCGCATCCGTAACTGCCAGGCAGATGCAATCTTCGCCGGGCATCGCGCGCGGCTGATGTTCCAGGCCTTCGTCGGCTTCCTGCAGGTCGCCTCGATCATACTGTCCGGTGGCATCGGCAAAAGCGCCGCAAAGCACCAATGTGAGTTCCAAGCCGCCATGGCTGTGCTTCGGCACCGGCCGGCCGCCCGGGATGCGCAGCAGCCGCGCGGTCACGCCGCGGTCCCCTGTCGCAATCGGCAGTTGGTAAACGCCCAGTCCCAGGCGTTGCCATGGAAGGCTATTGATATCGCCGCCGGCATACCCCCGGAGCGGCTGCGGTAGAACGGGGCTCGGCGTATCGCTTGAAGGCGCCGCCGGCGGCATGTCGGCCTCACAGTCGGTTTGCTCCAACCGCGCCATCACGGCATCGAACGCAGGCTCTGCCATCGGTTCGGGTGTGACGGTATCCAGCAGGCTGCCGCCCAGGGCTTCCATGTCGGACACGGTCCGGCGGCATTTGGGGCAAAGCGCCAGGTGGGTCGCGATTGCCAGCCCCCAGGTTTCGCTCATGGGGCCGGATGCGTAATCCAGAAGCAGTTCGTCGTTCGGATGGTGATTGATCGTCATCGGTATTCTCCAAGCTCGGACCGGATGCGCTTGAACGCCAGTCTGATACGCGACTTTACGGTGCCGAGCGGTATGCCCAGTTCTTCCGCGACCTCGGCATGGGCTTTCTCTTCGAAAAAGGCCAGTTGAACCACCGCCAGCTGTTCCGACGGCAATTCCGAGACCGCCTTATTGATCCGGCTTGCTTCGCGTTTGCGGGAGACCACCTCGTGGCCAAGGGGTTCGGGGTCCGGGACAAGCGCGGGGTCGTTCGCGTCGGGCACCGGCCGGTTGGCCTTGCGGATAAGATCGATCCGCAGATTTCGAGCGATCGTGAAAATCCAGGTCGCAACCGAGGCCTTGGTTGGATCGAATTGCCCGGCTTTTCGCCAGACATTGACCATCGTTTCCTGAACGATTTCTTCCGCCATGCCCGGGTCTGCGCCCTGCCGGTGCATGAACCCTTTCACCCGCGGCGCAAAATA
>CAJHYV010000252.1_pt1 | contig 10372 bp, 9 predicted proteins | sample 9198851 | NCBI WGS metagenome assembly CAJHYV01 (sample SAMEA7708375, study PRJEB35096) | sediment metagenome | biome: marine neritic benthic zone biome [ENVO:01000025]; feature: sediment [ENVO:00002007]; material: shallow marine sediment [ENVO:03000034] sea grass bed [ENVO_01000059] ...
CCCTTAACGACCAATGTCTCGGCGTCGGCGCCGAGATTGATCGCAAACCCGCCGCCGCCGGCGGTCTTTCGGCAGATAGAACAGTAACACTTCAGATAGGGAACCGGCGCAGAAGCCTCCACGGAAAAGCTTACGACGCCACAATGGCAGGAACCGTCGAGATGCATGGCGTCCCCCTTTCAGGAATAGTGAACCAAGGCGGTGTCTTTGACACTTACACATCGGCTACACATCGGCGCGCACCGCCATTTCGATTAAAACCTCGCTGTCGCGCTCATCGCCAGATGCCCCTCCGAATCCATCGCCCAAAGGTCGATCGCGCCATCATCCGGTTTGCCCGCCAACGTAAACGGCGCGGTGTCGAAGAGGGGCCTGATGAAGCGGAAATCGAACCCCGCCAGCCGCGCCGCAGGAATCTCCGTGGTGCAGCGCTCCATCAGCATGAGAGCGATCAGCCTCGCATTGACGATCAAGCCCGGATAGCCCTCGACCTCCGTCACGTAGGGCCGGTCGTAGTGAATGCGCGACGCGTTGAAGGTTAGCGCCGAGAATCGAAACAGCAGCGTCGGATCGGGCCGGATCTCGTGGCGCCATGTCGCACCGTCGGGTGCGTCGATGGGTGGTTGCGGCTTCGCGTCCGGTTTTGGCGCGCCGCGATAGACAATGTCGTGCTCTTCTTCGACGGCAAGCCCGTCCTCGCCGGAAATCGCGTAGTGCACCAGAATGAACACCAGCGCACCACTGCGTCCCTGCTTGACGGAAATATCCCGGATGGTTCCCACCCGGCGGATCGACTCTCCGACCCGGAGCGGCCGGTGAAAGGTCAACCGGCCGCCGGCCCACAGGCGGCGCGGTAGCGGTGCGGGCGGCAGGAATTCGCCGGTTTTGGCGTGGCCAACCTCGTCAAGCGCCGACTGCCGGGCGCGCGGGTGAAAGAACAGCCAATGGCTGCCCGGCGGCGCGGAATCGCCCGGTGCCGGCATCGGCTCCTCCCGGTCGAGCGTCGCGGCAAGACCCGCCAGGGCCGCCGCCGTCACCTGGTCGGTCGCCGTCTCGGTCCGTCCGATCCAGGTTCGGAGCCCATCGATATCAATAGACGTCATTTGGCGCTTCCTTTAGCCATCAGTCGATTTTACGGTGCAGCAACCCGACCGCAACCCAGGCCGCATACCGGGCAATAATCCAATCGAGACCTTCAAATCCGGACAACAACGCCCTAAGTTAGCTCACCAGACCGGAATCCCGGGCCACAGCAGCGAACCGATACGGAATGCAACAATCAGCACAAGCACTTGCCGCCGAAGTTGCCGGAATTGAGCGGCACGGGCCCGACGATTTCGCAGCAATGCGCAAGGCCGGCCGGCTGGCAGCGGAGGTGCTGGACTTTATCACACCGCATGTGCAGCCCGGCGTCACGACGGGCGCGCTGGATACGCTGTGCCACGATTTCATCCTGGATCATGGGGCGATTCCCGCGCCGCTCAACTATCGCGGATTCCCCAAATCTATCTGTACATCGGTCAACCATGTCGTCTGTCATGGCATTCCCGATGACGCCAAGCGGCTGATAAACGGCGATATCGTCAACATAGACATCACCGTCATCCTGGATGGCTGGCATGGTGACACCAGCCGCATGTTTTTCGTCGGCGACAAGGTCGGCGTGAAAGCGCGCAAGCTGGTGCAGGTGACCTACGAAGCCATGATGCATGGCATCGAAGCGGTTCGGCCGGGCGCGACCTTGGGCGATATCGGCCACTCCATTCAATGTTACGCCGAATCGCACCGGTTTTCGGTAGTTCGCGATTTCTGCGGCCACGGCATCGGCACGATCTTCCATTGCCCGCCCAGCGTGCTGCATTACGGCGAACCGGGCACCGGCGTGGCCTTGAGCGAGGGAATGTTCTTCACCATTGAGCCGATGATCAACGCCGGCAAGTTCCCAGTGAAGATCCTGCAGGACGGCTGGACGGCGGTGACCAAAGACCGCAGCCTGTCCGCCCAATTCGAACACACGATTGCGGTAACCGCCGACGGACATGAGATTTTCACCAAATCGCCCGCCGGACACACCGCGCCGCCCTTTACCGTCTAGGCAACATCGCGGCGAGCCCGGCCATGACAAACGGCAGCGACCGCGACGATGCAAAACCTCACTACCACGGCCACCGTCAACGGCTGCGCGCACGCTTCATGGCGACCGGGGGCGACGGCATGCCCGACTACGAAATGCTGGAATTGCTGCTCGCGCTCGCCATCCCGCGGCGCGACGTCAAGCCGCTGGCCAAGGCATTGCTCGACAAGTTCGGCAATTATGCCGGCGTGATCACCGCGGAGCCCGATCAGCTTACTGCCGTCAAGGGCATGGGCGACGGCGCGGTGGCGGCGCTGAAACTGGCGCAGGCTTCGGCGGTGCGCCTGTTGCGCCAGCGGGTGATGCGCCGGGACGTGCTCAGTTCCTGGGACCAATTGATCGACTACTGCTCCGCCGCCATGGCGCATGAAAAGGTCGAACAACTGCGCCTGCTGTTCCTCGACCGCAAGAACGTCCTGATCGCCGATGAGGTGCAGCAGCGCGGCACCGTCGACCATACCCCGCTCTATACCCGCGAGGTGGTGAAACGGACGCTGGAACTGGGCGCGACTGCGCTGATTGTCGTCCACAACCATCCCTCCGGCGACCCGACGCCGAGCCAGGGTGACATCAAGATGACACGCGAATTGCAGGAAGCGCTGGGCAAAATCGGCATCACGCTGCACGATCACCTGGTGATCGGCCGCGACGGCCACGAGAGTTTCCGATCGCGCGGCCTGCTGTAGGAGAAACCGCAAGGGAGAGCGAAATGGGCGACACGAAACCGGCCAAGAAACGCCGCGTTATCAGCGAGCATGTGGGCGAGCCGCCGAAGGATACCTGGTCGAATTGCCTGGTGATCGGCAATCAGGTCTTCATCGCCGGCATGACCGCGCGCGGCGCCGACTTCGACGACATGCCGGCGGCCGGCGCCTATGAACAGGCGGTGGCGATCTTCCGGAAAATCCAGCACCTGATGGAAGCGGCCGGCGGCGGCATGAACGACGTGGTGAAAGTGCTGATCTACCTCACCGACATCAACGACCGGGACGCGGTGTGGAAAGCCCGGCGCGAGTTTTTCACCGGCGACTACCCGGTTTCGACGCTGATTGAAATCAGCAAGCTGGTGCGCCCGGAACTGACCGTCGAAATCGAGGCGATCGGGATACTCGGTTCGGGAGGTTGAGGTTTTTCCTTTGTCATACAGGGCGGCGCGATAGCGACGATCCGGAATTCACGAAATCTCCGGGCACTCTGGATACCCGCATTCGCGGGTATGACCACCAATAAGAAACTTCGAGCAAATCCCGAGCGAACCGAATTGGTTCGCGACGACGAATTTGCGCAAAAATAATGGGAGAGACCATTTCACTTGAGTCAACTTGAACAAGAAATGGTCTAGACGCCGTTCAGCACCGCCTGCGCTTCGCGGACCAGCGTCTCGACCAGATCGGCGGCCGGCAGCACCCGGTTGAGCGACACGGCCTGCCCTGCCCACATGGCGGCGAATTCGCCCGAACCGCGTTCGCGGCTGGCCGCGGCCAGCGGCGTGGTCAGGCTGTATTGCAGCGGAAAATCGAGCGCCGCTTCCTCCTGATCGGCCATTTCCCGGACGTACCGATTGCGCAGCGCGCGCGCCGGACGCCCGGAAATTACCCTGGTCACTTGGGTCGCGTCGTCTGTTCCCTCCAGCAATGCCGCGCGGTAAACCGAATCCGCGCCGGATTCCGGACACGACAAAAACGCGGTGCCGATTTGCACGCCGCTCGCGCCCAGGGCAAAGGCGGCGGCGATGCCGCGCCCGTCGGCGATGCCGCCCGCCGCGATCACCGGCACCGTCACCGCGTCTGCGACCTGCGGCACCAAGACCATTGTGCCGACACTGCCGATTTCGAAGGGCGGCCGTATCGTGCCGCGGTGGCCGCCCGCCTCGAAACCCTGGGCGATCACGGCGTCGACGCCGCGCGCCTCCAGCTCCCGTGCCTCTGCAACCGTCGTGGCCGAGCACAAGATAGTGACGCCGGCCTCCTTCAATGCCGTCATCGCCGCCGGCTCCGGCAGCCCGTAATGAAAGCTAACGACCGGCGGACGCAACGTCAGCAATGCTTCGAGAATACTATCGTCGAAGGGCGTGAACAGCGGATAGGGATCGGGCGCCACGCCGGCGTCCAGCTCATCGAAATAGGGCGCGAGACGGGCCTGCATGGCCGCGGTCGCCGAGGCGTTTTCGATCGGCGGCGTGTGCACGAAGAAATTCAGATTGAACGGCTTATTGGAGGACAGGCGAATCGCTTCCGAATCCGCCCGCAGCGCATCAGCATCATGCCGCGCGCAGCCGAGCGAGCCCAGCCCGCCGGCGTTGGAGACCGCCGACGCCAATGCCGGATTGGTCGATCCGGCCATCGGCGCCTGAATGATCGGATGGGCAATCCCGAGCAAATCGAGCAAATCGGTACGTGGCCACATCAAGTCTCTCCATGCCTATCGTCGTTATCGTCCGACGCCCACCCCGACACGGCAGCCACGCCCTGTCAATCCGCAAGGAAGTTCCGCACCAGATTCAGAAATACGTCGAGCTGGTCATGATGCACCCAATGGCCCGCATCGTTGACCTCGGCGACCTCGACATTCTGGAAATACCCATCCCGCCCGTCCGATCGCGGATCGGTCGCCCAACTGTCCGTGCCGTGGATCAACAAGGTCGGACAGGTGATCGATGACCACAATTCGCGGGTGGCCTCGCCGCCCATCGTAAAGGGGGAGTTGACCCGGATGTAGTTGTCGAACTTCCAGCTATAGGTGCCGTCCTCATTCTGGTTGACGCCGTGAACGGTGAGGTGTCGCGCCTGCTCCGGCGTGAGGTGCGGGTTCGCTTCCTGCATTCGCTGCCAGGCATCCTCCAGGGTGTCGTATTCCCGCGGGTTGCGGCCGGCGGTGCTGCGCAGCGTATCGACCCATTCGCGCATCCGTTCCGATGCCGACCTGCCCGTGTCATGCTTGCTCAGTTCCGGCGGCCGTCCGACGCCTTCGATCGCCACCACCTTGACCGCGTTTTCGGGATAGAGCCCGGCATAGCGCAGACTGATCGCCGCGCCGAGCGAGTGGCCGATAATGGTCACCGGCGTCAGCTTGGTCTGATGCAGAAGCTGGGCGATATCGTAAATATAGTCCGCCGCCATATAGCCGCCGCCGACCATCCATTGCGAATCGCCATGACCGCGCAGATCGGGCGCGATGATGTGGTAATCGTCACGCAACGCCTCGGCGACCCAGTCCCAGTTGCGGCAATGGTCGCGCCCGCCGTGAACCAGAATCATGGGCGGCGCGTCCGCATTGCCCCAGTCCACATAGTGCAGGCGAAGCCGCTGCGAGAAGTAGCTGTGCGAGGTTGGACCGTGGATCGGTTCGGCCATGGCAGTCCCCCAATAGTGAAGGCCCGGCGGCAATCACCGGGCGGCCCCTACATACACGCTTCCATATGCTCTGGCGAGATCGGCGATTTTCGGCTATCAAATCAACGAACTTTTTGGCCGCACCGCGTGGCCGGCAATTCAGCGATCGGGAGCGCCACCGCTATGGCCGAACAGGATAAAAAGACGGAAAACCGGATGCATTCCTCGCATTGGGGCGCCTTCCGGGCGGTCGTTGAGGATGGCCGCGTGGTCGGCGTCGAGCCCTTCGAGAAGGATCCGCACCCCTCGCCGCTGATCCAGTCGATCCCGGACGCGCTGTATTCCGATACCCGTGTCGCCCAACCGATGGTCCGGGCAAGCTGGTTGGAGCACGGACCTGGCGCGAAAACCGAAAAGCGCGGAAATGAGCCCTTCATCCCGGTTTCCTGGGACAAGGCGCTCGATCTTGTGACGGCCGAACTGCAACGGGTGAAGGACCGCTACGGCAATGCCTCGATCTTCGGCGGATCCTACGGCTGGGCGAGCGCCGGCCGCTTTCACCACGCCAAGACCCAGCTTCAGCGCTTTCTCGGCATGTTCGGCGGTTTCACCGCCCAGGTCTACAGCTACAGCAACGCCGCGGGCCACGCGATCCTGCCCTACATTTTCGGCGACAAGGGTTTGGGGCGTGGCCCCTTCACATCCTGGGACAGCGTTCTGGAGCATGGTGACCTGTTCGTTTCCTTCGGCGGGATCGGGCTCAAGAATACCCAGGTGGAGCCCGGCGGCATGGGCGAACACGCGGCGCATAAGTGGCTGCTAAAATTGAAGGAATCCGGCCTCGAATTCATCAGCATCACGCCGATCAAGGACGATACCGCCGACTTCCTCGACGCCGAATGGATCCGACCGCGCCCGTGCAGCGACGTGGCCCTGATGCTCGGCATCGCCCACACGCTGGTCGACGAAGGACTGCACGACACGGCATTCCTGGCGAAATTCTGCACCGGTTTCGACCGGTTCCAGCCCTATCTGATGGGGCAGGCCGACGGCCAGCCGAAAACCGCCGATTGGGCGGCGGCGATCTGCGAGGTCGATGCCGAAACCATCCGCGGCCTCGCACGGCGCATGGCGCGTGGGCGCACGATGATCGGCACCGCCTATTCGCTGCAACGGGGCGAACACGGCGAACAGACCTATTGGATGACCGCAACGCTGGCCGCCATGCTGGGACAAATCGGCCTGCCGGGCGGCGGCTGCGGGTTCGGATACGGCAGCATGCACGGCTATGGCAATCCGGTCGAACGGTTCGCCGTGCCCGCGATGCCGACCGGCGAAAATCCGGCGCGCAGCTTCATCCCGGTAGCGCGGATTTCCGACATGATGCTCAATCCCGGCGCGCCCTACCAGTTCAACGGCATGGACCTGACCTATCCCGACACGCGTCTGGTATATTGGTGCGGCGGCAATCCGTTCCATCACCACCAGGACCTGAACCGGCTGGTCCGGGCGTGGCAGAAGCCCGACACCATCATCGTCAACGAAATCTGGTGGACCGCGACGGCGCGCTATGCGGACATTGTGCTGCCGGCGACCTCGACGCTGGAGCGCAACGACATCGGCGCGAGTTCGCGCGACCGCTTCCTGATCGCGATGCAGCAAGGCGCCGATCCGGTCGGCGGCGCCCGCAACGATTTCGACATTTTCAGCGATCTTGCCGAACGGCTCGGCTTCAAGGAGCAATTCACCGAAGGCCGCGACGAAACCGAATGGCTGCGGCACCTGTACAACGTCTCGCGCCAGCAGGCCGCGAAGAAGCGTATCGAGCTGCCGGATTTCGACGAATTCTGGAAGAGGGGCTATGTGGAAACGCCGGAACCGACTAAACATTTCGTGCAATTCTCCGAGTTCCGGGAAGACCCGGACACCCATCCGCTGAAGACGCCGTCGGGCAAAGTCGAGATCTATTCCGAGACCATTGCGGGATACGGCTACGACGATTGTCCCGGTCATCCGGTCTGGATGGAGCCCGAGGAATGGCTCGGAGGCGAACGCGCGAAGACCTTTCCGTTGCACATGATTTCGAACCAGCCGCAGCACAAGCTGCACGCGCAGAACGATTTCGGCCCCGTCAGTATGGACGGCAAGGTCGGCGGCCGCGAGCCGGCGGTGCTCAACCGGGCGGATGCCGCCGCGCGCGGCATCGCCGACGGCGACGTGGTCCGGGTGTTCAACGACCGGGGCGAAGTCCTGGCCGGCGCGGTCCTCTCCGACGACATCCGGCCGGGCGTGATCCGCCTGGCCACCGGTGCCTGGTACGATCCGGTGGAACCCGGTGGGCTGGACAAGCACGGCAATCCGAACGTGCTGACGCCGGACCGCGGCACGTCACGGCTGGCACAGGGACCGATTTCGCACAGCGCGCTTGTCGAGGTCGAGGCCTATGACGGCGAAGCGCCGGCAGTCACCGCCTTCATGCCGCCCGCGGCCGCCGCGGAATAGCGGAGCGCGGGAGAAGTGCGGGCTAGGGGGAAATCGTCCAGGCGTCGTCGATCGGGATCGAGGTGCCGGTGATTTCCTTTGCGGCGTCGCTGCACAGGAAGGCGATCAGCTCGCCGACCCGTTCCGGCTCGATGAACCGCGCGCTCGGCTGGCGGCCGGAAACAAATTCGCGTTCCGCCTCTTCCACGCTAACGCCCTTGGACTCCGCCAGCGCCCGAATGCGTTTCTCGGCCGCCGGCGTGCGCACCGCGCCGGGACAGATCGCGTTCACCGTGATGTTGGGTTCCTGCTGCGTCTCGATGGCGATGCCGCGCGCCAATCCCATCAGCGCGGTCTTCGTCACGATGTAATCGATCCGGTCGGGCATCGCCATGATGCCGAGCGAGGAGGCGAGATTGACGATGCGGCCGAAGCCGCGCTCGCGCATGCCGCCGAGGGTCAGCCGGATCAGATGAAAGCCGGCGGTCAGATTGACGTCGAGCGATTCATGCCAATCCTCGGTCTTGAACTCCTCGATCGGCGCGAAATGCCGAACGACGGCATTGTTGACCAGAACATCGACCGGACCGAGAGTGCTGGCGGTGGTCGCGACGAGGTCTTCGATCTCATTCACCTGCCGCAAATCGGCGGCGTGATAACCGGCCTTCACACCGAAATCCGATTCCAGCGCGGCGCGTTTCGCTTCGATTTCGTCGGCATCGGCGAAGCCGTTGAGCATGATGTTGCAGCCCAATTTCGCCAACGCCTGCGCGGCGCCATATCCGATCCCGCCGATCGACCCGGTGATAAGCGCGGTCTTTCCCTTAAGCATATCGGTTCTTTCCCTGTTCTCGGCAGCGCCGACCGGCGGCACTCGCCAGATCAGGCGCGCCGCCAGATCGTGCCGTCCGGCGTGTCTTCCAGGATTATGCCATTTTCGGCGAGCTCGTCGCGAATCCGGTCGCTCTCGGCGAAATCCCGAGCCTTCCGTGCCTCGGCGCGGCGCACGATGAGCGCATCGATTGCCGCATCGTCCAGTGCACCGCTTCCGCCGTCGCTCCCCTGGAACCAGCTTTCCGGATCCTGCTGCAGCAACCCGAGCAAAGCTCCGCCGGCCAGCAATTCACCCTTGCGCAGCCCTTTTTCGCCGGCGTCTTTCGCCCGGTTGAGCGCGCTCAACGACGCATGCAGGGCCGCCAGGGCCGCCGGCGTGTTCAGATCGTCCGACAGGGCCGCCACGACCGCGTCCGCCGGGCTATCCACGGGCTCGATATCGGCGACGTTTCGCAACGCGCCGTAGAACCGGTCGAGCGTCGCCTTTGCCTGACGCAAATTGTCCTTCACGAAATCCTGCTGCTGCCGGTAGTGGGTCTGCAGCAGCGTCAGCCGGATCGCCTCGCCCGGGAATTCCTGCAGCAGCTCGTTGATGGTGTAGAAGTTGCCGAGCGATTTCGACATCTTCTCGCCTTCGGCCATCAGGTAGCCGTTGTGCATCCAGTATTTCGCAAAATGCGTATCCGGATTGGCGCAGCGGCTTTGCGCGATCTCGTTTTCATGATGCGGAAAGATCAGGTCGCGGCCGCCGCCATGGATATCGAAGTCCTTGCCGAGATACTTCATGCTCATCGCCGAGCATTCGATATGCCAACCCGGCCGTCCGCGGCCCCACGGGCTATCCCAGCCGGGCAGGTCGGGAGAACTGGGTTTCCAAAGGACGAAATCCGCCGGATCCTTCTTGTAGGGCGCGACTTCGACCCGGGCGCCGGCAATCAGCTCGTCGCGGCTGTGGCCCGACAGCCTGCCGTAGCCGGGCATCGCCGGCACATGGAACAGCACATGGCCGTCGGCGGCATACGCGTAGTCGCCGTCGATCAGGGTCGAGATGATGTCGATCATTTCCGCGATATGGTCGGTCGCGCGGGGTTCGATATCGGGTTCCAGATTGCAGAGCGCCGCCATATCCGCATGAAACTGGTCGGTGGTGCGTCCGGTCAGGACGCGGATATCCTCGCCCGTCTCCTTTGCACGGGCATTGATCTTGTCGTCCACATCCGTGATGTTGCGAACGTAGGTCACTTTCGGGAACAGGTGCCGCAACAACCGAAACAGCACGTCGAATACGACGACCGCCCGGCCATTGCCGATATGCACAAAGTCGTAGACCGTCGGACCGCACACATAGACCCGCACATTGGCGGGATCGATCGGCTCGAACGGCTCCTTGCGGCGGCTGGCGGTGTTATGAATCTGCAGACTCATCGAGTCTTCCACACGGGGCGCATCACAAAATTTTCCGGAATGCGTTGGTGATCGGGTAGCGCCGGTCGCGGCCGAAGGCGCGGCTCGAAATCTTGACGCCCGGCGGTGCTTGCCGGCGCTTGTATTCGGCCAGGTCCAGCATGCGCCAAACCCGCTGAATGGTTTC
>CAJHYV010000106.1_pt1 | contig 10305 bp, 10 predicted proteins | sample 9198851 | NCBI WGS metagenome assembly CAJHYV01 (sample SAMEA7708375, study PRJEB35096) | sediment metagenome | biome: marine neritic benthic zone biome [ENVO:01000025]; feature: sediment [ENVO:00002007]; material: shallow marine sediment [ENVO:03000034] sea grass bed [ENVO_01000059] ...
GAAAAGCGCAGGGCCGGGCGAACGGGCGGTGTCCGCGAAACACCCGGGTCGTTGCTGATCCGCGGCTGTCGAACTCTTAAGTATATCACGCCATAACAGTTCCTTGCCGCCACTCGGCGCACACCGCGTCATCGGTTTCCCGCGGCAGGTACTGATCACGAAGCGTCATAAACCGCGGGGCCGTCGCCAGTCGGGCGAGCGACCAAACCGCCATCGCGCGCACGATTGCCGCGTCGTCGGTCAGTCGTGCTTCCGCGGCCCCGGCAAGCGCCGGATTATCGCTATTGCCGATGGCGATCAGCACATTTCGAACGAACCGGTCGCGGCCGGTCCGCTTAACGGGGGATCCGGCGAAGACCGTGCGAAATGCATCGTTGTCCAGCGCAGAGAGATCGGCGAGACGGGGCGCGGTCAATTCGGCCCGGGGTAGGAAACTCGGGTTTGTGGAGGCCGCGGCAAACTTGTTCCATGGACAGACCGCCAGGCAATCGTCACAGCCATAAATTCGGTTGCCCATCGGCGCGCGCAGGTCCGGCGGTATGTGTCCTTTGTGCTCGATCGTGAGGTAGGAAATACAACGCCGCGCATCCAGTTTGTAGGGTGCGGCAAAGGCGCTGGTCGGGCAGATATCGAGACAGCGTTGGCAGGTACCGCAATGATCTTGGTCGGCGTCGTCAGGGTGTAACGCCAAGTCGGTAAACACCTCGCCGAGAAACAGCCATGATCCGAATTGCCGGGACACCAGGTTGGTATGCTTACCCTGCCAGCCGAGACCGGCTTTTTGTGCGAGCGGCTTTTCCATCACGGGGGCAGTGTCGACGAACAATTTTACGTCGGCGTCGAAGCTGTCGTGCATCCAGCGGGCGAGCGCCCGCAGCTGCTTCTTCATGACGTCGTGATAGTCGCGGTTTTGGGCATAGGCCGAAATCGTGCCGCGGTCATCACGCGACAATCGGTCCAGCCGGTCCAAGGGATTCTCCCCCGGCGTGTAGTTGGCGCCGACGACGATGATGCTGCGGGCTTCATCCCACAGGCGCCGGGGCGCCGACCGGCGGTCGGCGTTGCGGGCGAGCCAGCCCATATCGCCGTGATAGCCGCGGCGCAGAAAGTCAGCCAGCGCATGTTCGGCGTCGGCGCCGAGATCCGGCGTTGTGAACCCGATGGCATCGAAGCCGAGGTCGAGCGCTTTTTCCCGGATCGCTTCGCGCGACATGGTATCGGTCAGCCGCGGCCGCGATAAGGTGGAATGTCCTGATCGGGCAGCCATACATCGTCCGGCGGCGGTCCGGACTGATAAAATATGTCGATCGGGATACCGCCGCGCGGATACCAATATCCACCAATCCGCAGCCAAGTGGGCGCTACGGCGTCTTCGATCCGCTTGGCGATGCCGACCGTGCAATCCTCATGAAAACCGCGGTGATTGCGGAACGACGCGAGGTACAGCTTTAGGGACTTGCTTTCCAGCAGGGCGTTCTTCGGTATGTAGTCGATGACGATATGGGCAAAATCCGGTTGCCCCGTTACCGGGCACAACGAAGTGAATTCAGGACAGGCAAAGCGGACGAGATAGGGCGTCCCGGCATGCGGGTTCGGCACCGATTCCAGCGTGGGAGCATCGGGAGAGGCGGGGATCTCCGTGGGTGATCCGAGCTGGGTCAGTTTTTCGTATGACGCGTCTGTCATGGTCGTTTCCGGCACAATGATAGGGGAGTTAGAAGAGGGCTGAAAGCACTCAAATCTTGGCGGTACCATGCAGCAAACAGGCGTCGCCGTAGGAGTAAAACCGGTAACGCTGTTCTACGGCGTGCCGGTACGCGGCCTTGATGCGATCGCTGCCGGCAAAGGCACAAACAAGCATGAACAGGGTGGACCGCGGCAGGTGGAAATTGGTCAACATCAGGTCCACAGCCCGGAATCGGTAGCCCGGCAGGATATACAGATCCGTTTCGCCTTCGAACGATGTAACCGGTCCGTCCTGAATGCCCTCTGCATTCGCCTTTCGCGCCGCGGTTTCCAGCAGCCGCAGCGCGGTGCTGCCGACCGCGACAATCCGACGGCCTTTCGCCCGCGTGGTATTTACCGCAGTAGCCGTTTCGCATGATACCGAGCCCCATTCCGGTTGCATGACATGGTCTTCCGCCCGTTCCGCCGTCACCGGCAGGAATGTCCCGGCGCCCACATGCAGCGTCACCATGGCGCGGCCGATGCCGGCGGCATCGAGCCTTGAAAACAGGGACTCTGTGAAATGCAATCCGGCGGTCGGTGCGGCAACGGCGCCGTCATGTGCCGCGTAAACCGTCTGGTATTGCCGCAAATCGGCTGACTGTGGGCCGTTCTTGCGGTTGATATATGGCGGTAACGGCATCGCGCCATGTTCGTGCAATGCGGCGGGCAAATCGCCCGCGGTTACCGACGGCTCGAGCGTCACTTCACCGCCATCATGTTTTGCGGCAACCAGGGCCGAGAATGTCGGGCCGAAGATGATGCGGTCGCCGGGCCGTAGACGGCGTGCCGGGCGGGCAAAGGCGCGCCAATTGCCGGTCGCGAGCCGCCGGTGCAGCGTAACCTCGATCTTCACCTGTCCGCGCCTCCCAGTCAGCCTGGCGGGTATGACGCGCGTGTCGTTCATCACCAGCAGATCGCCCGGCAAGAGCAAGCCCGGCAAGTCGCGGACGCCGAGATCACGCAGCGACTCTGACACTTCGAGAAGGCGGGCGGAATCGCGGGGATGGGCCGGATGCTGCGCAATTAGGTCGCGCGGCAGGTCGAAGTCGAAATCGGCGGTACGCATGGCGGGGCGACGGCGGCTCGGTGAGTGTTGTGGATGTGGAAGGATTTACCGTATGCCGTGCGGCGGGGAAAGACGCGGATGCGGGGGTATCTATTTTTGCCGCTCGGCCTTATTGCGCCAATCCCAGGGCGTCTCGAAAGTGCCCCGCCAGAGCCCATTTCGGCGGGTCCGCGCCAACTCCTGCTTGCGGAGATAGGGCATGCCTTCCACCGGATCGGCGAGCGCCCATCCCGTATGCACCATATTGCCGGACAGGTCGAAGCCGTCGGCGGTGCAGCGGGCGACCGCGCAGTCCACCCGCTTGCCGCCGGTTGGCTGGCATTGCACGGAAGCGCCGGCCAGCAGATCCATCAGAGCGGTCGTGGCGATACGGGCGCAATCGTATGTTTTGCCATTTTGCAGGGTGCAGCGTTGTCCCGGATCCGGGGCGTCAACCCCGACTAGGCAATACCGATTGCCGGCCAGTTCAACGGCGTCGCCGGCAATAGCGCGCGCACCACCGCCGGCCAGTGCCGGTACCGACGCCAGGAGGCAGGCTATCAGCAACGCCAAAGACGTAACGGGGGAATAGCGCAGGGTTACGAAATTTCCGATCATGATGCTGGCCATCCCGAAGTGCTGGGAATATTTTGTATCAAACGGTTAATGGATATGATTGCCCTGTTGGCGAAAGCAAAGCGTGATTTAAGGAAAAATAAATTCTCCGGACGTTAACCTTATCTCTATTGTAGCGGAGGTTGGATTGCGGGGGCCAGTCGGCATCACGTCAATTTGTTGACGCCGCAGGATCCCGGCAACAGTCGGCATCAGATCCAGCGATGCTACCCGGGGGGAAACGTGCCGGAAATTTCGTTACCTGATCTTATCGCCATTTCCTGGTTTCTGCTTCTCTGGTCGGGCTATACGCTCTACTCGGACAGGGTGGACCGCGGCGGCAGGAATCTGGTGGCCACGATGGCGCAGCATCGCGAAATGTGGATGATGCGGATGCTGGGTCGCGACAACCGGATGCTCGACGTACAGATCATCCGTAATCTGACGCGAACCTCGAGCTTCTTCGCGTCGACCTCGATCCTCATCCTCGCGGGACTGGTGACCGTCCTTGGGGCGACGGACAAGGTCGTCGACCTCACCGCCAGCATCCCCTTTGTCTCGAAGCTGACGTCGCTGCAATGGGAACTCCGGTTGTTGTGTCTGATCCTGATCTTCATTTATTCGTTTTTCAAATTCGCCTGGTCGATTCGGCAGATTTCCTATTGCGCCATCCAGATTGGCGCGATGGATCCGGTGTCCGATCTCGGTGATGACTGCCAGGCGCGCGCAAAGTGCATCGCCCGGCTCGCGACCCTGGCCGCTGTACATTTCAATAGAGGGTTGCGCGGGTACTATTTTGCGATGGCGCTGCTGGCCTGGTTTATCCACCCGGTTGCGCTGGGCATTACCGCAACTTGGGTCGTCTTGGTGTTGTATCGCCGCGAATTTCATTCCCGCACGCTCAAAATTCTTCAAGATGGTGGCGGATTTTCCAAGGCAGAAAAGGCGTAGGGTGTAGAGCGATGGCGGCCAAGCATTTTGGTCAAGATGCGCTGCTGACGGTGGCGGAGATGTACGCTGCCGATAAAGCGGCGATCGGCGCCGGAACCGCCAGCCTTTCCTTGATGGAGGCGGCGGGCGCCGCGGTGGCGGATGCGGTGCGGTCGCTCGGCGGTCCCCGACCGGTCTGCGTGCTCTGCGGCCCCGGCAACAACGGCGGCGATGGGTTTGTCGCCGCAAGAGTGTTGCGCGAAGACGGCTGGTCGGTTCGGGTTGGCCTGTTGGGCGATGCGGCTGGGCTCACCGGCGACGCCAAGCACATGGCCGAAATGTGGAACGGTGAGATCGAACCGCTCACGCCAGCGATGATGGAGGGGGCGGAGATTATCATCGACGCGTTGTTTGGCGCCGGCCTCATGCGGGATATCGATGGTCCTGCGCGCGCGGCGATCGAGGCGATCGCGGGGCGCGATTGCGTGGCCGTGGATATCCCGAGCGGCGTTCATGGCGACAGCGGTCAGATAATGGGGATTGCGCCGACCGCGCGGGTGACCGTCACGTTCTTTCGGCGCAAGCCGGGACACCTCCTGCTCCCGGGCCGATCCCGCTGCGGCGAGGTTCGGGTGGCCGATATCGGCATTCCGGATCAGGTGCTTGACGCTATAGCGCCGCAGCATGCCGCGAACCAAAAGCGGCTATGGCTGGAGCAATTCCCATGGGCGCGCCTTGACCAGCATAAATACGATCGAGGGCACGCTCTGATCAGCGGTGGGCCGCAAATGACCGGCGCGGCGCGGCTCGCGGTCCAGGCTGCCCGGCGCATCGGAACCGGGATGGTCTCGGTTGCCGTCCCAAACGACAATGCCGTGGTGTACAAAGTTGCCCTGGTGGGCGCCATTGTCCGGCCGATTCGCAATACGGCGGCCTATGCGGAACTGGCCGAAGAACCGCGCATATCGGCCTGCCTGCTTGGGCCGGGAAACGGCGTCGTTGGATCCACTCGCGAACATGTTTTGGCGGCCTTGCGGACCGCCAAGCCAGTCGTGCTGGACGCGGATGCGCTGACGGTATTCGCGGAGTCGCGGGATTTGTTGTTTTCGAGCATCCGTGGGCCCTGTCTTTTGACGCCGCATGCTGGCGAATTCGATCGCTTGTTTGCATTGGATGGGGACAAGCCCTCGCGCGCTCGCGCCGCCGCGGAGATGTCTGGTGCCGTTGTGCTCTTAAAAGGGGCGGATACGGTCATTGCCGCTCCGGACGGCCGGGTCGTAATCAACGAGAATGCGCCGCCGGAACTCGCCAGCGGTGGAACCGGCGATGTCCTCGCCGGGTTCTCGGTCGGCCTGATGGCACAGGGATTGGATCCCTTTAGCGCCGCGTGTGCGGCGACCTGGCTGCATGGCGAGGCGGCCCAGCATTTCGGTCCCGGTTTGATTGCCGAAGATCTTCCGGAAATCCTGCCAAAAGTCTTGCACGGCCTGCGGTCGGAACCAGATAAATAGCGCATGTCCACGCAACTGAAACCACACAACGAGAAGCCGGTATCGGCGCAGCATAGCGTGCGATCGCAGGGTTCCCTGTTGGACCGCACCTGGGTGCGCATCGTCAATCTATGGCGCGATGTCGCCGACAATATGACTGGGACGGTTGATGCGGCGCTGTCGGGAGACGGTGACGTTAAACGTCTTCGGGATCAAATGCAGGCGTGTCTGGAGGCGCGGGGAGGCGAAGTCTCGGCGCGCGCCCGGGCGGCGGCGCTGGGCCATACCTATCTCGGGCTCGACGAGCTCGGCCGCGAACGTTTCTTACGCTTATTGGCCGGCGGCTTCGACGCGGACCGCAAGGCGATAGACGCCGCCGTCTCGGCGCTGCAGGGGGCGCCGGCCGAGCAACGGCCGCAGGCGGAATTGGCTCTGCGTGAGGCGTTGGAGCCGCCGCGAATGAAGTTGCTGATGCAGTTCAATGCGTTGCCGCAAGGTGTCAAATTCCTGGTCGATCTACGGTCGGATCTGCTTCCTCATATTCGCAAAGACTCGACAATGGCTTCGCTCAACGGAGATCTGCAAAAGCTCCTGACCTCCTGGTTCGATATCGGGTTTCTTGATTTGCGGAGGATTACCTGGGATGCGCCGGCGGCGTTGCTGGAAAAACTGATCGCCTATGAGGCGGTACATGAAATCCGCGGTTGGGAGGATTTAAAGAACCGGCTCGATTCGGATCGGCGCTGCTTCGCCTTTTTCCACCCCCGTATGCCGGACGAACCGCTGATTTTCGTCGAAGTGGCCCTGGTCAACGGGCTTGCCGACAACGTCGCCGTCCTGCTCGACGAGTCGGCGCCCGTGGTCGATCCATCGAGCAACGTGGATACGGCGATCTTTTATTCGATTTCAAACGCTCAAAAGGGTTTGGCGGGGGTCAGCTTCGGCGGCTTCCTGATTAAGCGGGTTGTCGATCTGTTGAAAGCCGAACTGCCGAGCCTGAGGACATTCTCGACGCTGTCGCCGATCCCCGGATTTCGACGTTGGCTCAATGGCCGATTGGAAAACGACGCGGATCTGCTGCGGCCGGCCGATGCACGAGCCCTGGCCGCGGTCGCTCAGGTCGAGGGAGGAAACGAGGCCTTGCGGCGCTTGCTATCGACCGAGTCTTGGCATCAGGACGAGAAGATCGCCAATGTATTGAAGGATCCGTTGATGCGGCTGTGCGCGCAATATCTGCTGAATGCAAAACGGCGGGGCAAACAGGCGCTTGATCCGGTGGCGAATTTTCATTTGACCAATGGCGCCCGTGTGGAGCGTCTGAATTGGCTTGGGGACACCTCGCCCAACGGGCTGTCACAGTCTTTGGGGTTGATGGTGAATTATCTCTACGAATTGGATCGAATCGAGGAAAACCATGAATCCTATACCGGAGAGGGATCTGTTACGGCTTCCGCTACGGTTCATCGTTTGATATGACTCAATGATCGTTACAAAAAATAACAAACAGGGATCCGGAAATCTGGGTCCCGTAAAGACGGGGAAACCGGACAGTGAAGCCGGATTTGAGTTTGAACGGCCGGACCCAGGCGACGTTTGTCGGGTTCCGTGGCAGGGATCGTGCGAGTGCCTTTTTCAAGCGCGGACGCGATATGGAATACATTCGGCGCGGCATGGAGTTTCGCCGAACCAAACGCGAGAATGTGGTCGAAACCGCCCGTGTCTTATCGGTCGTACTCGACCGGACGCGAATCCCGCATATCAGGTATGAGGTCAATATCCACCACGCGGGGCACGACAATGGCTTTGTTGACGGCCCCAGGATGCTGGCCCTATCGGTATTCACGGATACCTACAGCGAACGGGTGGGCTCGGCAAAACGCAGGTAAGGCGGTCAAATACGCGGGCGGGGCAGCTATTGGGGCCTGTCTCGGCGTGCTTGACCCAGCCGGTTCTGCTACCTATACAGGGGCGCTTTTGAGATAGGGTGCCAATCGCGCGGGCGTGGCGGAACTGGTAGACGCGCGGGTTTTAGGTACCCGTGGAGTAATCCGTGGGGGTTCAAGTCCCTCCGCCCGCACCAGCAGGTGAGCAATTTTCCGTAAAATCCTGTCCGCATCATCGAACGGCCAACTGAGTAACTCCGTAAGGAAAAAGTGGATACCATGCAGGTAACCGAAACCAAGAACGAAGGACTGAGCCGCGAATTCGCGATTGTCGTGTCGGCCAACGATATCGAGCAGCGCGTTTCCGCGAAGATCAATGAATTGGTCGATCAGGTCAATTTGCCAGGCTTTCGGCCGGGAAAGGTTCCTATATCCCTGATCCGGAAACGCTATGGCGATGCGGTGAAAGGTGAAGTTGTTCAGGCGGCGGTCAGCGAAACCACGACGCAAGCGCTGACGGAGCGCGAGCTGCAGCCCGCGGTTCAGCCGAAAATCGAGGTTACCAGTTTCGAGGACGGTAAGGATTTGGAGTTTACCCTGGCGGTTGACGTGCTGCCGGTGATCGACCCGATCGATTTTCGGACCCTTGAGCTTGAACGGCTGAAAGCGAAGATCGAAGACAAACAGATGGAGGAGTCGCTCGATCGGCTAGCCGAGGAATATGCCCGCGCCGATCCGATCGCAAAACCGCGGAAAAGCAAGAAGGGCGACGTTGTCGTGATCGATTTCGAAGGATCGATCGACGGAACCCCCTTCGACGGCGGCAAGGCCGAAGACTATCAGCTCGAACTGGGAGCGGGCCGATTCATTCCCGGATTCGAGGATCAGCTGATTGGCGTCGATGCGCCGATGGAAACACAGGTCGAGGTGAGTTTTCCGGAGGAATATGGCAATGCGGATTTAGCCGGCAAGCCGGCCGTATTTGCGGTATCTGTCAAAGAGATACGGGAACGTGTTAAAGCGAATATAGATGATGAATTCGCTAAGTCTCTGGGTATGGAGACCGTGGATGCGCTGCGCGAGCAGGTTCGCGGCAGCCTGGAAAACGAATACGCCACGGCCTCCCGCGACCGCCTGAAGCGTCAGCTCCTCGATCGGCTGGACGAACTGCACGATTTCGAGACCCCGTCCGCGATGGTGGAAGGAGAACTCGAGTCGATCTGGAACCAGTTCGAGAACGCTCGTAAGAACAACCAACTCGATCCGGAAGACTTGGATAAAAGCGACGACGAAATTCGCGAGGAATACCGCAAGATTGCCGGCCGGCGGGTGCGTCTTGGTCTGTTGCTCGCGGCCGTCGGTCAGCGGAACAGCATCGAGGTGACGCCGGAAGAGTTGAACCGTGCGCTCATCCGGCAAGCTCAGAATTTTCCGGGACAAGAGCGGCAAATAATTGAAACTTACCAGAAAAATGAAAATTTGATGGGGAGCTTGAGGGCGCCCATTTTTGAAGACAAGGTGGTGGACTATATTCTTGAAATGGCCGCCGTGAGCGAGCGCGAGGTGAGCGTCGAGGAGCTGTTCCGGGATCCGGATGAGGAAGTCGAAAAGCCGAAGGCAAAATCGTCAAAAAGCGCCGCGCGTGGTAAGACGGCCGCATCCGGCGGCAAGAAACCCGCAGCCAAGGCGGCGCCCAAGAAACCGAAACCGAAAGCGGCCGCGAAAAAGAAGGAATCGTGAAGCGGCAAGGCGCCGACTCGCGACGGAATAGCTCCTAAGACTGCGATTAGAAACCTCACAGGTTACATCAGGAAACAATCAGACATGCGCGATCCGGTCGAAACCTACATGAACATGCTTGTCCCAATGGTCGTCGAACAGACGAATCGGGGAGAGCGCGCGTATGATATCTATTCGCGGTTGCTCAAAGAGCGCATCATTTTCCTCACCGGCGGCGTAGACGATGGCGTAGCAAGCCTAATTAACGCGCAGTTGCTGTTCCTGGAGTCGGAAAATCCAAGCAAGGATATATCCTTTTATATCAACTCCCCCGGCGGCATCGTGACGTCTGGCTTATCGATTTATGACACGATGCAGTACATTCGCAGCGACGTATCGACCGTGTGCGTTGGGCAAGCGGCATCGATGGGGTCACTGTTGTTGAGTGCGGGCGCGCCGGGAAAACGCTATAGTCTACCCAACAGCCGGATCATGCTGCATCAACCGTCTGGCGGTTTTCAGGGGCAGGCTACGGACATTGAAATTCATGCACGTGAAATCCTGGCCTTGCGCGGGCGATTGAATGACATATATGTGCGGCATACGGGGCAGAATCTGAAGGTAATCGAGGGCGCTCTGGAGCGGGATAATTTCCTGGCGGCGGAAGAGGCCAAGGAATTCGGGTTGATTGACGAGGTGGTGACGGAGCGTCCCGACGCGGCCGATGAAGGCGGCGGCAAAGCGGCGGCCTCCCAAAAAGAGGGAGATGAATAACCCGGGACCAATTTAATCGGGACCGGAACGCAGGTGTGGCGCGGCCTGCCGCGTCAAGCACTTTTCAGTATGGTTTATTTAGTTTTAATTATTTTTCAATTTATCTATGGCAGATTTATCC
>CAJHYV010000020.1_pt1 | contig 10255 bp, 10 predicted proteins | sample 9198851 | NCBI WGS metagenome assembly CAJHYV01 (sample SAMEA7708375, study PRJEB35096) | sediment metagenome | biome: marine neritic benthic zone biome [ENVO:01000025]; feature: sediment [ENVO:00002007]; material: shallow marine sediment [ENVO:03000034] sea grass bed [ENVO_01000059] ...
GCTGTCGATCGAGGATGCGGGCATCTATAAGCCCGCGCCGGTCGTCTATCAGCTCGCCGTCGACCGCTTGAAGGTGCCAGCGCAGAATATTTGCTTTATGTCGTCGAATGCCTGGGACGTGGCCGGTGCGGCACATTTCGGCTTCAACGTCATATGGATAAACCGGTTCGGCCAGGTGCGCGAAAGACTGCCCGGCGCACCCGTGGCGGAGCTCACATCGCTCGAACCACTGCCCGCGCTTCTCGGGATCACCGTTTGACCGCCGAAATGGTGTATCGCGAACGCCGCTTAACCGTCCAAGACGGTTTATCGCTCTATTTCCGCGACTACGAAGCGCCGGAAACGACGCGAACACCAATCCTCTGCCTGCCCGGCATGGCACGTAATTCCAAGGATTTTCATGGCCTTGCAATGCGGTTGATGCCGGAACGGCGGGTTATCGCCCTGGATTACCGGGGGCGCGGTCAGTCGGACTACGACCCCAACCCGATGAACTATCATCCGGGTACCTATCTCAACGACATCTTGCACCTGATCACGGCCACCGGGCTGCACCGGCTTGTCGTGATCGGCACCTCGATGGGCGGTCTGATGGCGACCGCGCTGGGCGCTGCGGCGCCCACCGTGCTGGCGGGTGCGGTGCTTAATGATGTCGGACCGGACATCAACGAGGACGGCATCGCCCGTATCGTTGACTATGTCGGTCGGGACGATCCGCAACCGGACTGGGAACACGCGGTGGCGCGGTTCAAGGAGTTGTTCCCCACATTGTCCTTCACGGATGAACAGCAATGGCGGGAGGGCGCCGAGGCGACCTGGCGGGCACGTGACGACGGCGTGCTGCATTTCGATTGGGATATAGGAATTGTCGAGCCGTTGAAGCGGAAGCAGCCTCTGCCGGACCTGTGGGCGCTGTTCCGATCCTTGCGCAACATTCCGGTGCTGGCGATCCGGGGGGGCGTCAGCGATGTCCTGTCGCAGGCGACCTTCGACCGGATGGCTGTCGAACTCCCCGGCTTGCAACGCGTGTGTCTCGACGGCGTCGGCCACGTGCCGTCGCTCACCGAGCCCGAAGCCACGGAGGCGCTGGACCGCTTCCTGGAAAAACTATAACGGCCGCCCAAGGCGACCGTTATATTAGGTGATACCGCAGGCGCGGCATCACGAAGTGATTGACGCGGCGCGGCTGCCCGGACTAGGCCTTGGGTCCCGCGGACAAGGCCGCCTTGGGGGGGCTTCCGCCATCGGACGATCCGCCACCGACAACCAGATTGGGGCCCGTGGGCTCCTTGCCGTCCGCACCTGACGTGCGCTTCAGGTTGTCAACGTGACGGCACAGCCCCTGCACGAACGCGCCGGCCTCGATCGACAGGCTTTCGTGCACGATATCGCCGGTCACCTTGGCCGAGCGCGCGAGCTCAACCATTTTACCGTTGATCTGCCCCTTAACCGTCCCGGCCACATGAACCGTGTCCGCTTCGATCGAGCCGCTGACCACCGCATGTTCACCGACCGTAACGGTGGTGCTGCGGACATCGCCTTCCACCATGCCGTCGATCTGAATATCGCCCTCGGATTCGAGGTCCCCCGTCACCCGCAAGTTGGCGCTGACGATCGAAGGTACGACGCCGGCAGCCGACACCCTGGGAGGTGTCGCAACGGGCTTAACCGCGCTACTGCCGCTATTCGATTGTGACTTGCTGCTACTGTTCTTTGAAAACATACCGACCTGCCTTGATGAAGCGTGCTGGGTTAAGTGGCTTCCCGTCGAAGCGGACTTCGTAGTGAACGTGCGGTCCGGTGCTTCGACCGGTACTGCCGAGAAGCGCAACCTTATGCCGGTGCCCTACTTCCTGCCCCCTCTTAACGAGTACTTTAAGCAGATGACCGTAACGGGTACGAACGCCGTAACCGTGATCGATCTCCACCATCTTCCCGTATCGCCCTTTGCGTCCCGCGAAAACCACGCGTCCGGGCGCCGTAGAGTAAATCCCCGCGCCACGCCATCCCGCCAGGTCAACGCCATAATGCATTGCCCGTTTCTTCGTAAAGGGATCGCGGCGAAGACCAAAATCGCTGGCTTGATGATAATAATCGACCGGCGAAATCAGCGGAATGCTTTGCAGCAACTTCCGCAGCCCCGCCCACCGGGTAAGCCGATTGTCGATTTCCGATACGCTGCCTGGCAGACCGGCCAATTCGTCGCCGCTCGCCACTTCAACGAGGGGCCCACCCTGCCCGTGCGCCGATTTGGTCGCCCGCGCCAGCACCTCGTTCAAATCCAATCCAGTCATTGTAATCAGCCGCTCGGCCGATTCGATGTTTTTGACCGTGCGATCACCGAGCCGGTCAAGAACATTGCCCTGCGCGGCGTGCAGATCGTTCAGCCGCTGCAGCAATGCAACGGTACGATTGCGCAGCTTCAGCGTCGGACCATCGTGAATGTTGCCATTCAATTCGTCGCCACCGTCAGTGACCATGGCAACTTGCGTATTGCCGTCGGCGCCCGTGGTTTTTTCCAGTTTGTCGAGAACCTTGTTCAGATCCAGTTCGGCGTGTTCCGCGCGTGCCTTGGCGTCTTTAATGCCATGCTCCAGTGTCGCAACCTGTCCATTCAACTTTTCGCGCTGTTCAACCACCTTGTCGTGATCGGAGCGGCTTTCGGAAAGGCTGTCGGCCAGTTCGGTTACGCGGCGCTCGAGATACGCGCTCTCGGTTCGCGACTTGATAAGGAATTCCTCTAGCTCGGCAACCCGTTCACGCAACTTGGTGCGCGTTTTGATGATGTTGTTTCGTTCGTCGCCGGCGAGTTTGAGTTCGGTTTTGATCTTCAGCAGAGACCCTTCCAACAGCGAGTTGGTCTCTGTCATGACCTGTACTTTTTTATCGATATCGTTGAGATGCTCGCGGAGGTCGCCATCTGCGGTCTTGGCTTGCCCCGATAACGGTTGCCGAAGTTTGGCGACCTTCTTGTTGTCCAGCTTGACCACATTGCCAACTTGCTCAAGCAGGCTTTCCTGGCTATCGCGCAAATTCGACGTAACGGTTGCTACTTTCTTCTGATATCTCAGAACTTCTTCGAATAAATCTTCATACGCCACTCGGGCTTCGCGGATTTCATCGTTTTTGACATGGATGATACCGCTCTTGACGGTCGACATCAGCGTCATGCCGATGCCCCATACGCCGATCGCAACGGCGATCATGAAGGCGCTCATCTGAAGCCGCCGCGTCAGGGGAAGGAAATGAACCCGACCCTGAGATCGAAGAATTAATTCGCGCTCGCGGAACAGTTCGTCGAAGAATTCGATCATTTGTTTGCCGTCATTAATTAAAAGGCACCCAGCACGGCAAACCGGCTGTCGGCGCGACCAACCCAAAAGTATAAGTGTGCATCAGGCGGGCATTGGGTCGTCCCGACCAGCCAACTCGAAACAAACACTTTTTCTTTATGAACCCGACTACTCCTCATTCTCCCTCACAAAAATTCGGCGCTGATTTTCAAATTGCGCCAAATTTCCTCCCATCCGTTCTGTTGGCGAAGTTATCGACTGACCGCCACCAATACAAGCTCCACTCAAGAACTAAACTTAAGAGATCAATTCCTAATTTTCGGTATACTTGTGACCGGCAAAGTCAGTCTTGACGTATTTACCTTAATGAAGGGTTAATTCGAAAGCAGACGGCCCGGCGCTTTCCGTCCTGCCGGCGTTAGACCTAAATGATCCCTTATAAAACAAAGAGGTAGTGGCGACGCCAAGGAAAGGAGCATGAGCAGAACCGGGACTGAATTGCGCGGCAGCCGTCTCAGCTCCATCTGACACGGCCGACCGGTGCAGACCCAATCTCACTAAACTTTAGATTTGCCACAATCGGGTTAAGTCGAACTACCACTTTGGGGCAGCATTGGCAAATTAGATACCTCGCCGCGGAGTGGGTTTTCAGAAAAAAGCGCGACTCGGCGCAACGTCGTATCAACCTTGCGTCCAGGGCAGGCCACCAATTTTCCAGCCACCTACCGTACCGCGATGTCCGGCGCCATCCTTGTCGCCTTCGAACCCTTCGGAGACGTTATAGCAGCGCCCGTAGCCGCGCGCCGTCAGGGCGATTGCCGCGGCGCGCGACCGCTGGCCAGACCGGCACAATATCAAAACGGTTTGATCGGGCCGGACTCCGTCGGCCATGACATCCTCGACAAAAGTGTCGTTGGGATCGTTGGCGGGATAGTGAAGCCACGAGATGCACAGGATTTGCTTGCCGATCGATGCGAGATCGGGCACGCCGACATACCGCCACTCCGCCTCGGTGCGTACATCAATCAGGCAGGAGTCCGACTGTTCCTGCAAAATTTTCCACGCCGAACGCGGATCGACATCGCCTGCATAGGAGTCATTGGTCATTGTCTGAATATCCCGATTCGATTGTCGCTCGAACAGCAGCCAGAGACGGCAAATATCACAACCAACGCCTTGTCGACAGAAGCGAATTTGGAATTATTTAAAGCTGACTAATTACAAGCTAGGCATAAAATAGCTTGCTATCTATTAGCTAGCTTCCTAAATTCGTAACATGCCTGCATTCAATCTTGAGCGTAGTATCGGGTTTCTCCTCAATGACGTTTCGCGACTGATGCGAAAACGTTTCGACGAGCGCGCGCGCAACCTTGGACTAACCCGGGCCCAATGGCGTGTGCTTGGCCATTTGCGCCGGTATGAAGGCATAATGCAAAGCTCATTGGCGGAAATTCTCGAGGTCGAAACCGTTACGCTTGGCCGGCATATCGACCGCCTCGAAGACGCAGGCTGGGTCGAACGGCGGCGCGACCCGGCGGACCGGCGCGTCTGGCGGCTTCATCTCGCCAAGAAATCGCAGCCAATAATCGACCGCCTGAATTCACTGTCGATGGAGGTGCGGGAACACGCCCTCACCACTTTTTCGACCGAGGAACGGGACTGGCTTTTCGATGCGCTGCAATTGATGAAGGACAACCTCGCCAACATGACCAACGGAGTTCCCATCGATCCTCCGGGCGAGCAAGACAGTGAGATCGTGGTTCTCAACAGCAACAGCACCGAGCAAAAAAATGTCGACTAGATTAGGATATTCTCTCCGGGTGATCTTGTCCCGATTGAGACGCCCCGGCGTCATCCGCTACGGTTTGCTTTTGATCGGGCCGCTCGTGCTCGCGCTCGTCGGCGCCTATTACTATGCGATTGGCGGGCGATACGTGACGACGGAAAACGCCTATGTGAAGGCAGACAAGGTCGCCATCAGCACGGATATTTCCGGCCGCGTATCCGCCGTCAAGGTCAAGGAAAACCAGATCGTCAAAAAAGGCGCGGTGCTCTTCATGCTGGACCGGGAGCCGTTCCGGCTGGCGGCGGCGCAGAGCGAAGCGAAGGTCCGCGCCATCCGCGCCGAAATCAACGCGTTGCGCAAACTGTATATCGATAAGGAAAAGGAATTTATCGATTCGCAAAAAGACCTGCGGTTCTTTCAATCGGAATTCAACAAACGAAAGAGATTGCTGAAACGCGGCGTGGTGCGCCTGGAACGCTTCGATGCGGCGGGTCGCAATCTCGAGGCGGTGCGCAACCGTCTCGACAGCACGCGCGAGGAATTGCAGCGCATTCTGACACGCCTCGGCGGTTCGCCCGCACTGCCCACCGACAAGAACCCGGAAGTGACCGAAGCCGAAGCAAGGTTGTCGCAGGCGCGATTGGACCTGTCGCACACCGTCATTACCTCGCCGGAAACCGGCATTATCACGAAGAACGATCTGCAGGTGGGTGAATTCGTCACCGCCGGCCGGCCGGTGTTCAGCATCGTCGCCGCGAACGATATCTGGATCGAAGCCAATCTCAAGGAAACCGAACTGACCCATGTCCGGGAAGGCCAGGAAGCAACCATTACGATCGACGCCTATCCCGACCATGAATGGAAGGCCAAGGTCTCCAGCATCGCACCGGCGACCGGCGCCGAATTTTCGATCCTGCCGCCGCAGAATGCCACCGGCAACTGGGTCAAGGTGGTGCAGCGAATACCGGTGCGCCTAATCGTCGACGACCAATCGACCGGGCCGCCCTTGCGTGCCGGCATGAGCGTTGTTGCGAGCATCGATACCGGCCATAAACGAGACCTGCCGCCCATCATCGCCAACGCGGTCGCCCTGATCAAAGGCAAAGACGAAGAATAGGCGTTCGCCGAAACGTCCCGGACCGGCGTTATACCGGCCGGTCGCCGGCAGCCGTCGTCCTGTACAGGAACCGCGGCATGGTGTCGTCATAGTCGCGCAGCGCGTAGTGCATGGTGCAGCGATTGTCCCAGATCAAGAAATCACCCACCGACCAGCGATGGCGAAAGACATTCTCCGGCCGCGTCGCGTGCGCGGCGAGGTAGTCGAGCAACGGGCGGCTTTCCTCTACGGTCCAGCCTTCGAAACGGTCGGTGTAGTGCGGGTTCACATAGAGCGCCTTGCGGCCGGTCGCCGGATGGGTCCGCACCACCGGATGGCGGACCGCCGGCGGCGCGACGTCGACCGACAGCCGGTTTGGCACCTCCCGCACCAGGAGTTCCGCGGTATGCATGGCGGACATACCGTCGAGCATCCGCTTGAGCCCTTCGGAAAGCGATTCATAGGCCGCATACATATTGCAGAACATCGTGTCGGACCGGCCGGTCGGGACTTCCACCGCATACAGTATCGATGCCGCCGGCGGAATTTCGCCGAACGAGATATCGGAATGCCAGAAATCGTTGCGCGGCCCTAGTTTTCCTGGCTTATTTTCCAGCACCATGACTTCGGGGTGCTCTTCCAGGCCACGGCGCGAGCCGAGCGGATGCGGTTCCACCGGCCCGATCCGCCGCGTGAAGGCAAGATGATCCGCCGGCGATATTTCCTGCCCCGGAAAAACCACCACCAGATTTTCATGAAAAGCGCGCTCGATCTCGGCGAAAGTCGCGTCGTCGAGCGATTCGGACAGGTCGGCGCCGGTGATCGCCGCCCCAAGCGCACCGGTAAGCGGCGCCACTTCTATCCGGCTGAATGAAGGCTGCGATTGGGCTGGTTCGGCCATCGTCTGTATCTCTTTCCTCACAGTATTGTCATCAGCGCCGAAACCGGGACGCCATCCGCATCGAAAGAGCGGAAAATCGCGACACCCCGTGCATCGGAATAACTGATTGTCTATTCTCAGCTTGCCATACGGCCCGATGGCTCGCCAACCCCACGGAGAACCCTCGATGAGTCACGACCGCCCCTTTGCCGGCCTCAAGGTGTGCGACATTTCCCAGGGTATTTCAGGTCCCTATTGCGGCATGATGCTGGCGCAATACGGTGCCGACGTGGTCAAGATCGAGGGCCGCGACGGCGACTGGATCCGCAACATGGGCGGCCGCATCCAAGGCGACCATTCGGCGCAATCCCTCGCCATGAACCGCGGCAAACGCAGCATCGCTCTCGACCTCAAAAATCCGGACGGATTAGCGGTCGCCCGGCGCCTGGCGCGGGACGCGGACGTGGTGACGCAGAATTTTCGGCCCGGCGTGATCGACCGGCTCGGCCTCGGCTACGACACGGTGCGTGCGGACAATCCCGAGGTTATTTATCTCACCGTATCGGGTTTCGGTCTCGACGGCCCGCTCGCCTCCCGCCCCGTCACCGACGCGATCATGCAGGGCTATTCGGGCTTGCAATCGATTACGACCGATAAGGAGGGCACGCCGCAATCGGTCGGCGTCGCAATCATCGACTACATCACCGGCATCTACGGCTATCAGGCGGTGGCGACGGCGCTGTTCGCCCGCGCCAACGGCGCCGGCGGCCGGCATGTCCAGGTCAGCATGCTGCAGGCGGCTCTGTCGGTGCAGGCCGGCCAATTCATCCGCCAGCATGCCCAGGGCGGCCAACCGGCGTCGGTCGGCATCCCGGTCGGCATCTTCAAAACCAGGGACGGCTTCATCAGCCTGAGTTCCAACAAGCCGACGCATTTTGCACAGGTCTGCGATCTGCTCGGCCTCGAGGCGCTCAAGGACAATCCGGATTACGACACTCACCAGAACCGCATCTGGAAGGCCGATGAAATCAACGCTGCCATTCAGAAACCCTTGATGAAACGCAGCGCCGCCGACTGGGTGACGGCCTTCACCGATCTCGGTCTGATGTGCACGCGGGTCAACGGCTATGACGATCTGCTGGCCGACGCTCAGGTCGACTCCCAAAGTATCTTCACATGGGCGAACCAGTTCGACACAGGTCCGATCCCGGTCCCCAACCTGCCGGGCATGGCGCCGCTGACGCCGGACGATCCGCGCGGCCACTCCCCCCGCATCGGCCAGCACAGCCGTGATGTATTGGCGGAAATCGGGTACTCGGCGAATAAGATCGCGCGCCTCGCCCGGGACGGCGCAATTTCCGGGGACGACGCTCAGGCCGCGGACTGATCCGCCCTCTACCGGGATCGGCGCCCAGCGGTTTGCAAGGCGTCCGTTCTCGTTTTACTAATTTGACGAAACCGGCGCGCTGCCGAAAGCATACCAAAATCCCTTGATCAGACGGAGCAGAGCTCATGAGCGACGATCTCGTCCTGTACGAGTCCAACGACCGTATCGCCACCATTACGATTAACCGCCCGGACAAGATGAACGCGCTCAGCGAGGGGGTGGTCGCTTCATTGCGCGATGCCATGATCCGCTACCGGGATTCGGACGACACCTGCGCCATCCTGACCGGCGCCGGCGACCGCGCCTTCTCGGTCGGCGCCGACATCAAGGATCCGCCGCGCGACCCGGATCTGTGGGAATGCGTACCCGGCGTCGGCGTCGATGTGGACAAGCCGATCATCGGCGCGGTGGCCGGCCACTGCGTCGGCGGCGCGTATGTGCTGGTGCAGTTCTGCGACATCGCGGTCGCCGCGGACAACGCGAACTTCTTCTATCCGGAGTCACAGCTCGGTTTCTGCGGCGGCTTGATCGCAAGCTGCGCGGCGCGCATTCCGCACAAGATCGCGATGGAATTCATGCTTACCGGTAAGCGGTTCGACGCCCAGCGCGCCTATGAAATCGGCATGGTCAACAAGGTCGTGCCGGCCGGCCAGCAAATTGCGGGCGCCATGGAGTACGCGGAAATCATGCGCGACAGCGCGCCGCTGGTTGTCAGTATGCTGAAACGGTTCGTCCGTACGACCGTGACGCCGAAGGGGCCCTCGGAAGAGGCGGCCATCGCCCGGCGCGACCTGCTGGCGGTCCGCCGCAGCGAGGATCAGCAGGAAGGCGGCCGCGCCTTCCGGGAGAAACGCAAGCCCGTCTTCACCGGACGCTAGGGCAAATTCCGAGCGAACCGAAACGGTTCGCGACGACGCATTTGCGTAAAAGCGAACAGATAGACCATTTCACCTGAGTCGATTTGAACAAGAAATGGTCTAGCGCAACCGTCAGGAGGTTCCGATGCAAACCTATCGCGGTTCCTGTCATTGCGGCGCCGTCGTGTTTGAGATCGATGCGGAGATCGAGACCGCGACACGCTGTAACTGCTCGATATGTCATAAGAAGAACGCACCGATGTTCCGCGTGCCGGCCGATCGCTTCCGGCTGATCCAGGGCGAAGATGCGCTCACGCTGTATCAGTGGAACACCGGCAGCGCGCGACATCTATTCTGCAAGACCTGCGGCATCTATCCGTTTCACAATCCGCGGGTCGCGCCGGACGAAGTCACGGTCAACCTGGCCTGCCTCGACGGGCTCGACGTCGATGCCTTGCCCGTCCGCGCCGTCGACGGTCAGGCCTTTTCGCTTGAAGGCGCCGACGAATGCTAGCGGGTACCGCACCGAGGATATGACCGCCTACTACGAAGAGGATCTCGCCTATATTCATCACACGGGATTTCGCGAAACCGCGTTGGGAGCGGCGCCGGGAATCCTGAAAATTCTGGCCGATGCCTCGATACGGGACGGCCTTGTCGTCGATCTGGGGTGCGGCAGCGGAATATGGCTTCGCGAACTCATCCGTGCCGGCTATTCGGCGCTGGGCATAGACCCCTCGCCCGCCTTCATCGCACTGGCGCGCGAGACGGTGCCGGACGCGGCGCTCGCCGTGGCGTCGGCCCATGACTTCGACATACCGCCCTGCGCCGCAGTGACCGCCATCGGCGAGGTGTTGTGCTACGTCCCCTCATTCGAGGACGACGCAACGCGGATCGAACGCACCTTTCGCAGAATTTATGAAGCCCTGGCGCCGGGCGGTATCTTTCTGTTCGAC
>CAJHYV010000055.1_pt1 | contig 10233 bp, 10 predicted proteins | sample 9198851 | NCBI WGS metagenome assembly CAJHYV01 (sample SAMEA7708375, study PRJEB35096) | sediment metagenome | biome: marine neritic benthic zone biome [ENVO:01000025]; feature: sediment [ENVO:00002007]; material: shallow marine sediment [ENVO:03000034] sea grass bed [ENVO_01000059] ...
TCATGCGAACCGCGGTGAGCGTCGAGAACAGGCCGTTTCCGACCAGCATGGCGCTCATGCCGAGCAGCAATGCGCTAAGGGGAAAAACCGCTCGGAACATGGCGGACCTCGTTTTAAAGGCCTATTGGGCGTCGTCGTGTACACCCGCTGTCCGGGTGCGTCTATGCATTACTTCTGCATGGCCGCTATGTTGGCGGAGCGGGTCTCGGTGTGATGCGGACGTGCTCTCAGCCCGGATATCGCGGCGTAAAGGATCGTTGTCGCAACGCTTGCGCTCGGGCATCATATGGGAGATATGGACGGCGTGGACGAATTCATTCTGCAGCCCGATCCCGCCGACCCGCGCCTTACGGAACGCGTGCGGGGCGTGGATCATGACGGCAATTCGATAGAGACCTTGGTGGTGGTCGAACGGCCGCTGACCCTGTTCCTCAACAATCGCGAAATCGTCACGATGATGACGATTTGCGACTATCCGGACTATCTGGCGGTCGGCTATCTGATCAATCAGAACATGCTGACACCGGACGAAGAGATCGTCGGTATCGATTACGAGCAAGATATCGAGACGGTCGTCGTTCGCACCAAATCGCAAACCGATTTCGAATCAAAACTCCGCAAGAAGACGCTTACCTCCGGGTGCGCCCAGGGAACGGTTTTCGGCGATCTGATGGAACGGTTCGACGAGATCGAATTGCCGCAGGATGCGACGATCCGGACATCCTGGCTGTATTCACTCACACGCAAGATCAACACCAATCCCAGCCTATATCTTGCCGCCGGTGCGATCCATGGCTGCGTCTTGTGCGAGGAAGACCGGCCATTGCTCTACATGGAGGATGTCGGGCGGCACAACGCGGTCGACAAGATCGCCGGATATATGCGGATGCACGGCCTCTCCGCCGCGGGCAAGAGCTTCTACACCACCGGCCGGCTGACGTCGGAAATGGTGATCAAGACGGTCCAGATGGGAATTCCCATATTGGCGTCGCGGTCGGGGTTTACGGCATGGGGGGTCGATCTCGCGCGCCGCGCCGGCTTGACCCTGATCGGCCGGGCGAAGGGCAAACGCTTTATCGTGCTGTCGGGCGAGCAACGCGTGGTGTATGACGCGGACCCGTCATGCGCGCCCCGCGAGGCACGGGCGAGCCGACGCAAAGCGGGCATCGGCGGCGAGCGTGGCTGAGGAAGTGCCCATTGCCACACGGTCCGCCGGTCCGGAGCCCGGTGCGCGATCGTCCGAGGAATCCCGGGAAATCCTCGATGCCATCGATATTGCGATGGAGGAACACGCCAACTGGCTGCGTAAATGGCATCGTGCGGTGGTTTGCGGACTGCCGCCGGTACGCGATGTGGTGTCGAAGCATGCGGAGTATCTGGGCAAATTCGGCAGTTGGTTCGATTTGAACAGTGAACGCAGCCTGCTTGCGCAGCCGGTCTTCCGCGATCTTTGGTCGGCGCATGTCGAGATGCACGATTTGGGGCGGTTGTTGGCGCTTAAGGCGGTCGATGGAGAGTTGGTCCGGGCAACGGAATACGATGCGTTCATGGAGAAAGTCGATCGCTTCGGGTTGGTCGCGCGCCGAATTCGCGACGCCTTCCAACGTGCGGTCTTCGATCTCGATCCGCTGACCGGTGTTCACAATCGCCGTAGCATGATGATCGAATTGCAGCGCGAACGCGAACGCGGACTGCGCACGTCTTCACCGGTTTGTATCGGCCTCAGCGACATCGATCATTTCAAGAAAGTAAACGACACCTACGGTCACGGCGTCGGGGATGTGGTGTTGTTGACGGCGGCCGGGCGGCTGATTGCCCATCTCCGGCCCTATGACAGCATCTATCGATATGGTGGCGAAGAATTCCTGCTGCTGTTGCCGGACGCGGACGCCGAGACGGCGGTGAATATCGCAAATCGGCTGCGTCTCGCGTTGAGCGAGGCGCCGGTCAAGACGGGCAGCGGCGTTTCTCTGGACGTGACCGCATCCTTCGGCCTGTGCATGGTCGATGCGGCCGACACCCTGGAAGAATCGATCGAACAGGCCGACAAGGCGCTGTATCGGGCGAAGCACGAAGGGCGCAACAGGGTCGTTCTCTGGGATGGTGAGGAGGCCGCCGAGGACGCTGTCGAAGATGCCGCCGAAGATGCCAGTGACTGACGGCATCGCGGGTGTTGTCTTGGCGGGCGGTTTGGCGCGCCGGATGGGCGGTGGCGACAAGTGCCTGCGGCTGCTGTCCGGCCGGCCCTTGCTGGGCCATATCGTGGAACGGGTGCGCCCGCAGGTTGGTCCGCTTGCTATCAACGCCAATGGCGATGCGGATCGCTTTGCCGATTTTGATCTGCCGGTCGTGGCCGACAGTATCGATGGGTTCGCCGGGCCGTTAGCCGGCGTTCTGGCCGGGATGGAATGGGCGATTGCGGCCGCGTCCGACTGTCCCTGGCTGGCGAGCTTTCCCGGAGACTCGCCGTTTCTGCCGCGCGATCTTGTGGAGCGGCTGGCCGAGGCGATCGAGCGGGAGGGGGCGGATATGGCCTGCGCCGCGTCCAATGGCCGGTCCCATCCGGTGGCCGGTTTATGGCCGGTCCGGCTGGCCGGCGATTTACGCCGCGCAATGGTCGAAGAAGAGATCCGCAAGGTCGATGTCTGGACCGGGCGGTACCGAGTGGTGACCGTGAATTTTGCTACTGATCCCTATGACCCGTTCTTCAATGCGAACCGGCCGGAAGACCTTATCGTGGCGGAGCGGATGCTCGGCCAGGACTAGGTCAACATTCCCGGTATTCGGATTTGCGGGCGTTGCGTGCGCGGAACGGATGTCGAAGCCGTTCGGCGAATGCCCGGTCGCGGCAATCTCGGAAGGCTGCCTCGTGGTGTGAAAGGCGTGTGTAGGGCACGCTGATCAAATTTGTATAACTCTTTATCATCACAAACGCCTTGCGGTTGGTTTTCAGGTGTCGCGGCAGATTATCTCCGGCGCCAATGCGTCGTTGCCGGCCCGGTCGGAGGGTTTGCTCCAGAGACGGCGTAAACCGTCGCGGATCGCATAGCTCTGCATTTGCCGCGCCCGTCGAATGCTTTGGCGAATTTCGAAGTCTGTCGGAATGCCGATCGGCGCGTCTTGGTAGGGTCGCATCAATCTTCTCCAATGCCGTGCTTGTTTCTGCGGGACCAACGTCCGCCATTGCTTATTAGATAATTAATTCCAAAACAAAACAGAATACCTTAAAATTCACATGATCTATGAATTATAGGAATAAGTAAGCGATGGATAAGCAGGGAGACATGGCGGTCTTTGCAGCGGCGGTGGATCGTGGCGGGTTTTCGGCGGCCGCTCGGGCGCTGCGGCTGACGCCGTCGGCGGTGAGCAAGAAGATCGCCCGGCTGGAAGACCGTCTCGGCGCGCGTTTGCTGAACAGGACTACCCGGCAGATCAGCCTGACCGAGGAGGGCGACCGCTACTACGAACGGGCACGGCGGATTCTCTCGGATATCGAAGAGGCGGAGTTGGAGGTCGCCAGCCTTCAAGCGGCGCCGCGCGGCCGTTTACGGGTCAATTCCGTGATCCATTTCGGCTTGCATCATCTGATGCCTCTAATTCCCGAATTTCTGGCGCGCTACCCGCATGTTGAGGTGGAATTGACACTGGAAGACCGCATCATCGACATCGTCGACGAGGGGGTGGATGTGGCGATCCGAGCCGGATTTCTGGAGGATTCGAGCTTGGTCGCCCGGCGTCTGGGCGGCAATTGGCGCGTCGTGGTTGCCGCGCCGGCCTATCTCGCGGCGCAAGGCGAGCCGGCGATTCCGACCGATCTCGTACATCACAATTGCCTGCGATACAGCCTCGCACCGGCTTTGAATCACTGGGAATTCGCGATGACCGACGGCGGTACGCAAATGATCGAAGTTCAAGGGAATTTTGCCGCCAATACCGGCGAAGCGCTGCGCGAGGCAGCGATTGCCGGCGTCGGCATTGCACGGCTGACGACGTATTCAGTGGGCGAGGCGATTCAGGCCGGCGCTCTGGTGAATATTCTCACGGATCACACACAGGATGGCGGCAGTGTCTATGCGATCTATCCGCATCGGCGTCATTTGTCGTCAAAAGTGCGGGTTTTCGTGGACTATCTGGCAGAGCAGATCGGCCCCTCCGCGCCCTGGGATGTGTAGACCGTTCTAGCCGGTCTTCCGCATGCTGTCCCGGAACGTGCGGAAGGGGTGGCGCATCCGTTTTCCGAGCGCGCGGTCGCGGTCGTCGCGAAAGACGGCTTCATGGTGCGACAGCTGCCGGGAGGTGACGGGAGCTACAATTCGCATGGAGTCGCTTCCTTTCAGGTGGGGATGCATATACCGCCGGTCAGGCGAAACTATTGCCCGCCTTGCGAGCGCTGTATGTTTCGGCTGAATAGCCGCTGGAAACTGCCGAGAATGGCCAGGCTTTGCATCTTCCGGGCGCGGGCGATTGCGGTCCTGATTTCGTCGTCGCTCGGGATATTCATCGTATTCGATTGATTCGTATTCATCTTCATCTTTTGTCTCCATCTGGCCAATTGCAAGCGGCATCCGGTTGCCGCCGACACCCATAAAATGGGGTATCACAGGCACGATAGAAGCCATCTAAAACTCATATCAGCCATGCGTTAATGTAATGTAAAGGTCGCAAGATATGCGATACAGGTATGAACATCGTCACACCCGGCTACCCATGGAGAGGGCCGCTAACGCCGAATTTCGGCCTGGGTGAGGGTCACATAGCGGCCATATTCCCGGAGTGCGGCTACCGCGCCGCCTTCGGAAACGACCCGCGAAAGCCCGTCCCGGTCCGTCGCCACGAAACCGCTGAGAGCGTCGATACCAAAAGCGAACAAGGCGGGCGATAGCGGCGTACTGGGACCGATCAGCACAGTGAAGCCGTTCTGTACGAGTGGCAGGAGCGACCCCAACGATCCATTGCCCAATGTTGACCCGGTAATGGCGATGTATTCCGCCCTGGGCAACAGCCGCGGTCCGGCTTCCTCGGGATAGTCGCCGGGGCCGGGGTTGCGTTCGATGACGGCGGCCTTGGGCAATCGTTTTTCGAGTCCCGGAAACCGCCCAATGATGACCGTGCGCTCGCCGCGGTCTTCGATCAGGTCAAGGCCATTGACCGATTCTCCGGCGAGGTCGTCGCGATTGCAGTGGGCATTGATTGCCGCCAGCGCGATCGTGCGTTCAAATACGTTTTCCGCCGGCCACATCGCCGCGAGGGCGCCAAGGGGCCGACCGCCATAGTCTCCGGGCGATGGCAGGGCATGACACCCGGCGGTGCCGCGCGGTGGCGTGTGGGCGAGGCCAACCCCGTGCGGTCCTTCGACCAGCGTCCAGTTGAGACCGACAATGACTCGCCCGGCGTTGCCGGAAATAGAGTCGGACAACGCGGCAAACAGAGTGTCTTCACTCGCCGGAAGCCGATCGTGGGCCGCCGCTGTCACGTCACCTCGGCGGGTGCCGCCGGCGCGACGCGGGCTGCGCAAAATTTGAATTCGGGGATTTTGCCGTAGGGGTCGAGTTGCGGATTGGTCAACAGGTTTGCCGCCGCCTCGGCAAAGCAGAAGGGGATGAACACCATGCCTTCCGCCACCTCGCGGTCCGCGCGCGTCTTGATGGATATCGCGCCGCGCCGGGTCGCGACGGTCACCGGCTCGCCGGCGGCGACGCCGAGGCGCGCCAATTCGCCGGGATGTAACAGGGCGACAGCCTCCGGTTCGATCTGGTCCAGAATACCGGCGCGCCGCGTAATCGCGCCCGTGTGCCAGTGCTCCAGCATGCGCCCGGTGGTGAGGATCAGGGGATAATCGTCGTCCGGTGTCTCGTCCGGCGCCACCAGATCGGCCGGTACGAACCGGCCGCGGCCGCTCTCCGTCGGGTAGCCTTCGGCAAACATGATTTCGCGGCCCGGCTGGTCTTCGTCGTCACAGGGATAGGTGACGCTGTCCTCCCGCTCGACCCGGTCCCAGCTGATCCCCTTGATCGATGGCATGACCGAGCGCATCTCCGCGAAGACGTCCTTCGGGTGAGTGTAATTCCAGTCCAGTCCAATACGATTGGCGAGATCCTGAATGATCTGCCAATCCTGACGGGCGGCACCGGGCGGTTCCAGCACCTGCCGGGCAAGCTGTACCTGCCGGTTGGTGTTGGTGAACGTGCCGGTTTTCTCGGGAAATGCGGTTGCCGGCAGGATCACGTCGGCGTGCCAGGCGGTTTCGGTGAGGAAGATTTCCTGCACGACGAGATGATCGAGCGCCGCCAGCGCCTCGCGCGCGTGCTGCGCGTCGGGGTCGGACATCGCCGGGTTTTCACCCATGATATACATGCCGTGCAGGTCGCCGGCCAAAATCGCCTGCATTATTTCGACCACCGTGAGGCCGGGTTTCGGGTCCAGCGCCGCGCCCCAGAATGTTTCGAAATGATCTTGTATGCCGGTGTCGTTGACCGCCTGGTAATCGGGATACACCATCGGGATGAGACCGACGTCGGATGCGCCCTGAACGTTGTTTTGGCCGCGCAGCGGGTGAAGCCCGGTTCCCGGACGTCCGACATGGCCGGTCAGCATGGCGAGCGCGATCAGGCAGCGTGCATTGTCGGTGCCGTGAACATGCTGGGAGATGCCCATACCCCAGAAGATGATCGAGCGCTCCGCCGTCGCATAAGCGCGCGCGACGGTGCGGATCGTTTCCGCATCGATCCCGCAATGATCGGCCATCGCTTCGGGCGAGAAGCCGGCCACACGTTCGCGCAGCGTGTCGAAACCTTCCGTATAGCCGTCGATGTATTGCGTGTCGGTGAGCTCTTCCTCGATGATCGTATGCAGCATCGCGTTGAGCAGCGCCACATCCGTTCCCGGCTTGAATTGCAGGTTATGGGTCGCGTGGCGGGACAGGTCCTGGCGCCGGGGATCGGCGACGATGAGGGTGGCGCCGCGTTTCGCCGCGTTCTTGAGGAAGGTGGCCGCCACCGGATGATTCTGCGTCGGACGCGCGCCGATCACCAGGATGCAGTCCGCATCGGCGGCCGCGGTGAAGGGGGCGGTTACCGCACCGGATCCGATGCCTTCCAGCAGCGCCACGACCGAGCTGGCATGGCAGAGCCGGGTGCAATGGTCCACATTGTTGGTGCCGAAGCCGGTGCGGACCAGTTTTTGAAAGAGATATGCTTCCTCGTTCGATCCCTTGGCGGAGCCGAAGCCGGCGAGCGCCGAGGATCCATGATTGTCGCGCACCCGCTTCAAGCCCGCGGCGGCGATGTCGAGCGCTTCGTCCCAACTCGCCTCGCGAAAGTGGCTGAACGGGTCCGCCGGATCGACCTGGTCGTCCCAGCGTTTCGGCACATCCGGCTTGCGGATCAGCGGCCGCGTCAGGCGGTGGCGGTGATGGACATAGTCGAAACCGAAGCGGCCCTTTACGCAGAGCCGGCTCTGGTTAGCCGGGCCGTTCCGGCCGTCGACCGAGACGATTTGGTCGTCCTTGACGTTGAAGGTGACTTGGCAGCCGACGCCGCAATAGGGGCACAGGCTGTCCACTTGCCGGTCGGCCGGGCCGAGATGGCGCTGTTCGGAGTCCAATACCGCCGCCGGCATCAAGGCGCCGGTCGGGCAGGCTTGCACGCATTCGCCGCAGGCGACGCAGGTGGACGCGCCCATCGGGTCGCCCATGTCGAAGACGATGGAGGCGTGCGACCCGCGTCCGGCCATGCCGATCACGTCGTTCACCTGAACCTCGCGGCAGGCGCGGACGCAAAGATTGCAATGGATACAGGCGTCGAGATTGACTGCCATCGCCGGGTGGCTGCTGTCCGGTACAGGGGCGGGGCGCGGCGGAAGGCGGCTTTCTTCGACGCCGAGCGTATCGGCCCACCGCCAGAATTCGGAATCCGGATCATGCGCGTCCGCGCGGGCCGGCTGATCCGCGACGAGCAGTTCCATGACCATGCGCCGCGCTTCGGATGCGCGGTCGCTGGCGGTCCGCACGGTCATGCCTTCGGTGGGCTTGCGGATGCACGAGGCGGCAAGCACGCGTTCGCCGTCGATCTCCACCATACAGGCGCGGCAATTGCCGTCGGCCCGATACCCCGGCTCGGGGCTGTAGCAAAGATGCGGGATTTCGACGCCCAACCGATTGGCGACCTGCCAGATGGTTTCGTCGGGACCGGCCTCGACCGTCGTATCGTCGAGCGTAAATCGGATGGGTTTTTCTGGTGCAGTCATTGCTTACAGTGCTTCCGGAAAGTAGCGGAACAGGGACAGCATGGGATTGGCCGCGGCCTGCCCGAGACCGCAGATCGACGCATCCGCCATGGTCCGGCTCAGTTCTTCCAGCAGCGGCTTGTCCCAGTCGGGGCGGCTCATCAGGGCGGCGGATTTCTCCGTGCCGACCCGGCAGGGCGTACACTGACCGCAGCTTTCGTCTTCGAAGAAACGCATGAGGTTGAGCGCCGCCGCTTTCAAGTCGTCCTGATCCGACAGGACGATCACCGCCGCGGAGCCGATGAAACATCCATGCTGTTCCAAAGTTCCAAAATCGAGCGGTAAATCCGCCATATGCGCCGGCAGGATACCGCCCGACGCGCCGCCCGGCAGATACGCCTTGAACGCATGCCCTTCGGCCATGCCGCCGCAATACTCGTCAATCAAGTCCTGGGCGGTGATGCCCGCGGGGGCGCATTTGACGCCCGGTTCCTTGACCCGGCCCGAGACCGAGAAGCTCCGCAGCCCCTTGCACCCATTTCGCCCCTGTGCGGCGAACCAGTCGGCGCCTTTCTCCGCGATTTCGCGGATCCAGTAAACGGTTTCCACGTTGTGGATCAGGGTCGGCCGCCCGAACAGGCCGACCTGGCTGGGAAATGGCGGTTTGTGGCGTGGCAGTCCCCGCTTGCCCTCGATGCTCTCGAGCATGGCGGATTCCTCGCCGCAGATATAGGCACCCGCGCCGCGCCGCAGGTGAATGGGAATACCGGCGTTGAGGCCCGCGAACTCGATCGCTGCGATTTCCCGTTCCAAAATGTGCCGGATATCCGGATATTCATCGCGCAGATAGACGTAGATTTCATCGGCATCGACGGCCCAGGCGGCGATCAGCATGCCTTCGAGGAAGCGATGCGGATCGCGGATCAGATAGTAATGATCCTTGAATGTGCCGGGTTCGCCCTCATCCGCATTGATCGCCAGAAATCGGGGGCCTTGCTCTGCGCGCACAGCCTGCCATTTTCGGCCAACCGGGAACCCCGCGCCGCCCAATCCGCGCAAGCCGGCGGCCTCGAGGATCTCGATCAGTGCTTCCGGTGTCCGTTCGCCGCCTCGGCAGCTGTTCAGGAGACGGTAGCCGTTATCGGCCATATAGGCCTCCAGCCCCGGATAGTCGGGGATATCAGGGCCCGCACCGGCAAATTTAGTGGCCTCGTCGAGGGTCATAGAAGTCATTGGGGCGGCATGCCGCTGGCCGATTTGCGCTACCGGTGCGTGGCCGCACCGTCCCATGCAGGGTGCCCGAACCACGCGAACCGAAGGGCCAAGCTCCTTGTGCAGGGTTGCCAATAGACCCTCCGCACCTGCCATGGCGCAGGTCAAGCTGTCGCAGACGCGGATTGTGATGGACGGCGGTCCTGAATCCTCCGAATCGACAATATCGAAATGGGCGTAAAAAGATGCAACTTCATAAACTTCCGCAATGGCAAGGGCCATCGCATCTGCCAGCGCGAGGAGGTGATCCGCATGAAGAAATCCGTATCGGTCCTGAATTAAATGGAGGTTTTCAATCAACATATCGCGCCGTTTCCAATGCGGCGCGCCATCTTCGGACAGCAGGCGCCGGATGCGCGTTTCCGCCGCTGGATCGCGTTGCCGGCCCTTTGGGTGCGCCGACGCATGCCGTCGCCCCGCCCCCGGATGCCGGAATGTCCGTATCGTAGTGTCGGTCTCGTTCATGCTTTTGCCGGGTTCCTTTTCAGGCGGATCGTGGAATATGCCGCGCCTATTGGTCTTTTGCCACTAAATTCAACGCAATGACGGTGATGTTGATCGTGACTTTCCCCGCGTTTTCAAAATTAACCGTGGCGCGGTTTCCGATCACCGATTGCACCTGGCCGAGGCCCCAATCGGGCTGATCCGGATGGCGCACGAAATCGCCGGGCATAAGACCTTGGGACATGATGCGCGATGCGCTACGCTGCGCCTCTCCGATGGCCTGAAAACCGAGGA
>CAJHYV010000084.1_pt1 | contig 10107 bp, 12 predicted proteins | sample 9198851 | NCBI WGS metagenome assembly CAJHYV01 (sample SAMEA7708375, study PRJEB35096) | sediment metagenome | biome: marine neritic benthic zone biome [ENVO:01000025]; feature: sediment [ENVO:00002007]; material: shallow marine sediment [ENVO:03000034] sea grass bed [ENVO_01000059] ...
AACCCGGCGATCAGCGGCATCTTCAATTGCGGCACCGGCCGCGCCCGCAGCTTCCGCGATCTTGCCGAAGCCTGTTTCGCCGCAATGGACCGGGAACCGAGAATCGACTTCGTCGACACCCCTGAAAATATCCGCTCGAACTACCAATATTTCACGGAGGCGAACCTCGAGCGCGTTCGGCAGGCCGGGTACGCGAAACCGTTCACCTCGCTCGAAGACGGCACCGCCAGCTACATTCGCAACTACCTCGCCACCAACGACCCGCACCGGTAGGACGATGGATTATTTCCAGTTCCCCGACCTCGATCCGGTCGCCCTGCAAATCGGCCCCTTGGCGATACGCTGGTACGCCCTGGCCTATATTGCCGGGCTGATCGGCGGCTGGCAGTATTGCCTGCGGCTCGCAAAACGGCCGCCGAACGTGGTCTCGCCGATCCATATCGATGATTTCATGGTATGGGCGACCGCCGGCGTCATACTCGGCGGACGGCTCGGCTTTGTGCTGTTTTATCGACCGGAATATTATCTCGCCAACCCGTCCGAGATTTTTCAGGTCTGGAAAGGCGGCATGTCCTTCCATGGCGGGCTGCTCGGCGTCATCGCCGCGATGGTTATTTTTGCGCGCCGCAGGAACATACCGGTGCGTGCCCTGGCCGACATCGTGGCCGCCGCAACGCCGATCGGCCTATTTTTTGGCCGCATCGCAAATTTCATAAACGGTGAATTATGGGGTCGGGTCACGGACGTGTCCTGGGCGGTCATCTTCCCCCATGCCGGACCACAACCGCGCCATCCAAGCCAATTGTACGAGGCGGCGTTGGAAGGCGCCGTGCTGTTCATTGTTCTTTGGATTCTGCTGTTCCGGTTCAGTGCAATGCGGTGGCACGGCATGCTGTCGGGCAGCTTCCTGATCGGCTACGGCCTTGCCCGTATCGTCTCGGAAACGATGCGCGAGCCGAGCGCCCATCTCGATTTCGTTCCGATCGGAACGACGTTCGGGCAATGGCTGTCCGTGCCAATGGTTCTGTACGGCATCTATCTCGTGGTCGTCGCGCGGCGGCGCCCGCCGGCCGCCGCCGCGCCGGCCCCGTGAGCACGCTCACCCAACTCCTGGCCCGTCGTATCGCCCTGCAAGGGCCCATCAGCATCGCAACCTACATGGCCGAGGCACTTGGCCATCCGCAGCACGGCTACTACATGCGCCATGATCCATTCGGCCGCGGCGGCGACTTCATCACCGCGCCGGAAATCAGCCAGATGTTCGGCGAGCTGATCGGGTTATGGTGCGTGGAGATGTGGCGCTTGATGGACCGGCCCGCGCACTTCCAGCTGGTCGAGCTGGGCCCCGGACGGGGCAGCCTGATGGCCGACGCACTGCGTGCGGCCCAAATTCGCCCGGACTTCCGTTCCGCAGCCTCGGTGCATCTGGTCGAAACCAGCCCGGCGCTCCGTGCCCTGCAGCAGCGGCGGCTGAAGACTTCGGGCGCCGACATCACCTGGCATGACGATTTGGCGCAAATTCCGGACGGACCCATGATCCTGATCGCCAATGAATTTTTCGACGCGTTGCCGATCCATCAATTCGAGCGCCGTCCCGAAGGGTGGCGGGAGCGCATGGTGTCGTTCGCGGATGACGGATTCACGCTCGCACTGAACCGACACGTCACGCCCCAGGCAGTCTTAATTCCCGAGGCGTTGACCCGGTCCGCACCGGCCGGCGCCATCGCGGAGATCTGCCCCGCCGCAAATTCAATCGCCGCCGCGATCGCCGACCGCATCGCCACGTTCGGCGGCGGCGCCTTGATTATCGATTACGGTCATTGCCGGCACAGCACGGCAAACACGCTCCAGGCAGTGCGAAACCACGCGACGCATGATTTTCTGGTGGATCCCGGCGGCGCGGACATCACCGCCCATGTGGATTTCACCGCCCTGGCCGATGCGGCCAGGTCCGTCGGGGTCCATGGTCCCATCACCCAAGGCGATTTTCTCCGGCGGCTCGGTATCGAGGTTCGCGCCACGCAACTCTCGCAACGGGCGACAGCGGCACAGGCACGCGACATCGACTCGGCGTGCAAACGGTTGATCGATCCTTTGGAAATGGGCACCTTGTTTAAGATCCTTGCCATCAGTCATCCGGACATGGCGGTTCCCCCAGGCTTCGAACAACCGGTCGAGACAGCGTAATCCATGACCGATACCACCCCCTCATTCATCACCGCCGAACCCTTGAGCGCGCTGAACGGCGTCCGGCACGGGTTCTTTACCCGGCAGGGCGGGGTCAGCACCGGGATATACGACTCGCTGAACGTGGGGTTCGGCTCCGACGACGACGCCGAAAACGTGGGCGAGAACCGGCGCCGCGCCATGGCCGCATTCGACCGGTCAGCGCCACCGCTCAACACCGTACATCAGGTCCACGGCCGCACCGTGGCGCGGGTGGAACAGCCCTGGGATCCCGCTGCCGCTCCGCAGGCGGACGCCCTGGTGAGCGCCGCACCGGGCATCGCCATCGGCATCCTGACCGCGGATTGCGCCCCCGTGCTGTTCGCCGATGCCGCCGGGCATATCGTCGGCGCGGCCCATGCCGGCTGGCGCGGCGCGATCGGCGGTGTGGTCGAGGCGACCGTGGCGGCGATGGAAGCGCTGGGCGCCCGGCAAGACCACATTCATGCGGTTGTCGGGCCTACTATCGGACCGCGATCCTATGAAATCGGCCCTGAATTCCCTGCCCCGTTTCTCGCCGAGGACCCGGAAAATGCGCAATTTTTCGTTCCGTCGTCGCGCGACGGGCATCAAATGTTCGACCTGCCGGGGTATCTCGGCAAGAAACTCCGCGCGCTCAGGCTCGCTTCGGCGACCGTCCTGCCGCGGGACACCTGTGCCGAATCGGATGCTTTCTTCAGCTATCGCAGGGCAACCCTGACCGGCGAATCGGATTACGGCCGGGGACTTTCAGCAATCATGGCAGGTGCTTAAGCCATGCCCTACCTGATCCAATTCGTTCTGTTCTGCGTGTTAGGGCTCGTCGTAAGCTGCGTCCTTATATAAGGCCTCCCGGCGGCCGGACCGAAATGCGCCGCCGATGCCGTGGCGGATTGACCCATGGGCGTTTACAGGACAAGACGGCCCTGATATAGAGTGGCCGCATTCCAATCCGAAACGCCGCTTATGTCATTTACCGCAGAATTACAGTGGTTTCGTAGCGGTTATTGGCGTGGCGGAAGGGCGTCGAGGTCATAATGAAAATCCTGAGTTGCAACAGCAACCGCCCGCTCGCCGAGGCGATTTCGGCTTATCTCAATATTCCGTTGACGCAGGCATCCATCCGGCGCTTCTCGGATATGGAAGTGTTCGTCGAAATTCTCGAAAATGTGCGCGGCGAAGACGTTTACATCATCCAGTCGACCAGCTATCCGGCAAACGACAACCTCATGGAACTGTTGGTTGCCGTCGATGCGCTGCGGCGGGGATCGGCAAACCGGATAACCGTTGTGCTGCCCTATTACGGCTATGCCCGGCAGGACCGGAAGACCGGCCCCCGGACACCGATCTCGGCCAAACTGGTTGCCAATCTGATTACCATGGCCGGCGCCAATCGCGTCCTCACCCTGGATCTCCATGCGGGACAAATTCAGGGTTTCTTCGATATTCCGACGGACAACCTGATCGCGAACCGGTCTTTGCCAAGGACATCATCGCGACCATCGGCGATACCAAGGAAATCTTGATCGTGTCGCCCGATGTGGGCGGCGTCGTCCGCGCGCGCGCCATCGCCAAACGATTGGATGCGGATCTGGCGATCATCGACAAACGGCGCGAACAGGCCGGTCAATCGGAAGTCATGAACATCATCGGCGACGTCAAGGACAAGAACTGCATCCTGGTGGACGATATCGTGGATTCGGCGGGCACGTTGTGTAACGCCGCGGTAGCGCTCAAAGAGGCCGGCGCAACCGCCGTTTCCGCTTATGTCACACACGGTGTCCTGTCCGGCGGCGCGGTTGCCCGGGTATCGTCCTCGCCGCTGGAGATGCTGGTGACGACCGATAGTATCCTGGCGACCGAGGCAGTGCGCGTTGCGCAGAACGTGCGGCAATTGTCGATCGCACCGCTGCTCGGCGAAGCGATCCGGCGCATCGCCGAATCCAAATCGGTTTCAAGCTTGTTCGATTGACGAACAGATAAATTCGTCACCGCGATGGGCGCGGTGCAACGGCGTCGAACACCCTTGGAGGCTGACGCCGATACCAACGCAAGGAGCTATCAATGGCAGAACGACAAATCATGACGGCGGAGCCGCGTGACCGGGCTGGTAAGGGGGCCGCCCGGGCAACACGTCGCGCCGGCCGTGTCCCGGCCGTAGTTTATGGCGACAAGAAGGACCCGTTTTTGGTCAGTCTCGATCCGCGCGATGTCAAAAAGAGCGTCGACTCGGGTTCTTTCTTTGCGACCATCTTCGATCTGCAGGTCGACGGCAAAACCGAACGGGTAATCCCCCGTGATTTGCAGGTGCACCCGATCAATCAGCTTCCGCAGCATGTGGACTTGTTGCGCGTCGCCGCCGACACAAAAATCACCGTTGAAGTGCCCTGCACCTTCATCAATGAAGAGGAAAGCCCCGGCATTCGCCGCGGCGGCGTCCTCAATGTGGTGCGCTACGCGGTCGAGGTGCATTGCGGCATCGACGACATCCCGCAAGGCTTCGACATTGACCTGACCGGACTCGATATCGGCGATTCGGTCCACGCGAGCACTCTAACGCTGCCGAACGGCGTCGAGCTCACCATCACCGACCGCGATTTTACCATCGCAACGGTAGCCGCACCGACCGTGGTCGCCGAGGAAACCGCCGCCGAAGCCGCAGAGGGCGAGGAAGGCGAGGAAGGCGAGGAAGGCGAAGAGGGTGCCGCACCGGAAGAAGGCGCAGAAGGCGCGGCCGAGGGTGGCGAAAAAGCCGAGGATTCGGACGCCAAGGACGAAGGCTAGGGACCGGCCAGCACGCCGGGCGACAATGCGATGCTGTTGCTTGTGGGACTCGGCAATCCTGGGCCGAAATACGAACGCAACCGGCACAACATCGGATTCATGGCGGTGGACGAAATCGTCCGCCGCCATGGCTTCGGTGCCGAGCGGGCGCGATTCCAATCGATCACGTCGGAAGGCCGGCTCGGACGGGAAAAGGTGCTGGTCCTGAAACCGACCACCTTCATGAACGAATCCGGCCGTGCGGTCGGCGAAGCGGTGCGGTTCTTCAAACTCGACCCCGACCAGGTCGTCGTCATCTACGACGAAATCGACCTGGCCCTGGGCAAGGTCCGCGCCAAATGCGGCGGCGGCCATGCAGGCCATAACGGCATACGCAATATCGCGCAGCATATCGGCCCTGATTTTTGGCGTATCCGCATGGGGGTCGGACATCCCGGCGACAAGAGCAGGGTCCACGGTCATGTCCTGAGCGATTTCGCCAAGGCCGACGAAGCCATTGTGGATCGGATAATCGACGCGGTCGCCCAGGCGGCGCCAATGCTCGGCGATGCGGATTTCAGCGGATTCATGACGAAAACGGCGCTCCACATCAACCCGCCGCCACCGAAGAAACCGCGTCCGGACAACGAAGGCGAAACCGACGGGCGTCCCGGCCAAGAGGGCGAGAATGGGGTTTAACTGCGGTATCGTCGGCCTGCCCAATGTCGGCAAGTCGACGCTGTTTAACGCGCTCTCGGATGCAGCCGAGGCGGAGGCGGCGAATTATCCCTTCTGTACCATCGAACCGAATGTCGGCCGCGTGCCGCTGGCCGATCCGCGGCTCGACGAACTGGCGCGGCTCAGCAAATCGGACAAGGTAGTGCCGACCTATCTAGAAATCGTCGATATCGCGGGGCTGGTCCGCGGCGCATCGAAGGGCGAAGGGCTCGGCAACAAGTTCCTGTCGCATATTCGGGAAGTGGATGCGGTCATTCACGTCTTGCGGTGTTTCGAGGATCCGAACATCACCCATGTCGACGGGTCGATCGACCCGGTCCGTGACGCTGAAACCGTGGAGACCGAACTGCTGCTCGCCGATCTCGAGAGCGTCGAGCGGCGGACCGACACCACCCGCAAGCGCGCGGCCGGCAGCGACGCCGAGTCCAAGACATTGCTGCCGGTCATCGAAAAGGTCCTGGCAGCGCTCCAGGACGGCAAGCCGGCGAGAAGCGTCGAGCTGAGCACGGACGAACAACCATTGTTTCGGCAGTTGCAATTGATCACCGCCAAACCCGTTCTCTACGTCTGCAATGTCGATGAAGAAAGTGCCGCCGGCGGCAATGCGGCGACCGAGAAAGTGGCGGAAAAGGCCCGCGCGGAAGGCGCCGAGATTGTGATCGTCTCGGCCGCCATCGAATCGGAAGTATCGCAATTGGAAGACGCCGCCGAGAAACGCGAATTCCTGGAAAGCCTCGACCTGACCGAAGCCGGCCTCGACCGGATTGTACGCGCCGGGCATGCCCTGCTGAACCTGATCACCTTCCTGACCACCGGGCCGAAGGAAAGCCGTGCCTGGACCGTATGGAAGGGCGCAACCGCGCCGGAAGCCGCCGGGGTCATCCACAGCGATTTCGAACGCGGCTTCATTTGTGCCGAAACCATCGCGTACGAGGATTTCGTCGCCTGCGGCGGCGAACAGGGCGCCAAGAACGCCGGCAAAATGCGCCAGGAAGGCCGCGATTACATCGTGCAGGATGGCGACGTCATTCTATTCCGTTTCAACGTCTGATCGCCCTCGCGCGGATGGATCGGGTTTCCTATACTGGCGTTGCGCGGCCAACCGCTGAACAAGGAGGCATTCCAGGATGATCACCAAGGGCGCCAAAAAATTGGTCGCCGACGCGAATGCGGAGATCGAGACCGTGCCGTTCGACGACGCGAAAGCGTTGATCGATGATGAGAACGTCGTCTTCGTCGACATTCGCGACGTCCGCGAATTGGAACGGGACGGCATGATCCCCGGCGCCTTTCACGCGCCGCGCGGCATGCTGGAATTCTGGGTCGATCCGGACAGCCCCTACCACAAGGACATTTTCGCCTCCGGCAAGCGCTTCCTGTTTTATTGCGCAAGCGCATGGCGCTCGGCGCTCGCCACCAAGGCGGTGCAGGAGATGGGCCTGACACCGGTCGGCCATATCGAGGGCGGTTTCGGCACCTGGAAAAAATCCGGCGGCCCGGTCGCCGAGCGACCGCGAAAGAAATAGTCGCGGACCGGCTTAGCCGGGCCGGCGCGCCGTCGCGATCCAGGTGGCGGCGCCCAAGCGGACACCATCCTCCTCCAAATACTGCGCCAGCGTTTTCCGCATATCCTGCGCGACCGCGTCCTGCGCCGCCGGCGGGGCATCCCGCATGATGTTACCGAGCGGTCCGAGTTGCACCGCGTGTTCGGCGGCCGCATCGACCGTGGAGCCGATCAGCAGCCCGCGCTCGTCGCGCTCGATGCGAATATCCTCGAACCCCGCTTCTGACAACAACGCGCGCGGACGCTCCTTGTCGGACAGGGAAAATGGCCCGGGCCCGCCGGGCGCTGCAGGTTCGGGCAGGTCCACATGGCGGTCCGCCACGGCAATCGGCACCGACCGCCAGGGATTGGCTGCCGCCTCGGCCCAGCAGACAAAGGTAAACCGGCCGCCCGGCTTCAAGGCGCCTGCGATATTGCGGAACGCCGCGGCCGGATCCTGAAAAAACATCACCCCGAATCGGGAAAACGCCTGGTCGGCGTCACCGTCGAACGCATGAGTGGACGCATCCACCTGCAAGAAGTCGATCGTGTGGCCCGAAAGCTCCGCCACCCGTTGCCGGGCCCGATTCAACATCGGTTCGGAAATGTCGACACCCAGCACCGCCCCGGACGGCCCGATGCGCCCGGCCAGCTCAATCGACGTGCCGCCGCAGCCGCAGCCGATATCGACAACCCGTTGGCCGATCGCAATGCCGGCGATATCCATGACGTGCGCGCTCAACGGCGCCAGCATGTGGTCCATCGACTCCTGGAAGGCCACCCATTTTTCGGCGTTCCGGCCATTCCAGTAGGCGACCTGATCGGCGTTCGGCCCGGACGGGTCGATACTGGCCATATGCTGCCTCCCGCTAATTAACTATCGGCTTAACCCAGCACACGCCCGGCCACGGCGTCCAGCGTCGCGACGACAGCGGGATCGCGCGCCTCGGGGGCGGTAATCAGGGCATCGCTCAAGGCTGTATGACAGCCGCAGGCACTGCTTCCCGTGCGTTCCGCCAGCAATGGCACCAGGTGACGCAACAGGGAACGCGCCTTGTCCGCATTTTCGAGCAGAACCTTAACCACGGCATCCACTGTCACGGCATCATGCTGGTCATGCCAGCAATCGTAATCCGTGACCATGGCGACGGTCGCGTAGCACATCTCGGCCTCCCGGGCGAGCTTGGCCTCCGGCATGTTGGTCATGCCGATGACGTCGCAGCCCCAGGAGCGATAGAGCTCCGATTCCGCGCGGGTCGAAAACTGCGGGCCCTCCATCACAAGATAGGTGCCGCCGCGCACTACATCGACCGCAGCGGCCTTGGCGGCGGTATCGAGCCGATCGCAGAGGCGGCCGCAGACCGGATCGGCCATCGAGACATGGGCGACCATGCCGGTGCCGAAAAAACTCTTCACCCGGGAAAATGTGCGGTCGATGAACTGGTCCGCGATTAGGAAGCGGCCCGGTGGCAAATCCTCGCGCAGCGATCCGACCGCCGACAGCGAGATGATCTCGGTCACGCCGGCGCGCTTCAGCGCATCGATATTGGCCCGAAAATTCAATTCGGACGGGGGAATGCGGTGGCCCCGGCCATGCCGCGGCAGGAAGACGATCCGCTGCCCGTCCAACTCGCCGAACATCAGTTCATCCGACGGCGTACCGAAGGGCGAGTCGACCGGGCGCCATGCGACATTGGTCAACCCGTCGATATCGTAGATGCCGCTGCCGCCGATAATACCGATCACCGGCGGGCATCCGGGCGCGCTCTCAGGCTCGCTCATATCCACGATCTCCATTCCCTTGGTTGTCCCGTCCGAGTATCGGCGCCGCCGCCGGGGCGATCAACCGCACCGCCAAAGACGGAGGCCGCACCCTCGCGGATGCGGCCCAAAACACGTCAATCGCCGAGGCCGTTAGCCCTTGTCGACCTTGGCCCAGACCTTTTTCTTGGTCGCGATCAGCAACCCGGTGAACACCACCAGGAACATCATGACAGCGAGTCCCATCTGCTTGCGCTGCTCGAGTTCCGGCATCGCCGCCCAGGCAAGGAAGCTGGTCACGTCGCGCGACATCTGGTCCACCGTCGCCTTGGTGCCGTCGGCGTATTCCACCCCCTCCTCGCTGAGCGGCGGCGGCATGGCGATCCAGTTGCCCGGAAAATAAAGGTTGTATAGCAGATTCTCGGCGGGCGGTTTCGCCCCGGCCGGCGCTTCCGCATAACCCGTCAAAAGCGAATGCATATAGTCGGCGCCATTCGCCCGCGCCTTGATGATCAGCGACAAATCCGGCGGATAGGAGCCGCCATTCGCCGCCCGCGCCGCCTGTTCATTGGGGAACGGGTCGACGAAGCGGTCGGACGGCCGGGCCGGCCGATTGAACATTTCGCCCTCGTCGTTCGGCTCCTTGTTCTGGACCTCGTATTCCTTGGCGAAGGCCTTGACTTGATCTTCAGTGTAGCCGAGCTCCATCAGGTTGCGGAAGGCGATCAGCCGAAGGCCGTGGCAACCGGCGCACACTTCCTTGTAGACCTGCAGGCCGCGCTGCGCAGCCGCCCGATCGAATTGGCCGAAGATGCCCTGCCAAGACCAGGTGGATTTTTTCAGCTCAACGCCCGTAGCTGCCACGGCGTTGCCCGCAACCGACATCGAGAGGGCCAGCATTAGCGTTGCCAAGATTGTCTTACGCATCAGGCCTTCTCCCCTTTTGCCGCGGTCGCCCCGATGGCGGCGCCGCCGCCCCCGCCGGTCACTGACTTGCCTATACTGTCCGGCAGCGGTTTGGGCGTCTCGATCTTGCCGAGAATCGGCAGTAGAATCAGGAAGTGGAAGAAGTAATACGCCGTCCCGAGCAGGCCAAG
>CAJHYV010000523.1_pt1 | contig 10095 bp, 6 predicted proteins | sample 9198851 | NCBI WGS metagenome assembly CAJHYV01 (sample SAMEA7708375, study PRJEB35096) | sediment metagenome | biome: marine neritic benthic zone biome [ENVO:01000025]; feature: sediment [ENVO:00002007]; material: shallow marine sediment [ENVO:03000034] sea grass bed [ENVO_01000059] ...
AGGCGAAAGCGGTGTTGCTGCAACAGGCGGCGGCGGCCAACGCCCGGCCCTTCCTGTATGGCCGTGACTGGGCGGTCGAACCGACCGACTCCGGCATGCGCTATCACTCGTCCCAGATTGCGCTCGACCTGCCGCAGCCCGGCTTGAACGGCCGGCATCAACTCATCAACGCCGGCACGGCGGTCGCCTGCCTCGAACAGTTCGGGACACTCGAAATTCCCGACACCGCAATCGCCGAAGGCCTGCCGGCGGCGCACTGGCCGGCGCGTTTGCAGCGTCTCAACGCGGGCCGGTTTGCCCAGGTGTTGCCCGGCGATTGGGAGCTGTGGCTCGATGGCGGCCACAATCCCGCCGCCGGCGAAGCCCTGGCGGAGACGCTGCGGAAATGGCGGGACAAGCCGCTTTATCTGATCTTCGGCATGATGCAGCGCAAAACGCCGCAGCATTTCCTGCGGCCAATGACCGAATTGGTGTCCGCCTTGCGGGCCGTGACGATCGACAACCAAGAGGGCAGCCTGAGCGCGGCGGAAGCGGCGGAGGCCGCGACCGAGGTCGACATTCGCAGTACTCCCGCGCCGTCGGTCGAAAGCGCACTGGCCGACATCGTGGCGACGGAGCCGGGGCCTGCACGGATACTGATCTGCGGATCGCTATACCTGGCAGGGTCGGTTCTGATGCAGGACCGGCTAAGGGACGGCGGTGAAGACGATCCCAGCGCCATCGGCTGAAGTCATCACTGCGGGCCGTTACGGCACCGCTTTCAAAGCCCGGACAGACGAAAACCCCGCCGATCCGGCGGGGCCCAAGTCTGCGGCGCGGATGACCGGGTCAGATCACGGATTCGACCCATTCCACGAGCTGGCTTTTCGGTAGCGCGCCCACCTTGCGGGCCGCAACCTGTCCGTCCTTGAACAGAATCAAGGTCGGAATGCCGCGCACGTCAAACTTCGACGGGGTGTGCGGATTGTCATCGATGTTCAACTTGGCGACCGTAACCTTGTCCGCCATGTCGCCGGCGATGTCTTCCAGTGCCGGGGCGATCATTTTGCATGGGCCGCACCATTCCGCCCAAAAATCAACCAAAACCGGCCCTTTCGCCTTCAGCACACTGTTTTCGAAATCGTCGTCGCCTACTTTGACAGGTGAACTCATAAACTTGCTCCTTCAATGGGGCCGAACATATCGGGGCGCACTCGAGCGCTACAATTACCGTGAATCTATGAACGGCTCACCGGCGGGTCAAGCAACCATTCAGTGACCATCACGAGCCGCGGCACCGCCGTCCACAGCAGCCCGCACTCCACCGGGCGGTCTTGCCAAATCTGCTGCAAAACCGCGCGATAGGCAGCCATCTGCCACAGATAAGCAGGGGGCGTTTCGGCCGCCGTGAGCGGCGCCGGGCGGGCGGATTTGTAGTCCAGCACGAGAATCCGGTCCGGCTCGACCACCAGCCGGTCGACCTGCCCGGACACGACCGTCGGTCCGTCCGGGCCCTCGACGGCCCCGATGACGGGAACTTCGGCGCGGCTGCAGGGGCCAAAAAAGGTCTCAAAATCGGGCGATTCGAGGATCGCCGTCACTTCGTCCGCGATTTCCGTTTGCGCCCCCGCATCGAGCGCTTGCGCCGGTTGGGCAAGATACTCGGCGCATGCCCGGCGCCGGGCGTCGGCGGGTAGGTCGGGCAGGGCCTGCAAGAGCCGGTGAATGATGGATCCGCGCCGCATGCCGGCCGCCTCCGGCCGGGTTACCGGAGACAGTACCGGCGGTTCGGCGCCAGACGGACGTGACGGCGCCAGCGGCCGGGGCGGTAACGGTTCCGGCGGGGCGGGACGATCCATCCAGTCTTCGCGCGACGGCACGACCATCCGTTCAAGCCGCGTCGGGTCGTCCTTCTGCGGTTCGGCGTTCTGCGGGTTAACCAGTCGCAGCCCCGATCCGGCCCAGCCAGATGCCCCGGCATCGCGAAAATCGAATTCCGCCGGCTCGGCAACATCCTGCAGCCCGGCCGCCACGAGGCTGTACCAGCAATCCTCGGCGATTTTCTGGCCGCCCGCGGCGCCGCACACATAAAGCCTGTCCTCCGCACGGGTCATCGCGACATAAAGCAGGCGGCGATATTCTTCGTCGCGCCGCCGATTGGCATCCGATCGTGCCTGGCGGCACAAAGTTTCCTCCATTTCCCGCTTCGGCGGCCAGACCGGATGCGCGCCGTCGAGCCACAGCAATTCCGGACCCTGCCCACCCCGAGGTTTGGTCGTGGCGTCCGGCAGGATGATGATTGGCGCCTGCAACCCCTTGGCGCCATGCACCGTCATGACACGCACCTCATCGCGGTCGCTTTGTTCCAGATCCCGCTTAATCTCCACCGCACCCGCTTCAAGCCACCGCAGGAAACCCTGCAACGACGGGGCGTGGCTGCGCTCGAAGGCCAGCGCTTGGGCGAGAAATTCATCGATCGGATCTTCCGCCTCCGGGCCAAGCCGCTCGATCATGCACTGCCAGCCGCTGACACCGGGCCGACTCGCCGCGCGGGTCAGCACCGAAGCAAAGAGTTCGTACGGCGGACGAAAATCCGTTTCCGCAAGCAGCCCGGCCAGCCAGGCATGCGCGGCGCCGAATTCGGGTGCGTCCCCGGACAGATCCGCGAGCCGCTGCCAAAGGCTCCGGCTGCCACGGTCATAGGCGAGCGTGAACAGGGCGTCATCGTCCAGGCCGATCAGCGGGCCCTTGAGCACCGTGGCCAGGGTCAGGTCGTCATCCGGCAGCAGCAGAAACTGGCCCAGCGCAATCAAATCCATCACCGCGAGCTGGTCGGTCAACACCATTCGGTCGACCCCGGCGACCGGCACGCCGGCGGTCTTCAACGCCCGCACCAGCTCCTCCATCAACGCGCCGCGCCGGCGCAACAGGATCATGATGTCGCCGGCCCGCACGGGCCGGTTGCGCGACGGTAGCGCCTCCCGCCCGACCCACCGGGTCACTTGCCGCGCGATCACCATGGCCAGCCGCCGCTGCGGCGCCAGCAGACTGCGCCGCCGCACCGGCGGCTCCCAGGACGGGCTCTCATGGGTTTCCGGCTCGACCACGGGCCACAGCTCCACCATCCCGCCTTGCCCGGCACGATAGGCGACATGCTTCAGGGTTTCGCCCGGCTCGACCACGCCGTCCCGCGCGGGACTGCGCGCGAACACCGCATCGACCGCCTGCAGCACCGCCTCGGTGGACCGGAAAGACATGTCCAGTTCGACCGGGTCCCATTTGCGTTCGGCCGCCTGGACGCGCCGGTCGAAATGATCGCGGTATTCCCGGAACGCGGCTGGGTCGGCGCGTTGAAAACTGAAGATCGACTGTTTCGCATCGCCGACCGCGAACACGCTGCGCTCGATATCGCGCGCCCCTTCCCCGGCGAAGAATTCCTCCGCCAGCGCCGCGACGATCTCCCATTGATCGGGGTTGGTGTCCTGCGACTCGTCGATCAGGATGTGATCGAGCCCGCCGTCGATCTTGTACAATACCCAGGCGGCGAAGCCCTCCCCCTGGTCCCTCAGAAGATTGCGGGCCTTGATGATCAAATCGTCGTAGTCGAGCTGCACCCGCCGCCGCTTGGCCGCCTCGTAGGCGTCCAGGATCGCCGCGCCGAGACACATGAGCGCGGCGCTTGCGCGCGCCGTCACGACGGCGCGGCGGCGGTCCAGCACCGCTTCAAGGCGTTGCTGTTCCCGGACCAGGATATCGGCGGCATCGGGCATCGCCTGCTGGACCGATTTGGTCGCCAAACTCTTGGCCGGCGCGCCGGCAGCGGTAAAGAACGTCCGGCAGTATGCCTCGAATGTCCGGCACCGCGCCGCTGGTTCGGCGGCCAGCCAATCGGCGATGATGCGGCCGCGCGGCTGATCGGTTTTCTCGGTCCCCTGCGCCAGCGCCGCCACCGCGCGCCGCAAATCCTCCGGCGCAAAGGCCCTGTCTTCGCTGGCCTCGGCGACGACATCCGCCTCCTTGAGGTCGGGTCCGATGCCGAATTGACGAAAGATCTCGCCGGCCAAATTGCCGCCGCCAAGCGCGCGGCGCAGGCGGCCGCGCTCGGACGCCATGTGATCGAGCAGGCCGCTGAACTGATCCTCCTGGGCGTATTCGGTCACCACCGCCAGCGCATCGGCAAGCGCCGGCGTGCCCCGAACCCGCGCCAGCACGGCGTCGCGGGCGACCTGGATCAACTCGGCCGCACCGCGCTCGTCCATCACCTGCGCGTGCGGCGGCACCCGCGCCTCGACCGGGAACCGGGACAACAGGGATTCGCAAAAACTGTGGATCGTCTGAATTTTGAGCCCACCCGGCACATCGAGCACCCGCGCGAACAGCCGGCGGGCGGCGTCGACCATCCCGTCGTTCGGCGCCGAACCGGTCAGCGCTGACAGCGCCTTCCGCAACTCGGACTCGCCGTCGATCGCCCATTCGCCGAGCTCGCGATTTATCCGGTTCGCCATCTCCGCCGCCGCGGCCTTGGTGAAGGTCAGGCAAAGAATGCGTTCCGGCGGCGTGCCGTCCAGCATCAAGCGCAACACCCGGTCGGTCAGAACCTTGGTCTTGCCGCTGCCCGCGGAGGCGGCGACCCAGACATTCGCCGCCGGATCGGAAGCGCGCCGCTGACGGCGGCCGGGATCGAGCGCGCTGGCCGCCGTCATGCGCCGTCTCCGTCTTCATGATCGGCGTCATGGCTCGCCCATTCGTGAATCCGGGCGAGATGGGCATAATCGTTGAACCGCGGTTCGTGCCGCGAATCGGGCACCGCGTGATAGGGCGTTTGCGGATCATCGAAGGCGGCGAGCAGGCTGCGCAATCCGTCCAGCGCTTCCGCCGCCAGCGCCGTCGGATCATCCTTGACCGGGAATTGCTCGCCCGGCGGCGCGCCGCCCGAAAGCCGCCAGTGCTCCAACCCGGCCACCGCCGCCGCCGGCACTTCCGCGAAGCCGCCTTGGGCCGCAATAGCCGCCTCCAGCGGCAACTGCGGCGCCCAGCCCTCGCGAATATCCTTGTCGCTCGGCGGCGCGCCGGTCTTGTAGTCGATAATGACCAATTCGCCGTCGGTATCCCGATCGATACGGTCGGCCACCGCGGTCAATTCAAATGGTCCCGCCGGTCCGTCGAGGAGCAGCGCGCCGCGCACTTCGGTCTTCGTCCCGGCGATCGCGGCGCGGGTCTCGGCTTCGCGGTCGACGAACCATCGGGCGATGCGCGTGAAGCGCGGCCACCAAAAAGCGTAGACCGACGGCCAGGCCAGATAGGGTCCGAAGGCCTCCCTGCCGACTGCCAGGAGCCGATTGTACGCGTCGCCGCCAGGCGTATCGCCGTGCTCGCTTAAATACCGGTCGAGCGCCGCATGGATAATGGTGCCCCGATCGGCGGCGCCCGGGTCCGCTTCGAGCGGGTCAAGCGGACGCAGGCCGAGGATATGCCGGGCGTAGATGCCGTAGGGGTCGCGCCGCCAGGTTTCAATCTGGGTCACGGACAACCGGCGTGGACGGGCGGAAACGGGCGGCCGTGGCGCGGGCGCCGCCACCGGCCGGTGCCCGTCGACTTTCAACAGGCCGCGCTGCAAGTCGCGCCAATTGGTGTCCGGCACGAGCCGGTCGGCCAGCCTAGCGCCGTCGAGAATCGTCGAAAGCCGTAGCAGCCAGCGTGACGGTACCGTCGGCGTTCCCTCCATTTTCTGCGATCGCGTCAGCGCCACCCGCGGCGCACACAGCAACTGTGTGAAATCATGCGCCGACAGCCCGATGCGGCGCTCCGGCAGCGGCAGGCCGAACTCGCCACGCATCGGCCGGTTCATCCACGGATCCGGGCGCGGTTCGCCCGGCCAGACCCCTTCGTTAAGGCTGCCCAGCACAATCAGGTCGGCATGCTGAAGCCGCGCCTCGAGCGGTCCCCAAATATGGAGGCGCGGATGGCGGCTGTGGCGCGGCCGCACCGTGCGGCCCTCCATCAGGGCGTCCAGCATGTCGGGATAGTTGGCCGGCGGAATTTCGGGCAGCGCAGCCGCGGCATCCCGAAGCTCCAGAACGAACTCGGCCAGCGTCTCGCCGGCCTCGCCGTCCCATAGGCGCGCCGCGCCTTCCTCCGCATCGCTGCGGGCCAGCCGCTCCGCCGCCGCAACATGCCCGTCGACCAATTCGGACAAGGAGACGCGATCCCGCGCGAGCAAATCCCCAAGCGCTGCAAAGCCGCCTTCGAGATCGTCCAGCAATGCCGTGATTTCGGCTTCCTCGGCCGGGGGCGGCGCCTCCCGGCCGTCGAGCGCGGCCAAGGCGGCGCGCAGCTCGGCGATCCCCGGCGCCGGCCGCGGCCGCCGCAGCACCCACCGTTCGAGCAGCCGCGCGCGGCGGCGAAGGATTCCCGCTGCCGCGCCCCCCATCGCAAGCGGATGCTTACAAACGGCGAGCAACGCCACCGGCGCGAATCCTTCCGCCACCATACGGGCAACCAGGCGCAGGAATACGCCGGGCGCGGTGTCGCCCAAGGGCTGGCCGGCGGAGTCGTCGATCTCGATATCCCATCGCCGCAGCGCGACCACGACCCGCCGGGCGAGCCGCCGATCGGGCGTCACCAGGGCGGCGGTGCGGCCCGGCGTCTCGAGCGCCCGGCGCAGCATCAGGGCAATGACTTCCGCTTCTTCTTTTTCTCCCGGGCAGTCGATCCGTTCGACACCCTCGAGCGCATCCACCGGAATTTCCCCAAGATCGCGCCAGGCATCGGTGGTTTCGGCCGGCCGCAACGCCTCGCTCGCCAGCGCGGCGCGGGCCATCGATTGCGGCGTCGGCGCGACCGGGGAAGGCCAATCCCGGACGTCGTCGCGAGACCGGCCGAGCCGGCCGAGCAACCGGTGCAGGCCGAATTGCGGATGCGTCTGATCCGTCGCCGTTTCTTCCCATGCCCGCGCGTCCATATCCCGGTCGAGGCCGGGCAGCACGACGGCCCCCCGGGGCAAGCCCGCGACCACCGCAAGCAGATCGGCTGTGGCGGGAACGCTGCCGGTGGAGCCGGCCGCAATAACCGGCCCTGCTGGCGGCGTCGCGGACCAACGGCGCACCACCGAGTCGATCAGCCGGTTGCGGCGCTCGGCCGGATCAAGCGCGCCTTCGGCGGCCAGCAGGCGCGGCCATTGCGCGGTGGCGATCTTCAGAAATTCGACCGTCCGTTCCCAATGATGGGCGTATTCGCGCGGCGCCAGCGCGTCGAGCCGGTCGAAATCGAGCCGTTCGATCTGCACCTGATCGATCAACCGCGCCAACTCCTGCGCCAGCCGCACCGCATGATCATCGGTAATGCGGCCGAGCTCCTCGCCGTCGGTCGCCCGGTCCCAGGCCAGGATCAACTGCGCCATCAGCAGCAGCCGCCGCGATTCGGAAATGGCCGGCGGCAGCGCCAGCTCCTCATAGCCGGGCGTCTCGCCGATCGCCGCCTCCTCGGGTTCGACATCGCCGATCGGCCGCATCCGCGGCAGCAACAGGGCCTGGCCGTCGGATTGCCGCAGGAAAGCGTCGCGCAGCGCCCGGCAGGCGCGCCGGGTCGGCAGCAGGATCGTGGTGTCGGCGAGTTGCAGCGGATCGTCGCCCGCGTCGGCCAGCACACCGGCAGCCAGCGAATCGACGAAGGAGGTGCCCGGCGGAATGGAGAAGACGCCGACGGGACCGCTCATGGTCCGGTTCCGGCCGCCATGGCTTGCTCGGCGCGGATCAAATCTTCCGGCGTGCCGACGTGATACCATTCGCCGTCATGCGGCAGCCCGTGCAGGCGCCCTTCTGCCTGCGCCCGGTCGAACAATACGTTCAGCGAGAACGCACCCTCGGGCGCGTCCGCAAAAAGCCGCGGGTGCAGCACCTGAACGCCAGCGAAAACATAGTCCGCCGGCACGCCTTCCTGCCGCCGCAGGATCCGGCCGTCGGCGGCGCAATCGTAGTCGCCGGCACCGGCGTAGCCGACCGCGCGGCCGGTCGGCTGAAGCAGCAGCAACGCGTCCATCGTCGTACTGTCCCAGGCTGCGCCGAGACGGCCCAGCGCCGGCTGCGCGCCATCCCGCCAAACCGCATCGCTGTTGACCACGTAAAAGGGATCCGCGCCCAGCAACGGAAGGGCCCTGGACACGCCCCCGCCGGTCTCGAGACGATCCGGCTCATAGGACAGGCGCACATCGGGCTGGCCGGCGAGATGGCGTTCGATCATCTCCGCCTTGTAGTGCGTGTTGACCACAAGCCGCGCGACGCCCGCGGCGCGCAAACGGTCGAGCGCGTGATCCAGCAGCGCACGCCCCTGCAACGCGACCAGCGGTTTCGGGCGGGAGTCGGTGAGCGGCCGCATGCGAAGGCCGAGCCCGGCCGACAGCACCATGGCGCTTCGTATGGCCGTCATGTGTCCCCTCCCGGCGGCGGCGCGACGCGATCTCCGGCGGGGATTTCGCGGTCGATCCATTCCCGCATGCCGCGCAGCGCGGGATGCGCCAAATCGCCCTCCAGCCACCGCCAGACGCGCGCGATGTGTTTCAGATAGACCGGCTTGCCGTCGCGCCGGTCGAGGCGGGTGAAAATGCCCAGGATCTTGGCGCTGCGCTGCGCGCCCATGACCGCGTAGGAGGCCATGAAGGCATCCCGGTCGAGCTCCTGCATGGCGTCGAAATACCGATCGAGCAAACGCCGGGTCAGGGCAGGCGGCACGTCGCGCCGGGCATCTTCGCACAAGGACACCACGTCATAGCTGACCGGCCCGATCACCGCATCCTGGAAATCGAGCAGCCCGCAGGACGCGATCCCCGTGCGGTCATTCAGAAGCATGAGGTTGTCCACATGGTAGTCCCGCAGCACCAGGGTCGCCGGCACCGCGCGCGCGGCGGCCAGGGCATCCCGCCACTTCGCCAAGTATTCTTCGCGCAACGCGTCCGGAGTCGGCGCGTTCCGAATCGCCGGCAGATACCAATCCACGAGCAAGACCGCTTCGTCCAGCAGCCGGGCGTCATCGTAGGGCGGCACATCCACCGCCCTACCCGGGTCGAACCGGCGGTGCAGTTCGGCCAGCACATCGATCGCCAGCTCGTACAGCGGCGTCTCGTCCCGGCCTGCCGCGATGAGCCGCGTATAGGTGTCGTCCCCCAAATCCTCCAGCAACAACAGCCCGGCGTCGGTATCCGCCGCGTGGATTCGCGGTGCGCTCAGACCTAGGCGGTGAAGATGCGCGGCAATCGCGACGAAAGGATGGACATCTTCCTGCGGCGGCGGCGCATCCATCAGCAACATGCGGTCGGCGCCGCGCGACAATCGTTCGTACCGCCGGAACGATGCATCCGCGGCCAACGGCGCGCGGCGCGCATCGCCCCAGCCGTGCGACGTCAAGAATTCAACGATCGCCTGAGTGCGGTCAGTCATCGCGATACCGCCGCAACGCGGCCGCCACAGCGGCCAGGCGTTCGCCCCACGACGCGCCGCCAACGATTGCAATTTGGCGCTCCGTCTCGCCCGCGCCGGCAGGTATGGAAATCGTAATCTCCAGACGCTCGGCCGGGGTGAGCGGGCCGAGCCGCTCGGGCCATTCGATCAGGACGATGCCCTCGGCCGGCGCTTCGTCGAATCCCAGCTCCCAGACCTCCGACGGCGTCTCGATACGATACAGATCGAAATGATAGATCGGCGACGATTCCGTTTCGTAGATTTGCAGCAATGTGAAGGTCGGGCTCGGCACGTCCTGCTCCCGGCCGGCGAGCGCCCGGATGAAACCGCGGGCGAAAGCCGTCTTGCCGGACCCCAAATCTCCAGACAGCCCGATGATGTCGCCGCGCCGGGCGATCGACGCCACGGTTTCGGCAATCTGCACGGTGTCCGCCTCCGAAACGACGCGGAGCGACACGCAAGGTCGGCCCTGCGCTGGCGTATTCATGGAGGATGATTTTACCATCCGGGCCCGGGCGGATGAAAGCATCTAACGCGACGTCGCGAGTTGCCGGTCCGGTTGGCCGGCCGGAATCCGGCATGTGGCGACGGTCCCGATGCCGGCCTTCGAGGACAACGCGACCTGACCGCCATGCAGTTCAATCAGGCTGCGGACGAGCGCCAG
>CAJHYV010000469.1_pt1 | contig 10079 bp, 8 predicted proteins | sample 9198851 | NCBI WGS metagenome assembly CAJHYV01 (sample SAMEA7708375, study PRJEB35096) | sediment metagenome | biome: marine neritic benthic zone biome [ENVO:01000025]; feature: sediment [ENVO:00002007]; material: shallow marine sediment [ENVO:03000034] sea grass bed [ENVO_01000059] ...
CGGAGAACGAGATAGACACGGATTTCGTCGATGCGGGCAGCCAGATGATCACGCTTCGCCCCGGCGCGGCGCTGTTCGATTCCTCGCAGGCCTTCGCGATGATCCGCGGCGGTCATCTCGACGTGACGCTGCTCGGCGGGTTCGAGGTGTCGGCGAGCGGCGACCTCGCCAACTGGGACGCCAAGATGTCCCATAAGGGCCAGCTCGTCGGCGGCGCAATGGATCTCGTTACCGGCGCGAAAAGCGTCCGCATCACGATGCAGCACACCACCCGGGACGGCGCGGCGCGCCTCGTCGAGACCTGCAGCTACCCGCTGACCGGCGTCGGCGTGGTCGACCGGGTCTACACCGACCTGGCGGTGGTCGACGTCACCGGCGACGGGTTCGTCGTGCGCGAAATCCTCGACGGGCTGTCGCGGGAGGAACTGCAGGCGCGTAGCGGTGCGACGCTCGCCTTCGCCGACGATTGCAGCGTGCTGACCGCGCCGGAAATTGCGACGGGGTAGGGGTGACGAGCGGTCATGCTCGAACCCGAGTTAAGAGAACGGATTTCCAATTTAGTCGGTGACACCGCGTCATTGTTCGAGCGCGTGCGCGGTGGATATTCGGCGGCGTCCCGTTGGACGATCCCGCGAGCAAAGGTTTAGCGTCGAGTACGCGAATTGTGTCGCGGCGGCTGGGCTGCCGGCTATCGCTGATCGGTCAATCTTGGCGACTTGGGGATGGCCTCACCCCACCCGCAACGTTCCTGCGCCGTCGATGACGCCGCTGCGGCCGCAGAATTCTTGCCGCATCATCGCGGCGACGGTGTCGCGGTCGGCGACGTTGGCCCAGGTCCGGCTTCCGTCGTCGAGCAGGCAGGCGGTATGCGCGATGTGCGGCGCGCCCTTGGCATCGTACATCACCACATAGGACTCCACGGTTGCGCTGCCGTTATGCTCGATGGCGACATCGCGGCGCGGCGTTGCATCGACTTCCGCTTGCAGATCGGCCCAGGCGAAGGGGCGTTCCGGCGGGTCTGTGGAATAAATGCAGAGCGCGTGCTTCGTCAGAAGGCCGCCATTGGCGGTGACGAGCCCGCGGCCGCCCGGTGTCGCCCTCAGCAGCTCGACCGTGCGGGCGATGGCGTGCATCACGTAGTTGTTCAGCGGCCCGCCGGCGAAGGTCAACCCGCCGGTAACGGTCAATGGCCTGTCCTGCGGGATACCGATTTCGTTTGCCGACACCTGCACCGCCGCGGGGAAACAACTGTAGAGGTCGATGGTATCCATATCGGCGACACCAAAGCCGGTGAGTTCGAATAGCTTTGCGGCCGCCAGCCGGATGGCGGGCGAGGTGTGCAGCGTGTCGCGCTCGGAGACATAGAGGTGATCCCAGGCTTCCGTTCCGGCGTGGGGATAGATCCAGCGGTCTTCGGTGATGCCGAGGCTGCGCGCCTTGGCGACCGATGTGAGGATCAGCGCGGCGCCCTGGTCGACGCTGTTGTTGGAATTCATCAGCTTCGTGTAGGGGTAGGAGACCGGTCGGTTGGCAGGTGAGGGGGTGCGGATTTCCGCGGCGCTGTACGGTTTGCGGATCCAGGCATGGGGGTTGTCGACCGCGACCCGGTTAAATCCGGCCCAGAGTTCCGATATGCGTTCGAGATGGCCATCGACGCTTTCGCCGTTCGCATGGCGCAGCGCGATTTCGAACATCGGGTAGAACTGGATCGGCCGTTCGATACCGCGCCGGAGTTCGGCCTCGTGACGGGTGATCTTGTGGCTGCCGAGGAACATGTCCGGCGCGTCGCCGGTGTCCCGGGCGGTGGGGCTCGCGCCGGGCGCGGTGGCGGCGGGGTTCCAGTCGAGGTCGAGACCCGCCTTGCGTGCCCGCGCCTGGGTGCGGCCGCATTCGCCGCCGGTAACCACGATCAAATCGTTCTTGCCGCTTTGGATGTCGAGGAAGCTGCGGTTCGTCATCGCTTGCACGTAATTGCCGCCGATCGAGGTCAACCCGGTCTCCGCCCCGCCGGCGCCGATGCGCTCGGCGACTAGGCGCGCCGGATTGGCGTAGCCCCAGATGCCCCGGACGACGCGCACGGAATCGGCGGCTCGAAGCACTTTCGGGTCGCCGCAATCCGCCGCCGCCGCTTCGACCGCTTGCACCATCAGGTCGAGCGGCTCCTTCGCCCGGGCGGGGTCGTCCTCGCGTTGTTCGACCTGCCCGACGCCGACGAGTATCGGGGTGCGATCATCCTCTGCCATCGGGGCATTCCTTATCGTTCGTTGCCCGCAAGTAACGGGGTTATTTCCGTAGTCCGCTATCAAATAGGATTTTCTGCGGCGGGGCTACACCGGGCGCGGCGCCGTTGCGGTATGCTGCGGCTGGATAACTGGGAAAGGACACAGGACATGAACGATTTAGCGGCACGGCTGTGGACTGCCCGCGAGAATGGTGGGGTGGTTCCTTTCGAAGAGATCGCCGAGCCGGAAACCCTCGAGGAGGCTTATGCGGTCCAGGCCGAGATCATGCGCCTGTCGGGGCATCCGATCCTGGGGTTCAAGGTCGGTTCCACCAGCGAGGAAGCGCAGCGATTGCTCGGAACATCCGAGCCCGGTTCCTGTCCGGTGCTGGCGCCCTACCTTTTCGAAAGCCCGGCCCGTATCGGTATCGAGGCCGCGCAAATGCCCGCGGTCGAGGGCGAGTTCGCCTTTCGGTTGGGCCGGGATCTGCCGCCGCGCGCGGAAGCCTACGGTCATGAAGATGTGGCCGAGGCGATCGATGCGGTGGCCGGCGCGATCGAGGTGGTGGGCACGCGCATCGCCGGCGGGCTCGCGGGTAAGGGCCGCTATCTCGTCACAGCGGACAGCGGCGCCAATATCGGCCTTGTCGTCGGGGCGTGGTCGACGGATCGGCGGCACATGGATCTGAAGGCGCATCGAGTGGCGATGGTCGTCAATGGAGAGACGCGCGGGGAGGGCGAGGGTTCCCGGGCGCTCGGCGATCCGATGAACGTGATGGTTTGGCTCGCCAACCAGCAATCGCAGCGCGGCGCGGGCTTGCGGCAGGGCATGTGCGTGTCGACCGGAACATGCACCGGCCTCGATAAGGTCAAGCCGGGCGACCGTGTTATCGCGGATTTCGGCGCGCTCGGCGCCGTGGAAATCGATTTCGAATAGCAACCGTGATGTTCCGGCGAAGCGGCCCGCCAACACCCTAATGAAAGATCGTGCCGCCGTTGATGTTGTAAGCCTGGCCGGTGATCAACTCCGCCTCGTCGGAAGCCAGGAACGCGACGAGATGCGCCACGTCCTCCGCTTCGGCGACGCGCCCCAACGGCGTCGCCTGGTTCATGCGTTCCACGACCTGCGCGCGATGGGTTTCCAGCGGGATGCCGCGCGCTTCCGCCGCCGCCTGTTCGGCGTAATTCATGCGGTCCGTATTGATGCCGCCGGGGCAAACGGAATTGACGGTGACCTTGTGCGGCGCGAGGTCGAGCGCCGCGCATTGCGTCAGGCCGAGCACGGCGAACTTCGAGGATGAATAGGCGCTGCCCGTTGCGCTGCCGCGTTTCGAGGCGTTGGATGCGATATTGATGATGCGGCCGCCGCCTTGCTCGATCATGTGCGGGGCAGTGAATTTGGTGGCGAGAAACACCGCGGTCAGATTGATGTCGAGGAAATGATGCCACACCTCCTCGTCCAGTTCCCACACCGGTACCCGGTCGCGGCCGATGATGGCCCGGGCGTTGTTCACCAGGATGTCGATGCGGCCGAACCGCGCCATGACCTGATCGATGAGACCCTGAATTTCCGCGCTGATGGAGAGATCGCACTGAACGGTCAGGCAGTCGCGGCCGAGCGCACGGACTTCCGCGGCGACGCTTTCAATACCGTTCCACTGATCGCCGCGTTCTTGCGGCGGCAAGTCGTCGTCGGGACGATGGATATCCGTGATCGCCACATCCGCCCCCAGCGACGCGAGCTTTAGTGCGGTTGCGCGGCCGACGCCCTTGCGGCCGCCGGCGCCGGTGACAAGGGCGATCTTTCCCTCCAGAGTCGACATCTCTATTTTCCTTCCGGGCAATTGATACAAGTGTGGGTCTTACGCGACGCCGCGGCGCTCCGCGATCGCCAGGAGCCGGCGCGCGCGCTTGACGATTGCCGCGTTGATCATGCGTCCATCCAGCCGGGTGTTGCCCACGGTGTCCGCCGCAGCGGCCGCCAATATGCGCTTTGCCTCGGCGACGTCACTCGGGTCCGGCGTGAAGGCTGCATGGATGTGCGGTATCTGGCCCGCATGATAGGACGCCTTGCCGGTAAACCCCATGGCCGAGGCACGCTGCAGTTCCGCGATCAGTCCGGTATTGTCGTCCGGGTCATAGAACGCACCGTCCATGGCATCGATCCCGGCATCGCCGGCCGCCGCTACGACCCGTCCCCGTGCATAGGCCAGCGCATCCCACGACCGGTCGGAACCAATCGTTCCCGACAGATCGTCGCTCCCGAGCAGGAGCATGGCCACTTGTGTCGCGGCGTGCGCGATGTCGAGGACGTTTTCCAGGCCGCGCGGCGATTCGATGATGGGGACGAGTTCGATTGCCGGGTGTGCCGCGCAAACGGTATCCGTCACTTGCCGAACCTCGTCCGCCAATTCGATTTTCGGCAGCAGCAAGCCATCCGGCGGCGTTTGCCAGTCGGAGACCGCGACCATATCGCGCAGGCCGTCCAACGTACGTGGATGATTGATGCGAAGATATTTCAGCAGCGGCCCGCCGGGGTCGCGTTGAAACACCGGTCCAATCGCCTCGCGCGCTTCCGCCTTGCGGTCGGGTATCGTCCCGTCCTCGAGATCGAAGACCACGATGTCGGGGCCGGCCCGCACGGCATCGTCATATTGTTCCGGCAGGAGCGCCGAGAAAATCATGGCGCTTCGCCGGTTCACCATTTGTTTGACCATGGTCGAGAATACCATGCGCGTTTCGTCGGACAATGCGTCCGCGGCATTCGGCTTTGGATCACTGGGCTACATGTATCTCTATCGGTTGGCCGCGGACCGTGGTGCGAATGAACCGGCGGCGCTCATCGCGCGGGTAGTCGAGCCGGCCGCAATGCATCAATCCGCCGCGATTCTCCCACATCAGCGTATCGCCGATTTGCCATTCGTGCTCCCAGCGGAACGCGGGTCGGTCGATCCAGTCGAACAAGTCGTCCAGGATCACCTCGCTCTCCGCTTCCGGCACATCCACGATGCGCTCGGCGATGAGCGGATTCACGTAGATCGCCGGCCGCCGGGTCACCGGATGAACGCAGACGACCGGATGGACGACCGTGGTGCTCTTGCGGCCCTGAGCATCCAGCGAGCTGGCCGCCAAATTCGTCAGCTTATTGCGGCTGTTCGCACCATAGGAGAACTCGGCATGGAGACCGGCGATCCGCTGCTTCGTCGATGTGGGGAGGGCGGCATAGGCGGCTTGGGTATCGGTGAAACATGTGTTGCCGCCCCGGCTCGGAATCTCGAGTGCATGCAGGAGCGTAGCCTTGGCCGGGACAGGATCGTAGGACAGGTCGGAATGCCAGCCGTCGCGCAAGCGTTCCATCGCGCCGCGCGTGGCGGCGGCGAGATCGAACTTCCCGTCCGCGTCGAAATTCCGCATCTCGACGACGTTCGGATCATCGGGATGCTGGAACTTGCGCTGCACATGCGGCTGCAAATCGCCGAAGTTCGCGGAGAATGCCGCCAATTCATGCGCATTCAGCGGTTGACCGCGGAAAAGCAGCACCCGGTGTTCGAGGAAGGCCTGCTCGATTGCCCCGGCCGTTTCGGTGTCCAGCGGGCGGTGCAAATCGACGCCCGCGATGGTGGCACCAAGGCATTCGCCGGTTGGGGTAATGGTGACGCTCATCGATGAAGCCCCGCCAACCTAGCCGGGCGTCCAACTGCGAACCAGCGGTAGGACATCGCGGGCGAACCATTCGATCTGTTCTTCCCGCTCTTCGTAGGGCCCGACGAGATCCATCACCAGATGGCGCACGCCGGCGGTCAAGAATTCGCCGATCCGGGATGCCACGTCCGCTGGGGCGCCGAGCGCGCAATAGCGCATGGCGGGTTTCCGGAAATCCATGGCATAGCGCACGGACAATGACTCCGTCGCCTTGTCCAGCGCTTCCTCGTAGGTCTTGTCGAGCCGCGCGAACAGCAGGTGCCCGGTGCCGTAAGACGGAATATCGCGTTTCGCGGCCTCGGCCGCCGCCGTGATCTTGCTCATGGACTCCGCGAACATCTCGGGCGTGACGACATAGGAGATATAGCCGTCGGCCAGTTCGCCCGCCCGTTTCAGGGCGGCGTCGGATCGCCCGCCGCACCAGATCGGCGGTCCACCCGTCTGGAACGGCGGCGGCGTCATCGCCAATTCGCCGAACGGGAAGTATCGGCCGTCATTCGAGACCTTTTCGCCGGACCACAGGCTGCGCAGCACCTTGATACCCTCGGTTAGCCGGGCGCCGCGTTCCTGCATCGGCACCCCGGCGACGTCGTAATCGGTCCGGAATTCGCCACCGACGCCGACGCCGAAGATCAGCCGTCCGCCCGTCACCAGGTCGAGCGTCGCGACCTGCTTCGCGACGGGGCCGGGGTGACGCAGCGGCAGAAGGTATACGCCGGTGCCGATCATCAGCCGTTCGCTGACGACGGCGGCCTGGGCCAGTTGGATGATCGGATCCAGGATCGGGATGGCGAACGACAGATGGTCTCCGACCCAGATTGAATCGTAGCCGAGCCGATCTACCAGGGAGACGATCGCGCGGCCGTCCTGGATCGTTGGATGCCAGGGGCCGGTGGCCGGTTCAGTGCGACGGTGAATTGTCTGAACGCCGACCTGAATTTTGTCGGAAAGGGGCAGGCCCATGTGTCGGTTCTCCTTGATTCTCTCAATTACACGGTGCGGGACGCCCACAAGCTGCGCGGTTTCGGCGCGTCATCGGGGCACGTCACCCTTGACGGTTGTACGGTGCATCAGGCGGCGAAGCGGCAGATCGTAGTCGAGCACGGCATTGTGTTGCACGGTGCAGTTGTCCCATATCACGAAATCGCCCGGACGCCAGCGGTGGCGATAGATGAATTCGGGCCGGACGATGTGATCGGCCAGTGCGGCGATGAGGCCTTCGGCTTCCGTCGTCTCCATGCCGGCGATGGCGGTACAGTCGCCGCGCATGACATAAAGGCTCTTCCGGCCGGTGCGCGGATGTGTCCGGACGATAGGATGCTGCACCGGTGGATATTGGGCCACGGTCTCTTCATCGATCGGACGGGACCGTTTGCGGCCGCGAAAATCGAAGATTGCCTTGAGGCCATCGATTTCGCGCTTCATCGGTTCCGGCAAGGCATCCCACGCTGCGGCCGCATTCGCGAATTTCGTGTCTCCCAGCGTTAGGCCATGCAGTTCCGGGATTTCGACCGCGTAGAGCATCGTCGCGCGCGCCGGTCGGTCGGTATAGGTCATGTCGCTGTGCCAGGATTCGCCGGCGCGGCGGATGCCGATCGGACGGTCGTTCTCGGTGATGTTCGAGATGATATAAATCTCGGGATTGCCGTCTATGCCGTATTTTGCGCCGTTATGGTTGATGGCGACTTCGCCGAAACGCTTACTGAAGGCCACCTGCTGCGCCGGCGTGATCTGCTGGTCGCGGAAAACGACAACGCCGTGTTCATCGAATGCATTCTCGATTTCCGCGAAGGTTGCGCCGTTAACCGGCTGCGTCAGGTCGACACCGCGTATCTCCGCGCCGAGGCCCGCGCCAGTGGTCACAACCTCAATATTCATGATGGCCATTTTTGCTTTGCATAGGCAGTATCCTATCGCTCCCGCGGCATCGGCTAAAGACGCTAGGATCATATTTGGGATTTCCGGGTCGGCGTCGACTGTCGTGGCCTTTCGGATTGCCGGGAGTAGGATTATTCTATACCGACCGGTCGTAATGCGCTTGAGTACCGGCTGCCGATGAGGAGACGCCCGACCATGCCCACCGTTGTACCTCTCGAATCCACGCTTGGCGCACGGGTCATGGATATCGATCTCGGCAGGATGAGCGAGACCGACGGTGAAGCCGTTTTGGAGGCCTTCCACGAATACGGTGCGCTTGTGTTTTCCGGTCAGGATATTACCGATGCGGAGCAGGTCGCCTTCGGCAGGCGCTTCGGCGAAATCGAACTGCTGCGCGGGGGCGAAGAGGCGGTGCCGATCAGCAACCGGCGGCCAGACGGCACGGCGATGACGCCGGACGAAAAACGCTACCAGTCGCTGCGGGGTAATGAGGCCTGGCATACCGATAGCTCGTATATGCCGCTGGCGGCCAAGGCATCGGTGCTGGCGGCGCAAGTCGTGCCGCCGCAGGGCGGCGAGACGGCGCTGGCCGATATGCGGGCGGCGTATGACGCCCTGGACCCGGCGACGCAGGAAAAGATCGCCGGCCTGTCCGCCTATCACTCGCTTTACGTCTCACAGGCCAAGGCGGGGTTCGAGTTTCGCACCGGCGACGGCTATGGCTACCATACCAAGGGCGCGCCGTTGCGCCCGCTGGTGAAGACCCATCCGATCACCGGACGGAAGTCGCTCTTCATCGGTCGCCACGCCTACCGTATTCCGGGGATGGACGATGACGACGCGCAAGCGCTGCTGGATTCGCTGCTCGTTCATGCGTGCCGGCCGCCGCGCGTCTATACCCATCACTGGCAGCCCGGCGACGTGCTGATCTGGGACAATCGCTGCGTTCTGCATCGCGCGTGTCCCTATAATTATGCCGACCTCCGGGTCCTGCGGCATGTGCGCATTGCGGGTGACCCGGCCAGCGAGCTGGCGGAAACCGGGCCGGACGAGCGGGCCGATGCGTTCGAGCCGAGCGCCGTTAATTATTAGGGCGTCAACCGGATCAATCCCGACAAAGGACAAAGCAAATTGGTCAACCTGCCTCTCCTGGAAATTCCCGCCGCCGACTACGGTTCCGACGAAGCGGAGATGGTGCGATACCGTGCGGACGGCACCGCGCGGGCGCTGGCCATGGACAATCGCGGGCCGGTCCGCTTCGGCGCCGACGGCAGGCTCGATCCCGCCATCCTGGATGCCTATTCGCGCCACGGTTTCTACATCCTGGAGAACGTCGTGGACGCGGCAGAACTGGCGGATATCGAACGCGACCTTGCCGATCTGCTCGACCGTGCGCCAGTCACCAAGGACGCCGAACTCGATAAGCACGGCCGGCCATCCTTCGTCTCAGGGCAGAAATCGCGGCCTCTCCGTTGGGTCAAGCCGCTGTCGGATCCGCTGGGCGGTACCGATGCCTCCTATGGCCGGCATCCCGCCAAGATGACCGAACCGGAAGCGCCGAAAGAGGCGCCCGACTACGTGCTCCAGCTTATCCATGGATCGCTGCAGCATTCGGTCGGCTGTCTGCGCCTGTACGGTCATCCGCAGCTTCTGGCGGTTGCCGAAGCAATCAACGGTCCCGACTTCGCGCCCTTCAACGAGGCAATCTGGATCAAGCAGCCCCGTCTCGGCGGCTCGGTCGCCTGGCATCAGGATGGCTGGACCCATTGGGACGATCCGGCGCTGGACGAGGGCACGCACGGCTTCAACTTCATGGTTCAACTCTATGGCTGCGATGCGGCGAATGGGCTGTGGGTTATTCCGGGGTCGCACCGGCATGGCAAGGCGGACATCCTGGCGATGGTGGCGGCTGCCGGCTCCGACCGCCTGCAGGAGGCGGTACCGTTCATTTGCGGGCCGGGCGATGTGGCGATCACCAACCGCCAGGTCATCCATGGTTCCTTCGCGAATACCAGTCCGAATGTGCGGGTGACGCTGAACATGGGTTTTCACCGGCGCAAATCCGTGCTGGGTGTGAAAAGCGGCGGGGTGCATAATCCGGTCTCGCTATACGACGAGGCGTATATTCACAATCGTTCGCGTCTCATCCAGTACGGTATCGACGCGCGCCGCCAGCATTTTCCGGACGAGACATCCTACCGCTACGCGCCTATGTCCGATTATGCCGACCGCTATCGGTGGACCCCGGCGGCGATGACCGAGATTCGGGATTACAATC
>CAJHYV010000235.1_pt1 | contig 10070 bp, 8 predicted proteins | sample 9198851 | NCBI WGS metagenome assembly CAJHYV01 (sample SAMEA7708375, study PRJEB35096) | sediment metagenome | biome: marine neritic benthic zone biome [ENVO:01000025]; feature: sediment [ENVO:00002007]; material: shallow marine sediment [ENVO:03000034] sea grass bed [ENVO_01000059] ...
GTACCCATCAGCTTCGGGTTCATTGTGCCAGCATTGGTTGTCCAATCCTGGGCGATGGTAAATATGGCGGTTCGGAGGCCTTCGTAAGCGGCTATCCCGTATCGCGGAAATTGCATCTGCACGCTCGCGAAATCACATTGCCGCATCCGTCGGGAAAAGGTGAATTGTCCGTTCGCGCGCCGCTTCCCTATCATATGCAGGAAACCTGGTCGTTGTTCGGCTTCGATTCAGCAGCGGCCGATACGCTGTTGGACGACAGTACGTCAGAATTTTCGATCATCTGACAACCCGCGATGGCAGGTAATATCGGCACTTGAGTCAGCAGTGTAGACTGACGTTTGGAATTCGCGGTATGGATGTACATATGGCGTTGTCTGCCCCAAATCGTCTGGTGCTGTTCGACTGCGATGGCACATTGGTCGACAGCCAGCACAATATTGTCGCGGCGATGACTAGCGCGTTTCGGGCCAACGGTCTGGATGACCCGGACGCCGGTGCGGTACGCCGTATCGTTGGTCTTCATTTGGAAGATGCGGTAGCCCGGCTCGTGCCGGAACTGTCGCCGGCAATGGTCGACGCCATTTGTACCGATTATGTTTCCTTCGCCAACAACCTGCGTAACCTTGGGGAACATGAGGAACCGCTGTTTCCCGGCGTCCGGGAGGTTCTCGAAATCCTGGAGTCATGGGACGTCATTCTCGGGGTCGCCACGGGGCGGTCGCGCCGGGGCCTTACCCGCACTCTGGAGCAACACGGATTGAACGAGCGCTTTTTTGTGACAAAGACTTCGGATGACGGGCCGGGTAAACCCGATCCGCGAATCATGCTGGACGCCATTGCGGAAGCGGGTGCGGCGCCGGAATCGACGGTGATGATCGGCGACACGGTGTTCGATATATCGATGGCGCGACAGGCCAATGCTTTCGCGATTGGTGTCGATTGGGGTTACCAGGCAGTTTCGGATCTGAACGGTGCAGGCGCCCATCATGTCGTATCCCATTTCGACGCGGTGCCCGGCATCCTTAAATCGTTATGGAGTATCCGCTGATGCGATTCGGAAAAATAGTGTTGATCGGTCTATTGGCGGTTGTCCTGATCCTGGTCGTTGGTGTCGTGATTTTGCTCAACTTGGATTTCAATGAATACAAGGAACAGATTGCAGCGGAAGCAAAAAAGGCAACTGGCCGGGAACTCAAAATCGGCGGGGACCTGAAACTCAACCTGTTCACCCTGAGCCCCGGGCTCGCGGTCAACGATGTGCGCTTTGCGAATGCATCCTGGGGCTCGCGCAAGGATATGGCGCGGTTCGATCGGTTTGAAGTGAAGGTCTCGGTGCCGCCGCTCCTGGGTGGCAAGCTGGTGGTAAAGCGGTTGGTCCTCACAGGGGCCGACATTCTGATTGAGCGCAACAAGGCTGGGCGCGGCAACTATGAGTTTACCGCCACTGCCGCGCCGGGCAAGAAGACGCCGACCGCGCAGCAACCGGCCGGGAAACAGGAAAACGATTCCGGTGAATCCGCCGGCGCCTTGCCGTCCGTCGGAATCGATGAAGTGCTGATCGACCGGGCCCGGCTGACCTACCGTGACGCGGCGTCGGGACAGAAGCTCGTCCTCGGGGTTAAAAGCATGCGGCTTCGCGGTGGCACGGACGATCCCCTGGAAATTGAAATTGACGGGGATTTCAACAAGGCGCCGTTCCGGGTCGATGGCCGGTTTGGACCACTTGCGCAACTTTTGAAGGCGGTCAAACCATGGCCGCTATCTGTTGATGTGAAGGCAGGCGGCGCTACCGTAGCGATAAAGGGGACGGTCGCGGAACCGCTTAAGGGCGCGAATTTGAATGTGAAATTTTCCGTTGCCGGCAAGGACCTGTCCGGGCTCGGTGGCTTTGCCGGAGCGCCGGTGCCGCCGCTCGGGCCTTATGCCCTGTCCGGCAGGCTCAAGGGGCGGGCGGATACAGCCATTACCCTCTCGGGTCTTTCGATGAAGATGGGCAAAAGCGCGCTGAACGGTGATGCAGAGATCAATTTGAAAGGCCGTCCGGCCGCTTCCGTCACCTTGAAATCTGATTTTCTGGACCTTGCCGATTTTACGAAGTCGGCCGAAGGGGCCGGTAAGAAAAAAGGCGCGACGAAGAAGGGCAAGCGTTCCGCCCCTAAGAGCAAGAAGGAGTCCGGTCGTCTGTTCCCGGCCGACCCGTTGCCGCTGGATGGGTTGCGGGCAGCGGACGTCTCGCTCGATTTGCGGGTCAAGAAGGTTCTCGCGCAGGGTGTCAAGATGAGCAATTTGCACGTGAAACTGGGGCTTCGCAACGGCGATCTGTCGATACGGCCCCTGAAGGTCGGCGTCGCCAAAGGCACTATCAACAGTCGAGTTCGGCTGAACGCCAGCCAAGCGGCACCTCGGCTTTCGGTGAAACTGTCGGGTAAGAAAATCGATATCGGCAAGCTGCTTGCCGAATTGGGAATCACCGACGTAATCATCGGTACCGTAGATACGGAAATCGATCTGAGCGGCAGCGGCACTTCCGTGCGCAAGCTGATGGCCGGCTTGAATGGGAAGACCAGTATCGTCATGGGTAAAGGACGCATGAAGAGCGATGCGCTTGATTCGGTCGTTGGCGGCGCGGCCAAAGTGGTGACGCAATTGGTGTTCGGGAAAAAATCCGAATACACGGTGGTTAATTGTTTCGTGAACCAATTCGATATGAAGAACGGTGTCGCCAAGAGCCGCAATACCGTGTTCGACACGGAATATGCCCGTATCGTGGGCACGGGAAACATCAATCTCGGCACCGAACGCATCGCAATGGACGTCGACCCGCAGCCGAAATCGGCCAAGCTCGACGTTGCCGCCGTGCCGCTGGAGATCCGGGGCACGCTGGCCAAACCAACCTACGCGCTCAACAAGGCGGCCGCGGTCGGCAGAATCGGCGACATAGTCGGCGCCTTAACCGGAAAACAGCGAACAGCATCGGGCAGCGGCAAAGCCAAAACCGGGAAGGGAATTTCTTGTTTCCAGAATGGCGGCGGCGCCAAGGCGGGCGCGACCAAGAAAGAACCGGCCCGTTCGTCCAAGGAATTGCCTAAGAACACCAAGGACCTTGGCAAAGAGCTTGAGAAAGGGCTGAAGGGATTGTTCGGCCGCTGATGGCAATCAAGCGCTTTTACAAGGAGACGGCGATAACGGCCGGCGGCGGGGGCTACGGCGTCACGCTGGATGGCCGCGCTCTCCAAACTCCGGCACGAGTGGAATTGGCCCTGCCGGCGCGGGCGCTGGCCGAGGCGGTCGCCACGGAATGGGCGGGGCAGGCGGAACAGATCGAGCCGGAGACCATGCCGATGATGCGGCTGGCAAGCACGGCGATTGACCGGGTGGCGCCGCAGCGCGAAGTCGTGATCGATGAAATTGCCGGGTACGCGCAGAGCGATCTTTTGTGCTATCGCGCCAACGCTCCCGAAGCGCTGGTGGCGCGTCAAGCCGCCGTCTGGCAGCCATTGCTCGATTGGGCTGCGCTGGATCTGGACGCCGCGCTCGCGGTCACGTCGGGGGTCATTCCCGTGAGTCAGCCGGAGGATGCGGTTGCGGCCTTGCGGCGCGCGGTGTCCGCCAGTGATGATTTCGTGCTGGCGGGACTGCACGGATTGACCTCGGCAACAGGATCGCTGGTTGTCGCGCTGGCCGTGCGAAACGGCAAGATCGCAGTTGACGAGGCGTGCGCGGCGAGTTTTCTGGACGAAGAGTGGCAGGCCGAAGCGTGGGGGCGCGACCTTGAGGCGGAGGCGAGGCGGGACCGGCTGCGCGATGACATCCACGCCATTGGCCGCTTCCTCGCGCTCTTGAAGGGCTAGAGCGCCGGTGTTATGCCGGGGCACGGGCGCAATTGAGGACGGGGCGATGAGCGATATCATCCGGCAGCTTGAGGAAAAACGCGGACGCGCCGCGCTCGGTGGCGGGCAGCGGCGGATCGACGCGCAGCACGGCAAGGGCAAGCTGACCGCGCGCGAGCGGATCGAGGTTCTGCTCGACGAGGAGTCCTTCGAGGAATGGGACATGTTCGTCGAGCATGACAGCCACGATTTTGGCATGGCCGAGCAGAAAGTCCCGGGCGACGGCGTGGTGACCGGCCACGGTACCGTCAACGGGCGCCTGGTTTTCGTCTTCAGTCAGGATTTCACGGTTTTCGGCGGGTCGTTGTCGGCTGCCCATGCCCGCAAGATCTGCAAGATCATGGACCAGGCGATGAAAGTCGGCGCGCCGGTGATCGGCTTGAATGATTCCGGGGGTGCCCGAATCCAGGAAGGCGTTGCGTCTCTGGCCGGGTATGCGGACGTCTTTCAGCGCAACGTGCTGGCGTCCGGCGTGGTGCCGCAGATATCCATGATCATGGGCCCTTGTGCCGGCGGCGCGGTATATTCGCCGGCCATGACCGATTTCATCTTTATGGTGAAGGACACCTCCTACATGTTCGTGACCGGCCCCGATGTGGTGAAGACGGTTACCCATGAAGAGGTGACGGCCGAAGATTTGGGCGGCGCCGTGACCCATACCGGTAAGTCGGGCGTCGCCGACCGCGCCTTCGACAATGATGTCGAGGCGCTGATCGAACTGCGCCGCTTCATCGACTATCTGCCGACTTCGAATCGCGAGAAGCCGCCGGTCCTGCCGACATCGGATCCGTTCGACCGGTCGGAACCGTCGCTCGACAGCCTGGTTCCGGCAAATCCGAATCAGCCCTACGACATGGCCGAGTTGATTACCAAGGTGGTCGACGAAGGCGATTTCTTCGAGGTCGCGCCGGAATACGCGGGCAATATCCTGACCGGCTTCGGTCGCATGGAAGGCAGCACGATCGGCATCATCGCCAATCAGCCGATGGTGTTGGCCGGGTGTCTGGACATCAATTCGGCCCGCAAGGCGGCGCGCTTCGTCCGGTTCTGCGATTGCTTCAACATTCCCGTCGTGACCTTCGTCGACGTGCCGGGCTTCTTGCCGGGCACCGCGCAGGAATATGGCGGCATCATCAAGCATGGCGCGAAGCTTTTGTATGCCTATGCGGAGGCGACGGTGCCGAAGGTGACGGTGATCACCCGCAAGGCCTATGGCGGGGCCTACGACGTGATGAGCTCGAAGCATCTGCGCGGCGACCTCAACTACGCCTGGCCGAGCGCCGAGATCGCGGTGATGGGGCCGAAGGGCGCGGTGGAGATCATTTTCCGCGAGGATATCGGCGACGCGGCGAAAATCGAGAAACGCACCGACGAATACCGCGAGAAATTCGCCAACCCGTTCGTCGCCGGTTCGCTCGGCTTCATCGACGACGTCATCATGCCGCGCAACACGCGCCGCCGGATCTGTCGGGGTTTGCGCATGCTGCGCGACAAGAAACTGGAAAACCCGTGGAAGAAGCACGGTAACATTCCGCTTTAAGGAGCGCATCCAAAGTATTGCAGAACCGGAGTTTCCAATGGCTAGTGAGTCGAAAACATCGATGAGTCCGGAGCAACGCGCGCGGACAGCCAGGATTCTTCAATCGATCGGTATTTTCGATGTCTTCCTGGGAGCCGTGGCCTTTCTGGGCGGTCCGTCTTTCGTCGATCTCGGCCCGGGCCGCGAATGGGTATGGCCGCTCATTGGCCTCATTATCGCCATTGGAGGGGTCGCGGTTTGGTGGGTCGCCAAGAAGATCGGCAAACAGCCTGACTGATCCGACAAAGGAGTCGTCCGTCCGTCGTCGGCGTCATGATGCAACAGCGACGGATCACTTCGTACTCACAGGGCGGGCGGGTTGTTTGATATACTCGCGGGCGCAGACTAGTTTTCCAAGCGATCACCCAGGGCACCAAAGGGACACCGGGCATGACTGATATCCGCATCGAACTGCACAGCGATACCCAGACGCGGCCGACGCCGGGTATGCGCAAGGCGATGGCCGACGCACCGGTCGGCGACGAGCAGAAGGGCGAGGATCCGAGCGTCAATCGCCTGCTCGAAATGGCAATCGACCTGTTCGGCAAGGAAGATGCGGTTTTCCTGCCGTCGGGAACGATGTGTAATCAGATCGCCATGATGCTGCATTGCAAGCCGGGCGACGAGGTGCTCGCCGACCGGACGGCACATGTGCTCAACCTCGAAGGCGCGGGCGCGGCGGTGTTTGCAGGCTCCATGATCTCGCCACTCGATGGCGAGCGCGGTATCTTCACGGGCCAGCAGGTAGAGGCGGCGGTTCGTACCGTGCGCCGCCATACGCCAAGAACGCGGCTGCTGGTGGTCGAACAGACCTCGAACCTCGGCGGCGGCACGGTCTGGCCGCTGGAAACCATCCGCGAGGTTGAGGCGGTGGCGCGCAACCACGGCATGGCGATGCACATGGATGGCGCGCGGGTGTTGAACGCCGTTGTTGCCAGCAACGTGTCGGCGCGGGATTTCGCCGGGCCGTTCGATACCATGTGGCTCGACCTCAGCAAGGGGCTGGGCTGCCCGTTCGGCGCCGTGCTGCTCGGCAGCAAGGCGCTGATCGATGAAGCGTGGCAATGGAAGCAACGCATGGGCGGCGCCATGCGGCAGTCGGGCGTGATCGCTGCCGCCGGCATCTACGCTTTGGAAAACAATGTCGACCGGATGGTCGAAGACCACGAAAACGCCCGCTTCTTCGCCGAGCGGATCGCGGATATTTCGGGCGTTAGCATCGATCCCGCCTCGGTCGAGACCAATCTTGTATTCTTCGATGTCGAGGGGACGGGGCTTAGCGCGGGGCAGGTGCATGACCGCCTGTTGGAACATGGTGTTCGGATCGGCGCATCGAGCGGCAGCAGTATGCGGGCCGTTACGCATCTCGACGTGTCGCGCGAACAGCTCGCCGAGGCGGCGGATATTTTATCGACGGTCGTTGTTGAGGCTGCCGCTGCGTGACCCGATTATGGGGCTGCGCCGGGCATTCCGGGCCCGTGCCTAAGGTGCTGACAGAAAAAAACAAAACAAGGTTTGGCCAGTGTTTTCCAGGATACTGATCGCCAATCGGGGCGAAATCGCGTGCCGCATAATTCGTACGGCGCAGCGCATGGGCATCGAGACGGTCGCCATCTATTCGGAGGCCGATGCGAGTGCGCTGCATGTCCGCATGGCGGATCAGGCGGTGTCGGTCGGGCCGTCGCCGGCGGCGGAAAGCTATCTGGTGATCGACCGGATCGTGCAGGCGGCCAGGGACACGGGCGCGGAAGCGGTTCATCCCGGCTTCGGGTTCCTGTCGGAAAACCCGACCTTTGCCGATGCGCTTGCCGCGGCGGGAATCGTCTTCATCGGTCCGCCGACCGGTGCGATAGCCGCCATGGGCGACAAAATCGAATCGAAGCGCCTGGCGCAGAAGGCCGGAGTCAGCACGGTGCCGGGACATCCGGATATCGTCCCGGATGCGAAGGCGGCAGCGACGATCGCGAAGCAAATCGGCTATCCGGTGATGATCAAGGCGTCGGCGGGCGGTGGCGGCAAGGGCATGCGAATTGCCGTTGATGATGCCGGCGTTCGCGAAGGGTTCCAACTTGCCGCCAACGAGGCCAAGTCCAGCTTCGGCGATGACCGGATTTTCATCGAAAAATTCATCGAACAGCCGCGCCATATCGAAATTCAGGTATTGGCCGATGGGCACGGCAATATCATTCACCTGGGCGAGCGCGAATGCTCGATCCAGCGCCGCCATCAGAAGGTGATCGAAGAGGCGCCGTCGCCTTTCATCGACGACAAGACGCGGGCCGCAATGGGGGCGGAGGCGGTGGCGCTGGCCAAGGCGGTAGAATACCAATCCGCGGGGACAGTCGAATTCATCGTCGACAAGGACCGGAATTTCTATTTCCTGGAAATGAACACCCGGCTGCAGGTCGAGCATCCGGTGACCGAGTTCGTGACCGGGCTGGACCTGGTGGAACAGATGATCCGCGTTGCGGCGGGCGAGGAACTGTCGATCCGGCAGGAGGACGTGACGCTGAACGGTTGGGCGATCGAGGCCCGTCTCTATGCCGAGGATCCGCGGCGTAATTTCCTGCCGTCGACGGGTCGGCTGGTGCGTTATCGGGAACCGGCGCACGGGCCGCAGTTGCGGGTCGACAGCGGCGTTTCCGAAGGCGGCGAAATCTCCATGTTTTACGATCCGATGATCGCCAAGCTCATTGCCGCCGGGACGACTCGGGACGCGGCAATCAACCGCCTGCGCGAAGCGCTGGACGCTTTCCACATCCGCGGCATCTCGCACAATGTTGCGTTTCTCGCCGCGGTGTTGGCGCATCCGCGATTTGCGGAAGGCCGGCTCTCCACCGCCTTTATCGACGAGGAATTCCCGGACGGGTATGGCGAACGGACGCTGACCGAAGAAGAAATTCCAGTGTTCCTCGCGGTTGCGGGGGCTATTCATTGCCGGTCCGAGTTCCGCAAGGCGGCGCTTTCCGGGCAGCCCGCGGGCGGGCGGCCGGCGGCGGCGCAATCCTGTGTCGCGCGGATGAATGGGAAAGACTATCCGTTGGAACTGTCCAACAACTCGGATACCTGCAGCGTCCACTTCAAGCTCGGGCGCAGGACGCATAAGTTCGACGTGAGCAGCGCGTGGTCAACCGGAAATGTGCTGTTTCGAGGGCGGATCGATGGCCGCGACCTGTGCTTTCAAGTCGACCGCGACGGTATCGGATGGCGGTTGTTTCATGGCGGCGTCGACGCGATGGTTACCATGTTGCCGCGGCGGGCGGCCGATTTGCTTGCCCAGATGCCGGAAAAAGAATTGCCGGATCTGTCCCGATTTCTCCTGTCGCCCATGCCGGGCCTGTTGATCCGGCTTGCGGTCGCCGAAGGCGAAGAGGTGAAAGCGGGCGAGGAATTGGCGGTCGTCGAAGCGATGAAGATGGAAAACGTGCTACGGGCGGAGCGGGATGGTATCGTAAAGATCCTTCACGCGGGTATTGGCGATAGCCTGGCGGTAGATCAATCGATTCTTGAGTTCGAGTAGGGATATGGGAGAAACGTCGGTCCGGGTCTTTATCGAAGGTAGGGTGCAGATGGTCGGCTTTCGCTATTGGATGGCGCGCGAGGCGAGCCTGCTGGGCCTCGACGGCTGGGTGCGCAATCTTGCCGATGGTTCGGTGGAAGCGGTGTTCAGCGGTCCGCAGGAGGCCGTTCGCGCGATGGTCGAGGGCTGTTGGCAAGGCCCGCCAATGGCATCGGTCACCGCCGTGAGCGAATTGGCTATAAATGAGGCGGTGGAACCGGGCTTCCGGCAATATCGCTGACCCGGTCGACGAGAGGGATTACGGTACTTTTGCCGATGGGCCGAAAACGGTTTCGAAACTTGCCGCCAAGGCGACGTCGACATCGGTCGCCGTAACGGGCAATCCTAAATCGACCAGGGATGTGACGCCGTATTGCCCCGGATCTATGCCGCACGGCACGATGCCGTCGAAATGCCCGAGATCTGGTTCCACGTTTATGGCGATGCCATGCAGGGTAACCCAGCGCCGAATCCGGACGCCAATGGCCGCGATCTTGTCTTCGCGCCCGCCGTCGCGTGCGACCCAGATTCCGACCCGGCCTTCACGCCGTTCACCGGTGACGTTAAATTGGGCGAGGGCTTGAATGATCCATTCTTCCAGGTCGCAGACATAGCGCCGCACGTCCTGTGTTCGTCGACTCAGATCCAGCATGACATAGGCAATGCGCTGACCCGGTCCGTGATAGGTGTATTGGCCGCCGCGTCCGGTTCGATAGACCGGGAAACGGTCCGGCGTGAGCAGGTCGGCTTCGTCGGCGCTGGTGCCTGCGGTGTAGAGCGGTGGATGTTCGAGCAGCCAAACCAGTTCGGGCGCGGTGCCCGCGTGAATCGCGGCGACCCGCCGGTCCATCTCGGCCAGCGCGGTTTCATAGGGGACGGGCTGCTCGCTGATCCGCCATTCCAGCGCGGATGCCGAAGGGTTATTTCGGTTTGGCATCAAATCTTCAAGCATTCCTTGCGAAGGGCTCCCGGTTTTGGTATCCCGCTGTCCAGTGCGATTCTCCGGTGACTGCGGCACGGCACCGATTATGGCCATTAGTGA
>CAJHYV010000466.1_pt1 | contig 10054 bp, 11 predicted proteins | sample 9198851 | NCBI WGS metagenome assembly CAJHYV01 (sample SAMEA7708375, study PRJEB35096) | sediment metagenome | biome: marine neritic benthic zone biome [ENVO:01000025]; feature: sediment [ENVO:00002007]; material: shallow marine sediment [ENVO:03000034] sea grass bed [ENVO_01000059] ...
CGACGCTTGGCCGCGAGCGATTCAGCGAGGCCAGCAGCAATGCCAGCCCCTGGCCTGGCTCGCCCAGCAGGTTGGTGCGCGGCACCCGGCAGTTGTCGAACACGAGGCCGGCGGTGGACGATGCGCGCATGCCCATTTTGTCTTCCGGCTTGGTGGTCGAAAAACCCGGCGTGTCCTTGTCGATGATCAGCGCAGTGATGGCCCCCTTCGGGCTGTCGATTTCGCTCCACTTGCCGAAGACGAGATAGAGGTCCGAAGCGCCGCCATTGGTGATGAAGGTCTTGCCGCCATTGACGATGACGTCGTCGCCATCGGGCTCGAAGCGGGTTTGCATGCCGGTGGCGTCGGACCCCGCGGTCGGCTCGGTGATGCAGAGCGAGGCCAGCGCGCCCTCGAGCATGCGTGGCAGGCAGGTCTGCTTCAGCGCGTCGCTGCCGTATTCGATCACGGGTTTCATGGCGTGAAAATTGGTTGCCCAGATCACGCCCGTGGACGCGCAGGCCTTGGAAATCTCCCACGCGCAGGCGAGATAGGAGAGATACGACATCCCGGCGCCGTTGTGCTCTTCCGGAATGAACATGGCGTTGAGCCCGAGCGCATTGATGTCGCGGACATTGTCCCAGGGGAAGTCGCCGCTGCGGTCGTAGCCGGCGGCGCGCGGCGCGATTTTGTCGCGCGCCAGCGCCCGCACGCTGTCGAGCAGCATGGCTTCGTCGTCGTTGAGCTGCAGCGTGGCGTCGAGTTGGTCGAATACCGTCATTGATCCATCCTGGTCGCGTCAATTGGACAGCTTATTGCCCGAACATAGGCCCTGCATATCATCCTTCGTCAGGCTCAGGATGAGGCGGGAGTACTAAAAATATCACCCTCACACTGAGCTTGACGAAGTGTGCGGGTGAGATTGGGCATGTCTTCGGCGCGCTTTCTAAATCGCCATGCCCTGGCCGCCGTCGATATAGATCGTCTCGCCGGTGAGGAAGGGGATGTCCTCGGTGTACAGCGCCGCGACCAGCCGCGCCACTTCGCCCGTATCGCCTGGCCGGCGCAGCGGCGAGCGGCTTTCGATCCAGCCGCGGAACTTGTCGTCGGCCATTAGGTCGCGGTTGATGTCGGTTAGGATATAGCCCGGCGCGACGTTGAGAACGGAAATGTCGTCGCGCGCCCATTCCACCGCAAGGCAGCGGGTGATCGCACCGACCGCCGCCTTGGACGCACAGTAGGCCAGATTGCGCGACACGCCGATCTTGTCGAAAAATGAACCGATGTTGACGATCTTGCCGCCGCCCGCGGCTTTCAGGTGCGGATAGGCTTCGCGGCACATCATCATGACCGAGGTGGCGTTGGTCGCCAGCAGATCCTCGAACTCCGCGGTGGCGAGGCCGCTGCTCTTGCTCTCCTTGTGCAGGCCGGCGTTGTTGACGATGCCGATCAGCCCGCCCGCCGCCGTCGCCACTTTTTGCAGCGCGTCGCGTATGCTGGCTTCATCGGTCACGTCGCATTGCGCGCAGTGATAGGCCGGGTCGTGGTCCTCGCCCCCCGGCAGCCCGCCGGCCCGCGACAGGCAGCCGACAGTAAATCCGCGCCGCTTCAACTCGGCGGCAATCGTCGCCCCGATGCCGCGGCTGGTGCCGGTAACCGCGATTGCGCCCTTAGCCATCCTTGAATTTCGCCTCGCGTTTCTCGATGAAGGCGGTCATGCCCTCGATCATGTCTTGGGTCTGGAAGGCCAGCGTGTTGAGGTCCGCCTCGATTTTGAGACCCGCATCGACCGGCGTGTCGCCGGCGCGCATTACCGCTTCCCGCGCCATCTGCAGCACCGGCAGGCTGTAGCCGCTGAACTCACGGGCAAAGGCGATGGCTCCCTCGACCGCGTCGCCGTCGATGATTCGGCTGACCAGCCCGATGCGCTCGGCTTCCTCGGCGGCGACCGTCCGCCCGGTCATGATCATCTCCAACGCGCGCGCCTCGCCGACCACTCGGGGCAGCCGTTGGGTGCCGCCATATCCCGGAATCGCGCCCAGCTTGATTTCCGGCAGCCCCATCTTGGCGTTCGCCGTGGCCAGCCGGAAGGTGCAGGCAAGCGCCAGCTCCATGCCGCCGCCGAAGGCGTAGCCGTTGATCGCGGCAATCGACGGCATCGGCAGCGTGTCCAGCTTGGCGAAGGTGCGTTGGCCGAATTCGGCGCCGCGCTTCGAGTCCATCATCGAGCGGCCGAGCAATTCCTTGATATCGGCGCCGGCGCAGAACGCTTTCTCGCCCGCGCCGGTGAGGACCAGCGCGCGGGCGTCCGACGCCGCCACCTCGTCGATCGCCGCGCCGATATCGCGGATCAACGCCGTGTTCAACGCGTTCAGCGCGTGTGGCCGGTTCAGCGTAACCACCGCCATCTCGTCGCGACGCTCGAGCTGCATCTCCATCGTTCAACTCTCCTTCGGTTCGGACGCGTGCGCGTCCGGGCGCTTGGCCGGGTCGATGAAGCGCACCGGGTCCGGTTTGATCTTGCCGCTGCGCGCCCACTCGGCCAATTCGCGTTTCAAAATCTTGCCGCTCGCGGTCAGCGGGAAATCCTCCATCGCGATGTAGTACTCCGGCATGTCGTAAATCGACAATCCGGCATCGTGCAGATGATCGAGCACGGCAGGGCCGTCCGGCACGCTCCCACTTGAAGGCAGGACCGCAAGCCCGACCCGTTCGCCAAGCCGTTCGTCGGGCACGGCAAAGGCCGCAGCCTTCTCCACGTCCGGATGCTTGATCGCCAGGTCTTCGATTTTCGCCGGGTGAATGTTGTGGCCGCCGCGAATGATGATGTCCTTCATACGCCCGACGATGGCGAGGTTGCCGTTCTCGTCGAGCCGGCCGAGGTCGCCCGACAGGAACCAGCCGCCGCGGTTGAACGAGTCCTCGGTCGCTTCCTGATTGTCGAAATAACCCAGCGTCAGGCACGCGCCCTTGCCGCCGATCTGGCCGATCTCGCCGGGCGCCACTTCAATATCGCGGTCGGCCTGATCGAACAGCCGGACGGTATAGCCGGCGCCGCCACGCCCGCAGGTGGTGCAGATGGTCGCCGGGTCGTCGCCGGGCAAGGTGTATTGGTGCGACGAATTCTCGGTCATGCCGTAGACGTTTTGCGGCTTGATGCCCTGGTTCAGGAATGCTTCAGCGGTGACCGGCGGGATCGGCGCGCCGGCCATGTAGAACACTTCGAGCTTGCCGATACGGTCCATGCCGCGCGAATTCTGGTCGGCCAGGATGTCCATGCCGTGCGTCGGCACGCCCATCACGTATGTCGCCCCCGTCTCGACGATCCAGTCGAGCGGCTTCATGCCGGCGGGTGGATCGTTGACCGCCAACTCGCCGCCGCAGATCAGGATCTGCGCCACCGCGACCCAGGCGATGTGGTGGCTGAGCGGGCTGAGGCTGAGCAGCACCGTATGGTCGCCGTGGCCCCAGTCCTTGACCAGATCGCGGGCATTGGCCAGCAGCGTATTGTCGGAATGCAACACGCCTTTCGGTGTGCCCGTGGTGCCCGAGGTAAAGGCGAGATAGCAGACCTTGTCGGGACTTTGATCAGCCTCGGGGGCGGGCGTCGCCGCATCTTCAGCCGTCGGGAATCCGGCGCTGTCGCCACGCCCCGGCTCGAGCCGGAACACGCGGCGCATTTGGGGCAGGGCATCGATTGCGGCGAGGGTGGCGTCGTCGGCGCCGCCATAGCCTTTCTCGACGACCAGGGCGGCGGCGCGCAACCGACCGAGCAGGGCGATGATTTCCTCGCCCGTATAGTTGAGATGGAGCGACGGATTGCAGACATAACCGTTGCGGGCGCAGGCGAGCAGGGCAATGACCGCTTCGATCCGGTTGGACTGCCACAGCGAGACCCGTTGGCCCCGAACGATGCCGGCCGCGTGCATCGCCGCCGCCGCCGCGTCGGTCCGTTCCTTGACTTCGCGCCAGGTCAGGCGGCGGACGCCGTCGCGCAAGGCGAAAGCATTGGGCCGGGCGGTGGCGTGACCCGCCAGCAGCGAATAAAAAGTGTCCGGACGCCACAGCCCTTCTTCGTAGTAGCGCCGCGCCGTCGCCGGATCGTGCAGAGTCAGGACCGTGTTCATGTTTAGTGGCCGAACTTGTCCGTATCGGGTTTGCGTTTCTCGCCGAAGGAGGCGCTCATTTCCTTCGCTTCTTCGGTGTCGAGATATCCGCGCAGCAGCAAGTCATGCGCCATGCGGCCGAGCCCGTTGACGCCGGTGGTGCGCGCGCTGAAGGAATGCTTGATCGCGGCGAGCGCGACCGGGCTGCGGTCGGCGATATGCAGCGCCCAGTTGTGCGCCGCTTCGCGCAGTTCCGCATCCGGGACCACCTTGTTGATCAGCCCCATGGCGAGCGCTTGCTCGGCGCTGTAGCGGTCGTTGCAGAACCACATTTCCTTCGCCTTCTTCTTACCGATCTGGTCTTCCAGATACCAGGTGCCGAATCCGGCGTCGAAGCTGCCCATCGACGGGCCGACCTGCCGGAACACCGCGCTCTCGCAGGCGATGGTCAGGTCGCAGATGACCTGCAACACGTTGCCGCCGCCGACTGCATAGCCGTTGACGCAGGCGATCACGGGTTTCTGCAGCCGCTCGATGCTTTCATACATGTCGAGCACGGGGATGACGCCGGCATAGGTCTTGGTGTCCTCCATGCCTTCCTTGCGGCCGCCGATGCAGAAGAAGCGGTCGCCGGCGCCGGTCAGGATGATCACCCGCGTGCGCGTCTCACGGCGGATCTGGTCGATGCAATCGCGCACGTCGAAGCACATTTGCGGGTTGAACATGTTGCCGTCGTCCGGGCGGTTCAGCGTAATCGTGCCGACCGGGCCGTCTTCCTCGTACAGGATGGTCTCGTAGGTCATGCGGTGATCCCTCGTTGAAGTGAACTATAGTACGCCGTCGTCGCGCAGCCTGGCGATGGCCGCGTCGTCATGGCTAAGCAGGTTTTTCAGGATGTCTTCATTGTCGGCGCCGAGCCGGGGCGGCGGCCGCCGGGGTGCGTTCGCCGCCCCGTCGATCTGTATGCCGGTGTTGACCTGTGGGATCGGCGATCCGCCGGGCTGGTCGATGCGATAGAACAGCCCGCGCGCGATCAGCTCCGGATCGGCGGTCACCTGATCCAGCCGGTTGATCGGTCCTGCCGGCACCATCTTGGCGCTGAACAGGTCGAGCCAATGGGCGCGCGGCGCTTCGATCAGGATCTTCTGAATCTCCGCGACCAGTTCCTGGCGCACCGCGCGGCGGTCCATATTGGTCCTGTAGCGCGCGCTCTCCGCCAGGTCGGGCCGTTCCACCGCGTCGCAGAAACGCTGCCAGAGATTGTCGTTGCCGAGCCCGAGCGTCATCGGCTCGTCGGCGGTGTGGAACACCTGATAGATCGCGATGACGCTTTCCCGCCCGCCGCTGCGCCGCGGCACCTCGCCGGTGCCGAGATGGCTGGTCAGCAGACAGGTCATGAAGCGGGTCATGCTTTCGACCAGGCTGATGTCGATCTTGTGGCCGCGGCCGGTGCGCTGCCGGTCGGCCAGCGCCGCCAGCGCCGCATAGGCGCCGTCCATCCCGCCCAGCATGTCGGCGGCGGGCCCGCCGACCTTCTGCGGATCGTTTTCGGGCTCGCCGGTCATGTCCATGACGCCGCTATAGCCCTCGGCGATCAGATCGTAGCCCGGCCAGTCGGCACGCGCGCCCGAGAGCCCGAAGCCGCTGATCGAGACGAAGATCAGATCCGGCTTGACCGCGGCGAGACTGTCGTAATCGGTGCCGAGTTTTTCCTGGGTACGGCGGATTTGGTTGGTCACGACCACGTCGCAGTGGCGCACCAGCGCGTGCAGGACGTCGCGGCCCGCCGGCCTGGTGTAGTCGAGCGTCATGCTCTGCTTGTTGCGGTTGACCGATTGGAACCAGAGCGATTCCCCGTCGTTGAAGGGCGGGCCCCAGGCGCGCGCATCGTCGCCGGTTCCGGGCCGCTCCAACTTGATGACGTCCGCGCCCATGTCGGCCAGCAGAAGGCAGGCATAGGGCCCGGCCAGCGAGGTCGTCAGGTCGAGCACCCGCGTGCCGGCCAGCAGGTCGAACCCGCCGCCGAGGCCGAGCGCGGGTAGCCGGTGCATCGGCGCGCCTGAGTCGGCTGGATTTGACGGGTCGGTCATTCGGGCTCTCCTGAATGCAGCCGGTTTGGCCGCGCCACGGGTTGTCTCATGCTCGCTAATGAAATACGGAAAGCGCGCCGGGCGCGCAATCCCGGCCCGGTACGTGGTGCGGCAAATTGGAGGAACGGCCCATGAAAATCCTGCTGATCCAGGGCGCCAACATGGTGTGGCTCGGCAAGCGCGAGCCCGATCTGTACGGCACCACCACGGCGGCCGAACTCGACGCGATGCTGCTCGAACACGCGGCGGCGAAGGGCTGCACGCTGGATATCTTCTACACGAACCACGAAGGTGCGGCGATCGACCGGGTCTACCGGGCGGCGGAAGACGGCGTCGATGGCATACTGATGAACCCGGCGGGCTTCACCTATGCGGGCTACGCGTTGCGTGACTGCATCAAGGCGGTGGCGCTGCCTTATGTCGAGGTGCACATGACCAATATCGAGAAGCGCGGCACCCGGTCGGTGATTTGTCCGGTCGCGCAGGGCGTCGTGGCGGGGCTCGGCGTGCAGTCGTATCTTGTCGGATTCGACGGGTTACTGGCGGTGATTGGGGCGGGCGGAAACGCCGCAAAAATGCTCCGGGCTGACTGATAAAGTTCAGCTTATCGGCTGAACTTACGGGCTACACCGAAATATTCTTTGCTTCGTTGCGCGGCCTCTGTGCGACCCTTGAACGGTTAAAACCAGTCAGGGCTGCCGGAACAGTGTGACGGTTATCACTGTGTTTGACCGGATATATCGAAAACTATGCTAAATAATTATAAGTATATGCTATAATAATTCTGCATATAGAAATTTATATTTATAAATTCTAAGAAAAAAATCGATTGTATTTTGAGCGCGCGCGAATTTCTACTCTGTTTTTAATTGCCACGATCACTGCCGGAATAGCGAAGAGGTTCAGTACTCGAAAAGTCGATGCCAAAGATCCATCGCAAGGTGCATTCGGTGTGTTTCCCGAGGACAGCAAGGATCGGACAATGAGACGAACAGTGATGATCGCGGCCCTGGGTCTAGGGGTAATTATCACCGCTCCAAATTGTTCCGCGGCAGTTCAAAAAGCCGCGGCGGGGTTTATTGACGGCAACACGTTGTTCGAGCGCTGCAACGCTATGGGCAGCTTTACAGGCGCCGGTCCCGGCGATGCCGTCATCGGGAGCTGCATGGGATATATTCTGGGCATTGCGGACGTCATGAGCACCGGCACGGCGGTCCGAAATTACAAAGCCTGTTTCCCTCCAAAGGCCCAATTTCTCCAAATAAGAGACACCGTGATGGCGGACCTGAAAAAGTTTCCAAAATTTCGAAAGTTACCCGCCGCTCAACTGGTAGCAGCAGCCTTCGCGTTCGCCTACCCCTGCCGATAACACTCATTTTGTCCACGCGCGGCGGATGCTGAAGAGCGGCGGCGCGGTGGCGCTGCCCAATGTGGAAGTGCACATGACCAATATCGAGAAGCGCGGCACGCAGTCGGTAATTTGCCCAGTCGCGCAGGGCTTCGTCGCGGGGCTGGACGGATTGCCGGCGGTGATTGGGGCGGGACGGGGGTGATTGGCAGCTATTAGCGGTTACACGACATTCGGCAGCCATCGAAATGGCCGCCGATACCGAATTCGCCGCGATGAACAGCGAACGGTTTAAACAATGCCGCGCTGTCCGAGATCCGCCGCCGTCAATATTGGTCGAGCAGATACTGTACGAGATCCGTCGTCGTCACGATGCCGACCAACGCGCCATCACCGTCAACCACAGGCAGTGAATGGCGGGCACCTGTACTCAGCATCTCGGCGGCCGATCGGATGGAGTCGTCGGCTTTGATCGTGACCAGTTCGCTCGACATCACGTCGTCGATGGAGAATTGTGAATCCAAGTACGCCGTATTGGCGGAATCAGGCGTTCCGTAAGCATCAAGGCTGAGCTTCATCATGTCGGTCGAACTGATCAGACCCACCAGTTTATCGCCATTGACGACCGGTACGTGATGAACTCGGTTTTCTGTCAGCAACGTATAAACTTCGCTTACCTTCTGGGCGGCGTGCACGGTCAGTATTTGACTCGACATGATCTTGGAGACGGGTTCGTTGTGTCGCATGCTCTCTCCTTTGCGGCCCCTTACGGCACGGTGACCTGACGGTGGTCCGGCCTTCCCGAGGGTCTGAAACATTCCACGCCACGATAACTTTAGCTGGCGCGCAAAAAATGATTTACATCAACGAACCTTAGAGGACGGCGGATTTGGCGTGGAATTTTGGGTCTCCTTGCATTTGGCTGAGTATCCGCATCGGGTGAAATGCGGCGATCATCGGCGCGTTAGGGGCGTGCCTGAGCCGCGCCCCTGTGCGCTTGGTCACGTGACGGCGATCACTGAAAAACGTCCCAAATTGAGGTAAATACGAAATACGTCCCAAATTGAGCTAAATTTGTCAGATATTTCAACAGCGGGCATGCGATGCGCGAAGATGAGACCTCCCTTGCCGGGCTCCGTATACTGATCGTGGACGACAACAGCGCGTTTCTAAAACTCGTTTCATCCATGCTTGGGCGGCTGGGGATCGGGCAGATCTACACCGCCCCGGATGGCAAGCAAGCGCTCAAACTGTTGTATGCCTACGGCGACCTCAGCCCCATCAATCTCATCCTGTGCGACTTGTGCATGCCGCATTTAAACGGCCTGCAGCTGTTGCGTCAGACCCGGTTTATGCAGCCGGCCTACCCATTCCTCATGGTGACGGGGTCGGCCGATGAGCAAACGGTTCTGGAGGCGAAGGCCGCGGGCGTGTCCGGCTTCCTGGCGAAACCCTTCACGCTCGAAGAACTGAAAACCAAGCTGACGGTTGTGATGCGCGCAATGACCGACGGCGGGAAACCGAATACTTTAGATTGGATTGACAACGATTGACCGGGGTATTCGTGAAGTCCGGCTTTCGCTTTGCGTGCACAAACATCCGCGCCGCTGGTTACGAGCCCGCTGCGCCACCGCATCATCCCGGGTTCGCCGTCTTAGCGCTATCCCTGACAGCACGCGCAGGACTCAGCATCAGGGAATTGCGGAAGGACTTGATTGCCAAGCCCGATCACAATTCGTGCAAATAATACGGCGGGCACTTCGAGTGCGATCGCAAATCGACTTAAGCCGTGCGGACCTTGATCTTCTTGCCCTCCGACGTCGATGATTTTCGCTTGGCGATCTTCAAACACATAACGCCATCACTGTAGGTCGCTTCGATCTTGTCGTTGTCGGCATCCTGCGGTAGCCGAAACGTCCTCTGGAACGCGCCGTGTTCTCGTTCGGAGAAATAGTAGGTCCGTCCTTTTTCTTCACGTTCGAACCGCTTTTCCCCACGAACGACAAGACTGTTGTCGTGGATCGACACATCGACGTCTTCAGCTTTTACACCGGGAAGTTCGACGTTGATCTCGTAATAGTCCTCCATCGCGGATGCATCGGACCGTGGCGCAAACCAATCGGCGACCCTTTGACCGAACGCGCGGAACGGCTCATACAAATTTTGCAATGAGCCGGCAGTGTGGGATTTTTCGACCATCTTTGATTCCATTCAACATATCAGATGCAACTATCGAAAAATCGCACCGACCAATAGGTCTGCGCGTTGATCGGGATCAACCTGCATTTCGTCAGGTATGGAAGTCCGCCGCCATGCTCGGCGACCGCCGCTTTCCGCCAGCTAACAGGCATATTCGATGGGAATACCTGATTCTGGAGATAAAGCGGACATTGATCAGAAGCGCCGTAACTTCGCTTCTTTGCCAACGTCCCAATTTGGTAATGTCAGAATAGTTTGCACATCAAGACTTAACAGTTGTCCGGCGCAGCAGGGATGGCTCGGCGATAAAGATGCCAAGAGGCGTGCCCAAG
>CAJHYV010000498.1_pt1 | contig 10001 bp, 7 predicted proteins | sample 9198851 | NCBI WGS metagenome assembly CAJHYV01 (sample SAMEA7708375, study PRJEB35096) | sediment metagenome | biome: marine neritic benthic zone biome [ENVO:01000025]; feature: sediment [ENVO:00002007]; material: shallow marine sediment [ENVO:03000034] sea grass bed [ENVO_01000059] ...
AGCGGTTTCTATCTCAAGGATTTCTCGCACTCGCTGAAGCCGATCGCCGACATCTACGTGTCGCTGTTGTCGATGTGCCTGCTACCGATCCTGGTAAGCGCCTTGATCTGGGGCATTGGTCAGATGCTGCGGCATCCGCAGACCAAAGATCTCTTCGGCCGCATGGCGGTGATCTACGTCGTCGGGTTGATCATTCCGGCATTCGTGACCATAGTTGTCGCGCTGATCTGGCAACCGGGCGCGTCGCTCGGGCCGGACGCGGCGGCGGCGCTCGGCGGCAAAATGACGACCGTGCGGCAAGGTGGCGAGGTGAGCGGGTTGCTCGGATTCGTGCAGACGCTGGCGCCGCCGAATGTCTTCGAGGCGCTCAGCACCGGCCGCTTCATCTCCATCGTCTTTTTCTGCGCCTTGGTAGGGCTGGCGCTCGGCGTTGTGCGCTCACCAGGGGCCGACGAGGCGCTGCGCGTGGTGAACGCCTTCTATGAAACCTTCTCCAAGGTCTTCGAGTGGGTGCTGATTCCACTGCCGGTGGGCCTTTACTGCATCGTCGCCTATCATATCTCGGAGGCGGACACCAAGATGCTGGCCGCCCTGGCTACCTTCGTCGGCGGCTATTGGGTTGCCGGTTCGCTGGTTGTCATAATCCATATCTGCGTTCTCTCGTTGGTCTGCCGCATGGCGCCCTGGCAACCACTCATTGCGCTGAAGACGCCGTTGATCCTGGCCTTCGCCACGGACAACCCTTTCGTCGCGCTGAAGTCGGCGATCGATGCGCTGCAGACGCATTTCAAGGTCGAGCGGGAAGTGGCCGACACGATCGTGCCCTTCGGCGTGCTCGCCAACCAGCACGGGCAGATTATCCTCTTCGCCTTCACAGCGATGTTCATGGTGCAGCTCTACGGGGTCGAGCTCAGTGTGCCGGGCCTGATCGCGCTCTATCTTGGCGTCACAATCTCTGGCGCGGCGGCGGTCGGCGGGGGTGCAGCGTTGGCGCCGATCCTGGCGCCGGTGCTCCTGGGCGCAGGGGTTCCCGATGCCCTCGCTGTCGTCCTCTTGGCCACGACCCAGCCGATGGTGGCCAATCTAGGCTCTTTGTTGACGGTGCAGGCGACCTGTAACCTGGCGGTGCTGACCTCGCGTGGCGCTGTCCGTGCGACGGCCACAACGGGTGGGCGTCCCCAGCCGGCGGCTTCGGGCGAGTGACCTAACGAGAGGGGGAGAAGCCATGCGTCCATTGTTCGCTCTGCTCTTAGGGGTCGTCCTGCTGTCGCAGCTGCACAGTACAACGGCTGCTCAAGATCTGTTGCCCTCGATTCAGCGCATCGTCGATCGCAATGCCTTGGTGATCGCTGTCATCAAGGGATCGCGGCCGCCGATGATCAGGCGCGGACAGGACGGCACGTATTCCGGGTTCGACGTGGATTTGGGGAGGGAGATCGCGCGTGCGCTTGGCGTCGAGGCGCGTTTCGTTTCAACCGGGCCGGACGACAAAGACGTCATCGAGATGGTCGCCTCGGGCCGGGCGGATATCGGCCTATCGTATCTCAGTGAGAGCATCCAGGTGGGCAAGCGGGTGTTCTTCAGCCGGCCCTATCTGATCGAGACGCACACGGTGTTCATCAACCGCGTCAAGGGCAAGGAATTCGGTGGTGACTGCTTTAGCATCTCCGGCCTGCGGCGCCTGGCAAAGGCGCCGGGCAACCTCGGAATCCTGGACTACAGTCCATACACGGAATTTACGAAAAACGCGGGTTCTGGCATCAAATCCAGGCTCTATCGCGACATGGCGAGCCTCGGCGCGGCGGTCCAGGCGGGGAAGATCCTCGCCAGCCTGCAGAGCGAACTTTCGGCCAAGTACTATCTGTCGCGCCACCCCAAGGCTTCCATTCGCCTGAGGTTGTGCAACGTGCCCAAAGTCCGCCATCGGGTCGCGGCCGCGGTGCGGCCCGACTCAATCGATCTGGTGCGGTGGCTCGACCTCTACATCGCGCAACGCGGTGTTATCATCGATCTCGACACCCTGCTCTATCGAGCAGAGCGTGTAGTTTATTGAGGCGCCGTCAAATGAAAATTAGCCGTTCAATCCCGCTTTTTGCCCTCGTCTTCTGCGCCAGCGTCACCGGTAGCGTCGCCAGCGCCCAGCTCTCGAAGCTTGCCGGTCTGCCGCTGTTGCCCGGCCTCGCCCGGATCGTCGAGCGGGGGACACTTGTGGTGGCACAGGTCAACCGAAACGTGCCGCCGGTCTTCGTCGAGGGCAAGGACGGCAAACTTGCCGGATTTGATATCGATCTGGCCAGGGCGATGGCGCAGCGGCTCCGGGTCAAGCTCGAATTTCGCCGTACGGCAAAGGACTTCGACGAGGTCGTCTCGCAGGTCGCCACCGGAGAGGCGGATCTTGGCATCTCGTTCCTCAGCAGCACCGCGCGCCGTGCCAGGTACGTGCTTTTCTCGCAGCCCTATGTAAAGCAGAATCTGTCCGTGCTGATCAATCGTGTGCGGGGGCTCGAGTTCCGTCGGACCTGCCCCTCGGTGAAGGAGCTGCTTCGGGTCGCAGGGATTCCCGGCATGTTCGGGTTGACGATGGGCACAGAAAACTTGGCGCGCCTGCGTGAACTCAACCCCGACGCGCGGCCGAGCGAGTTCGCAAATGGCAAGGACCTGATGGCGGCGGTGCTGGCGGGCAAGGTCGCGATCTCCCTCCAGGGCGAGATGACGGCCCACCGTTTCCTATCAAAGAACCCGGCCGCGCGGATCCGGCTGCGGCTTTGCGAAATCGGTCGGTTCAAGGACCATATCGCCATTGCCGTGCCGCCGGGTCGCTATGATGTGCTGAGCTGGGTCAACGTTTTCCTCCAAGAACACGAGATCGATCTCGATGCGTCAGAACTCCTCGCCCATGAGGGGCCATGGCAGTTTTGAGACCGCTTCAATTTTTAGATGCAACTCCCATGGCTTGAAGGCGTGCCATGTGTTGAACGGCTCGATTGAAAACAGTCCGACTGCGGCCTTCGCGTGAATCCCGGCGGCTGACCCCGTTGTCGTTTTTTTGGAACGATCCCAAGATTTTCCCGGGTGTTCCCGAGCAGACCGCGATATGCATGGCTGGGCATATACTTGGGGGTCAGGTATATCTTCCTTGCTTAGGAGCGCCCATCGTTGCCGGACGTTCGCCGCCATGCCCAAGGGCTAATCGCGGACGATGGCAAGGTGACGTTTGGGAGCTGCGGACTCAGAAATGGCATTATTTCCCTTTGGATTAAAATGCTGCCCGAGATCGCTTCGATTACACTAGAGACCGTACACGGCCAAAACCGGTCGGCGAACAAACAACAGCAATAGTTGCCGTATCATGCCCGTTCTCAAAACCATCACGGATCCGCACTCCGACACGTTTCGCGCAAATGCCGAAGCCATGCGGTCGGCCGTGGATGATTTGAGCGCCACCTTTTCCGAGATCGAGAAGGGCGGCGACGAGGCGGCGCGAGAGCGGCATTTGTCGCGCGGTAAGTTGCTGCCGCGGGATCGCATTGAGCAACTGCTCGATCCCGGTGCGCCGTTTCTCGAATTTTCACCACTCGCGGCCCATGGCATGTATGGCGATAGCATCGCGGCGTCGGGTTTGATCACCGGGATTGGCGCGGTTTCGGGCGTCGAGTGCGTCATCGTCGTAAATGATGCCACGGTTAAGGGCGGAACCTATTTCCCGATCACTGTAAAGAAGCACATACGGGCGCAGGAAATTGCACAGGAAAACAATCTGCCCTGCATCTATCTGGTCGACTCCGGCGGCGCAAACCTGCCGAATCAAGATGAAGTGTTCCCCGACCGCACCCATTTTGGCCGGATATTCTACAATCAGGCCAATATGTCGGCGCAGGGAATTCCGCAAATCGCGGTGGTCATGGGGTCTTGTACCGCCGGTGGCGCCTATGTCCCGGCAATGTCGGACGAGGCGGTGATCGTTCGCGAACAAGGCACGATCTTTCTCGGCGGTCCCGCCTTGGTGAAGGCGGCTACTGGCGAGGTCGCGACACCGGAGGAGCTGGGCGGCGCCGACGTTCATTCCCGTGAGTCGGGCGTCACCGACCATTATGCGACCGATGACGCGCACGCGCTTTCGATCTGTCGGCGGATCGTCGCCAATCTCAACCGGCGGAAGCAGATCACGCTCGATGTGGCGGAACCGAAACCGCCCCTATACGCCAGCGAAGAGATTTACGGAGTCGTGCCGGAAGATATCCGGAAACCCTATGATGTCCGTGAAGTGATCGCCCGCATGGTCGACGGCAGCGAATTTGACGAATTCAAGGCGCTGTACGGCACCACACTGGTTTGCGGCTTCGCGCGGTTGCACGGCTACCCGGTGGGGATCGTTGCCAACAACGGCATCTTGTTTTCTGAATCGGCACTGAAGGGCGCCCACTTTATCGAGCTCTGCAGTCAGCGTGGCATTCCACTGATATTCCTGCAAAATATCGCGGGCTTCATGGTCGGCAAAAAGTACGAAGCCGGCGGCATCGCGAAGGACGGCGCCAAGATGGTCATGGCGGTCGCCTGCGCCAAGGTACCGAAATTTACGGTGATCATCGGCGGCTCCTATGGCGCCGGAAATTACGCCATGTGCGGCCGTGCTTATGGACCGAGATTTCTCTGGATGTGGCCAAATGCGCGAATATCGGTGATGGGCGGCGATCAGGCTGCCAACGTGCTGGCGCAGGTGCGCCGCGACGGTCTGGAGCGATCGGGCAAAAGCTGGAGCGAAACGGAAGAAGAAGACTTCAAGGCGCCAATCCTGGCGCAGTATGAGGAGCAGGGGCATCCGTATTACGCCAGCGCAAGGTTGTGGGATGATGGTGTGATCGATCCGGCGGAAACCCGAAACGTATTGGGCCTTGCGCTGTCGGCCGCACTCAACGCGCCGATCGAGCCTACTAAATTCGGCGTGTTTCGAATGTAATGAGAAAAGATCAGGTAAAGCGGAAATGTCAGATGCGATGATTTTGACGGAAGTCGACGATCGTGGGATCGCCACGGTAACGTTGAACAGGCCGGACGTGCATAACGCCCTCAATGACGAAGTCATTGGCGACTTGAGCAAGGTATTCGACGAATTCGCGGCCCGGGACGATCTCAAGGCGATGATCCTGACCGGACGCGGTAAGAGTTTTTCCGCCGGCGCGGATTTGAATTGGATGCGCCGCGCGGCCGGGTTTTCGTATGAGGAGAATTTGGCCGACGCGAAGATCACGGCGGGCATGTTCGACAAACTGAATACCATGCCGATGCCAACCATCGCCAAGGTACAGGGCTCGGCCTTTGCCGGCGCCCTCGGGTTGATCGCCTGCTGCGATATTGCGATCGGAACCAAGGATGCCAAGTTCGCCGTTACCGAAGTCCGGTTGGGACTGATCGCGGCGGTGATCAGCCCGTATCTTATCGCGGCGATTGGGCCAGGGGCGGCGCGCCGGTATTTCCAGACGGCAGAACGTTTCGACGCCGGGGAAGCAAAGCGGATTGGCTTGCTGCACGAGGTGGTGAGTGCGGACGCGCTCGATGCGTCCGTTGAGGGAATTTTGCGCGGCATGTTGAAGAATTCACCGCCGGCGCTGCGCGCCTGCAAAACGCTGATCCGCGAATGCGCCGGGCCAGTCACCGAGGAAACGCGCGACGACACCGCGGGCCGCATTGCCGGCATTCGCGCGACCGCGGAGGGGCAGGAGGGCATCGCCGCGTTTTTCGAAAAGAGAAAACCCACCTGGTCCGTCCAACAAAAGGTATCCGGGCAATGAGCGAACCTGTTGTTCTGTGCGCGGTCGATTCGCGCGGCGTCGCGACGGTCACCCTGAACCGGCCGGAAGTGAACAATGCCTACAACGCGGATGTCATCGACACGTTGATCGAGACGGCCGGAAAGCTGGCCAGCGATGACGCAGTCCGGCTCGTCGTATTAAGGGGTAATGGACGTCATTTTCAGGCGGGCGCGGATCTCAAATGGCTCCAGGAAGTCTCGACCCAGTCGCCGGAGGAAAACGTGGAGGTGTCGCGCCACACGACCGACGCGGTGCGCGGGTTGAATGAATTTCCGAAACCGACGATGGCGCTGGTACATGGCGGATGCTTCGGCGGCGGTACGGGGGTCATCGCGGCCTGCGATATCGTCATCGCGGCTGAGGATGCAATCTTCTCGATCACCGAAGCGCGCTGGGGCGTTATGGCCGGACCGATCTTTCCGCAGCTCAATGCCCGGATGGGTGAGCAAAATGTACGGCGCTATGCGCTGACCTGCGAACGTTTCGGCGCCAAACGCGCCCATGAGATCGGCTTGGTTCATGCGGTCTGTCCCGAGGGCGGGCTGGACCAGGCGGCGGCGCCGATTATCGACGCAATCCTGCAGGGCGGACCGGCTGCGTTGCGGGAAACCAAAAGGCTGGTCCATGACATTGCGGGCCTGACGGTATCCGATTCGCTTGCGGAGCAACTGGCGCAACAGCATGCGGCCAAGCGCCAAACAGAAGAAGCGGACGAAGGGCTCCGCAGCTTCATCGAGAAGCGTGACCCGACATGGTATCCGGGAGCAGGGGCGTAGGGATGACCGACAATGTCTTGATGCAGGTGGACGCGCGCGGCGTAGCGACGATTACCTTTGACCGTCCGGACCGCCTGAACGCCTTGGACGCGGAACAGGTGGCGGCCTTTAACGCTGCTATGAGCGTGGCGTCACGGGATCCGGCGGTGCGTGTCGTGCTGTTGCAGGGGGCGGGCAAGGTCTTTTGCGCTGGCGCCGATATTCGCTATCTGCAATGGGCCGCCGCCCTGCCTTTCGAAGACAATCTGGCCGATGGCCGGGCGTTTTCGAATATGCCCGCCGTGGTTAGGGCCGCCCCGAAACCGGTGGTGGCCAGGGTTCAGGGGGGCGCGTATGGCGGCGGCGTCTCGTTGGCGGCGGCCTGCGATATCGTTGTCGCGGCCGAAACCGCCAGAATGGCGATTACCGAGTCGCGGTTCGGTCTGACGCCGTCGATCATGGTGCCCTATCTTCTGGGCCGCATCGGTCAACGGCAATGCCGCCGCTGGTGTCTTACCGCGGAAATTATGAGCGCGGCGGAGGCGCAGCGTATCGGTCTGGCCGATGTGGTTGTTCCGGAAGGCGCGCTGGAGACGGAGACCGACAAGGTGGTCGACCGGTTGCTGATGAATTCGCCGGGTGGTCTTGCGGAAAGCAAGGAATGCATCGGGGCGATGGGCCGCCCGCCAATCGACCAGACGATGGTCGAGCGCGCGTTGGACGTTTTCGTGCGCGGCCGCGCAAGCCCGCAGGCGATAGAAGGAACGCAAGCATTCGTCGAAAAGCGTCCGCCGGCATGGGCGGAGGAGGTGTCCGGGTGAAGTGGAGGCATCGCCCGCGATTCACCGGGTTCGTATTCACTGTCTGCCTGCTGGGCCTCATTACCCTGGCGTTGGTGGCAGAGATTGGAACGGTTTCCCTCATCGTCATGCTCGTGGTCGGTTCGGCGGCGATCGGGGCTTTCTATATAATCTTCCCCGGCAATAACTTTTTTGCGATATCGCTGTCCAACTTCCTCGGCGTCTATGCTTGCATTTTCACATTCTTCGTCCTGACGAATTTTCGACCCGTCTCGCCGCTGGCGGTCCAGTTCGGCTTTGCCTTTCCGGTTTTGGCGTTTCTGGGCGGCGTCCTGTGGCGGCGTTCCAGTATCGAATCAATCGTTGCGTCCCATCGATTGCGCGACGAACGGCATATTGGCCATACATTTCTATGGTTGATCCCAGTCTTCGGCATTGGGGCGCTGACTTTCCTCGTCCCCGGCCATCTCAGCAGCTCGAGAGCGATCGATACGGCATTCCTCGGGTCAATGGGGCTAATCGGACTGATCGTCCTGTTCGCAAGCCGCGATATCGCAACATTTCTGCTCGACGCGGGGCTGTTGTTCGAGGAATTCTTTCTTAGTGCTAGTCGGCTTATTGTACCGGCCTTTGCTTTCTGCACATTCTATTCGCTGCTCGTCATCGTTTTCGGATGCGTCTATCGCATTCTCGACCGGTTTGCCGAGGCGCCGCTTTTCCTGATCAGCAACGCGCCGGCGCGAATCGATTTCTCCGACGCGCTGTATTTTTCGATCATCACTCTGAGCACGGTCGGATACGGCGACGTCATTCCGCGCGGCGATTCGATCCGAGTTATCGTGGCGATGCAAATCGTCTGCGGCGTGCTTCTTCTGCTGTTTGGGTTTTCGGAGATTATCTCCTATACCCGACGGCGTAGAACGGGGGCGAAGTCGTGACCGGCCATGTTCGATAAGATTCTGATCGCCAATCGGGGCGAAATCGCCTGCCGCGTCATGCGCACTGCGAAGCGTCTCGGCATCGTTACCGTAGCGGTCTATTCCGAGGCGGATGCCGGGGCAGCCCATGTCGAAATGGCGGACGAAGCGGTCTGTATCGGTGCAGCGCCTGCCAGCGAAAGTTATCTGGTGATTGACAAAATTGTCGACGCCGCATGGAAGACCGGGGCGCTGGCGGTCCATCCGGGCTATGGGTTTTTGTCCGAAAATGCGGATTTTGCCGAGGCGTGCGCCCGGTCGGACATCACCTTTATCGGTCCGTCGCCGGAAACGATCAGGCTTATGGGCTCAAAGCTCGAAGCGAAACGACTGGTGGAAAAAGCCGGCGTGCCTGTCGTGCCGGGCTACCATGCTGCCGAGCCGTCGGAACAGGATTTGCGGGAGGCCGCGGAATTGATCGGCTTGCCGCTATTGATCAAGGCGTCCGCCGGTGGCGGGGGCCGTGGCATGCGTTTGGTGCGCGAGGCGGGTGATTTTGATGAGGCCCTGGCGGGCGCCCGGCGCGAGGCACTGGCGGCGTTCGGCGACGATCAAATCCTGCTGGAGTATTTCATCGGTCAATCCAGGCATATCGAGGTGCAGGTTTTCGGCGATTCGGCCGGGCAGGTAATTCACCTCTTCGAGCGCGATTGTTCGGTTCAGCGCCGCCATCAGAAAATTATGGAAGAATCGCCGGCATCCGGATTGAGCCCGAAAGTCCGAGAGGCGATGGCCGAGGCCGCGGTACGGGCGGCGCAGGCGGTCGACTATGTCGGGGCCGGAACCGTCGAATTCATCATGGACCTTAGCCGAGCCGACGATATCGGCAATTTCTACTTCCTGGAAATGAATACCAGGTTGCAGGTCGAACACCCGGTGACCGAGATGGTCTCGGGGATCGACCTGGTCGAGTGGCAACTACGGGTCGCCGCCGGTGCCCGGCTGCCGATCGATCAATCGGCGGTCAAGCGCCGTGGCCATGCGATCGAGGCCCGGATCTATGCCGAAGATCCGCGACAGGACTACCTGCCGTCAGTGGGGACGCTGACCCATTTGCGGTTTCCGGACGAGACGCCGTCGCTGCGGGTCGACTCCGGCGTTCGCGAGGGAGACAAGGTCTCGCCGTATTACGATCCGATGATCGCCAAGGTCATTGCCTGGGGAACGCAACGGGAGGATGCGCTGCGGCGTTTGCGCCGGGCCCTCGACCAGATAGAGGTGGTCGGTGTCACGACAAATCGCGACTTGCTCGCGGCGATTACGGTGCATTTCGACTATGCCTCGGGCGCCTTCGACACCACATTCCTCGATGAGCATCGCGGTGAGTTGGTGACCGAAGCCAAGGCCCGACTTGCCGAATCGCTTGTTCTTGCGTCGATTGCCGAACTCGACCGGCTTTCGGACGACGGGCAGGTAATCGGTGCGCCGCAGGGCGACCCTTACTCGCCCTGGCATCGGCGCGACGGTTGGCGTCTGTTCGGCCGGGGTTCTTGCCGTTTCCAGTTCACCGATGAAAATGAAGAGATCGTGGTGCTGGCGACGATCGAGCAGGAAGGTTGCCAGCTCGATTGGCCGGGCGGGGGGGAGCGCGTGACGGGAGCGAGTGTCCGGGACGGCGTTGTCGGCGTGGAGATCAAAGGGCGCCGTGTTGTTGGCCGG
>CAJHYV010000103.1_pt1 | contig 9954 bp, 7 predicted proteins | sample 9198851 | NCBI WGS metagenome assembly CAJHYV01 (sample SAMEA7708375, study PRJEB35096) | sediment metagenome | biome: marine neritic benthic zone biome [ENVO:01000025]; feature: sediment [ENVO:00002007]; material: shallow marine sediment [ENVO:03000034] sea grass bed [ENVO_01000059] ...
GATCCGTCCGTTCTCGAGATAGTCGCCGGCGACCGCGCGATTGGCGATCGCCTCCCAGCGCTCGCTCCAGCGGCCGAGCTCGTAGCCGTGCCAGGGCGATTCGGGCTTGAGCGGCGGCAGGCCCAGCTCGTTCCAGATTTCCCGCGCTTCCTCCATGAACTGCGGCCGCGGCAACGCCAGGGGCGGCATGTCGTCCTTTAGCGTGGCGTCGATCAGCAGCGCGGAATCGTCCTCGACGCCGCGCTCGATCTTCGGCCCCTGCCCCTTGCTCTGATAGTTCAGGATGCGCGCGTCGACCGCCGGGTTCGCCCGGTAGCCCAGCGCCCAGAACACCGCGTCGCCGTTGTCCGGGTCGATATCCTCGTTGATCGCGATGACGAATTTGCCGCATGCCGCCTGCAGCGACGCGGTGGCATAGAGCGCGCGCCAGATTTCGGTGCGCGGCACGCCGCGCTCGACCTGCACGAAGATCACCTTGCGGATGTTGGTCAGCGGTTCGTGCATCGCGACCCGGAGGACGCCCTTGATGCCCAGCTCGTCGCGCAGATGGGACAGGAACAGCGGTTCGTAGGCGACCCGCTTGATGACACTGGATTCGCTCGGCGTCACCTGCGAGATGATCGACGGCAGCACCGGCTTCGCCTTGTGCGTGATCGCGGTGACCTGCATGCGCATGTTGTAGTCTTCCAGCGCCACATAACCGCTGGATTCGCCGAACGGCGCCTCCGGCTCCAGGTACTCGGTGTCGATCAGCCCTTCGACCACCAGTTCGGATTCGGCGGGCACCATCAGGTCGACCGACTTGGCCTTCACCACGTTGATCGCCTCGCCCGCCAAACCGCCGGCGACGTGCAGCTCTTCCAGGCCGATCGGCAGTTTTTGCGGCGCGGTGTAGATCGCCGCCGGCGGGCAACCCAGTACGATGGCGATCGGCATCTTCTCGCCGCGCGCCTGGTACTTCCGCCAGTGCAAATAGCCTTCGGCCCCGCCCGGCCGCACCACCATGCGCACCGCCAGCCGGTCCGGCGCCTTCAGCCCGGCGCGATAGGTGCCCATGTTCTGGGTGCCGGTTTCCGGATCGCGGGTGATGCAGGCGGTCATGGTGAGATAGGGCGCCACGTCGAAGCCCGGCGTGGAGATCGGGATCGGCAGGGCGTCCATGCCGTTGCCTTCGCCCTGCAACGCCGCACCCTCGATCACCACGTCGTGGCACGGTGCTTGGGCGACGACGCGCGGCGGGACCGGGTTGGCGATCGCGCGCTGCCACAGCGCGCCGATCTCGTCACGCCCAACGCCCATGCCGATACAATAGATCTCCGGATTGGCGGCCAGCGCGCCGACCAGCACCGGGATGTCGTAGCGCCGCCCCTTCGCGTCGGTGACGTTGGTGAACAAGAACGCCTTGCGGTCGGATTCCGGAATGCCACCGCGAAACTGCCAGCGCACCAGCGGCTGGAGATGCCGGTCCTTGTCGATCGGCTCGTCGATCGTGACCAGGAGCCCGGCGTCTCGCAGCGCCGCCAGGTGTTCCTGCAGATCGCGGTAACCGCGTTCGGTTTTCGGCCCGGCGGTCATGACCCGCCCTCGCCTTCCGCCGCAACGGACCGCACCGGCGTTTCCGGGCGCACGCCCTTGCGGATCTGCTGATCGGTGCGGCGGCCATTCTCCAGGTAGCCGCCGTCGACCGCGCGCGCCGCCGCGGCGTCCCAGTCCTCGGTCCAGTCGCCGAGCGAATAGCCGTGCCAGGGCGCCTGCGGCGTCAGCGGCGGCAGGCCGAGCCGCTGCCAGATTTCCCTGGCTTCCTCCATGTATTGCTTCTTCGGCAGCGCGACCGGCGGCATGTCGCCCTTCAGCGTGGCGTCGATCAGCATCGTCGAATCGTGTTCGCCGCTGCCGCGCGGCCCATGCCCGCGGCTGCGGTGCGGCAGGATCTGCACGTCGAGCGCCGGGTTGCTGCGATAGCCCATGGCCCAGAACACCGCGTCCGGATTGTCCGGATCGATATCCTCGTCGACCGCGATCACGTATTTTCCCACCGCCGACTGCAGCATCGACGCGCCGTACAGCGCGCGCCAGATTTCGGTGCGCGCCATGCCGCGCGCCACCTGGATGAAGACCACCTTGCGAATATTTGTCAGCGGTTCGTGCATCGAGACACGCGTCACGCCCTTGATGCCGAGGTCGTCGCGCAAATGAGCGAGAAACAGCGGCTCGTAAGCGACCCGCTTGATGACGCTGGACTCGCTCGGCGTCACCTGCGACACGATCGACGGGATGACCGGCCGGCGCTTATGGGTGATCGCCGTGACCTGCATCCGCATGTTGTAGGCTTCGAGCGCAATGTGGCCGTGCGATTCGCCGAACGGCGCTTCCGGCTCCAGGTATTCGGTATCGATCAACCCCTCGATCACCAACTCCGATTCCGCCGGGACCATGAGGTTGACCGTCCGCGCACGCACGATGTCGATCGGTGCACCGACGATGCCGCCGGCAACGGCTAATTCGTCCTGGCCGACACGCAGCTTCTGCGGCGCGGTGTAGACCACCGGCGGCGGCGCGCCGAGCACGATGGCGATCGGCATCTTCTCGCCACGCGCCTGATATTTTTGCCAGTGCAAATAGCCTTCCGCACCGCCCGGGCGTGTCGCCATGCGCACCGCCAGCCGGTCCGGCGCCTTCAAGCCCGCGCGGTAGGTGCCCATGTTCTGCGTCCCGGTCTCCGGATCGCGGGTGATGCAGCAGGTCATGGTGAGGTAGGGCGCGGCGTCGAAACCCGGCGTCGAAATCGGAATCGGCAGGGCGTCCATGCCGTTGCCCTCCCCGGCCAGCGCATCGCCCTCCACCACCACCTCATGGCACGGCGCGGTCTCGACGACGCGCGGCGCAATAGGATTGGCAATCGCCCGGTCCCAGACGGGGCCGATCTCTTCGCGCGGCACGCCCATGCCGATGCAATAGATCGCCGGGTTGGCGGCGAGACCGCCGATCAGCACCGGCATGTCGAACCTACGGCCCCTGGCGTCGACGATGTTGGTGAACAGAAACGCCCTGCGCTCGGTTTCGGGAATGCCGCCGCGAAACTGCCAGCGCACCAGCGCGTGCATGTGGCGGTCCTTGTCGATCTCCCGGTCGACCGTCACCAGCAATCCGGCCGCGTCGAGGGCCTTCAGATGTTCCTGTAGATCGCGGTAGGCCCGACGGGGAGTTGAACGCTTCGATTTGGACATGCAGAAACTTTACGTCACCCCTGACACGAGGCAAAGACGCACGGCGTAACGGTTTGAATGGTGCAGCGCGCGGCGGCGGGCGCTAGTTGGACTTCTGCCGGAACACGTAACATCCGTCTTCCACCCCGTCGAAATAGTCGCTTATGCCGGGGTGCAGAATCGGCTCGTCGCTGTCGTCATGCTTGAGGTTCTGTTCGGAAACATACGCGATATAGGTGGTCTTATCGCTATTTTCGGCCAGCAGATGATAGTAGGGCTGATCCTTGCGCGGACGCGACTCCATGGGGATCGCCTCATACCATTCTTCCGAATTGGCGAACTCCGGATCGACGTCGAAAATGATGCCTCGAAATCCGTATTTCTTATGATGCACGATTTGACCAATTTGGAACTTGGCAATGCTGTGTTTCATTGGGATCTCCAGGTACCCTTATTATTATCGAGAGGCTCGCGACATTTCTGTGCCACTGAAGTCAGTTTCGGCAATCTGACTTGCCTCGTTGACGTCGCCCTGCACCGTCCTCTGCGATGAAAAGCAATTCCGGCGAACACGATCTCGGCGCCAACGCCGCCCCGTGACCTTGCGGCTTCGGACGCCACATACTGCCCGACGCGCCGTCCCCGTTAAAAGGGCAAAAGCGGGTTGCCGCATTCGATATTGGGCTAACGGTTCGGAAATACCACGAAAAGACCGCCTACCCATTCATTGCATACCACCGGAAAAATAACCGACGTATGGGTAATTCCAGCACCCAAATTCGCCGACTCGGGAGATTTCATACTCCCATTTGGGCTGTCGGGCCGACCCCCGCCACCGTGGTCCGGTGCATCACGCGTCGGTGTTTCGTTACCTCGTAAGGGCACACACGATGCAGCACGCAGCGATTGTCGTACATCACCAAATCCTTCGGACGCCATTCATGGCTGTAGACGAATTGACGTTGCGTCGAGAATGCCAGCAGCTCTTCGAGCAGCGACCGACCCTCCTCTTCGGGCATGCCGACAATATGCGCCGCGTGCGCGCCGAGATAGAGTCCCTTCCGCCCATTCACCGGATTGGCCCGCACCACGGCCTGCGGCACCGGCGGCAAACGCCGGTCCTCGTCCCGCTTCGCCACCTGAATATTCTCGTTGCGTCTCGAATTCGCGTAGTGGTGGATCGCCACCAGCCCGTCCAGCGCATCGCGCCGCGCTTTCGGCAAGGCGGCATAGGCGGCGCGCAGGCTGGCGAATTCGGTTTGTCCGCCTTCCGGCGGCACTTCGCGCCCGGACAACAGCGAGGCCGTCGCCGGCACGCGTTTGAACGAACTGTCGGAATGCCAAAGCCGGTTGCCGAGTCGAAACCGGATCCGATCGTCATCGGGCGGTATCAGCGAGCCGTCGGCCTCGACATTGGTAATGTGCACGACCAAGCCGCCCCGATTCTGGTTGCCGGCATGCTTGTAGGTTTCTTCCAGCGCACCGAAACGCCGGCTGAAGGCAACCTGTTGCGCATCATCGATATCCTGGTCGGGAAATACCAAGACGGAGTATTCTTCGAAGGCGTCCCGGATCTCCTGAAACGTGTCATGCTCGAGTCCCGCCGCAATATCGAAGCCTCTCACCTCGGCGCCGAATGCCGGAGTCAGTTCTCGCACAGAAATCGCCATTGCCGGTTCCCTCCGCTCGTCCTTCAAACTCTCAGACGGAATTGAACATCAACCCGGCAACGGACACAAACGCGCGACGCATCCGGCGCTTTGATTCATCGGGACTGCTGGGCGAAACTCGGTGTCGCAATTTGAACAATTCGGCTTTGGAGCCTTGAGAATGGCGGCGCTGCTTTCCGACACCAACGCATCTGCAAAACGCATCGCCGTAATCGGCGCCGGCGCGTCAGGGCTGTGCGTCAGCAAATACCTGCTGCAGGCGGGCTTCGATGTGACGGTCTTCGAAATCGGCACGCAGATCGGCGGGCTGTGGTGTTACCAGAACGACAACGGCCGCTCGTCCTGTTACCGCACGCTGCATATCAACACGTCGAAGGGCGTTACGCATTTTCACGATTACGACTTCGCACCGGAGGTGCAGGCGTTTCCCGACCATCGCGACATGCACGCCTATCTGACCGCGTATGCCGACCATTTCGGCGTCACCCCGCACATTCGCTTCAAAACGCCGATTGCCGCCGTGCGGCCCGCGTTTACGCCCGGTGAAAGCGAACCGCTTTGGGAAATCGAGACGGCGCAGGGCGAGGTCCTGGAATTCGACACGGTCATCGCCTGCACCGGGCACCTGACCAAACCGCTGCACGTGCCGATGTTCCAGAACGATTTCACCGGCGACTACGTGCACTCGCATCACTACCGCGAGCCGGAGGATTTCGTCGGCAAGCGGATTTGCGTCGTCGGTGTCGGCAACAGCGGCTGCGACATTGTCAGCGATGTCTGCGTCACTTCCCCCCGCACCGTGCTGGTGGCGCGCTCGGGCGTGCTGGTTCTGCCGAAACTGCTCTTCGGCCTGCCCTTCACCGACATCACCAATCAGTTGCAGCGCGATTGGATTCCGGAATGGCTGCGGTCGCGGCTGGTCCGTTTCATGACCTATGCAGCGCATGGCGACATGACGAAACTCGGCTTCAAGCCGCTCACCGAACGTGCGCATGTCACCAGCAACGCCACAGTGGTCGGGCATATCGCCTATCGCCGGATCGACGTTAAACAGGGGATCGACCGGATCGACGGCAGGACGATCCACTTTGCCGACGGCTCGGCGGAGGAGTTCGATACCCTGATCGCCGCGACCGGCTATCTGATCGACCTGCCCTATCTGTCGCCGGATGTGTTGCCGGTCGTCGATAACACTATCGACCTCTATCAACGCATCGCGCCGCCCGGCCTTCCCGGGCTCTATTTCATGGGCATGTTCAACACCAATACCGCACTCAACATGATCTACGAATACCAGGCGCGCTGGATCCGCGCGGTCGAACTGGGGGATGCGGTGTTGCCGCCGGACGATGAAATGCGCGCGGCGATCGCAGCAAAGCGGCGATGGGCGCACGAGACCTACAAGGCCTCGCCCCGTCACACTATCGAGGAAGAGGTCGTGCCCTACCGCCGAGACCTTCGGCGCTCGCTCAAACGCATGCGGACGCTGGCGAAGCGCAATTCGTAATAGGTTCTACCCGACCGACAGCGCCTATTTTTCCGCGCCCGTATAGAGCATCGATTTATTCATCGATCGGGGATCGCGCAAATCCCACCGCCCCTGTTCCACGCGCAGAAAGAATTCCCGCAGCGCCGCGTTGAACGCTTCCGGCTCTTCCAGATTGCAGGCATGGCCGGTCTTCGGGATGATCACAAGGCCTGCGCCCGGAATCACGCGTTTCATAAAGACGTTCTCGTCGAGGCAGGGCTCGTCCTCGTCGCCGATCACCAGAAGCGACGGCACGGTCATGGCGCTCAAATCGGCTTCAAGGTCGTACAACGATGGGCGGCGCGCCTGAACGCCGCGCAGCGTATTGGCGGAGCCCTTGGCGGAATGCTCGCAGAGTTGCTGGATGAATTCCGCATAACCGCGCGGATCCTTATTCTCGTACTGCACGCGCGTCGGCCCGGCGCCATACACCTGACCCATCTTTTCCATGCCCTCGCGATCCAGCTTATCGGCGGCGGCTTCGGCCTCTTCGGCAAATTCCGTTCGCCGGTCGAGCGGCGCGCCGTAGCCGCACCCGGAAATTACCAGGCTGGCCGCCAATTCGGGATAGCGCAGGCCGAAATGACAGGCGGCAAATCCGCCCATGCTCAGGCCGACCACATGCGCCTTGTCGATCTCCGCCGCCCGCATCACCGCCGCGATGTCATCGGTGGCGATGTCCTGGCTGTAGAGCGATGTTTCCTCCGGCACGTCGGACGGCGGATAGCCGCGCGCATTGTAGTTAATACAGCGATACATGCGGGAAAAATACCGGATTTGCGGCTCCCAGCTCCTGATATCGCCCGCGAATTCATGCACGAAAACGATCGGAAATCCGCTCCCCGTTTCCTCGTAATAGAGCCGCGCGCCCTCCGCCTCTGCGTATGCCATGGAATCCTCCCAGTCGTACCTGTCCGGCGAACAGTGTAGCGACCCAGTCGCACCGCACAAATTATTCGGTCGGCCATTTTGCCGGAAACCGCTGCATAGTGTCGCCGAACCGGCGCAAAATCCGTCTTAGTGCTTGCCATCCGATGTGATAGATTCGGGTCGGATACCCTGAATTGAAGCCCGGGAATGCAAGCATGCCACGGATCGCCATCGGTGGGTTCCACCATGAAACCAACACATTTGCGCCGGTTAAAGCGGATCTGGAGGACTTCGAGAATTGTCCCGGTCGCCCCCGTGCCCCGCGCGGCGCCGAAATCATCGAGGAAACAACCGGCCTCAATATTTCGATCGCGGGATTCATCGAGCAGGCGCACGACAAGGGTTATGACCTGATCCCGACCCATTGGGCCAATGCCACGCCGTCGGCCCATGTCACCGACCGCGCCTTCGAGACGATTACCGGCAGGATCCTGGAAGACCTGCGCGCGGCGCTGCCGGTCGACGGCGTCTATCTCTGCCTGCACGGCGCGATGGTGACGGAGAGTTATCAGGACGGCGAAGGCGAGCTGTTGCGGCGCGTGCGCGACGTCGTCGGCCCGGATATCCCGATCGTCGCCTCGCTCGACCTGCACTGCAACATGACCCAGCAAATGGTCGACCTGTCGACGGCTCTGGTGGCGTATCGAACCTATCCGCATGTGGATCCGGCCGAAACCGGGCGGCGCGCGGCCCAACTGCTCGATCGCATACTGCAGGATGGTGCCGCGCCGGCAAAAACCCTCCGCCGGCCGCCCTTCCTGATCCCGCTGGTATGGCAGTGCTCGATGATTGAGCCGGCCAATTCGATCTACGAGCGCCTCAAGGCGCTGGAGCGCGTGTCGCCAGGCGTCTACAGCCTGTCGTTTACGCCCGGTTTTCCAGCCGCGGATATTGCCGAGTGCGGACCGGCAGTCGTCGCCTACGCGAATTCGCCGCACGAAGCGGACGAAGCCGCGGACGAAATCACCCGCATGGTCAACAACGCGGAAGGCGAGTTCAACGGCACCCTCTACGCCCCCGACGAAGCCGTCCTGCTGGCGATGCGGCGGTATGACGGCAAGCCGATCATCCTGGCCGACACGCAAGACAACCCGGGCGCCGGTGGCGCTTCGGACACCGTCGGCGTGTTGGAATCGATGGTGCGCAACGGCGCCGACGATGCGGTTTTCGCCATGCTGTACGATCCGCCCGCCGCCGCCGCGGCGCACGCCGCCGGCATCGGCGTGCCGCTCAACCTGTCGGTCGGCGCGAGCACGGGCCAGCCCGGTCAGACGCCGTTCACCAGCTCGTTCATCGTCGAAGCGCTGAGCGATGGCGAATTCACCGGCACCGGCCCGATGAAAGTCGGAACCCGCTTCCATCTCGGCCCAACGGCGGTGCTTCGGATTGGCGGAATCAAGGTCATCGTCACCAGCGCGAAAACCCAGGTGTCCGATCAATCGATCCTGCGCCATATCGGCATCGAGCCGCGCGACCAGAAAATCATCGCGCTCAAGAGCTCCGTGCATTTCCGCAACGACTTCACCAAAATGGCCGGCGACATCCTGATCGTGGTCTCGCCCGGACCGAACGTGGCCGATCATCTGGCGCTGGACTACCGGAACCTGCGCGCGGGATTGCGCCTGACGCCGCTCGGCCCCGAATTCAAGAGCGGACCGCAAACCGGCTGATCCGCGGGCGCGAATACGCCGAAAAGGAGAACAAAGAGATGGGTCAACCGGTTGTGCATTTCGAAATTCATGGCGGCGATTCCGAAGATATTACCGCATTCTACAGCGAGGTCTTCGAATGGAAGGTGAATGCGGACAACCCGATGAATTACGGCCTCGTCGACACCGATGCCGACGGCCATGGCATCGCCGGCGGCATCTGCAAGAGCGACATGGCGCCCGCCGTCATGGTCTATATCCAGGTGGACGATCCGCAGGCTTACCTCGACAAGATCGCGGCCGCCGGCGGCACCACGCTGCTGCCGCCGACCGAAATTCCCGGTGACATCATCATGGCGATCTTCGAAGATCCGGCCGGCAACAAGATCGGCCTAATCAAGGGGTAACCGGTTCGGGATAATTGGCCCAAGAACACCACAGGAGCACCGGCATGAAACTCGGCGTGGTTTTCCCCCAACTCGATATCGGCGCCGATCCGGTCGCCGTCCGCGATTACGCCCAGGCGGCGGAGGCGATGGGGTATACCCATATCCTCGCCTTCGACCATGTGCTCGGCGTCGACCCCACGCAGTATCCGGGCTGGGTCGGCCCGTACGACAACACCAGCCTGTTCCATGAACCCTTCGTGCTGTTCGGCTTCCTCGCCGGGCTCACCGAAAAGATCGAGTTCATCAGCGGCATCCTCGTGCTGCCCCAGCGCCAGACCGAACTGGTCGCCAAGCAGGCCGCCGAGGTCGATGTGCTCAGCGGCGGCCGGCTACGCCTCGGCATCGGTGTCGGCTGGAACTGGGCGGAATTCCAATCGCTCAGCCAGGATTTCGAGACTCGCGGCCGCCGAATTGAGGAACAGATCGAGGTGCTGCGCCTGCTCTGGACGCAGGAGCTGGTGACCTTCGAGGGCGAATGGCACGACATCAAGGCGGCCGGGATCAACCCGCTGCCGGTGCAGC
>CAJHYV010000040.1_pt1 | contig 9916 bp, 6 predicted proteins | sample 9198851 | NCBI WGS metagenome assembly CAJHYV01 (sample SAMEA7708375, study PRJEB35096) | sediment metagenome | biome: marine neritic benthic zone biome [ENVO:01000025]; feature: sediment [ENVO:00002007]; material: shallow marine sediment [ENVO:03000034] sea grass bed [ENVO_01000059] ...
CAGTTGCGGATGCGATCTCGGCGGTGCTTTTGAGGTTCTTGGGAACGCCGTCGCGGAGCATCATGCTCAAGGTCGGCAACCGATTGCTGTTGCGCTCCACAAACGAACGGTTCATGGAATCGATCGCAATCATCATAAGACGGCCGGAGGGGCGTCGCCCGTTGTTGTGAAGTTCCATGAATTAAATTTTCCTCGCAATATTCATAGTCGAGGCAAACTACGAACCGCATTCCCTTAGTAATCGGATATATTCTAGGCTTTACAAAGAATTAGGAATGATCCCATCGTAGTGTGGCAACTACGATTTGGAGGTATCGTTTAAAGGTCTGGAATGTCACGAAATTTTCGGATAGTTGCGAAGCTAATCATCGCCGCCGGCGCCTTTTGGCTGATCAGTCTTTATGTTGACCTGGTCGTGGCGCTCCGGATGATCGCCGAAGCGGATCCGGCACTGCTCGCCGGTGCGGCGGTACTGGCTGTTCCGTTTATCCTGACCGACAGTGTGCGTTGGTCCATTCTCATGGCCGCGCTTGGGCAGAAGCTTGGGCTGAGAACCTCGCTTGTCTATACAATCGTGAGCTGGTTTTTCGCCAATGTCGCTCCATCCAATGTCGGGGCGGACATCTTTCGCGCCGTACAGATGCAACGTTCGGGCATTGATGCCCATTTTGCCGTCCGGTCCGTTGTGCTATCGCGTTTTGCGTCTTTCTGGTCGCTGATCCTGGTCGTTTTGATACCGTTGCCGTTGGCTCTATCGGAAATCGATACCGCTGACGACCGCGTCATTTTGTGTGTCGTTGTTGCAAGCGGAATTTGCCTGATGGCGGCGATGCTGTTTTTCGATTTCGTTGCTTTCCTGCTGCCGCCCCGCCTCGTTCGGTTGCCATTTTTCAAAATTATGTCGCTCGCGGCTGACTTGCGAAAAATCATCTTTCAATCGGCATATTCGGTCGCGGTGACTTTGCTAGGCGTCGCGGTCCAGATTTGGCGCGTTCTGATCGTCTTTGTGATTGCCGCCGCGCTCGGGCTCGAGATTTCTTTCCTGGCACTTTTGCTATTCGTCCCCGTTTCGCTGTATGTCGCGATGTTGCCCGTATCCGTCAATAATTGGGGAACTCGGGAGGCGGCGTTTGCCTATTTCCTCGGTCTCACGGCCCTCAGTCCGGAGGAAGCCGTTGGCCTATCCCTCATGTTCGGACTTTACCGAACCGGGATTGGCGCGGTTGGCGGTATCGTATGGCTCTTGGTGCGCAAAGACGCGTTCCGGATTGTGAAAAGCTGCAACGGCTAAAAAGTCCAGCCAGTCCTTGCCGGCGCCAACTAGTTTGCCGTAGCGAAATCGACCGAGCCAAACGCCTCACGGAATGCGGATCGGACAGGTTCCGGCAAGGGTGGGGCAAGACAGGCGGCAACATTCTGCTTTAGATGTTGGAGATCTCCGGTCCCGGTCAGAACAACGTCCGCACCGGATTCATGCCGGCAATACCGGTGGGCCGCTTCCGTGAGTCCGGACACACCATGATCCGCCATTAGTGCCAAAAGCCCGTCTGCGGATATTGGAGGGAAATCGGGCCGTTTTCTGTTTATCTCTGTAACCGCCTCCTTGAACAACGCGGGGCTTTTCAACATGCGGCGCACCGCGAACATGGCGATCGTGCCCACTTCCCGTCGCATCGCGGGTAAGAAAACAGCAGGCCCGGCACTGGAGTTAAGAATATTGAACCCTGCCATAACGGTTTGGAACCCGCCGTCACCTATGGCGCGGGACAGCATCCTGTGGGAGGGATCGCGTAAAAATGCCTCCGTAATCCCGAAGGCGCGAATCTTTCCGTCACGTTTGAGACGTTCCAAAATGGGGCGGCATCTTTGCAGTGCGGCGGGGTACTGCCCCGGCGTGACAGCGTGAAGACTGACAATATCGATCTGTTCGACTCCAAGCAACCGAAGGCTGTTCTCCACGCGCCGGATCAGTGCCCCTTCGCCTGCGACGAAGGATGTCGCGGCACCAATCCACGACGAGATTCGTGCCGCCGTCCGGGTTTCTGAAAAGGGCCATGCTAAGGGGCCGAGAATGATCTTTGTGGAAAGGACAATGGAATTTCTTCGGCTCTGAATCGCCCTCGCGACCACCGGCTCGGTACCGCTTAGGACGCCGCTCATATCTATGACGTTGATGCCAAAATCCAGCCCCATATGGATCAGTCGCTCGGCATCGGATTGCGTGCCGCCGGCGGCCAGACCCATTCGGCTTGCGCCGGAGCAGCCTAAGCCAATCACGCTGACCTCAATTCCCGTTGCTCCGAGGAAGTTGTATTGCAATACGGTGACCGGCCTTTCTCCAATGTGCAGGAGCCCCAGATTAGAGCAATCGGTGCTGTCAGGATAATGCAAACCTGCAAGGGGCGGTCGACACGCGGTGTCGTGCCTGAGTCCAAGAGCCTCGCCAAAAAAAAGCATTGGGACGACCCATGCAACTGAAACGGGATGCAGGCTCAGGGCGCATCCGCGTCCAGCGGCTTGAGCGCGCCATTGCGATAGACCCAAAACCTGCGGTCGGGAAAAACAGCCCTCAGCTGCGCGCCGCCATCACCAGGATCGACAGCATATACGACCTGCGGTCGGGTTACATCCAGCCCATTGCGAGTTAAGTCAGAAATGTAACACTTGCGGTACGCGTCGGGGCAGGTCTGAAGGATGACCAGCGCGTTTCCAAGCTTTGCCTGTTGGGCCAGGCGATAGGGTTCAGAAAGTGCCTTGATAGCCGCACGTTCAAACGTCAGCCAACTTGCAAGACCCGCGATCTGAACGACTAGGTGGGCGGTCAAGGCGGCACGTACCGCTGGCTGGTGCCGCCCCAGCAGCGACACGCCCACACCAAGCGAAAGTACCAGATACGGAAATGCCTCGAAGAGGTAGCGCGGTCCATAGGACTGATGGATGCCGCCGCTTCCGGCATAAAACAAGAACGCCCCGACGGTGACGGGGAAAATAAGGTCGGTGAAGTCCAAGCGGCGGGCAAATCCTAACAGGAACGGGACGATAGCCCCAGCAGTTACCAGAAGCGACGATGTCATCAACATAAGGCTGCCGATGCGGTGAATAGTAAGGAGCACCGTTTTTACATTGAATATGCCCAAGGGTTCGCTACGTCCGAGCCACTCGGGAATAGTAGTGAAGGGCGATCCGGTGACAGCAAAATGATAACCTAATAGCGCAACGGCAAAGGGCACGCCTCCAAGTCCAAACGCAGCAATTGTTGCCAGCTCTTGCCAGTTTCGGGCACGGACCCAGTCGGCGAGAAGTGCCGCTCCCAGAACCACCACAAACAAAGCGGCATTGAATGGCCGGATCAATCCCATCGCCCCAAGCATGGCTCCCGCAAGTAAAGCCCACGCCCAGCCCCCGCCCGCCCGCTTTGTGAGAACGGCCTCAACAGCCGCCAAACCAAAAAAAGCTGTCGGCGCATGGGAATAAAGCGTACTCGCATTGAGTACAAAAAAGGGCGAGCTCGCGAGGGTGATCAGGGTAATGATCGCCAGTGGAGGCTCAAGCCGACGTCGTACGATTCGCCAGAACAGGATAAGGATGCCGCCACAAAAAAAAGCAGGGGCAAGCCAAAACGGTAAATCGAGCCAGGCGAAGGGTGTGAGTAGCAATGCCCATCCTGGCGGGTACTGGCTGATCCAGATACCTCGCGTAACGACGAAGCGCGGATGGGAGAAAGCCTCGGGTATGGGCGGCGCAGGCACGGTCAATTTGCCCAAAGCGAAAGTCTTCGCCTGCATCATTACAGCGTAGATATCATCCGCAATAGGAAAACCCTGTAACCAAATTCCACCCACGAGCCATCCGGCAACAACGGCGAGCAGGGCCCATTTCCAGACGCCGAGCCAGTCGAACCGGTTGCTGATTCGCTCGACAAACCCAGTGACATCCGGCGCGTTCTGCCATTTCCAGCAGACCAGACCGCTAACGAGCAGGGAGAAGAGTGCAAACCCGGCGATCCAGTGGGCCGAGAATGACGCTATGCCGACGACCCAGGGCGCTGCCAAACCAAGCAGCACCAACGGGACGAGCCGAGCCAATTGCCGGACGATCGGCATTTGAGGAGGCATCGACGTCTCCAAATGTGCGCTCCCGAACGAGCGCAGCCGTCTTACGGCCCGCTAGGCCGTTTTCTGCGCATTTCCTTACCGGAACCACATTTGGGTGGCAACCAATATGCTGGCCGAGCGTCTTTCGCGTCGACGGCCGAGTACGCAAATACTGTAAATAGACAAACTGCGGACCCTGTCAGGGGTAATCGGCCGGCACGATTGCCGATTCTTAACGATTAATGATGTCGTCTGCTAATTCATCGGTTCCGTTGAGGCACTCCAGTCCGCCGCGATGAATTGCGTCGCGTATTCACTCTCTTTGCGTCAGGCCTAGAATCCGTTTTCCGTGCGCGCGACAGAGATTAGTAACGAGACGATTCGGCTATTGTGGAATCGGACGACGTTCCCACGCAGCAGCGGTTTCGATGATGCCGTCCAGGTCGGTAATGCGCGGCTTCCAAGAGAGTAGCTGCGCGGCACGGCGGGCGTCTGCGATTGCTTCGACCGGGTCGCCGGGGCGGCGGCTGTCGATATACCGTGGCACCGACTTGCCCAAGACCCGTTCGACCGCACTAATGATGTCATAGACGGAGTGCCCTATGCCGAGGCCGAGGTTTATCGCCGCGGGCTCTCCGCCGCTCAACAGATAGTCGAGCGTCGCGACATGCGCCTGTGCCAAATCGCTTACATGGATGTAGTCACGAATCGCGGTGCCGTCCGGCGTGTTGTAATCGTCGCCGAAAACGGTTAGCGGCTTCGTTCGGCCGAAGGCGGCGCGAATGGCCAAGGGGACAAGATGCGTTTCCGGGTCGTGGCTCTCGCCAAGCTCGCCATCCGGGTCGGCGCCGGCGGCATTGAAGTATCTCAGGGATGCCCAGCGAAGCCCGCACGTCGCGCCGAAGTCTTCTATAATCCGTTCGCCGATGAGTTTGGAATACGCATAGGGATTCGTTGGAAGGAGGGGATGGTTTTCGCGGATCGGCGTGGTCTCCGGATTGCCGTAGATCGATGCGGTGCTTGAGAAAACCAGGGCGGCAACGTTTGTGTTTCGTATCGTTTGAAGCAGCGTGCGGGTCCCGACTACATTGTTTTCATAATACTTCCGTGGATTGGCGACCGAATCACCGGCATCGATATAGGCGGCGAAATGCATCACGGCGTCCGGTTTGTATTTTTGCAGAACATCGGCCAATCGGGACGCGTCGCGCACATTCCCTTCTTCGAGCGCTCCCCATTTCACGAAGCCACAGATGCCGGACTCCATGCTGTCATAGACGACAGGGTCGTGCGCTGCCCGTGCGAGCGCTTTGCATGTATGGCTACCGATATATCCGGCGCCACCGGTTACGAGAACGCGTGCCATAGACTCTCACAACTGAAATTCGGTGGTTTGATCAGCCTAGCGGGATCAATGTTAAGTTGGGCGGACCCAAAAAATACAGTGCTCGAAAGGCTTAGCCATCACGAGTGGCCATTTGTATTGCCATTGGATCTGACACGGCCCATTCCAAACATGGAGCCAAGGCTGAGAATGCAGCGCCTGGATCGAAAGGCAGGATCGCTGCAAGAACACCGTAGAAGATATCGGCGACGCGATGACGCGTGCGGGCACGGGATCCTTTAGAAACCCGCTGACCTACGAGGAAGCTCTAAAAACATCAAGGCCGTGCGCGGCTGTCCCTGACGCCCGGCGGTAACCTTCACAAGAAATTTTGCAACCCAAGCGGAGCCTCACTGCGATGGGACCCGTGCGGCAACCATGTCTGGGCGTGAGATCTTGCCCGAAGCAGAGATGCGAAATCAGGGGCCCTAACAAGAGGGGGGCAAAAAGTTGCAAACCGAATTGCAGACAAACTGTCGATCACCAAACGATATAAGAGAACACGAGTCAGTATGGTAGGGCCTAATAAGCTGGACGATACAATACACTTAGGCACAAAGCGGCTTTTGCTGACACGACGATTGTCAATCTCGAAAACCGTTGTGCGTGTGAGCGCACCCAGGGTTCGAATCCCTGTCTCTCCGCCACCAAGACTCGATTGTTTGATACCTCTATTTATGATGCTCCGTGAAATTCGACTTTGATGGATTTGGCTGGCGTGATTGTCTTTGGCGGCAGTCGCCGCCGTCAGGAACATTCGCGGAGTGCCGTCCGCGACGCATTTGCCGAGGATAAATGGGGCGTCGACGGCGGACTCGCTTGATGATTTGTCCCCGGCTGTTTCGCGAATGGCCGAGCGCACGATTTGTGCACCAAGTGCACTGTTTTGAACCTCAACACAAAATGTCCGCCTAAAAAATAAGCACTTTATGCAAAATGCTTATTTTTTCACCAAAAATTGATGGCGTGAGACGAATGGGGCAAAGGGAAGCATGCGTGTCAGGACAAATCATCATATAAATACAATCATTTACAGAATTATCCCCACGCTATTATGCACTTGGCACAGTCATTGCGGATACTCGGAGCAGTGCAATCAAACGCTGTTCGGAGTCGCTATGTTTATGAAATCTGGGAGCCTAAGAAATTTTGCTGCGGCGTCAGTCGTCGCCGCAACCGCGCTTTTTGGCGCCGCCGTTCAGGCGGCTGAGACGATCAAGGTCGGTATTCTTCATTCGCTGTCGGGTACGATGGCGATTTCAGAGACGACCCTCAAAGACGCCATGTTGATGCTGATCGAGGAGCAAAACAAGAAGGGCGGTTTGCTCGGCAAGAAGCTTGAGCCGGTGGTCGTCGATCCGGCCTCCAATTGGCCGCTGTTCGCCGAAAAGGCGCGAGAGCTTATCTCGAAGGAAAAGGTATCGGCCGTATTCGGGTGTTGGACATCGGTTTCCCGCAAGTCGGTGCTACCGGTCTTCGAGGAATTGAATAGTCTGCTGTTCTATCCGGTCCAGTACGAAGGCGAGGAAAGCCAGCGCAACGTCTTTTATACCGGCGCCGCGCCGAACCAACAGGCGATTCCGGCGGTCGACTATTTGATGAAGGAAGAAGAGGTGAAGCGTTGGGTGCTGGCGGGCACGGACTATGTCTACCCGCGTACCACCAACAAGATCCTCGAAGCCTATCTGATTTCCAAGGGCGTGCCCAAGGAAGACATCTTGATCAATTACACGCCGTTCGGTCATTCGGATTGGCAGACGATCGTCGCGGGGATCAAAAAATTCGGATCGGCCGGCAAAAAGACCGCCGTCGTTTCGACCATCAACGGCGATGCCAATGTGCCTTTCTATAAGGAGCTGGCGAACCAGGGCATCAAGGCGGAGGATATACCCGTTGTCGCCTTTTCGGTCGGTGAAGAAGAGCTGGCCGGGATCGATACCAAGCCGCTGGTCGGCCATCTTGCCGCCTGGAATTACTTCCAGAGCGTGGAAGACCCGGCGAACGTGGCATTCGTGAAGAAATGGAAGGCCTTTACCAAGAATCCCAAGCGGGTATCGAACGACCCGATGGAAGCCCACGTCATCGGCTTCAAGATGTGGGTGAAAGCGGTGGAAAAAGCCGGTACCACCGATCCGGACAAGGTGATCGACGCGATCATCGGGGTGAAGGTGCCGAACCTGACCGGTGGCATCGCGGAAATGCTGCCTAACCATCACATCACCAAACCGGTGCTGATCGGCGAGGTTCAAGGAGATGGCCAATTCGAGGTCGTCTGGAAGACCAAGGGCCTGGTGCCGGGTGACGCCTGGTCCGACCATTTGCCGGGGTCCAAGGATCTGAAAGCCGACTGGGTCGGCCGGAAATGCGGCAATTACAACACCAAGACGGGCAAGTGCGGCGGCAAGAGTAGCTAAGGCACGAACGGTCCGATTCAGTCGCACGAGTCGAACCCAAAATATGGCAGGGGGGCCCGAAGACGGGCCTCCTGTCACTTACAAGATAGAGCCAGGGAGCGATGTCAAAGTTGGTCAAGAACCGTTGTCCGATGCTCGTGCTTGCATTGGTTACCCTGACTCTGTCCATGTTTGGAACGGCGGCGCCTGCGGGCGCGGCTGATTTTTCCGATACCGTCCAGACGCTCTCTTCCGGCGGCTTTTCGAAGAAAGCAATAGTTGTCGAAAAACTGGCAGCGAGCGGCCATACCCGTGCGTTGACCGTTATCGAGGCGCTCCGGGACGGCCGGCTCTTTGTCCGAAAGTCCGACAAGCATGTCGTCATCGCGGAAAGCGATGGCGCGGCGATATCGCTGGTCGACGCGGCAACCGGCAAGATCATCGGCACTGCGGACCGCGGTGACTTAAAGAAAATTCGGGTCAACAACAAGCTGCGCCGTGCAATCCGGGCAGCGCTCGGCAATTTGACGCTGCACAGCCCCGATGTGGCGAAGCGGCTCGCGTCGGCCGAGGCAATCTTCAAGGCCGGCGATGCGAGTGCCTTGCCGGCGCTCCGGGCGGCAATTGAACGAGAGGTCGATCCGGCGGTCAAACGGGCTTTTCAAGAGGCAGAAGCGGCGGCCATTCTCGCCGGCGGCGGCGCTGCGGAAGAAATAATCTCGGCCATCGGCGTGTTGAGTGAACGCGGCGATCGGGACGCCTTGGCGCTGCTCACGGTGGTTGCAGGTTCGGGAGACGGTGCGGTGCGCGAGGCTGCGGCCAAGGGCGTTCTACGGATTGAGCAAGCGCTCGCCGCCTGGGGAGCGGTGCAGAATGTCATTTACGGGCTGAGTCTCGGGTCGGTGCTGCTGCTCGCGGCGATCGGTTTAGCGATTACTTTCGGGGTCATGGGCGTCATCAACATGGCGCATGGCGAAATGGTCATGATCGGCGCGTATACGACCTTCATGGTTCAAGAGATTATTCGCAGTTCGGCACCGGGGCTCTTCGACTATTCGCTGTTCATTGCGTTGCCGCTTGCCTTCGTGATCGCCGGTGCCGTCGGCATCGCCATCGAGCGTGGCATCATTCAATGGCTCTACGGCCGTCCTCTGGAAACATTACTTGCGACCTGGGGACTAAGCCTGGTCCTGCAACAGGCGGTGCGGACGATTTTCGGTCCAACCAACCGCGAGGTCGGAAACCCAAGTTGGATGGAGGGCGCGGCCCAGCTTGGCGGCCTCACGATGACCTACAACAGGCTATGGATCATTGTCTTTGCGGTCCTGGTTTTTGCCGTGCTTCAGCTCCTCCTCAAGCGGACGAGTTTCGGCTTGCAGATGCGTGCCGTCACCCAGAATCGCGCCATGGCCGGCGCCATGGGAATTCGCACCGGCAAGATCGACGCGCTGACTTTCGGACTCGGTTCGGGAATCGCCGGAATTGCAGGTGTGGCGCTGAGCCAGATCGACAATGTCAGTCCGAATCTCGGCCAGGGCTACATTATCGACAGCTTTATGGTCGTGGTGTTCGGTGGCGTCGGCAATTTGTGGGGTACGCTGGTTGGCGCGATGACTCTCGGCGTCGCCAACAAGTTTCTCGAGCCATATGCCGGGGCGGTCCTCGGTAAGATCCTGATCCTCGTTTTCATCATCCTGTTCATTCAAAAGCGGCCGCGCGGATTGTTCAGTCTCAAGGGCCGGGCGGTGGAAACGTGATTTCGTCCGTCCTGATCCGGTCGCTCGACCGGCGCGCCACCCTGTTTCTGGGGATGCTGGCCGTCGTTGCGGTCGCGGTACCGGCGCTTAATCTGGCCGTTCCGGAAGGCAACCTGTTTCACGTGCCGACCTATGCGGTGGCGCTGATCGGCAAGTATCTTTGCTATGCTCTTTTGGCGCTCAGCGTCGATCTAATCTGGGGGTTCTGTGGCATCTTGAGCCTCGGGCATGGCGCATTCTTCGCGCTCGGCGGCTACGTCATGGGCATGTATCTGATGCGCCAAATCG